>Ga0209158_1000006_pt1 | contig 174368 bp, 157 predicted proteins | sample GraSoiAngelo_140_FD_185897 | JGI IMG/M metagenome (GOLD analysis project Ga0209158, IMG submission 185897) | Grasslands soil microbial communities from the Angelo Coastal Reserve, California, USA - 14_0929_12_30cm (SPAdes) (version 2) | ecosystem: Environmental > Terrestrial > Soil >...
TTGGACGGTCTCGCCGAAGCGCTTGCCGAGCGCCTTGAGATAATTGTCGAGAGATCCGTAGTAGCCAAATAGGAACCGCGCCATGAACCGAAAAATGGGGTTGCTGATCCACCCGGCTTCGGTCACGCTCACGCGCGTGCCGTTCGACTCGGGCGTGAGCTCATACGTCCATGTTCCGCCGAACGCACCACCGGCTTTGGGATCGATCTGCGTCACAATCTTCCGCGGGGGGGATGATTCGAGCACGATAAGCGGCACGTCGAAGCCGCCCACCTTCTGGCGCCAGACTTCGTGCCCGTCACGATCCGGCAGCCGCTCGGATTTCTGCAGGGCGGGAAACCAGGCAGGAGCACCGCCGATGTCACGTACGACTTTCCACACGCTTTCCGGCGGCTGCCGCAGCGTTATCGTGCTCGTCGCGTGGTGCTCGCGAGCGACAAACGCGCCGATCAGCGCCATCAGGGCAAACAGCGCGGCCAAGACACCCATGACGACGAGCAACCATTTCATGCGCGTTGATAATACCTTTGGGCATGAGCGCCGATAGTGTGCGCCTCGATCGCTGGCTCTGGGCCGCGCGCTTCTTCAAAACCCGCGCGCTCGCCTCCGCTGCTATCGCCGGCGGCAAGGTGCACGTGAACGGCACGCGCGCTAAACCGGCAAAGCAGCTGCGGGTCGGCGACTCGCTGCGACTGCGCATCGGCCCGTACGAATGGCTCGTCACGGTTCGCGCGTTGTCGGAGCGGCGCGGGCCGCCCAAAGACGCTCAGCTCTTGTATGAGGAATCGCCTGAAGGCCGCGCTGCGCGGGAACGGTTGGCCGAAGCTCACAAAATCGCGCCGGCCCCCGCCTATCGCGGCAAGGGCCGGCCGACAAAGAAAGACCGTCGCAAGCTAGAAGAGTTTCTGTAGGCGCACGTCCCCAGATCCCGTTTCCACCGAGAGGCGCCCTTTCCCGTCTCCCAGGGTCCCCTGCACGTGATCGTGCTCGATCCGGCGCACTTGCAGCGTCAATCCGCCGAGATCGATGTCACCGCTTCCCGTATCGAGATCCACCTCCGCGCCGAGGGTCGGCGGCACCTTCAGCGTGACGTCGCCGGAGCCAGTCTCGATGTGTACCGTCCGGAACGTCGTCACGAGCGCCACATCCACGTTGCCGCTGCCGGTCTCGAACGACAGCTCGTCGCCTGACGACGCCGTCGCCTCGATATCGCCTGAGCCGGTTTCGACGTGCACGCTGGGTGCCTTGCCATCCGTCAGGGTGACATTGCCCGAGCCCGTCTCGAGCTTGAGGCTCGAGCCGTCGACGCCGGAGACCGTAAGGTCCCCAGAACCCGTCGCGAGGCTGACGTCGCCCGACGCGGTGCGCAGGTCGACGTTGCCCGAGCCGCTCTCGACCCGCAGCGAGCCACGCGTGCGATCTGCGGCGACGTCGGCCGACGCGACCCAAACGCGGATCGCGCCGTCCACGTTGGAGACGAACGCCTTCCCCACCCCGAGGTACAGCGCGACGTTCTTGCCCTTGGGGACGCTCACCCGGACGTTGGCGTACGCCTCGAGCCCATTCCGGCCGCGCCCCGTGATTCGCACTTCGTGACCGTCGCGGAACCAGCTGCTGCGTTCGTGCCGTCCATGTTCCTCGCCGAACGTTCCGTCGTCGCGTACGCGCAGCGACGTGTTCCAGCCGCGGCCCCACTCGGGCATCACGATGACGTCGTCAGGATAAATGATCCGGAGCGTTTCGCGACCGCGCAGCGGCCCCGCTTGGATGTCGAGCTTCGCCGCGTCCCCACCCTCGCGCTGGACCTCGACAGTGACATCGCTACCAGTTCCAGATTCGACCCGCAGCTCGCCGACGAGGTTGTAGACCGCGACGGAATCGCCTTTGAGAACATGTCGTGAGGTTTGAGCAGCAGCGGGAATGGACAACAGTACGACGCCTGAAACGAGCAGCAGCGAGTGACCGATCATAGCGGCTCCACAAGGAGTTGGCTCACGTTGGATAGCGCAATGAGTACAAGGGTTGCAGCTTTGACTATATGCAAGGTTGGCTGCTTTGGTTTCTGCTGGCCATCGCGCTGTTCGTGGGAGAGATGTTCACGGCCGGCTTCTGGCTGGCTTGTCTGGCGGTCGGGGCTGCGGTCGCTGGCATCGTGGGATTGATCCCCGGTCTTGGCTTTGTGCCCCAGGGCCTCGCGTTCGCGCTCTCCAGCATTGCCAGCATGGCGGGACTGCGGCCTCGGCTCATGCACTACTTCCAGCTCGGCCCCGGGTCTGAGCTCCGCACCGGCGTGGACGCGCTGCTCGGCAAGACGGGGATCGTGACCGAACGCATCGGCCCGGGGCTTCCGGGCAGGGTAAAAGTGGAAGGCGAAGACTGGCGCGGCGCTTCCAGTGACGCGACGGTGCTCGAGCCCGGCACGCAAGTCACGATCATTCAGGTGGATGGGACGACTCTCATGGTCGAGAAGGAGCTCTAACGATGGGTCCGGGCACAATCCTGGTGGCCGCGGTGGCCTTCGGCGTCATCGTCTTGATCTCGAAGAGCATTCGCGTGGTGCAGCAGGCGCAGACGATGATCATCGAGCGGCTGGGGAAGTACCACAAGACCCTCGCGTCGGGAATCAATTTCGTCCTGCCCGTCATCGACCGTCCCCGCTCCGTGGACTGGCATCAGACGATCATCACGCCGGCGGGCGACAGCTATTCGCGTCGCTTCCGCACCGAGCGTATCGATCTGCGCGAGACCGTGTACGTCTTCCCGCGCCAGAACGTGATCACCAAGGACAACGTCGTCGTCGAAATCGACGCCTTGATCTATTCGCAGATCACCGATCCGGTGCGGGCGACGTACGAGATCGCGAATCTTCCGGACGCGATCGAGAAACTGACGCAAACCACGCTCCGCAACGTGATCGGCGAGATGGAGCTCGACCACGTGTTGTCTTCCCGCGACACGATCAACGCCAAGCTGCGCGCGATTCTGGACGAAGCCACGCACAAGTGGGGCTCCAAGGTCAGCCGTGTCGAGCTCAAGGACATCAATCCGCCGCGCGACATTCGGGATGCCATGGAGAAGCAGATGCGCGCCGAGCGCGAGCGGCGCGCCACCATCATCACCGCCGATGCCGAGCGGCAGTCACGCATTCTCTCCGCCGAGGGTATTCGTCAGTCGGAGATCAACACCGCGGAAGGCGACAAGCAGGCCAAGATCCTGCATGCCGAGGCGGAAGCGGCGGCGCGGCTCAAGGTCGCCGAAGCGGAAGCGCAGGCGATCGAGCGCATCACCGCGGCGATCAAAGGCACCGGCGGCGACCCCGCGCAGTATCTGATCGCGATCCGCTATATCGAGACGCTGAAGGAGATGGTCTCCGGTCAGAACAACAAAGTCATCTACATGCCCTACGAAGCCACGGGCGTGCTCGGATCGCTTGGCGGAATTCGGGAGATGCTGGCGCCGGGCCCGTCCGACAAGAAGGCGTGAACCCGCTCACCCAGCTCTCCGAAGAAGAACGGATGTTTCAGGGCGCCGTGCGCGACTTCGCCGCAAGCGAGGTCCGCCCGCGCGTGTGCGCGATGGAACAGGCGGCGCAGCTCGACCCCGCCCTCATCCCGAAGTTCTTCGAGCTCGGTCTCATGGGGATCGAGATTCCGGAGGCTCACGGCGGTGCCGGCGGCAGTCTCTTCATGACCGTGCTGGCCGTCGAGGAGTTGTCGGCGGTGGACGCGTCCGCCGCGATCTTCGTCGACGTGCAGAACACCCTGGTCAATGCGCTGTTGCTGAAGTGGGCGTCCGACGACATCAAGCGGCGTTACTTGCCGCGCCTCGCGAGCGAGGTGGTCGGTGCTTACGCGCTGTCCGAAGCAGGCTCTGGATCAGACGCCTTCGGCTTGCAGACCAAAGCGACCAGACAGGGCGACAAGTGGATTCTCGACGGCCGCAAGCTGTGGATTACGAATGGCGCGGAGGCGGGGGTCTACGTCATCTTCGCCAATACCGATTTCGCAAAAGGCTACAAGGGAATCACGGCATTCGCCGTCGAGCGCGGCTTCAAGGGCTTCAGCGTCGGGAAGAAAGAAGACAAGCTCGGGATTCGCGCATCCTCCACCGCTGAGCTGATCCTCGATCATTGCGAAGTCCCGGCGGGCAACTTGATCGGCGAAGTCGGGAACGGATACAAGGTGGCGATCGAGACGCTGAACACCGGGCGCATCGGCATCGGCGCCCAGATGATCGGCATCGCGCGAGGCGCGCTCGACGCGTCGCTCAAGTACGTGAAGGAGCGCCAGCAGTTCAACAAGCCGATCGCCGAGTTTCAAGGCGTGCAGTTCCAGCTCGCGCAGGCCGCGACGGAGCTCGAAGCGGCGCGGCTGATGGTCTACAACGCCGCCCGGCTGGAGGACGACGGCCAGTCGTATACGAAGGAAGCGGCGATGGCCAAGCTGTTGAGCTCGCAGGTTGCCGAGCGGGTGACATCGCTCGCGGTCGAGCTATTTGGCGGGTACGGCTACACCAAGGAGTATCCGGTCGAGAAGTTCTACCGCGATGCGAAGATCGGGACGATTTACGAAGGCACGAGCAACATGCAGCTCAACACGATCGCGAAGCTGCTGCTCAAATGAGCGTCACGGCTGAATCACCCGCACCACGTTATCCAGTTGGCTCGGCACGTACACGCGCCCTGTGGACGGATCGACTACGGCCGCCTTCGGGGTCTGGCCTACAACCAGCGTCGCGAAAACGTTGAGCTTCACGGCATCGATGAGCGATAGACTGCCATCGCCGCTGTTCCCGATGTACACCACACCACGGTTGGAGTCGACCCCGAGCCCCTCGGGGCTGAGGCCCACCGGCAGGCGCACAATTTCCTTGAAGTCTACCGGGTTGATCACCGACACGTTGCTGTCATCCCGGTTTGTCACATAGACAAGATTCGCCCTGACATCCACCGCGACACCGTAGGTGCCCTTCCCGAGGTTTAGAATCTCACCCACGACTCGCGCGCTGCCAGGCTTGGGATCGATGACCACCACCTCCCGCAACGTCGGGATCGCGACGTAGACGAACCCGTCGTTCGGGTTGAACGCTACGCCTGCGCCCGGAGCGGGAAGGAACACAACATCGGCCGTGGCGACGATGTCCTTTGAACCGTCGATCGGCACGAGGGCGGGCTGGAGCGGATCGGCCGACACGGCGACATAGATGCGGTTGGCCCCTTCGTCAACCGCGACCCCCTTGGGGCTGGTCCCTACCGGAATCAAGACACGGGCGAGATCAACAGCTCCATCGATCATGGTAACGCCGGCCAGGGTCGAGACGTAGATCTTGTTCGTCCTCGCATTGACCGCCACGCCAAACGGTGACTCGAATCCCGTGAGTTGCGGCAACACCTCTCTCTCGTTCACCAGGACCGAGACCAGACTCGTTCCCGGCAGGTAGATCTTCTTCGTTTGGGGATTCAGCGCGGCGGCGACTGGCCCGAGCTGGGTCACTGGAATCGCCTTGATCACACCACCGATGTCGAACGGCGTGCTGGCCGCCCCGGCCAGACTGCCGGACCTGGCGTTGAGCGTGTAGCCAAGCCCGGCGGAGTCGACGGCCAAATTGGGGAACGACGCCACTCCGTTTACCGCTGCACCGCTGACAGGGCCCTGCAGTTTGGCCGCGGGGTTCGGCGTTGGCACAAGCGCCAGCGTAACGACGTCCTGCGCCGGCACCACCAGATTGCTGTATTGGTCCTGGATCGCCACCTGCACGGCGGGCGCAATGGTGTCGCCAGCGAGACCCCGTGTCGGCTGTGTGATGAACGCGAGGCGGGCTGGCGGCCCGGCGACGCTGGTGGCGGTGAAGGTTACGGCCGGCAAGGTGCCGGCAGTGGTCGAAACAGTGTTCGTCCCGACGAGAGACCCGAGCGTCCAGCTGCCGGCGCTAACGAGCCCCGCAGGGTCGCTCGTGTTGGTCGTCGCGCCGAGGATGCCGCCGCCCGTGGCCGCAAAGCTCACAATGACTCCACCCACGCCGTTGCCGAATTGATCCGTGACTTTCACCACGGGGGCAGCGACGGCGGTCGCCACGGTGCCCGTCTGTGGATCGAGCGATTGCTTGACGAGCCGTGTCGCCGCGCCGGCGAGCGCGGTCGCGCTGAACGTCACCGGCGAACCCGACAGCCCGCCGACCGATGCCGTCGCGGTTTGGGTGCCGGCGACAGTACCCAAGGTACGGATCGCCGTAGCGATGCCGGCGCCATTAGTTGTCGACTGCGCGGGCGCGATCGTCCCACTACTTGGCGGGACCGCCCAACTCACTGGGACACCAGCCACTGGCAAGCCAGCGAGGTCCTTCACGACCACGGTATACGGGGTTGCCAGAGAAATTCCGACGGTGCCGGTCTGTAGGTCACCACCATTAAGTGCGATGCTGCTTGCCGTGGACACGATCGCTTGCGCGCTGAATGTCAGTGTCGGAAGTGTGGGAAGGCCGGTCGCCGTCGCGGTGAGCGTGTTCAAACCGGCAAGGCCGAGGGTCCACGTGGGCGACCGCGCGATCCCGGCCGTGTCGGTCGTGACCGTAGAAGGTGGCCCGATGCTGCCGCCCCCGAGGCTGATGGTGAATGTGACGGGTACGCCGCCAATCGCGTTCCCATACTGGTCACTCACGCGCGCGGCGGGATTGATGGACACCGCGCTGCCGATAAGCGCCGACTGGCCGTCGCCCGCGAACGCCACCATCTGCGATGCAACGTCGACCAGGCCCGTCGCCGTAAATGTGATCGGACTGCCGGCGAGTCCGGTCCCGCTCACTTTGACGGCGTTCGCGCCCACGAGCGTGCCGAGCCGCCAGCCCCCGACGCTCGCGATACCCGAAGAGTCCGACACGGGCGTCGCGTTCACGACGCTCCCGCCTCCCGAGGTCACGGCGCTGACCGTGGTGCCGGAGACGGAATTGCCGAATTGGTCTACGATCCTGACTTGAGGAGCAGTGGAGACGATCGTATTCACGATCGCCGACTGGAGATCGCCGGCGACCTTGACGATGGTGGCGGCCGCCCCCGCCAACCCGGTCGCGGTGAACACCACGGGTGTCACACCCAGTGCGCTCGCCGTCAGGGTGTTCGGACCCGCGATCGTGCCGAGTGTCCAGCTGCCCACCGTAGCGAGGCCGGCGGCGTTCGTGAGCTGCGTGCCGCCCGTCAGACTCCCGCCGCCGCCGCTCACGGTGAACGTCACGCTCGCCCCGGCGACGGGATTGCCACCCGCGTCCTTGAGCAGCACCGCAGGACGTGTGAGCAGCGCAGTCGCCACCGTCGCGAGCTGCCCGAGGCCTGCGATGGCGAGCAGCTGCGCAGCCGGTCCGGCGAGCGCGACGACGCCGAACGTCACGGGGCTACCGCTCAGTCCCGGAGCGGCCGCCTCGAACGTCTGGCCGCCGGGCAGCCCGCCCAAGGTCACGGTCGTGCGCGCGTGCCCGGCGCCATCCGTCACGACGACGGAGTCCGTCACGCTGCCACCGCCGGTGAGCGCCCGGAAGTGCACCGGGACCCCACCCACACCCAAGCCGTCCGCGGCGCGCGCCTGGACCTCAAGCGGCAGACCAAGCAGCCGGCCAATCGTGTCGATCTGACCGCCTCCCGCGAAGGCGAGCAGCTGCGTGGCGCGCGGCGTGAAGGTGGCCGACACGGAATCAGTCGCGCCGGAGGGCGTGCGTGCCCGCACCCACACGGCACCGCGGGCGGCGGGTGCCCGCAACACACCGAAGAAGTTGATGGGTGCTGCCGTCGGGTCGCTCGTGCTCCACGACACGAAGAACTGAGTCACGGGGACGCCGCCGTTGAACGCGTGTGCTTGCAGCCGCAGCGAGTCATTCAGAAGAATGAAGGGGCTCCGCGGCAGAATAACCACGCTGTCTGCCGCGGGGCCGATATAGGTCGTGACCGGAATCTCGGGCGGGGGCGGGGGAGTGGGCACCCGCACCGGCCTCGTGCCAGTGAACAGCGGTATCGTGCCGCTCAGGGCAACGATCGAGACATTCAGCGTCTCAGGAGAAGCGACGAGCGGCACCCGGAGCTCCAGCGCCAGCTCCGTGGCACCGAGCGGCAGGACGAGCGTCGTATCGGCAAGCGTATCGGACACCGGCCGCACGACCACGAACCGGACGTGATCGATGGTCAGACCGAAATCGCCAAGGGCCGCCTTGGACGGCAACACGGGCGCCACGGCGATTCGGGCCAAGGGGTGAGGCTCGAACCCGTCGCGGCATCTTGCGAGTGTCAAAAGAAGGGCCAACGCGAGAAGCGCGCGGGCCCGAACCAGCCGGACGAACCATGGCTTGCGGCGGGACTTCACAGCCAGCGAATTGGCCTCCGTCCAGACTACCGGTCAAGACGGTATCTTTCGCGGTCATGCGCACTGCACGCCGCACGCACGGCTTTACCGAATCGGTGATTCGTGGGATGACCCGGCTCGCGAATGAGCACGGGGCCATCAACCTGTCTCAGGGCTTCCCGAACTTCCCCTGCCCCGACGTCCTCAAAGACGCCGCGGCCCGCGCGATCCGTGATGACATCAATCAATACGCCATCACCTGGGGTGCTGCCCGCCTCCGGAACGCGTTGGCCGCGAAGTACCAAGATTGGTACGGGATGGCCGTCGATCCAATGACGCAGGTCACAGTGACATGCGGAGCGACCGAAGCGATGGTGTCAGCGCTACTTGGGATCGTGAATCCGGCCGACGAAGTCGTCGTCTTCGAGCCGTTCTACGAGAACTATGGGCCGGACGCCATCCTCTGCGACGCCAAACCGGTCTTTGTTCCGATGCCGGCCGACGGGCCGATCGATCTGGACCGGCTCGCCAAAGCGTTCACGGCCAAGACGCGCGCCATCATCGTCTGCACGCCGAACAATCCGACCGGCCGGGTGCTGTCGCGCGCCGAGCTCACGGCCATCGCGGAGCTCTGCCAGCGCCACGACGCGTTCGCGGTCACCGACGAGATCTACGAGCACATCTTCTATGATGGCGAGCACATCCCGCTCGCGACGCTGCCGGGAATGGCCGATCTGACGATTACGACCAGCGGTGCGTCGAAAACGTTCAGTGTGACGGGCTGGCGAGTCGGGACGATCATCTCACCTCCCGATGTGACCGGCGCGATCCGCAAGGTGCACGACTTCCTCACCGTGGGCGCCGCCGCTCCCCTGCAGGAGGCCGTCGCGGTCGGCATGGAAACACTCGGCGACGACTACTACGAAGGGCTGGCGCGGGATTACCGCCGGCGGCGCGACATCCTGTGCGCCGGACTCCTCAAGGCAGGCTTCAAGTGCCGGCCGCCGCAGGGCGCGTACTACGTGATGGCCGATTTCTCGGGGCTTTCAGATCTACCGGATGACAAGTTCGCCGCATGGCTGACTATCGAGCATGGCGTCGCGTCGGTGCCGGGCTCGAGCTTCTACTCGCGCCCCGAGTTGGGCCGTAAGTACGTGCGGTTTGCCTTCTGTAAGACCGACGAGATGCTGCAGCAGGCAGTGGAGCGGTTGCAGCGCGTGCGCGACTAGAGGGCCTCTTCGACCTCGCGGAACCCTTCGACCTGCGCGCTGATGCTGCGCGCGACTTCCCGCGCCAGACCCAGATCCGTCGTCAGACTCCGCACCGAGCCGGTGCCTGCGTGCAGGCGCAGGAGATTGAGGCGAATCGTCTCGAGCGCGGCCACGGCGTCCTTGAGACGCTGCTGCACCAGATCGCGCTCGGCACTCAGGTCCGCGACGATGCGGTCGTGGCGGGCCCCGATCGCGGGATCAGGAGTGCCGGGCGTGCCGCGCTGCCCGACGTCCGACAGCGCTTCCTGCAGCTCCTCCAATCGGGCGCGCATGCGCTGCGCATCTTGCTCGAGCCGGTGGACGACGTCGGGTAATTCGCGCAGCTGCTGACGCGTCTCCTTGGGCAGTGTGTCGTACAGCTGCTCGGCGGCCATGCCGAGGGCGAGCTCCGTCGGACGATGGGTAAGCGACGCGGGAACTGCTTTCGCACTCGTGAACATCCGCGCGACGCCGAAGAGCCAACGCCCGAACCGCCCCGTCCAGAACCGGCCCCAGAATTCGGCGTCGACGTCGCGCCGGCGTTGCAGCATGATGAGCGCGCCCATGCCCGACCCGACGCCGATCGTCAACGTCCACGCGAACGTCGTCATGAGCGTGAAGGCCCCCAACGGCTCGATCGCATTCATGACGGCAAGCGTCACCATCGCCGTCCCGGTACCGATGCCCCCGATCCACCGTAGCACCCGCTCGAGCATCGACGGACCGCCGCCATACCCGAGCCCGTACGCGCGCTCCTCGCGCGTACGGTCGATCTCTGCCTTGAACGCGACGCCGATGTCGCTATGGCCGAAGCCGGCGTTGAGTAATTTCCGCGCGCGATTGATCAAGACGCCGAGCGGGACGAGCGTGTAGCCGCTCACCAGCGTCACGAATCCCACCGCCACCGACTGCGTCAGCATGCCGGCAATCGGTGTGGCGACGAGCATGATGAACGGCCAGAGCAGGACGCCACTGCCGTCGAGCCGGGCGTCATGTTTCACGAACGCGCGCAGCGCAACCGGAAGATCACGCCGCTGCTCCAGCGCGTGACCCAGCTGGTCGGCGAGGACGGCGGGCCCGTCCGGGCGCTCTTCCCGGTCCTTGGCGAGACAACGATCGATCGCCTGGGCGAGGCGGCGCGGCACGAGCGGCGCGACTGTGCCGAGCAGTGGCACCGGCTCGGTCACCTGCTTGGCGAGCACCTCAGTTGCCTTCTCCGCTTCGAACGGCAGCGTGCCGGAGAACGCGAAGTAGCCCACGATGCCGAGGGAGTAGAGATCGCTCCGCCCATCCACCGCTTCGCCCAGCGCCTGCTCGGGACTCATGAACTCAGGCGTCCCGACGACTTCTCCCGTGCTGAGTCCACTCGCGCCCGCGACGATGCTCGCGATCCCGAAATCGGCGACCAGTACGCGGCCGCTGTTTTCGAGCAGGATGTTGTCGGGCTTCACATCGCGATGGATGACGCCTTGCCCGTGTGCGTAGGCGAGCGCCCAGGCGACGTCGCGCAGCACGCGCGATGCCTCCGACGGCGCCAGGGGACCGCGCCGCCGCACCCGCTCGGTCAGCGTTTCGCCCTCGACATACGCCATCGCGAAGAACACGAATCCGCCGATCTCTTCGACCGCATGAATCGGGATGATGTTCGGGTGGGAGAGCTTGGCGGCGGTGCGCGCCTCGCGCAGAAACCGCTCCCGGAGTTTAGGGTCGGATGCTTTGGAGGGCGGCAGCAACTTGATCGCGACGGAACGGTCCAGCCGCACTTCGCGGGCCAGATAGACCACGCCCATGCCGCCGCGCCCCAGCTCGCGCTCGAGCGAGTAGCGGCCGGCGACCGCCCCCTGGAAGTCGAGGAACAACCGATCAGGAGAGGGATGTGTCATCGCATCCCTAAACTAACGCTCCCCATTTCAGGCAGGCGTTTCCAGGCGACCGAGCACCCTCAGAATCGAGGGGTCGGCTGGATTGCGCCGCCCCGCGACCCGAAACAGCGCGCGGCCCAGCGGGCCCTGCCAGAATCGCAGCGCCCGCTCGCCAACAGGGTCGGTGCGCTTTTCGGTCCGCGACCGGGCCAGAATCGCCGCGAGCATCGTGGTCGCCGCTCCGATCGCGACGACGGACGTAAGGAACGGTCCGACCACGGGGGACACGTCGATGAAGTCCAGCACACCGCCCACGCCAGCAATGGTCGTGAGCAACGCGAGGCGCGCAAGCCATCCCATGGAGCGCTCGAAACTGGTAGGACCCGTACCGTAGACGAATGCCAACTCCTCACGGCGCCGCGCCTGGCGCGCGGCCAGAGCCGCGACCAGCTCCTCACGCTGGTGACCAGCGGCGAGCAAACGGCGCACGCGCGCGACCGCCACCAAGGCGGGCAGCAGCAATGCAACGGCCAGCGCGACGGTCGTGGCCGCCCGCGCCGTCGCCGTCGCCGGTGACAGCCAAGCAGCAACGGCTGGGGGTAACAACCCGACGCCCGTCACAAATGCGTGGATCAGCGCGGGCGCCTCGAGGTGTGTGCTCCGCACCATGAAGGCGCGGATCGCCAGCGGCGCGGCCCGAGGTGCAACGGCTTCCGAGATTGCCCGCACCAGCGCCGCCGCATCGGGGTAGCGCGCCCACGGCTCCTTCGAGAGACAGCGATCTACGATGTGCGCCAGGCGCGGCGGGACGCGCGGCACAACCGTCGCGATCTTGGGAGCGGGATCCGAGATGTGTTGAGCCAGAAGCCCCTCGTCGCTGCTCGCCTCGAAGGGCAGCCGGCCCGAAAGCGCGTAGTATGCGACCACGCCCAGTGAGTAAATGTCGCTCCGGGCGTCCACAAGGTCGCCGCTCGCCTGTTCCGGACTCATAAACGCGGCTGTGCCGACGACGTGCCCGCGCGGCGCGGCGGGACGTCCCAGCTGTCCCGACGCGCGTGACGGGGGGCTCGCATGCGCGATCCCAAAGTCGGAGAGCAGCGCCCGTCCCGTGGCCTCATCGATCAGGATGTTGTCGGGCTTCACGTCGCGATGCACCACGCCACGCGCGTGCGCGTAGTCCAGCGCCTCGCCGATATCGCACAGGATCCCGCCGGCGGTGTGCGGATCGAGCCGGCCGCGCGTAGTTACACGCTGCGCCAGCGTTTCTCCTGTCACGTAGGCCATCGCGAAGAACACGAACCCCTCGACGTCGCCCACGGTGAAGATCGGCACGATGTTGGGATGCGTGAGCTGCGCCACGGTCCGTGCTTCGCGCAAGAACCGCAGGCGATGCGTGTCGTCACGGGCCAGATCGGGGTGTAACACTTTGATCGCCACCGGCCTGTCCAGACGCTGCTCGCGCGCCAGATAGACGAGGGCCATCCCGCCCCGGGCGATCGGCACCTCGATGTCGTAAAGGTCTGCGAGCGCCGCGCGCAGGTCGTTCAGCATGAAATCGGTTGATTCCGTCATCGGGCCCCTGCATACCCGGAAGGGCCTGCGCAGGTTCGCTGCTGGACACTTGCGCCATTCTGAGGCCAGATTGTGCCGCCTATGACGAGCATCCCAGCGGCGCATCCTGCACCGCCATCCGCGCGCGCGGGCGCCACGCACCAGCCTTACATCCCGGCGTCGCAGGCTCCAGCGGAGCTGACCCTCCGCGCCATCGTGCTCGGCGTGATTCTCGGCCTCATCTTCGGCGCGTCGAACGTCTACCTCGCGCTGAAGATCGGCCTCACCGTCAGCGCCTCGATTCCGATCGCGGTGCTGTCGATCACCATCTTCCGCTGGCTCGGTCGGTCCACGATTCTCGAAAACAACATCGTCCAGACGACCGGCTCGGCGGCGGATTCGGTCTCGGCGGGGGTGGTCTTCACGATCCCCGCCATTTTGTTGATGGGCTACGACCTCGACATTTCGCGCGTCACGATCCTAGCGATCGCGGGCGGGCTGATGGGCGTCCTGATGATGATCCCGCTACGCCGGGCGCTCATCGTCAAAGAGCACGGCAATCTCCCCTACCCCGAGGGGACCGCCTGCGCCGAAGTGCTGATCGCCGGAGAGCGTGGCGGGATTCACGCCAAGACCGTCTTCCAGGCATTCGGCATCGCGTTCGTCTACAAGTTCTTGATGACGGCACTGAAGGTGTGGCAGGAGTATCCCGGGAAGGTGATTCGCTCCTTCCAGGGCGCCGAGGTGCGGGTGGAGGCCAGTCCTGAGCTGATCGGGGTCGGCTACATCATCGGGCCCCGGATCGCCGGATATCTGTTCGCCGGTGGGTGTCTCGCCTACGTCGTGCTGATGCCGGCGATCAAGCTGTTCGGCAGCGCGATGACGGAGCCGATGTTCGGCACGACCAAGCTGATCCGCGACATGAGCGCGGGGGAGATCCGGGCGGCCTTCGTGTTTTACATCGGCGCGGGGGCCGTGGCGAGCGCCGGCATCATCGCGCTGGCGCGGTCACTCCCGACCATCGTCGGGGCATTCCGTGCCGGTTTTGCGGACATGCGGGCCAGCCGGCTCGGCCAGGCAGTGGCCACCAAACTCCGCACCGATGACGACCTCCCGATCAGCCTGACCGTGTTCGGCTCGATCGTGCTGGCCATCGTGATCGCGCTCCTCCCGCAGATCGGCGTGAACCTGCTCGGCGGTTTCTTGATCATCATCTTCGGATTCTTCTTCACCACGGTCTCATCCCGCATCTGCGGCCAGGTGGGCAGCTCCGCGAATCCGATCTCCGGCATGACGATCGCGGCGCTGATCGCGATCTCTTTCATCTTTCTCTTGCTCGGCTGGAATCAGATCGACGACCGAGTGCGCGCGATTTCCATCGCCTGCGTGATCGCCGTGGCGGTCGCGAACGGCGGCAACACCTCCCAGGACCTCAAGACCGGGTTTCTCGTCGGCGCCACGCCCCGGCGGCAGCAGATCGCCATCCTGATCGGCGCGATCGGTTCGGCACTGGCGGTCGGGTGGACACTCACGTTCCTGAACAGCGCCTACAGCTACCAGGTCCCCGAAACGCGGTCGGGCTTCGTCGCCCCGGCGAGCGGGTCCAGCCCGGACGGGAACGTGGTCGTGCGCACCGAGACGATGTCGCATTTCGGCATCGGGGGCACAGACTCGATCGACAACAGCAGCTATCAGGTGATCCGCGTGTACGTCGAAACGCAGGGCGTCCCTCCCGGGAAGTACCTGGTCGACCCGGCATCGCACGAGATCCGCTACGTCGTGGACCCGGGCATCGGCGGTCGCATTCGCGAATACCGCGGCCACGAGCTGAAGCGCCTCGATTCCCCCAAAGCGACGTTGATGGCGTTGATCACCGATGGAATCCTGACGCACAGACTGCCCTGGGCCCTCGTGCTGATCGGCGTGTTTCTGACGATTGCGATCGAGCTGATGGGCGTGTCTTCGCTGCCCGTGGCCGTTGGCGTCTATCTGCCGATCACCACGTCGGCCGGAATGTTCGCGGGCGGGATCGTGCGCTGGCTCGTCGAACGCCGCGTGCGGTCGGCTAACCGCTCCCTCGCCGAGATCGAGTCGGGACCGGGTGTGCTGTTTGCGAGCGGTTTGATCGCAGGCGGCGCCATCTGTGGCATCGCGGTCGCGGCGATCGCGGGGTGGGGCTCGCGGACCGGCAAAGCCGCCGACTGGCTCGCCGGGGCTGTGCCGCTGTATCACCAACTCGGCTGGTTTGCGACGTCCGCCGTCGTTGGGCTGATCATGTTCGCGATTCTGGGGTTCTTGCTCTATCGCACGGGCCTTCGCCGCCAGTGAACACTATTAAGACACCATAACGACACCTCTAACGACAGCGTGACCATCAAGACCGTCGGATTCCTCAAGAAGCTGCTCGACACGGCGGGGCCGTCGGGGTTTGAGTTGGCCCCGGGGCGCGTGTGGCGCGACGAAGTCGGGACGTTTGCCGACGACGTCCGCGCCGACGTGCACGGCAATTCCGTGGCGTCGCTCAATCCCAAGGGCAAGCCGCGCGTGATGTTCAGCGGGCACATCGACGAGATCGGCCTGCAGATCACGCACATCGACGAACAGGGTTTCCTCTACTTCAGCGGGATCGGTGGGTGGGACTCACAGGTGCTGGTTGGACAGCGCGTCCTGCTGCTGACGCGTGATGGTCCCGTGCACGGCGTGGTCGGCAAGAAGGCCGTTCATCAACTGAAGAAGGAAGATCTCGACCGCGTCACCAAAGTCATCGATTTGTGGATCGACATCGGCGCCGCGAGCCATGACGAGGCGGCGGGGCGGGTGCGCGTCGGTGACCCAGGGGTGCTCGACAGCCGAGTCGACGAGTATCCCAATGGCCGGATCGTTTCGCGCAGTCTCGACAACCGCATTGGAGCGTTCGTCGCGGCGGAAGCGCTGCGGCGGCTCGCCAAGCAGCCGCCGAAACACGCCGCGGTATTCGCTGTCGCCTCGACCCGCGAGGAGATTGCCTGGACCGGGAGTGGCGCCCGGACCAGCGCCGTCGGCATCGAGCCGGACGTCGCGGTCGTCGTGGACGTCACGCACGCGACCGATTATCCCGGCGCCGACAAGAAGCACTCCGGCGATCACAAGCTCGGCGGAGGAGTCGTCTTGAGCCGTGGGTCGTCGGTGAGCTCGGTGGTGTTCGATCTCCTCGTGGAGTGCGCCGAGCAGGCGAAGATCCCCTATACGATCCAGGCCGCACCGCGCGACACGGGAACGGACGCGGATGCGATCTACAACGCGATGCGCGGCATTCCCACCGGGCTCGTGAGCGTGCCCAACCGCTACATGCACAGTCCCAACGAAATGGTCGCGCTGGAGGACCTCGATCGCGCGTCCGATCTCCTGGCGGCGTTCGCGCGCCGGCTCGAACCGGGGCTGGACTTCATTCCCAAGTAGCTCGAAAAAAAAGGGCCCCGGCGAATTGCCCGGGACCCTTAGTTGGTCAGGAGTTTACGACGAACCTTACGGTACCAGCTGCTCTCCGAAATTGTTGACCGACCACGTCATAAACGGGTTGTTGAACGGGAACGCGTAGCCGGCACCACTGCAGGCTGATCCACCGACCGGCAGCGTCTGCGTCACCCGCCCGGCCGACCAGCTCAAAGGGGGGGCCCCGAGACACACCTCGAACATAAGGCTGCCGGTGTTGCCGAGATTGCCGAACACGAAGCTCCCGTCGGCTCCCGACATCATGGTGGCGATGACCTCGCCGTTCCACCGCAGGTCGACGGTCCAACCCTCGATCCCCAGTTCACCCGAGAAGATGTCCTGGACGCCGTTGCCATCGAGGTCCTCGAACACCACACCCCTCGCCTGATTCTGCCCCGTCGGGGGCGGTGAAGGCGGCGGCGGAGGCGGCGGAGGCGGCGGAGGCGGCGGCGGCACCGGAGCCGGAGGCGGCGGAGGCGGCGGCGGTGGCGGCGGTGGCGGAGCCGGTGGAGGCGCCGGGGGCGGCGGCGGTGGAGGCACCGGGGGCGGAGCCGGGGGCGGCGGCGGTGGCGGCGGCACCGGAGCCGGAGGCGGCGGCGGTGGCGGCGCCGGTGGAGGCGCCGGAGGCGGCGGTGGAGGCGGTGGCGGCGGCGCCGGAGGCGGAGCCGGTGGCGGCGGAGGCGGCGGCGGCGGCGCCAGAGGCGGCGGAGCCGGGCACTTCTTCGCGAGACCCGGAGGCACGTGACCGCTGTTGCCAGCGGTCGCAACGGCCCCTGCGGCCTTGCATGTGTTGGCGCTGTTGCCATGGCTCTGCGCGGCGACCGCGAACAGCGGCAACGCCGACAGGCCCAGCACAGCAAACAGGACGCGAACGCTTTTCATGATCTCTCCTGACCGAAGAGGTCGTTGGGTACACGAACAGCAGGCTCGATACGGGCAAGAACCGCACCCATTACAGTGCAATTGCCGTAAGGAACGTACGTGCAACGAGTTACAGGCTTCGAGTGGAGTGTTTTTGGGCCGTGCTGCCGTCAGGAAAGTTGACGTTGCGTTATGCTGGTTTTGACGCGATATGCAAGTGACATTAAGGCATGAGAAGCTGCCCTATTTGTGTTTGAGATCAGCGAGCGCCGATTGCGCGGCTGCGCGCACCTGTTTATCGCCGTCGTCGGTGAGACCTTCGAGTGTGCCGATCGCCGCCGGTGTCGCGGCGAGACGCAGCGCCTCGACCGCGGTCGCCCGCAGCCCGGCCGGCCTCCGTCCGAACAACCGACCGCCCGGCTGCGCAAACTTGATGAGCGCTTGTACTGCGGACGCGCTCCCGATGCGACCGAGCGCGAGGATGAGCTCCCGTTCCACGCCCTCGTCCTCTTCCTCTTCCATCGCGACGACGAGCGGCATCGCGAGCGCACTGGACTTGCGGCCGCCGACGCCGAGGGCGGCCTGCATCCGGACCTCCGGTGATTTGTCCCGCAAGGCCCGGCGCAGCGGCTCGGCCGCGGCACTCGATCCGATCTTTGCCAGCGCGGATGCCACGGCTTTGCGCACCCGCTCGTCCTCGTGATCGAGCTGCTGCGCGAGCGCCGGGACCGCCTCATCCAGTCCGAGCTCCCCCGCCAGCTCCGCTACGTTGCGCACCACGAACCACTCGTGGTGTCCGAGCATGTGCACCAGCTGATCCGTGCCCTCCTTCATCCCCGTCAGCGCCATGAAAATGCCGCGCCGCTCTTCGATGGTTGGCGCCGCGACCAGCAGGTCGAGCAGGACCTCGACCCCGTCTTCGCCCGCCCGGCGCAACACCAACAGTGCGTCATCCCGGTCCGACGGATGATTGGCCACTTCGGCAATCGCCTCGAGGAGGGCCTTGCTGTACATGCGTTTCAGGGCAATCGAATACTGGCGGCGCCGGGTCGCATCACTCACTTGCTGCTCCGCCCGGACGATACCCGCGACAATGGACAGCGCCTGCGAGACGCGGTTCGTCTTCATCGCCGCTTCGAGCTGCCGGCCGAGCACGGCGAGCACGTCGCCGACATGCGGTCCATCCGGCTTGTCCCGCAGCTGGGCGATCAGGGACGCGGGTGTGCTGCTGGCGGCAGCCGCCGGTGAGAACGCGGCGTGCGTAGCGCTGGCCTCGCGAACGATCTCCGGGACATCATTCGCCTCCGGCGTACCAGGCACCTTGGCAGGGCCTGACGGCGGCGCGACGGCGGCAGCCTGCTGCACTGGCACCGCTGGCGGTTCGACCAGAAAAGTCTGGATGGTGACGGAGATTCGCTGCGCCCCGTTCGCCCGCAGTCGCGACGCGATGTCCTCATCGCCAGGTTGATCGGCGAGTGCCCGCAGCAGCTCGAACAGTTCGCCGAGGGGCGGGTCGGTGGGGATCGCAATCTCCTTCACCGAATGGAATTCGAGCCGCTGGAGGAGCGTCTTCCCATCCAGTGTCGTCCCGTTCACGACCAAGTGCCCATCCCGCACGGCTAGCGTCACGCTCGCGAGCTTCAGCAGACCAGCCAGCGTGCGGAACTGGGCCTTCTGTTCCTCTTTCGCTCCGGGATCGCGGAACAGGTCCAGAGTGCGCGCGAACAACGCGACAAATTCCTGCGGGCTGGCCATGGGGACGCTCAATCTATAGAGTACCGTTCATGACCGCATTGTTACTCGTCACATGACTGCAAGCTCCGTTTCGGAAGCCGGCAAGGTTGTCCGCGCCCTTCGGGCCGCGCATTTGCACGACGACGGTCGCCAGACGCTGCTCCAGCTGGCCTGCGACCGGATACGCTCGTGGGGGCCGCCGTACACGTCCGTCTACGCGTACATGCTCCACGGCAATGAGCTCGAACTCGACGCGTTCGCAGGCCGGGAGACCGAGCACACGCGGATTCCGGTGGGGCAGGGTGTGTGTGGCACCGCGGTGGTGGAGAAACGCGATCAAAACGTCGGGGACGTAAACGCGATCGGGAATTACCTCGCCTGTAATGCGTTCACCAAATCGGAGCTCGTCGTGCTGATCCGGCGGGGCGATCACATCCTCGGCCAGATCGACATCGACTCCGACGTACCGAACGGGTTTGGCGAGCGCGAGCATGCGGATGTGAAAGAGGTCGCCGACGCTCTGGCTGTTCTGCTGTAGTGCAGCTCTTCACGCGGCGGGTCGGTAGCGGCCCTCTTGTTGTCGTAGTGCATGGCGGGCCGGGTGCGAGTCACGACTATCTCCTTCCCCAATACGATCTGTTGGCTCGAAGCCGCTCTCTCCTTTATTACGACCAACGCGGCGGCGGCCAGTCGCCCGTTTCACGGGACACGCCAGTTGGATGGCGGGAGCACGTCGCCGATCTCGAGGGGATGCGCGAGCACCTCGGGCTTGAGCGACTGGTTCTGTGCGGCTACTCCTGGGGCGGCTTGCTGGCCGTGCTCTATTTCCTCGAGCATCCGGAACGGGTCGAGCGACTCGCGCTCGTTTCCCCCGCCTCGATCACCGCCGCCTACCGGAAACAGTTCGAAGACGAGTTCGCACGTCGCCTGCAGGCGCCTGAAATCGAGCGGGAGCGGGCCACGCTGCGCGCCAGCGGCCTGCGCGAACGCGATCCCGCGGCCTATCAGCGGCGCGCATTCGAGCTCTCGGTCGCGGGGTATTTCCGCGATTTCCATGACGCCAGGAACCTGACGGCGTTTCGGGTGACGGCCCGAACACAGGAAGCAGTCTGGAAGAGCTTGGGAGACTATGATCTCCGGCCCCAGCTTCGAAACACGGTTTCCCGCGTCCCCCTTCCCCCTTCCCTCGTAGTTCACGGCACTTTCGACCCGCTTCCCATCGCGGGATCCCGCGAGTTGGCCGGCTTGCTGTCCGCCAAGCTCGTGGAGCTGCCGGTGGGACATTGCCCGCACGTGGAGGCAACGGAGGATTTCGTACGAACGCTGGACGCCTTTCTCCCTTCGATCTAGCCTTCGGCGCGATCGCGCCGGCCCGGTTTCCCGCCATTGCCGAGGCGCTCCAGCAGGAAGGCGCGTCGCCCACCGACCGCGATCGGTTCGTGCTGCTCGAGCCGGTCGGCCGGCTGCTCCGCGAGATCGTGGGGGACGCCGGGCCTGACGCGCTCGAAGCGCACGTGCTGTTGCTGCATCACGCGTATCTGTTTTGGGCCGCCGACCAACGGATCTATCAGATCAGCGAGCCGATGCTGCGTCGAGCGGTCGGCGACAAGAGGGTCACGACCGCTGTGCCTCAGCCCGCGCAGTATCTCCAACTCCCGGAGCTGCGGGTTTGGGGATCGCCGCACGACGCGAGTCCCCCCGAGCCGCTCGACGGCCTGTTTGTCCACCGTACCGATGCGGCCGGCAGCATTGCCGTCCTCGCGATCTTCGGGATGCGACCCGACCGGCCGGGGTTCAGCGCGGTCGGGCTCGACGGTCGAGCCGATCCCGACGATCCGTCAGCCACGGAGATCGAAGTCGCCGCCACGCGCGAGGATGGCAGCGCAGCGTTCGGCCCCCGGCTGGCCGGCGGGACAGCGGCGGGACTGTTTTCGGTCGCGAATGCGGGCGAGCTGCTCCTGCTCACCGGCAGGCTCCTCGCGCTGCTAGATTCCGGCTAACCCATGAAAACGAAAGTCAGCGCGGCCGCAGCGGAGCGCAAAACGCGGGCGCGGAAGATCATCGCGCGGCTCAAGCAGGAATACCCCGACGCCACGTGCGCCCTACACCACCGCAGCGCCCTCGAGCTCGTGGTCGCCACGATTCTTTCGGCGCAGTGCACCGATGCACGCGTCAACATGGTCACGCCGCATCTCTTCGCGAAGTACCGCACGGCGGCGGACTACGCCGCCGCCGATCCGCGGGTGCTGGAAAGAGAGATTCAGTCGACCGGCTTCTTCCGGAACAAGACCAAATCGATCATCGGGATGGCGCAGGCACTCGTCGAGCGGCACGGCGGTGAAGTCCCGCAAACCATGGAAGAGCTGACCGCCCTGCCCGGCGTCGGCCGGAAGACGGCGAACGTCATCCTCGGCACCTGGTTCGGCAAAAACGAGGGCGTGGTGGTGGACACGCACGTGCACCGGCTCAGCCGGCTGCTGGGGCTCACGCGCCAGGACGACCCGGTGAAGATCGAACAGGAGCTGATGCAGCTCGTGCCGCGGGAAGACTGGACCTGGTTCTCACACACCCTGATTCAGCATGGCCGGGCGGTGTGTATCGCGCGGCGGCCGCGCTGCGCAGAGTGCGTGTTGAATCGTTTATGCCCGAGCTCCACCGTATGAAGGGGCTCGGGGGGCTCGCGCCGGTCGATCGCGCAGCGCTGGTCGCCATGAGGCGTGACATTCATCAACATCCCGAGCTCGGATTCGAGGAGACTCGTACCGCGGCCCTGATTTCGGAGCGGCTCCGCGGGCTGGGATTGACCGTCAAGACCGGCGTGGGAAAGACGGGTGTCGTCGGTCTCAAGGAGAATCGAGGACGAAAGAAAGACCGCTGCGTCCTGCTGCGCGCGGACATGGACGCACTCCCGGTCGACGAGACCAACGCCGTCCCTTACCGATCCCAACAACTGGGGAAGATGCACGCGTGCGGCCATGACGGGCACGTGGCCATCGGCCTCGAGGTTGCGCGCCGGCTCGCCCCGCTCGAGCTCGGCGGCAGCGTGAAGTTCGCGTTTCAGCCTGCCGAGGAAGTGTCGAATGGCGCGCAAGCGATGATCCGTGACGGCGTGCTCGAGACGCCGCACGTGGATGCGGCGTTCGGGATTCACCTCTGGAACGACCTGCCGGTGGGCACCGTGGGCGTCATGGCCGGAGCCGTCATGGCTTCGGTAGATCAGTTCGAGATCGAGATCGTGGGACGCGGGGGCCACGCGGCCGCGCCGCATCAGACGATCGATCCGGTGCTGGTGGCGGCGCACGTTATCACAGCGCTCCAGAGTCTGGTGTCGCGACGCCGCGATCCCCTCTCGGAGGCAGTCGTTTCGGTCACGGAGGTGCACGCGGGCCGCGCCTTCAACGTGATCCCCGATCGCGCCGAGCTGCGTGGCACTGTCCGCACGTTCGGCGGGAGCTTCTTTGAGGACGCCCCGCGGCTCCTCGAGGAGACGGCGCAGGGTGTTGCGGCGGCGTTCGGCGCGCGCGCCGAGGTGGAGTACCGCCGTCTGAGCGCGCCGCTCGTGAATAATGAAAAGCTGAGCGCCTTGATGCGCGACGTCGCGGCCGACTTGATCGGTGCGAGCAATGTGCGCACTGGTGTACGCACGATGGGCGGCGAAGACATGTCCTACTTCCTCGAGAAGGTGCCTGGCTGTTTCGCCTTCGTGGGCTCGGCGCCACGTGGAACGGGTCGGGCCGCGCCGCACCACAGCCCGACTTTCGATATCGACGAGGAATCGCTCGTCATTGGCGCGGAGCTGTTGACGCAAACCGCCATCCGCTACCTGGCCTAGGTCGTGGCAGCCAATCAACTGTCCGCCGAATCTTCGGCGTATCTCAAGTCCGCGGCGCACCAACCAGTACACTGGCTGCCGTGGGGGGATGCGGCGTTCGCGCGCGCCCGCGCGGAGCACAAGCCGATCCTATTGGATATCGGCGCCGTGTGGTGTCATTGGTGCCACGTGATGGACGGCGAGTCGTATGAGAATCCGGAGGTCGCGGAGGTCCTCAATCGCGATTTCGTCTGCATCAAAGTGGACCGCGACGAGCGGCCCGACGTGGATGCGCGCTATCAGCGCGCCGTGCAGGCGCTCAGCGGTCAGGGTGGCTGGCCGCTCACCGCGTTCCTCACGCCGGACGGGGAGGTGTTTTTCGGCGGCACGTATTTCCCGCCCGACAACAACGCCTACGGCCGGCCCGGCTTTCACCGCGTGCTGATGGAGATCGCGCGTGCGTTTCGCGAGGAGCGCGATCGCGTCACGACGAACGCGCGTGCGATCCGCGAGCACGTCGTCAAAACGCTCGATGAAGCGAAGCCCGGCGACGTGAGTGTGGACCTGATCAGCGGCGGGGAGGACCAGATGGCGCGTCTGTTTGACGTGCGGTACGGCGGCTTTGGATCGGCGCCCAAGTTTCCCCATCCCGCCGCGGTCGAGTTCCTGCTCGCCCGCTGGCACGATGCCAAAGGGGGCCTCGCGTGGCAACGTGAGATCGTCGAAAAGACGCTCACCGGCATGGCGCGAGGCGGCGTCCGCGACCACCTCGGCGGCGGCTTCCACCGCTACTCCGTCGATGAGCGCTGGATCGTGCCGCACTTCGAGAAGATGTCGTACGACAACTCCGAGTTGCTGCGCGCGTACCTGTCGGCGTATCAGGCGTTCGGCACCCCGCTGTTCCGGGAAGTCGCTACCGGCATCGTGGATTGGGTGCTGGAAGTCATGACGGACAAGGAGCACGGCGCGTTTGCAACATCGCAGGATGCCGATCTGACATTTGGTGATGACGGTGACTATTGGACGTGGACGGTCGAGGAGGCCAAGGGCGCTTTAACGCCGCGAGAAGGCGCGGTCGCTTCGAGTGTGTTCGATATCCAGGAAACCGGCGAGATGCACCACGACCCGAGGAAGAACGTGCTGTGGTGGACGCAGGATCCGGCGAGTGACGACGAGTGGCCGGTCTTGCGCACGGCCATCAAAAAGCTCAAGGCGGCGCGTGACCGCCGCACGGCACCGTTCGTGGACCGGACCGCGTACGTCAACTGGAATGCGATGATGGCCGGCGCGTTTCTGCAGGCGGGCGCCGTCCTCGACCGGCCGGAGTGCAACGAGCTTGCGCTGAAGGTTCTCGAACGGATTTGGACCGATGCGTGGGATAAAGACCATGGAATGTCGCATGTCCTTGGCCGTCCCGAGCCTCGGGGTATGCTCGATGACAACGTGCAGGCGGCCGCGGCATTCCTCGATGCCCACGAGGCGACCGGGGACTCGGCCTGGCTCGATCGCGCCGTCGAGGTGATGAAGTACTGCAACAAGGCGCACGCGGATACCACCGCCGGCTACTTCGACATCGCGGCGACGAACGGCACGGCGTATCTCGCCACGCGAGCCAAGCCGGTCCAGGACGCGCCGACGCCCTCGCCCAATGGCGTCGCCGGCCTGGTGCTCGCCCGACTCGCGGCGTTGACCGACAATCCGGAGTGGCGCGCCCAGCTCGATCAGCATTTGCGGGCGTTTGCGGGCAGCGCGCGCGAGCTATCGCTCCACGGGTCGACCTTATTGCGCGCGATCGACTGGGCGGTGCAGCCGGTGTCGCGCATCGAAGTCGCCGGTCCCCGCGGCGACGGGCCCGCGTGCGACATGCATTTGCTCGCGCTGCAGACGTATCGGCCGCGCAAGATCGTCGTACGGAAAGTCGCCGAGCGTCCCGCGGCGACGGTGTGCGTAGGGACGAGCTGCTCGCTGCCCGTATCGACCGCCGAGCAGCTGGCGGGCCTATTGGAGGGGTGAGCAGATTCCTTCTCATCTTAACGCGAGGCCGTACATGCCGAACAAGAAAGCCGTGATCGACACTAAGAAGGGCACGATCGAACTGGAGCTGTTCGCCGACGAAGTGCCCAACACGGTGGCGAACTTCGAGAAGCTGGCCAATTCGCAGTTCTACGACGGCACCAAGTTCCATCGGGTGATCCCAAACTTCATGGTCCAGGGCGGCGACCCGTATTCGAAGACCGGCAAGGGACCGGTCGGCACGGGCGGTCCGGGATACACGATCAAATGCGAAACGCAGAAGAACACGCACAAACACGTCGCCGGAACGTTGTCGATGGCGCATGCCGGTAAGGACACGGGCGGCAGCCAATTCTTCATCTGTCACGCGCCGCAGCGCCATCTCGACGGCGTGCACACGGTGTTCGGGCAGGTCACCAAGGGCATGGATGTCGTCAACGCCATTAAAGGAAACGACGAGATCACGTCGATTCGAGTCTCTTAGGGGGAGTTCATGCTGGCGTTACTGTTGACAATTTCCTTCGCCGTCCAGGATTCTGGAGCCTTCGTCGTCAAGTTGGGGAACGACACGGTAGCCCTTGAGCAGTACACGCGGACGGCGACGCAACTGCGCGGCGACTACGTGGTGCGTACGCCCCGGAGCATGCATCGCATCTATACCGCCGACCTAAATCCCGACGGCACGATTCGTCGGTGGGAGTTGGTCACCCACAACATCGGTGTCGGGCCAGGCCCGATGGAGACGAAGTCCTGGGTCCAGTTCTCCGGCGACACGGCAGTAATGGTGTCTCCACAGGGAGACAGCACCGTGACGTCCAAGTTCGTCGTGCCGCGCGGCACGTTTCCGTTTCTCATCTACGGGTATGGCTTGATGGAGTACATGGGCCGGTGGGCTCGCGGAACCGGGAAGGATAGCGTCCGATTCACCGCGCTGGCGTCCGCCAATCAGACCAGCGGCGGCTACATCCGCAAACGTGGCGGCGACACGTTGGTGTTCATGCTCGATCAAGGGCAACTCGCCGGCGTCGGCCCGTTCACATTCCGGCTCGACCACCAGGGTCACCTGACGTGGCTCACGGGGAAAGGCAGCACCCTCCAGGTCGACGTCCAGCGCGTCGCATCCGTTCCTATGGCTCAAGCCACGCAGTCCTTCGCGAGCCGCCCGCTGGGTCAGCTGTCGCCGCGCGACACCGTGCGCGCAACCATTGGCGGCTCCGAGGTCTGGATCGATTATAGCCGACCGGCCCGGCGCGGGCGTGACATCTTCGGCGTGTTGGAGCCGTGGAACAAGGTGTGGCGCACGGGGGCTAACGCGGCAACGCAGCTCAACACGCCCGCGGACCTGGTGATCGGCGGCGCCACCGTTCCCGCCGGCAAGTACACCCTCTGGACGCTGCCCTCGCCGACCGGATGGAAGCTCATCATCAATAAACAGAACGGGCAGTGGGGGACCGAATATCATTCGGAGCAAGACTTGGTCCGTGTCGACGCCAAGACGGAGACGCTCGCCACGCCGGTCGAGCAGTTCGTGATCGCGTTCGAGCCCGCTGCCGCACCCTCGGCTATCACGTTCGCATGGGACAAGGCTCGCTACTCGGTTTCGGTGGCGAAGAAATAGGTGCATCTCGACTTCGCAGTCGTCGCCGACTACGCGCTGGTCGACCAGTCGGGCAAGATGTCGGTGCTCGGCATTTTCCAGCACATCTGGGTGCCGCAGTTTCCGGCGATGCACCCGCGCCTGCACCTCGTGCTGCGGCTCAAGGGAAAACGCACCGAAGTGGGCGAGCATCAGGTGCAAATCAAGCTGCTCGATGAAGAAGACGCGGAGCTGTTGGGTGGCTCGGGGACCGTGAACTTCGCCGAGCCGCCCGCCGGCGTCACGGAAATCGAGGCGGCGGCGGTGCTGGTGTTCGACGTGCCATTTCCGCGGGCGGGGCAATACCGCTTCGAGATCACGGTGGACGCCGAGCGGAAGGCGAGCGTTCCGATCACCGTGTCGCAGATGCCCACCGCGCCCGCACAGCCACCCCCGACTCCCCAGGCTCCCGGTTCCTAACCCTCTCCCGCTCGGCGCCCACGTGCGGCTGCCGATGCTGCTCTTCGCCGCGGTGCTGGCGCTGGGATTCAACCTCGGCGGGTATGCGCTGTTCGACCCCGACGAGGGACGCAACGCCGAAGTCGCGCGCGAGATGGCGGCGACGAACGACTACGTGCTCCCGCATTTCGACGGTCTCCCCTACCTCGACAAACCGATCGTCTACTTCGCGTCCGCCGCCGCGGTGATGGAGGTCCTCGGACCCACCGAGACGGCCGCCCGTCTGCCCGCGTATCTGTTCACGCTCGCCACGCTGATCATTGTCGTGTGGTTCGTGAGACGCCGCTGGGGCACAGACGCGGGATGGCTGGCGGCGCTGGCGCTCGCCACCATGCCGCTCGTCCTCGCATACGCGCGCACGACGATCATGGACAGCGCGCTTGCCTTCTGCACGACGCTCGCGATCCTCGCGTTCTGGGATGAGCGTCCTGTATTGGCATGGGCGGCAATTGGACTCGGATCCATTACCAAGGGCCCGGTCGCGATCCTGATCCCGCTCGCGACACTGATGCCCTATACCCTGCTCACCGGCGGCAAGCTGCGTCGTCTGTTCCCGCTCGCGGGTCTCGGGGTATTCGGGCTCGTCGCCCTCCCCTGGTTTCTCGCGGTGTCCCGTCGCGTCCCCGAGTTCCCGCACTACGTCTTCGTGCGCGAGACGTTCGAGCGCGTTACGACGAAGAGCTTCCACCGGACTGCGCCATTCTGGTACTATCTGCCGATCGTTCCGGTCGCCGCATTTCCCTGGATCGTGCCCGCGCTCGCACGCCTGAGGAACTGGCGCTGGGCCTGGCTTGCCCGCCGTGTGAACCCGATGGCGCAGGAGGCCACGCTCCTGGCTTGCTGGGTGCTAGGACCGCTGCTCTTCTTCACGCTGAATCAGTCGAAGCTGCCGCAGTACCTGTTGCCGCTGATGCCGCCCTTTGCGCTTGCCGCCGCTCGGCTGCTGACGCGCGAGACGAGCGAACTGGGGGGGGGCGGCGGAATCGGAGTCGGAAGACGCACCTACGCGGTGATCGCGGCACTGTTCGGCATCGCGCTGGTGTCCCTGACCATCTGGCTCCCCGCGCCGATCAGCCTGACGCCGGGCGAGCGGGCCGCGATCCCGCAGACCGCACTGGCGCTGGGAATCGCGTTGCTGATCTCGGCGGGGTTGGTCTGGTACGCGGGGCGAGCGGAGCGCCCGCGTCCTGCTCTCGCCGTGATGGGATATGCGCTCACCGTGATGGCGATGCCGATCGTGTCGGGGCAGCTCCTTACGGCGGTCGGCGAGGACCGCTCATCAGCGACGATCGCGCGCGTCATTCAGAACGCTCGGCCGATGGGTGCAGAGCTGGAGGTGGTTGGGGTTGCTGCGTTCCCGACGTCCCTGCCGTTCTATCTGCGACACCAGGTACTCCTCGCGTCGGCGACCGCGCGCGAGCTGACGAGCAACTTCGTCATCGATTACCAGGAACAATTCCGCCAGGGCAGCACGTCGCCGCTCAAGCCCGCGGAGTACTGGCGCGGCCGGGTGCGCCAATGCCGTACACCAGTCGTGTTCGTGGCGCGCGCCAACGACGCGCCCGTGCGCGCCCAGCTCGATTCTGTACTCCCGCTGCTCGCCGTTGAAGGCAAGTACGCGGCCTATGGACCATGTGCGGCATCTTCGGCGCGATAGCGCGGGGGGAAGCTCCGCTGCGGCATCCGGAGGCGCTCGCGAGAATGGCGGCCGCGCTCAGCCACCGCGGCCCGGACGGCGAATGCATCGTCGGACACGAGCGGGCCCGAATCGGCGCGCGGCGCCTCGCGATCATGGACCTCACGACCGGCGACCAGCCGTTCCAGAGTCCGGACGGCAAGATCTGGATGGTCTGCAACGGCGAGATCTACAACGCGCCCGACCTGCGCCGCGAAGCGGGCGCCTGGGGCTACCCGTTCCGCTCGCACGGCGACATCGAGACGATCGTGCCGTACTACGACCGGTTTGGGCCGGACGCCGTCTCGCGCCTCGAGGGAATGTTCGGGCTGGCCATCTGGGACGACGCGCGCCAGCGCTTGGTGCTCGCGCGCGATCGCGCCGGCGAGAAGCCGCTGTTCTGGACCGAAGTCGATGGCGAGCTCCGGTTCGCGTCCGAGATCCAGGCGCTGCTCGAGTTCCCCGACCAACCCCGCCGGCTCAACCGCAAGGCGCTGTCGCTGTATCACGCCTTGGGATACGTCCCCGCGCCGCATACGATGTTCGACGGCATTCACAAGTTGCCGCCCGCGTCACTCCTGATTGCGGATCGCGAGCGAACTGAGATTCGCAGCTACTGGAGCGCGGCGGAGGCTGCCAGCCGGCCTGCGTCGCTGTCGTTCAAAAACACCGCCGAGCTGCGCGAGACGCTGCTGCGGGCCGTCAAGCGCGAGCTGATGTCGGACGTTCCGCTCGGCGTCTTCACGAGCGGCGGCCTCGACTCCTCGCTGCTGGTGGCCGCCGCCGCGCGTGCGATTCCCGGCGAGCGCATCCACACGTACGCGATCCGCTTCACCGAGCGCGGCTACGACGAGAGCCCGTACGCCGAGGCCGTCACGCACCAGATCGCCAGCGTCCATCACGTCGTGATCGCGGACGACGAGTCGCTCGGCCGTGCGCTCGAGGTGGTGTCCCGCTCCCTCGCCGAGCCACTCGGCGACCCTGCGGTGCTGCCCACGTGGCTGTTGGCACAAGCGGCACGCGAAAACGTCAAGGTCATTCTCTCCGGCGAAGGCGCGGACGAGCTGTTCGGCGGCTACCCGACCTATCTCGGTCACAAGTTCGCGGCGACCTGGCAAGGGCTCCCCCGGCCGCTCCGCCGCGCCGCGCGCTGGATCGTGGATCGCTGGCCGTCATCGACCGGCAAGATGACGCTCGAGTACATGCTCAAGCAGTTCCTGGCGGCGACGGAGCTGCCGTGGCTGGAGCGGCATCTGACGTGGCTGGGAGCGATGCAGATCGACGACGGGGTCATCGCCGAGCTGGCGTGCAAACTCGATCGCTTTCCGCACGACGATGCGTTGAATCGCGTCATGTGGTTCGACTTTCTGACGTATTTGCCGGATGATCTGCTGGTCAAGGTCGATCGCGCCACGATGTTGGCGTCGGTCGAAGCGCGCGCGCCGTATCTCGACCGCGAAGTGATGGAGCTGGTGCTGCCAGGGCCCACGCGTTCCAAGGTGCGGGGCCTCCGCACCAAGGCGATATTAAAGGAAGCAGCGCGTGGACTCGTCCCCGGGGAAGTGATCAACCGGCGCAAGCGCGGCTTGTCCGTGCCGGTGGCGCGCTGGCTCAACACTGGCCTCGCTCCCCTGGCCGACCGGTTGCTCGACACACCGCTCCTCGCGGAGCATCGGACGGGCCGCCGGAATCATGCGCGGAGATTGTGGCCGCAGCTCATGCTCGCACTCTGGAGCGAGCGGTGGGGAGTCGACCTCTCGTGAATCGTGACGAAGCCTTGGCCTTGATGCAGGAGCACACGCAATCGCCCTCCCTCCGCCAGCACATGCTCGCGGTCGAGGCCGCCATGCATGCCTACGCCGTCAAATTCGGCGAGGATCCCGAGCCATGGGGGCTCGTCGGGTTGTTGCACGACTTTGACTACGAGAAATTCCCCAATCAGGACCACTCCCCCACGGACGGGCATCCGGTTTGGGGGGTGAACCTCCTGCGCTCCAAGGGCGTCGGCGAGCCGCTGCTGCGCGCCGTCCTGGGACACGCGACCTATTCCGGTGTGCCGCGCGATTCGCAGCTGGCCAAAACCCTGTTCGCCGTCGATGAGCTGTGCGGCTTTCTGGTCGCGTGCGCATTGGTGCGACCGTCCAAGAGCTTCAAGGACCTCGAGGTCTCGTCGGTGAAGAAAAAGCTCAAGGACAAGGCGTTCGCGCGCGGAGTCAACCGCGACGAGGTCCGTCAGGGCGCCGAGGAGCTCGGCGTGCCGCTCGACGAGCACATCGCGTTCTGCATTCAGGCGCTGCGGCCGGTGGAACCCTCACTAGGTCTCGGAGGGTGACCGCGACCGTCCCGCCCGCGCATCTGTTTTCGCGGGCGCTCGATCGCGCCACGGGTGCGCGGCCGATCCCGGGCAACATCGTGCGTCACGTCGCGGTCAGCAGCGCCGCGCTCGATACGATGTTGGAGATGATCGTGAGCGCCCAGCGCACGGTGCACTTCGAGAATTACATCATTCACGACGACGACACCGGCCGCCGCTTTGCGACGGCGTGGGCCGAGCGGGCGCGCGCCGGGGTGCGCGTGCGCGTCCTCTACGACGCGTTCGGCTCCCTCGGCACGAGCGGCGCCTACTGGCGTGAGCTGCGCCGCTCCGGCGTCGACTGCCGGCCGTTCCGACCGATCCTGACGAGTGGTCCGATCCAGGCGTTCAGCCGTGATCATCGCAAGCTGCTCGTCGTGGACGGGGAACGCGCCATCACCGGTGGTCTGTGCATCGGCGACGAGTGGGCCGGCAATGCCGCCGAAGGTCTGGCGTGCTGGCGTGATACAATGGTGGTCGTCTGCGGACCCGCCGTGGCCGCCCTCGACGCGGCATTCGGGCGCATGTGGGCGCGCGCCGGGCGTCCCCTGCCCGAAGCCGAAACGACTCCGGCCTCCGAGGAATGCGGGCCATCGGCGGTGCGCGTCGTGGAGGGATTACCAGGACAGTCGCGCATCTACCGGGCGGTCCAACTGCTCGCCGCGGCGGTGACGGAGCGGCTCTGGATTACGGACGCGTATCTGGTCGCACCCCCACCACTCTATGCCGCGTTCGTGGACGCCGCCCGGAGCGGTGTCGATGTGCGTTTCTTGCTGCCGGGGACCTCCGATATCCCGGTCGTCCGCATGTTCACGCGCACGGGATATCGCGAGCTGCTGCACGCGGGCGCCCGCATCTTCGAGTATCGCGGCCCGATGCTGCACGCGAAGACGCTCGTCGCCGATCACGAATGGGCGCGAGTGGGGTCGAGCAACCTCAACGTCTCCAGCCTCCTCGGCAACTACGAGCTCGACCTCGTGGCCGAGCACGAGGGATTGACGGCGACGCTCGCCACGCAGTTTCTACACGACATGGGACAGAGCCGCGAGATCGTGCTGATGGCACGCCGCCGGCTGCCGCTGCCGCCTAAGCTCGTCGATACGGTCGCGGTGCATCCGGCTCAGGGCATCGTGCCGGCGCTGCCGCAGGTTCCTCAACGGCGCACGCGGCATGAACGCCGGGTGGTCGCTGCGATCGCGCTCATGCAGCTCGCCGGGGGCGCGCGCCGGAGGCTGGCCGGTGCGGCGGCGACGGCGTTCTTCGTGATCGGCCTCATGCTCATCTTCTTTCCGATCATTACCAGCACCGTGCTTGCGGTGGGGACCCTGGTGACCTCCGTCTGGCTTGCCGGCTTCGCCCTTGCCCGGCGCCGGGGGCGCCGTGAGAGCGATGTCGGCTGAGGCTCCCCGCCCCGAGGCGTCAGTTCAACCTCCCAGCGGCCCTGCGCGTATGGGAAGCAGCGAAGACGACGCGGCGCTGGTTGCCAGTACTGTCGCAGGCGACCGGGCCGCGTTTGGGGTTCTCGTGGAGCGCTATGCAGGACAGGCGCGGCGAGTCGCCCGGGCGGTCTTAGGTGATCCCGATGATGCGGATGACGCGGCCCAGGACGGATTTCTTTCCGCCCTGGTAAAGCTCGCGCAATATGATGCCCGTCGGCCATTCGGACCCTGGTTGATGCGGATCGTCGCGAACGCGGCGACCGATCGGCGCCGGCGTCGCAACGTCCGCCGAGCCGAGCCGCTCGATGCGTCGCTGGTCGGCGGTGGCCCGCGACCCGATGCGATCGCGGTCCGCAGCGAGCTCGGCGAGCGGTTGCGCGCTGCGTTGAAGGAGCTGCCCGAGCGGCGCCGCACCGCGGTGGTGCTGTTCGATGTCGAGGGGTACTCGCATGCCGAGATCGCCGGGATCCTCGGGATTCCCGAGGGCACGGTGCGCTCCGAAGTATTTCACGCGCGTCGCCGTCTACGCACGCTGCTGGCTGACTGGAAGGAGGAAGCACGATGAAAGATTTGCCGTCGGATTTCCGGCCCGATCCCGAGCTCGGCGCCGCATTGCGGAGTGCGCTGGAACCGAAGGACGACCACGCGGCGTTCGTCGCGCGGGTCATGGCGCGGTACGACCAGGCGCTCGATCGGGCCACGATCCCGACGCTCGACGTCCTGGCGTCGTGGTTCCGGCCCGGCATCGCCGCGGCCGCAGCCGCCCTCATCGCCGGTTTTCTGATCGGCCGCGCGGTCTTGACGCCGGCCCCAGCGTCGTTCGATGCCGCCCTGGCGCCGCTCGAAGGACCGGGACTCGCGGCGCTCGTCACGGCGCAGGATCCGCCCGACGCCAGTGTCGTGTTTACGTCCCTTGTCGAGCAACGCTAGAAAGAGGAAAGAGAAACTATGCTGAATAGATCGAAACTCGCCGCCGTCGGCCTGTTGGCCGCTGTCTTCCTGGCCGGTGGGCTGGCCGGCTGGGGTGGCCGCGAGGCCGCCGAACGCGACGACCGCCCGGGAGGCGGACATCGCGGGCCGGACGCACTCGTCGCCTATCTGACCCGCCAGCTGGATCTCAGCGCCGCGCAGCGCGACTCCGTGCGCGCGATCATCGCGCGGCACCGCCCCGAGACCGATTCCCTGTGGGCGCGGGTCCGGCCGCGCTTCGATTCCATCAAGGCCCGCATGCGCGCGGAGATCGACGCGCAGCTCACTCCCGAGCAGCGCACGCGTCACCAGCAACTGATCGACCGGGCTGAGCATCACCGTAGGGAGCGGGAAGACTCGGCCAAAGGTGCACCGGGGGAGCGTCACTAATGCGCTGGACCGTCCGTATCCTGACAACCGTGCTGGCAGCTTCGCTTGCTCGCCCCGCCGCGGCACAGCACCCGATCACCCTGCAAGAGGCGATTCAACGCGCGTTCACGGTTCAGCCCGCCATGGTCCAGGCGCGGGGTGACCAGTCGAACGCCGGCATGCAGCGGCTAGCTGCGGTCGGCGCGTTCATCCCGACGATCACGGTGAACTCGAGCGCCTTCCGGCAAAACACGGGGTCGATTGTGAACGGGCTGCCCGCGCAGGCCGGCAGCTACCAGTACAGCTCGGGCCTGACGCTCAGCCTCGACTTGTTCGACGGACTGCGCCGGATTCAGCGCTACCGGAACGCCGCGGCCACCATATCCGCCGCGGACGCCGGGTACACCAATCAACAGTATCAGGTGACGCTTCAGACGAAGCAGGCCTTCTACAACGCGCTGGCCAACGAGGAGCTGGTGCGCGTCGCGGAATCGCAGCTGGACCGCGCGCGGCAGCAGCTGCGAATCTCGATCGACAAGCTGCATGCCGGCTCGGCGACGCGCTCGGACTCGCTGCGCTCGACCGTGGACTTCGGCAACGCGCGGATCGCGCTGCTCCAGGCCCAGGCGAACCTGGCCACCGCCCAGGCGAATCTCGGTCGCCAGGTCGGCATCGACAGTCTCGTGCGCGCGATTCCCGACAGCACGCTGCCGGCGCTCCCTGACTCCGCGGGGTTGCGGGTCGCGGCGCTCCAGAACTCGCCGCAGGTCATCCAAGCCGAAGAGCAGGCGCGCGCGTTCGGCGCCACGGTCTGGGACCAACGCTCGCAATACCTGCCGACGCTGAGCGTCTCTTACTCCACGTCGAGCCAGGGTTATGTGCAGCCGTGGCAGGGCTTCGATCTCCCCAACCGCAACGTGAACTCGCTGCGCTTTACGCTGAGCTGGACGATTCTCAACGGCTTCGCGCGGGAGCAGCAGCAAACGGCGGCGACGGTGCAACGCGAAGTCGCCAACGCCCGTGCCGAAGATGCGCGCCGCCAAGTCAACGCGGCGCTCACGCAGCAGCTCGCCGCCGCGGCGACGGCGTACGTACAAATCGACATCGCGAGGGCGAACCTGGCGGCGGCGACGGAGGATTTGCGCGTGCAGAACGAACGCTACCGCGTCGGCGCAGCGACGATCCTCGATCTGCTGACGTCGCAGGCGTCGCTGACACAGGCCGAGGTCAACCTGGTCCAAACGCGTTACAACTATCTGATCGCCCGCGCGCAGGTCGAGGCGGTCGTGGGACGGATGCTATGACCTCGGTCCAGGCGATGACGTTCCGCACGGGCGATACGCCGACGCCCGATACCGTGATCCTGACACATCACCTGGCGCGCGAGTATCAGATGGGCGCCGAGGTGGTGCACGCGCTGCGCGGCGTCGACATCCAGATCAAGAAGAACGAGTTCGTCGCAATCATGGGTCCGTCGGGGTCGGGTAAGTCGACGCTGATGAACCTGATCGGCTGTCTCGATACGCCGACGACCGGGGAGTACTGGCTGAATGGGCAGAAGGTGAGCGACCTCACCGACGACGAGCTGGCCCGCATCCGCAACAAGGAGATCGGGTTCGTCTTTCAGACCTTCAATCTGCTGCCCCGCGCCGACGCGCTGCACAACGTGGAGCTGCCGCTCATCTACGCCGGCATGGCTGCCAAGGAAAGGCGCGAGCGCGCGGCCCACGCTCTGAGCCAGGTGCAGCTGGCCGACCGCATGGATCACCGGCCCAACGAGCTTTCGGGCGGACAGCGCCAGCGCGTGGCGATTGCGCGGGCACTCGTCAACTCCCCCAGCATCCTGCTCGCCGACGAGCCAACGGGCAACCTCGACTCGGCGACGGGAAACGAAATCATGGGGGTTTTCCAGGAGTTGCACCGGACGGGCCAGACCATCGTGCTGGTGACGCACGAACATGACATCGCGGCGAACGCGCACCGCCAAATTCACCTGCTCGATGGCAAAGTCGCGCGCGATGAGAAGATGGAAGGTCAGACGTGAACAAATACTTCTGGGCAAGCGCCACGGCGCTCGTGCTTACCGGCATCGCCGGCTGCCACAAGACACAGACCACGCAATCGTACGAGGCGGTTCCGGTCCAGCGCCGCAACCTGGTCGTGTCGGCGTCCGCGTCGGGCGCCATCGAGCCCGTGCTGACGGTCGACGTGAAGTCGAAGGCCTCAGGCGAGATCATCGGGATGAACGTGCAGACGGGCGACGACGTGAAGAAGAGTCAACTGCTCGCGACGATCGACCCGCGCATCCCGCGCAACAACCTGGCGCAGGCGGAGGCGAACCTGCAGGTCGCCCAGGCGCAGCTCAGCAACGCGAAGGCACAGCTCGCGCGGTCGGACACGCTGTTCAAGGCGCAGGCGATCACGCAGACGGAATACGACACCGCCAAGCTGGACTACGCGAATGCCAACGCGGCGGTGATCCGCGCGCGCTCGGATCTCGAGAACGCGCGGGACCGCATGACCGATACGAAGCTGAGCGCGCCGCTCGCCGGCACGATCATCACGAAGAACGTCGAGCTGGGTACCGTGATCTCGTCGCCGACGACGGACGTGGGCGGCGGCACGGTGCTGTTCAGGATGGCGAACCTCGACACGGTACAGATCCGCGCGCTCGTCGATGAAACGGATATCGGCAAGGTGTCGCCGGGCCTCCTCTCGACGATCACGGTGGACGCGTATCCCAATCGTCCGTTCGAGGGCACCGTCCTCAAAATCGAGCCGCAAGCCACCGTCCAGCAGAACGTCACGATGTTCAACGTGCTGGTCCGCATTCCCAATCCGAATCACTTGCTCAAGCCGGGTATGAACACCGAAGTCGAGATTCACGTCGGGCGTCGCGACAACGTGCTCGCGGTGCCGAACGCGGCGCTGCGGACGCAGCGCGACGTCGCCTCAGCGGCGCAGGTACTGGGTCTCGATCCCAACGATGTCCAACAGCAGCTCGCGGCCCACCAGCAGCAGCAGCAGGCCCCCGCAAACCGCGACAGCGCGTCGCTGGGCGGTGGCGTCGCCAGTCGCGACTCGGCCGCGCGCCGCGATTCCGCTGCACGGAGCGCGGGCGGGAGTACGATGACGACGCCTGACGGCCGGACGATTCAGCTGCCGCCAGGCGTGAGCGAAGCGCAGGTCCGCTCCGCAATTCAGAAGCGCATGTCCGGTCAGGATCTGACGCCGGCCGAGCAGAACGCGATGGCGGCTATGCGTGCCGCATTCCAGAAGATGGGCGGTGGTGGAGGAGCCGGCGGCGGTGGGTTCCGGCGCAACACCGGCGAGACGTCCAGCTACATCGTGTTCACGCTGAAGCAAGGGAAGCCAACACCCGTGCAGATCCGCACGGGCCTGACGGACCTCGACTACGTCGAGGTGCTGAGCGGGCTCACTGAGCAGGACACGGTGCTGGTGCTGCCGAGCGCGTCCCTGCTCAACTCGCAACGCGACATGCAGCAGCGCATGCGCAACATCGGCGGGCTGCCCGGCGTGCAGCAACAGCAGCCGACCGCGCCGCGCCCGCAGGCGACGCCCGCGAGGCCCTAGCATGCTGCTCGGCGAGATTTTCCAGGTCGCGCTCCAGGCGATCCGCGCGAACAAGCTGCGGTCGTTCCTGACGATGCTGGGCATCATCATCGGCGTCGGCGCGGTCATCACGATGGTCGCGCTCGGCAGCGGCGCGCAAAAGGCGGTGCAGGAGCGCATTCAGGCGCTCGGCCCTACGCTGCTGTCGCTCTACCCGGGGCAGTCGTTCCGCGGCGGGATCATGATCGATTTCGGATCGCGGGTCAGTCTGACCGTGGACGACGCGAACGCCCTCGCGAGCAGTGCCCGGTACGTGAAGGCGGTGGTCCCGGAGCTCACGCGCAATCTGCAGATCAAGAAGGGCGGCCAGAACGCGAACGTGAACATCGTCGGCACGACGCCGAACTACCCCGTCGTGAAGAACTACACCCTCACGGCCGGACGGATGTTCACCGCCGGCGAGGACGAAGGCCGCCGCCGATTGGCTGTGCTCGGCTCGGCCATCCCGGACATGTTCAATGCGAATCCTGGCGCGATGATCGGCCAGGAGATTCAAATCCGCGGGATTCCGTTCGAGATCGTCGGCGTGTTGTCGTCGAAAGGCTCGGCGATGGGGTTCGGCAATCCGGACGAGCAGGTGTTGATCCCGCTGCAAACCGCCCGCTACCGCATCATGGGGACGGATCGGCTGCGGACCATCACGGTGGACGCCGCCAACGTGCAGCAGATGACGCTCTCGATGATCGAGATCGAGCGCGTGCTGCGGCGTGAACACAAGATCCGGCCGGGCGCCGAGAACGATTTCCAGATCCGCAATCAGTCGGACATTCTCGCCACATTCCAGCAGACGACGCAGACGTTCACGTACCTGCTCGCCGGCATCGCGGCCGTGAGCTTGCTGGTCGGCGGAATCGGGATCATGAACATCATGCTGGTGTCGGTGACCGAGCGGACGCGTGAGATCGGGGTGCGCAAAGCCCTCGGGGCGACGCGCTTCAATATCCTGTTCCAGTTTCTAGTCGAAGCGCTGGTGCTGTGCCTGGTCGGCGGGATCATCGGGATTCTGTTCGGCGCGCTCGGCGCGGTCGCGCTTTCCAAGCTCGCGCACTGGAATACGTCTATCAATTTCTTCGCGATTCTGGTCGCGTTCGTCTTCAGCGCGATCGTGGGGCTGTTCTTCGGGATCTGGCCGGCGCGGCGCGCTGCCGCACTCGATCCCATCGTAGCGCTGCGATACGAATAGTCAAAGCGTGCGGCGTGGGGCGTGCGGCGATGATGGGCCGAGCTGACGCTTCGTAGGGTGGTTCGAACTAGACGTTGACACGCCGCACGCGACACGCCGCACGTTATTTTAATCTCCATGCTCGCCGTTCTTCTCGTGGTGCTCCAGTCGCAAAGCAACCCGCAGGCGGTGTACGACGGCCGCCTGCACCAAACCGACGTCCGCATCCCGCGGCTCGACGTCGGCGTAACGGTCGACGGGGTCCTGGATGAGCCGGTGTGGCGTGAGGCCGCGTTGCTCAAGGGCTTCACCCAATACCGGCCCGTCGACAGCCGCCCCGTGGCGGACTCCACCGAGGTGCTCGCCTTCTACGGGCCCGACGCGATCTACTTCGGAATCCGCGCGTATGAAGCGCATGGCACAGTTGTCCGCGCGACCCTCGCCGATCGCGATAATATCGGAACCGACGACAACATCCAGATTCTGCTCGACACCTTCAACGACCGGCGGCGGGCCCTGTTGTTCGCGGTCAATCCGTTCGGCGTACAGCAAGACGGCGTGCGCAGTGAAGGGCTCGCCGGCGCGGCGGGCGGAGCCAACGCGGGATTCCGGTTCGACGGCGTGGTCGATCTCAATCCGGATTACGTGTACCAGTCAGCGGGCCACGTGACGCCGTGGGGCTACGAAGTCGAGGTGCGCATCCCCTTCAAGAGTTTGCGTTACCAGAGCGGCGCGACGCAGGACTGGGGCATTCAAGTCATTCGCGTGACCCAGCACACGGGGTACGAAGACACGTGGACTCCGGTGGTGCGCGCCAACGCGAGCTTTCTCATTCAGTCGGGGACACTCAAGTCGCTGACCGGGCTGCATCGCGGCCTGGTCATGGATGTCACGCCGGAGTTCACGTCACGGCTGGACGGCGCACCCGGCTCGCCATCCTCGTATCAGTACCAGAACATCAATCCCGAGCTCGGCGTGAATGTGCGCTGGGGGATCACGCAAAACCTGAGCGCGGCGGGGACGGTGAACCCCGACTTCTCACAGGTGGAAGCGGACGTCGGGCAGGTCACGGTGAACCAGCGGTTCGCGCTGTTCTTTCCCGAGAAGCGGCCGTTCTTTTTGGAAGGCCTCGAGCAGTTCGACACACCCAACGCACTTATCTATACGCGTCGGATTGCGGCGCCCATCGCAGGTACCAAGTTGACCGGCAAAGTCGGCGGGATGGGGGTCGCCTACATCGGAGCCGTCGACGATAACAACGACGTCCCGCGCCATTACCCCGTGCACAACCTGCTCAGGCTACGGCGCGATCTGGGCGCGAGCTCGACGCTGGGACTCGTCTACACCGACCGAATCTTCGGGAGCGCATGGAACCGCGTCCTCGGCGCCGATGCTCGCGTCATCTGGAAGAAGATCTGGTTTTCCACCGCACAGATCGTGGGCTCTTGGACGAAGGACGTCGGGACCCAGTCCGGAGCGCTCTGGGACGTGACGCTCTATGACCGCACAGGCTACTCCTACGGCAATCACGCCGAGCTCGTCGGCATCAGTCCCAATTTCGCGGCGCTGAGCGGATTCGTGAATCGCGTCAACATCGTGCAGGGCCGTTTCGCGAATCGTTTCACGTGGTACGGGAAGCCCGGCGCATTGCTTGAAAACACCACGACCTTCATTCTCATCCAGCCGACCTGGCGCTACCGCGACTTCTTCAAGCTCGGGAGCACGCTCGAAGGCAGCATCAACCAGAATTGGATCTTCACGCTCCGCGGTGGCTGGAATCTGTCGGCGTACCTTGCCAACGATCATCAGGTGTTTGATCCAGCCGACTTTGCCGGCTATCAGGTGGAATCCGGAGGTACACTGCGACCCTTCGCGGTCCCGCACGGACTCTACAACCTCTGGACCGGAATCGCCGCGGTGGCAACGCCGGAACGGACGTGGAAAGTGAACGTCAGCATCGGACGCGCGTCCGGTCCGATCTTCGCGGAGGCCGCGGAAGGTCGTGCCCTGAACCTGTTCCTCGCCGCGACCTGGAAGCCGACGCCGACGTTGCACTTCGACGCGCAATGGCCTCACCAGATCATCACTCGGGCACGAGACGGGAGCTGGTTTTCCTCAGCCAATATCCCGCGTCTCAAAGTCGAGTACCAGCTCACGCGGGACATCTTCTTCCGCTACGTAGGCCAGTACACGGCGCAGAAAGTCGACGCGCTGCGCGATCCGCGCACTGACGACACGCTGGTCGTCAACGGCACGCCGCGGGCTCGAACCACGAGTGCCGACTTCCGCAACGACTTCCTCTTCTCGTACAAGCCGACGCCCGGGACCGTGCTGTTTTTAGGATATGGCGCGTCGCTCACCGAGGCCGATCCCTTCAGCTTCCGCCGTCTGTACCGCACCGGCGATGGCTTCTTCTTGAAAGCCAGCTACCTGTTCCGCCTGTGATCAGTCTCCAGCATCAGCTCCTCGAGGAGCGCGTGGCGAAGCAGCGGCAATACGTCCTGGCGAACACGCGAGCACGCTGGGGGTTCGTGGGGTTCGGCATGGTTCTCCTCGCGGCGGTCAAGCTCGCGGGCATCACGACCATCTCGTGGTGGTTCATCCTCGGCTTTGCGGCGAGCTTCGCGGCGGCGAACACCGGGATGCGCCGGCTCGTGCAGGGCGGCGCCTTCGAGCCGTGGTACGCGCAGCTCAACATCGTCATTGGCTCGTTGCTCATCTCCGCCGTGCTGTTTGCGATGGGACCAAATGGCCACGTCCTCTACGGCGCCTACCTGATCGCGCCGCTGCAAGCCGCTCTGTACCTCGAGCGGCGCGAGGCGTGGGGCGCGTTGATCATCAACCTGGCCGCGTTCACGCTGGTCAGCGCGCTGGCCCAGGCGACGGGGCACGGCTGGAACTGGTCGCTGTACATCCAGGAGAGCCTGGTGCTGGTGTTCGCGTGCGTTGCGCTCGTGCCGATGCTCGTCCAGATCGTCGATCGCTTGCGGAGCGCGCGGGGCGTGCTGGGTGAGATCGAGCGGGGCGACCTAACCCGCCAGCTGGAAACCAGCGCCGCGCATCTCGCTGCCGACGAGCTTGGCTTTCTGGGCGTGAGCGTGAATCGGACGACTGCGGCCATCGCGGAGATCATGCGCGAGGTAGCGCGCCAGGGGAGCTCGCTCGCATCCATGGCACGCAGCCTGGCCACCGCCGCGCGCGAGCTGCAGACCGCATCGCAAGCGATTTCGAGCACCACGGTGCAGCTGTCCGAAGGCACCGAGCGCCAGCGCCAGCTGATCGGCTACGGGCGGCAGGATTCCGAAGCCGCTTCGGGCCTAGCGACGACGCTGCACGCGCGCGCCCAGGAGGCCGAGCGCCAGATCACGGAGATTGCGCTGCAGGCACACAAGCGGGGCGAGGAAGTCGCGCGTGCCAGCACGTTGCTCATGAACCTGATGGTGCACATGGATCACGCGTCGGAAGTGGCCGGCGCGCTCGACCGTGATTCGCGTGAGATCGGCAAGCTCGTGGATGGCATCACGCGCATCGCGAGCCAGACCGATCTCCTGGCCCTCAACGCGGCGATCGAGGCGGCGCGCGCGGGGCAGCATGGTCTCGGGTTCCGCGTAGTGGCCGGCGAAGTGCGCAAGCTCGCCGAGCAGAGCGCGCGCTCGGCGGAGGAAGTCCGCTTGCGGGTGCGGGCGACGCAGGACCAGATCAGCCGCGTCGTGGTAGCCATGCAACAGGGCCGCGAGGCCGCCAAGGGCGTCGGGAGCGTGGCCACCACGGTGCACGGCGCGCTGGATGCGATCTTCGCCGACCTGAACTCGACGGTCCAGTTCGCGACGACGTTCGCCGCGGAGACCGAGAATCAGACGAAGCGCATGCGGGAGGTCCTGCGGCGCATGGAGGAGGTCGCCGCGATCGCCGATGGCGCCGCCAGCGGCGCGCGCCAGACCTCGGCCGCGACCGCCCAGCAGATTGCCTCGCTCGGCGAGCTGACATCCACGTCGCAGCGACTCTCCGATGCCGCGGCGACGCTTTCGCAGACGATTCAACGGTTCCGCGTAACCGGGAACGGCAGCAAGAAGTAGACTACAGGTTCACCGCGCGCCGCAGCCGGGCAGTCGCGGCGTTCGCATCGCGGCGAATCTCCGCAACATTTGCCGTCTTCAACTCACCGTCCCGGACCACGATCCGGCCGTCCACGATGACGTGCCGCACGTCCGCGGCGCGCGCGCTGTAGACGATGCGCGACATGAGATCCGCGCTCTCCGGCTGCGCGTGCGGCTCAGCGAGATCGAGCACCGTCACATCCGCGCACTTCCCGACCTCGATCGACCCGATCTCCGACTCGAGTCCCAGCGCGCGCGCGCCCCCCAGCGTCGCCAGCTCCAGCACTTGCGTCGCCGGAAGCGCGTCCGGTCCGAGCCGCGGCTTCTGAATCAGCGCGGCCAGACGCATCTCGGCGAAGGCGTCGAGGCGATTGTTGCAGGGCGCCCCATCCGCGCCGATGCCGACCCGGCAACCGGCGGCCAGCATTTCGGGAATCGGGGCGATGCCACTGCCCAGCTTCAAGTTCGAGCTGGGACAATGGACGACGTTCGTCCGCTGCCGCGCGAGCGCGGCGATGCCGTCGCGGTCGACCCAGACGCAGTGCGCCAGCGCCGCCCGTGGCCCCGAGATCCCAACCGAGTCGAGGTAGGCGATCTCGTCATGGCCGGTCTCGCGCTTGACCGTATCCAGCTCGAGCGGCGTTTCCGCGGCGTGCGTGTGAATCGTCGCCCCGCTTCGCTCGGCGAGATCGCTCACCGCTCTGAGCAGCGGCCCCGTGCAGCTCGGCGCGAAGCGTGGGGCATAACAGTAGCGCAACCGCCCACCCGCGGCGCCATGCCAGCGCGCGCACAAGTCCGCGCTCTCGGTGATCGCCTGGTCGGTGGACTCGCGCAGTGCCGGTGGATTCGCCGGGGGAGGGGCATCCATCAGGCACTTTCCCGCTGTCGCGCGGATCCCAATGGACTCGAGCGCCTCGAAGGCGGCTTCGGTGTGACGCACGGTCTCCATGTCGAGAATCGCCGTCGTGCCGCCGAGCAACAACTCCGCCGCGCCCAGCATCGCGGACGCGTAAACCGAGGCTTCGGTATGCGCGGCTTCGAGCGGCCAGATGCGCTTCGCCAACCACTCCTCGAGCGACAAGTCGTCGGCGAGGCCGCGGAAGAGAGTTTGACAGAGGTGAATGTGGGCTTGCACGAGACCAGGCAGAACGACCAGCCCGCTGCAATCGATCGTGATTGGCTTTGACCGTCCAACCGTCCGACCGTCCAACCGTCCAATGCGTTTGATTCGCCCGTCTTCGATGAGCACATCGGCGTTCAGGATGCGGCGGGAGGCATCCATCGTCACCACCCGCCCGCCGCGCAGCAGCAGCGATTTACTCAAGTCGAGATTCGCGGCTTCGCGTCGACGCTGTCGGAAGGCGGCAGGTCGAAATAGGCTTGGACTTCGTCGAGCAGCTCGTCGTCCGCGTAGAGACCCGCGAGAATACGCTCCGCGGCTCCCGGCTCGACGAGCACATACCCAAAGGGATAGTCCACGCCGGTCAGCAGAATCGTGCGGCGCTGGCGGTTGGGCAGTGCGACATAGATCGTGTCGGAGTTGGTCGGCACGAGCTTGATGTTGTGCCGGGCCAACGTCGCCGCGATTCCCTCGGTGGTGGAATTGAGCTCGTCGAGCGCCTCGGCCTGATCATCGGCCGAGAACGTGTCGGCTGCCGCGAGCCAGAACACGACCACGGTTGGCTCCGTCACGACGCGCGACTTGAGCAGTACGCTGTCGGCCGAGTCGGCCGGCGCGACGTCGGCAAAACTCAGCGAATCGGCGTTGCCAGTCGTGACGGTCGCTTGCTGCGACCGGCAGGCCACGAGGCATGTGATCGCGAGGAATGTTGCTGCGCGCATCGGACGGAATATACTTAGCCCATGACTGCTACTCCGGTCCCGAAATCCCCTCCCCCTCCCCCTGCACGGCCCAAACCGGCAGCGGTCAAACGGCATCATTGGATTGTCCGCCTGACGCATTGGCTGACGTTCGTTGTGCTCGCCGGGATGATCATGAGCGGGTTGCAGATTTATACCGCGTACGCGCGCTTCGGCGAGCGCGACGGTCCGTCCTACGTGAATGCGTTCGAAGGGCATGGCTTTCCGCACTGGAGCCGGCTGGGCGGATGGCTCGCGGGCGGACTGAACTGGCACTTCGCGCTGATGTGGCCGCTCATCGCCGGCGGCGTGGTGTACCTGTCGTACCTCGTCGTGAGCGGCGAGTGGCGGTCGCTGCTGTTTCGGCCGCGCGATATTCGCGGGGCGATCGAGATGCAGAAGTACTACCTCCGGCTGCGCAAGGATCACCCGCCGCAGGGAAAGCACAATCCGCTCCAGAAGCTCGCCTACACCTTCATTATTCTACTGGGCGTGCTGTCGGTCCTCACGGGATTCGCGGTCTACAAGCCGACGCAATTCTCCTGGCTCACCGCGCTGTTCGGCGGATTCCAGGGGGCGCGGTATTGGCACTTCTGGGCCGTGTGGATCTTCACCGGGTTTCTCATCGTGCACGTCATTCTCGTGTTCGTCGTCGACCCCGCGTCGCTGCGCGCCATGATCTCCGGATGGTATCGGGGAAGATTCCCGAGCCATGATTGATCGGCGCGCGTTCTTACGACTGGCCGCCGGCGCCGGCCCCGCGTCGCTGGCGGCGGCGTGCGGCTGGGACGGCGGCAACGCCGTTCGCCCGCTCTTGCTCGACGTCAGTCGCCTGAACGACTGGGTCGGCGAGAAGATCCTGTTTTCGCAGCACCGCCTCGCGCCCCAGTACGACATCGCCCAGCGGGCGACCCGGCTGCCGAGCTATTTCATCTCACCGATGATGCCGGTCCTGCGCGACCCGAACGCGTGGCGGCTGCAGGTCGGCGGATTGGTCCGGCAGCCGCTGACGCTGTCTATCGACGATCTCCAGGCGATGCCGCGAACGACTTACACGGTCAAGCATCACTGTGTCGAGGGATGGAGCGCGATCGCGACCTGGCATGGCGTTGCCCTGTCGGCGGTCGCCGCGCGCTGCGGCATGCTCCCCCAAGCGCGCTACGTGCGCTTCGACTCGTTCGACTCTGGGTACTCGAACGGCTGGGATCTCGCGAGCGCGATGCACCCACAGACGATTCTGGCCTACGGGATGAACGACAATCCGCTGCCGGCGTCGCACGGCGCGCCGCTGCGGCTGTATTCGCCCACCAAGCTCGGCTACAAGATGACGAAGTATCTGGTGTCGGTGACGTTCACGGCCGAGCGGCCGGGCGGGTACTGGGAGGATCAGGGGTACCCCTGGTTCGCTGGAGTGTGATGGGCGGCATCCCTACCCGAAACGGCATGCACGAACTGCGGCATCCAAAGCCCCGACCATACAAGCGGTCGCCCCTGCTCATTTTCGCCTACGGTGCGCTTACCGCGGCAATCGTCAATCTCATCTTGCGCGCCGGCATGTTTTGGATCGCGGGGTCAGCAGGATTGGCGGTGCTATTTGCGGTCGCGGAAATAATTCTCCAGGTTCGGCGGCGTGGAGCTTCCTAGCCGCCTGCTCACGCTCGCGCTGAGCTCTGCCTTCTTCGGCGGCGTCCTCGGCGCGCAGAGTCCGGTCGGCGTCTTTACCACGCATACGAACGTCGGCAGAGCAAGAGGTTCTGCGTCTTACGATCCGCAGCAGCAGACCTACCTGGTCGCGGGCTCGGGTCAGAACATGTGGGACACGCGCGACGATTTTCATTTCGTCTGGAAACGGATCAGCGGCAACTTCACCCTCTCCACGCGCGCGCACTTCATCGGCTCGGGGCGAGAAGAGCATCGGAAGATCGGCTGGACCATTCGGCCCTCGCTCGAACCGGGCAGCGCGCATGTGACCGCGGCCTTGCACGGCAACGGCTTGATGTCGCTCCAGTTCCGCCGGCGGACCGGCGCGATCACGGAGGAGGAGAAGTCAGCGGACAGCCTCCCCGACGCGGATGCCATAATCCAGCTCGAGCGGCGCGACGGGGTCTACTACATGTCGGTCGCGCAGTTTGGCGATACGCTCGTCACCCAGCGACTTACCGGCGTCTCACTCCCCGATACCGTCTACGTCGGGCTGTTCGTCTGTTCACACAACGACGCCGTCACGGAGCGCGCCACTTTTCGCGACGTCCACATCACGACGCCAGCAATCGCACGGTAGGTTAGGAGGAACAATGTCTCGAATAGGTGTCGCAGGAGGCATCTGCCTTTGCCTCTTGCTCCCCCGCCTCAACGGGGATGGCTCTTCACCAATTCCGCGGCTGCAAGCGAATTCTCTTATCGAGCACGACACCACTGTCGCGGCGCAGCAACCTGGGCCTCACGGCGGCGGCGGAGTAACGACCGCGTACTCCTTCTTCGCCGGGGCGCCCAACCTCCAGTTGGTCTTCCGCAAACGGGCGCTGCATCATGGGGCGGCAATCGGATACCACCGGCAGGACGAAGACGAGATCTACTACGTCGTAAGCGGCACTGGCGCACTCACCTTGAATGGCCAACGGTCAATCGTTGGCCCTGGTACCGCGATCTTGACCCGGACCGGCAGCTCGCACGGCATACAGCAGGTGGGTTCCGACGACCTGGTCATCATCATTGTGTATCAGCAATCGAACAACGCGCGGCGGTCCTGACGAGTGCGATCACCCCAAGCGCGCGAGCGCGTCGTGCATGTCCGACGCCGTCGCGTAACGGTCAGCCGGCTGCTTCGCCATCGCTTTCAAGATCACGGCCGCGAGTGGGCCCGGAACGTCCGGGTTGAACTTGCGGGGATCCGGCGGTTCTTCCTCGAGATGCTTCGCCACCAGGGCCCACGTCGTCTCGCCCTCGAACGGCACCCGCCCCGTGACACATTCGAACAGTACGACGCCGGCGGCGTAGAGGTCGCTGCGAGGATCGAGCTCCGCCCCCGATAGCTGTTCGGGCGACATGTAATCCGGCGTGCCGATCGACACTCCCGCCTCCGTCAGCCCCTTGCCCTGCGGCGGATTGGCGAGCCGCGCGATGCCGAAATCCATCACCTTCAAGAATCCGCTCGGTTCCACGACGATATTCTGCGGTTTGATGTCCCGATGGATCACGCCCTCGGCGTGCGCGACTTCGAGGGCACGACAGAGCTGTTTGCCGACGGTCAACGTCACCGCGACGGGCAGCTTGCCGCGCGACACGATCAACTGCTTGAGCGAGGTGCCCTCGACGTACTCCATCGTCAGGTAGTACATCCCGTTCTGCTCGCCGAGATCGTAGGTCCGGACGACGTTGCGATGCGCGATCTTCCGCGCCAGCCGGATCTCTTGCTTGAAGCGATCGAGCGCGACGCTGCCGCCGGCCATGGCCTCTGGCTTAAGCGTCTTGATCGCCACAGGCTCCTGGAGCTCGCGGTCGTATGCGCGATACACGACGCCCATCCCGCCCGCGCCGAGCACTTCCTTGACTTCATAGCGGCCGGCGAAAGTGGCGCCAGGCCGCAGCTGGCCGCCGTCGACCGGACGGACCGCCGTCGGCATCGAGGTAATCGGCTGCGTCGCCGCGCTGCCCGACGCCTGCATCATGTAATCGACCAGCGCCGCCTTTTCTTTGAGGTCTTCGACGAGGCTCTTGAACGCTTGCGACAAAATGCCGATTTCGTCTCGCGACTGTACGGCAACGTCGACGCTGTAGTCGCCGTCCTGCACCCGACGGGTCGCAATCGCGAGCCGGCGCACCGGACCGGCGATCTGTCGCGCCTGGACGAAGGCGAAGATCAGCGCGAGCACGACACCCAGCCCCACCGCCCACAACATCGTGCGCCGCAGCGCGTTGAACGCCGCCAGCTCCGATTCCCGGGAGCGCAGCGCGACGAATCCGCCGCGCACGTCGCCAGCGGGCGAACGAATCGCTCCGGCAAGGCCGATCACGTGCTGCTTCCCCAGCGACGCCGCGAGCGCCATGCCTTCGCCGCCGGTATCCGCGGCCAGCGCTTCCGCTTTTACTGAGCTCTGCAGCGCTGGGCTGATGTCCTGCGCCGGCACAGTGCTCCCTACGACGACCGGCTTACCGAGCGTATCGAGCGCGAAGAACACGACGTCGGAGTTCGTGGCCTGCTTGATCGCGCCGGCGAGCGAGTCGTCGATTTGATACGTGGCGACGAGTGCGCCAAGCGGTGCCGCCGTCGGCCGGTCGCGTAGCGGCGTCCCGACGGCGAGGTACATCGTCCCCCGCACGTCGTCGAGCCAGGCGCCGCTGGTTTGATCGCCGCTCAGCGCATTGGCGACGAGCGGTGCGATCGAGAGGTCGCGGTCATACTGCTCGCGGTAGTCGGTCCGCGCGATCAGGATGCCGTCGCTGTTCGTGACCAGGACCCAGGCGGCCCCGATCAGGCCGCGGATATCATCCGCCTGATCCAACGCCTCGGCGCGCGCGCCCTGGTTGAGGAGGCGCTGGCGGTATTGCGGGACGTCGGTCGCCACCGTGCTCGCGCGTCCCAGCGTGCGCGTGCGGGCGGCGAGATAGTCGTCGACCGCGCGCCGCGTCGAGAGCAACGCCCGATGGATAGACGCATCCGCGGTGCGATTCGCCTGGAGGGACGTGACGCCGAACGTAATCCCCAGCACCGCCACAACGAGGAGCGTCGAGGCAACGAAGATCTTGGCGGTCAGGCCGAACGCCGGTTTAGTAGCGTTCGCGTCCGGCATTGGTGGGGTAGTTGCGTCCGTACTTGTTGCGATGGGGCTCCCACTTGTAGCCGCGGGCATTCAGTGCAATCTGCAGGTCCTGCTGGGTGGCCCCTCCTCCGGCCCCGGCCATGACGTCCTTGACGACTTCGCTGGGAATGCGCTCGTGCCAGACGTGCAGGCGATATCGCCCGGCGGGCACGTTGTCGATGGTGAAGCTGCCGTCGTTGCCCGGCTGCGTGTAATACCGGTTCTCCATGACGAGCACGTAGGCCACCATCCGCGGGTGGACGTTGCAGTACACTCGCACCAGACCGGGGTGATCGAACGTATGGCTCTTCGCTTCGCCCCGACCGTACAGCCCCAGGTCGAAGCTGTTGGGCTCGCTGACCGAGAAGACGTTGTGGTTGAACGGATCGTGGTTCGGAAAGCGCACGGTCGAGCCGGCAGGCACGACGACGACGTGCGGGGCGTACGTCTTGTCCGTAATCGCGATCTCGACAGTGGCCGGCTTGCCGGCGGTCGTCGCGCTGGCGGGCGCCTCCAGATAGAGCACTGCGTCGCTCAGATCCGGCGACGGTTTGTTGTCTTTCTCGAGAATCACGACTCGGCCTGATATGCCCGCGTCGGACATCAGCCCACCAGCGGCAAGCAGCATCACGATTCCCGCCACTACGCGCATCACGAATTCTCCGGAAACTGTTGCGTCCGAGGGCGTGGAGCTTACTGTAGTGCCAACCAAGTCGCCAGGAGCGAGCCGTGATGCAGGTCTTGCTTTTGCTCTCACTCACTGCACAGCAGCCTGCATCCCCCCCCGCTCCGCCGCCGCCACCACCGCCCGTCAAGCGCACGGTCGAGTTCACCGGCACCGTGCTCATGAACGGTTTCTATAATAGCGCGCGCACCAACAACAGTGACGTCCCCGTCTTGGCTGATACGGACGCGACCGGCGTAACGGGCACCAGTGCCACGATGCGACAGACGCGGCTCGGCGTCTTCGTCACCGATCCCGACGTGCTTGGCGGCGCTTTCAGTGGCGAGGTCGACGTCGACTTCTTCGGCGGACAACAAGCGGCCGCCGGCAATCGCACCTTCCCGCTGCTTCGCCTGCGCCGGGCCATCGGCACCGTGCAATGGACCCATGTGCAAATCATGCTCGGCCAGGAAACCGCGCTGGTTTCGGACCGCAACCCCCGCTCCCTGGCAGGCGTCGGCGTACCCGACTTCAGCCTCGCGGGGAATCTCTGGTTTTGGATTCCTCAAGCGCGTGTCACGTGGGAGTACGGATACACGTTGCGTCTCGCCGTCCAGGGTGCCGTGCTGGCCCCAATCAGCGGTGCGCCACAAGGCGCTCTCACCACACAGGCGGACTCGGGCGAACGAAGCGGGCGCCCCTACCTCGAAGGCCGCGTGCGGCTGGGGTGGGGACCGACGGACGATCCCAGCGAGGTCGCGATCGGCGGCCACATCGGCTGGCTGCGCGGTCTCGACTCCCTCACGGGTGATTCCCTGCTCCAGTCACGCGCGGTCACGTTCGACACGCGACTCAAGTTCGGACCCGCCGAGATCCTCGGCGAAGCGTTCGTCGGCCAGGCGATTGCGGGTCTGGGCGGTGGCGCGATCGGACAGAATGCCGGAGTCGGCGGCGCTCCGGTGCGCACGCACGGCGGGTGGGGCCAGCTGAACGTGCGCCCGCGCACGGGGTGGATGCTCGGCGGCGGCTGCGGCATCGACGATCCGAAGGATGCGGATGTGCCGGCAACGGGACGATTCCGTAATTTCGTGTGCGAAGGGCACGTCGAGTGGCGTCCGCCGGGCCCCCTGGTGTTCGGCTTCGAGTTTCGCCGCCTCCAGACGCGTTATCAGGCCGGCGACTTCACCGTCAACCATCTGAACCTGGCGGCCGGCTTCAGGTTTTAGGAAATCCTGCTCCTCTAGTCGACGTCGATCGCTTTCGCGTGCTTCTCGCGCCGGCGATACGCCTTCTTGGAACGGTGGACTTTGTGGGAGGGAGTCTTGAGCCGCTCTTTGACTGGCGCGCGCGGGTTCGGCACGCGGATGACGACCTTTTCTTTGTCGCGCTTGCGACTCATTCGCCGGTGACGCGTTCCCGGATCTGCGGCGCGTGGTGACGCGCGTGAATCATGTGGAATCGCATCCATTCCTCGATCGTCAGGTCACCCATCCGCGGATGCTTCACGAAGAGATTCGCGCGACGCTCCGGCATCAAGGCGCGGTCGACTTGATCCCATGCCTCGATCCCGGCACGGAAATGCGCTTCCGCCGTCGCCCGGCTGATTCCCGGCGGCGGCGTCGTGCGTTCCGGCGCCTTCCGGCCCGGCGGGAACCAGCGCAATCCGAAAATGAAGAACCGGGCGACCTGCTGGGCGGGCGTGCGCGGCCGGCGGGACATCGGTGCATGATTGCGGCGCGCTTGAAACGTTGCGGCGCTCAACGTGAGACCGAGCGCGAGGTGCTCGACGATCTGCGCGGGGGTCCACTTTCCGGCTGGGGCGCGCTCCCAATCGCTGTCGCTCCGGTCGCGCCACGGGTCCAGCACCAGCGCAGGCAGCTCGGCAAGGCGGCGGCGAGGGTCGATCATCGCGTGCGGAGCCAGCGACTACTAGTTTCTACCCGACCCGACATGCGGGGAATTTGCGAGTGAACCTGCTGCGCCGCCACCCGGTCGCGATCGCGCTGGTGGTCCTGCTGCTCCTGACGGCGATTCACCCGTTGCCCGCGCTGGTCGATGCCGTGACGGGCTCCGCGCCGGGCGACGCCGATCTCGATCGCCCCATGCTGTATGTCCTCTTCGCACCGCTCTCCGATACCCTCGACGCACTCACCTTCTTCAGTCTGTCGCGCGCGGTGTGGGCGGTCGTCGTCTGGGTGTTGCTCCTCGCCGCCTGGGGCGCGATCCGGGCGTCGAGTGACTCATTGAGCTGGCGCCGCATCGTCGCGAGTGCGTTGCTCGGCCCCCTCGCGCTGGTGGCGCTTGTCGTCGCCGCGTTGATGCTGCCGCGTCCCGTGCCCCGCCTCGTCAGCGACGGCCCAGGCAGCGTGATCGACTATCACGCCCACACGAACGCCTCACACGACGGCCGGCCCGGGTGGACGCTCGCCAAACTCGCCCAATGGCACGAGCGCCAGGGATTCCAGGCGACCTACGTCACCGACCACAATGTCATCTATGACAGATCACTGCCCGTGCCTGAGGGCACCTCGATCAGCTTGTTGCCGGGCGTCGAGTGGAGCGTCTATCGCCAGCACGTCGTGGCGATCGGACGTGTCGAGGCTTTGCCGCGCGACAGCTTCGGGGAGAGCACGGCACGGATGGTCCGGATGTTTGCCGTCATCGAACACCAGGGTGGGCTGAGCATCGCGTCGCTGCCCGAGTACTGGCGCTATCACGAGGAGGAGCTAGGCGCGTTCGTGCGCGGCGGCGTCGATGGATTCGAGATCGTCAACTGCGCGCCCAAGGCGTTGGGGTTTCCGCCCGACCTCCGTCGCCAAGTGGTGGCGCTCGCCGCGAGTCACGATCTGGTGGTCGTCGGCGCGAGCGACAATCATGGCTGGGGACAGGTCACCTGCGTCTGGAACGTCTCACAACCGGGCGCGCAGGGCTTTCACACAAACCGCGTCTTCGCCCGGCCGCTCGCCCTGGTGCAGGGCGACCGGCAGGCGTGGACCGCGCCGGTGACCCAGCCCTGGTTCATGCTGCGCTCGCTGACGTGGGCCGAACGCGCAAGCTGGTTGACGTGGGTGGTCATTATCCTGCTGTACCGCGCCCTGCCGCGCCGCGAGGGGCAAGCTGCGGGGCTCGGGATTTTGGCTCGCTCGCTGGGCCGCCGCTCACGCAAGACACCCCCGCCCCCTTCACCGACGCCTGTTCCTAACCAAAACCCGACGTGACAGGCCGCAACTAAAGCGCGAAGTTGGACGTCTTACGCGCGGGTGCTTCCGTTCCTTCTTCCTTTTCTGGAGACCGTCCCATGCAGGCAGCTGGTCGTTCTGTCATTCTCGGTGCTCTTGTGGCCATGGCGTCACCGGCCGCCGCGCAAATGGCGTTGCCGCTCAAGCATGCTCCGGCGCGCACGCAGACGGCCATCACTCCGGCGGATCTCATGACCCGCCTCTATCTCTATTCCGACGATTCCATGATGGGCCGCCTGGCCGGCAGCGAATACAATCTCAAGGCGACGGCGTACATCGCGGCCGAGGTCAAACGGTTCGGGCTGCAGCCCGCGGGGGATTCCGGCGGCTACTTCCAGAACGTGCCGCTCGTCAAGCGACAGCTCGAAGCGAGCGCGGGCCTCTCCGTCGATGGTACACTCTTGCGTCCCTGGGATGATTTTGTACCGCGCGATCCTGGCGCAGCGACGCGCGCCTTCGATGGTGCCCAGGCGGTGTACGCCGGCGTGCTCGGCGACAGCACTCAGCTGTCGCCCGACCAGGCGAACGGGAAGTTCATCGTCCTCGCGGTGCGGCGCGGGCCGAATCTGCCGCCCGCGGCGCAGGTGAACCGCGGTGCACTGCTCGCGAAGTACCGCACCGCGGCCGGTATCGCCGTCGTGGCGCTCGAAACCTTCCCGCCCCAGGCGATCAATTTCTTCCGGCAGCCGCAGACGATTTTGAAGGACAACATGGCGATGAGCGACACGACCAGCCTGCCCGTCTACGTCTATGTGAACGCCGGCGGCGCGAGGACATTACTCGGCGCGCCGATCGACAGCCTCCGCGCGGGGGCGACAGGAAAGGCGGTGCACGGCTCGGTTTCGTTCAGCGAGACGCCGGCGCCCGCCCGGAACGTCGTCGCCATTCTGCCGGGCAGCGATCCGAAGCTGCGCGGTGAGTACGTCGCGATCGGGGCCCACAACGATCACGTCGGCTTCGACCATGACGCCGTGGACCACGATTCCATCCGCGCCTACAACGACGCCGTTCGCAAGCTCCAGCTCGCCTCTCCCACGCATCGCGTCACACCAGATCAGGTCCAGCAGATTCACGTGAGCATCGACAGCCTGCACCGGCTCCACGCGGCGCGACGCGATTCTATCTTCAATGGCGCCGATGACGATGGCTCAGGGACGGTAGCGCTGCTGGAAATCGCCGAGGCGTTCGCCGGTGCCCGCGTCAAGCCGAAGCGCTCGCTCATCTTCGTCTCGCATACCGGCGAGGAGCTCGGGCTCTTCGGATCGCAGTACTTCACCGATCATCCCACGGTGCCGCGGGACTCGATCGTGGCGCAGCTCAACATGGACATGATCGGGCGCGGCCGCGCCGACGACGAGACCGGCGGCGGGCCGGGATACCTGCAGCTCATCGGGACGCGCCGGCTGTCGACCGAGCTGGGAGACCTGATCGAGAGCGTGAACAAGGCACGGAAACAGCCGTTCACGTTCGACTATCAGTTCGACGCGTCCGGCCATCCGGAGCAGTACTACTGCCGCAGCGATCACTACATGTACGCGCGCTACGGCATCCCGATCGCGTTCTTCACGACGGGCAACCATCGCGACTATCACCAGGTGACGGACGAGCCGGAGTACATCGATTACGACAAGCTGGCGCACGTGGCGCAGTTCGTGTACGACATCGCGGCGACGGTGGCGAACCTCGATCACCGCGTGGTCGTGGACAAGCCGAAGCCGGATCCGCACGGCAACTGCGTGCAGTAGCCGGCGCCACATTTGCACGAACGGGCCCCGACGGGGCCCGTTTTTGTTTAGGGCTGGCCGGGCTGGGGTGGTGGAGAACCCGAAGCGCCAAGGTATTCGACGGTGCCGTCCTCGTGGACGGCGAAGTGATAGAACCGTCGTCCGATGCAGCCAGCGGGACAGTCTCCGTACCCGACACTGTAGTCGAGCAGAATCGGATCGGCGCGTGACACCCGAATGTCGTTACCGTCTCCCCCCATTCCGTCAGGCTCGGAATAGCGGATGCCCGCAATTCCCTCGAACAGGTGCTCGAGCGCGGCGATGTTCAACGTTGCGGCGGACCGCAGCACGATGAGCATCTCATTCGAGGTGGACAGCGGGTATTTCCAGTCCAAAGAAAGCCCGTAGTCCTCGAGCAGACGATCCACGTGCGCGTTACCGGTAGGCAGTTCCCCGTTCACCAGCCGCTGCACCCATTCCTGATCCGCAGCGGCCTGCAACAGCAGCCGGTGCGTTTCCGGCTGGCCGAAGGTGTGAATGCTATAGACGTCCACGACGGTATCGCGCGCGCCCAGGCCGTCGGCGTTGAATACCTGGACGAGCGCAGCGTAGTAGGTGTCGATCAGCTCTGCGGTAATCGCGATGTCGCCGTAGCCGCCCGGCCGGGCCTGCAGCTCGCGGAGCGCGAGGCGAGCGGCATCTTCACGGTACAGGATACGCAACTCGTCCGGCACCCGCGAGTCGTTGACGAATGAACGGACGGTCCGCGGGGCGGCGGGATCCGCACACGCACCGAGCGCGGCCACGAGAGTCAAGCCACACATAAGTCTGTTCATGGATCTCCCCCGCTTCTTCTACCCACGCCGGCCGCTGCGGCGTCACAGGGGGAAAATGTAGATTGAGGGCCGATGGCAGGATACTCCGGCAAGTCTCTTGTCGACAAACTGGGCATCAAGCCGCGCACGCGCATCGCCATCCTCAACGCGCCGCGCGGCTACCGCGGCACCCTGGGCAAGCTGCCTTCCGGGGTCACGGTAGCCACCGCCGTGAGGGGCTCACTCCCCTTCATTCATCTCTTCGCGACTGATCGAGCACTGCTCGAGGCAAAGCTGCCGGCCTTGCTGCGAGCGCTCGAGCCGGATGGGACGCTGTGGGTGTCCTGGCCGAAAAAGTCCTCCGGTGTTGCGACGGATATCACCGAGGACGTGGTGCGGGCCGTCGCCCTGCCGACCGGTCTTGTGGACGTGAAGGTCGCGGCGGTGGACGACGTCTGGTCGGGGCTCAAGCTCGTGCGGCGGCTCAAAAACCGCTGACAGACTTTATATTGCAAAGTACTTGACAGAATGCCTTCCCGCCCTAGCTTTGATGGCATGAGCTCGCCGCAGCCCCTCCGCGACCGGGCGCTCGACAATCTCCAGTTCATCCGCTCCGCAATGGAGCGGGCCGGCTCGTTTACGGCGGTGCCCGGCTGGGGGATGGTCGTGGTCGGCTGCACCGCCCTGGCCTCCACCTGGTTGGGGCTGCGGCAGGCACGGTCCGCCGACTGGCTGGCGGTGTGGCTGGGTGAAGCGGCGCTCGCCGTGGTCGTCAGCGGCGCGGCGCTGGTCCAGAAGGCCCGCGCCGCGAACGATCCGCTGCTGTCGGGACCGGGACGCCGATTCGGCCTCAGTTTTCTGCCGCCGATCGTGGTGGGGGCGTTGTTGACGGTCGCGCTGGATCGGGCGCAGCTGTATTCGCTCATGCCGGGGACGTGGCTGCTGCTGTACGGCACCGCCGTCGCGACCGCCGGCGCCTTCTCGGTCCGCGTCGTTCCCCTGATGGGGGTGTGCTTCATGGTGCTCGGGACCGTGGCGCTGTTTACGCCGTTTCGGTGGTGGCCCGGGTTCATGGCCGTGGGATTTGGCGGTCTCAACATCGCATTCGGTCTCATCATTGCCCGGAGGTACGGTGGCTAAGAGCAATACGGCGCGGCTCACCCGCGTGGAAGCGGAACGACCGGTGAAGACGAAAACGCAGCCGGCGGCGGAGCTGGACCGGCTGATTCACGAGCGCGTGCGGCTCGCAATCGTGAGCGCGCTCGCGGTACGCGACAGCCTGACCTTCAACGAGCTGAAAGCGCTCCTGAAGACGAGCGACGGTAATCTCAGCGTCCACGCGCGCAAGCTCGAGGACGCAGACTACATCACCTGCGACAAGTCGTTTGCAGGCCGCGTTCCCAAGACGGAATACCGACTCACCGCTCTCGGCAAGCGGGCGCTCGAGCGCTACCTCGACCACATGGAAGCGTTGATCCGCGCCGCACGCGGTGGCGCGCGCTGACGTGGACTCTTTTTTTTGCGGGATAGCTTTATGAAACAAAGTACTTCTTTGCACGTCGCCATCGTCATGGACGGCAACGGCCGCTGGGCCACGCGCCGCGGCCTTCCCCGGGCCGCCGGCCACCGCGCCGGCGCGGAGGCGGTGCGGCGCGTCGTGCGCATCGCGCCGGGTTGCGGCATCACCGCCCTCAGCCTGTACGCGTTCTCGTCGGACAACTGGAGCCGGCCGGCTGCCGAAGTCTCCACACTGATGCGCCTGTTCGCGCGTCATCTCCGGACCGAGACCGCCGAGCTGGCGGCGCAGGGCGTCAAGCTCACCGTCGTCGGCCGGCGCGATCGTCTGCCCCGCTCCCTCATCACCGCGATCGCGGCCGCCGAGCACAGCACCGCGGCCGGCACACGGCTCGAGTTGCGGATCGCGGTGGACTATTCAGGACGCGCGGCGATCCGCGCGGGTCAGCTCCTGCCCGACGTCGATCTCCTCATCCGCACCGGCGGCGAGCAGCGGCTGTCGGATTTCCTGCTCTGGGAATGCGCGTATGCCGAGCTGTGGTTCACCGAACGCATGTGGCCCGACTTTGGCGCCTCGAATCTTGCGGCCGCCATCCACGAATTCCACTCACGCGACCGCCGCTTCGGCGGGTTGCCGACGCAGGAGGCCGTATGAGGGTGGTTCCGACGCTTTCGGCGCGGACCAGGCTGGGCCTCGAGATCCTGGCGTTCGGTGCAGCCGGAGGAGTGATCGGCGACGCCCTGCTCCGCGCGATGCCCTGGGGGTTGAACGTGGCGGTTGGCACGGCCGGCCTGGTGGGTGCCGGCGCCTGGCTCGTCCGCCGCCATCGGATCACACCAGGACCCGACGCGGCCTGGCTCGCGATTACCGCATTGCTGCTGGGCGCAGCCTTCGTGCGCCGCGACGCCGCGGAGCTCGCCCAGTTCGATATGCTCGCGCTCGTTGGCGCGCTCGCCTTCGCCGCGGGGAGTCTGCAAGGCGAGCACATCATGCGCTGGAGCCTGGTCGACTATGTCCGCGCAGGCGCGACGGCCAGCGTCGCCAGCATCGTCGGGGGGCTGTCGCTGGTGGGCCGCGACATCGATTGGCACGAGCTGCCACGCGAGGGCCGCCTGCGTCACCTGCGCGGCGTCCTGACCGGGATCGTCATCGCGGCGCCCGTGCTCATTGTCTTCGCCGCGTTGTTCGCGTCCGCCGATCAGGTCTTCGCGAACGTGCTCCAAAATCTCTTTGCATTCGACGCAGAAAGTATCGTGCAGCACACGTTTTTCATTCTCTTTTGGGGCGCGCTCACCGCCGGCTGGCTCCGCTGGAATCTCATCGGCCGGCCGATTGCCGGTCCCCGCCTGGACTACATCCCCTCCAGTGTTACGCCGTTTGTCGTCGCGTTGGGACTCCTCAACGCGCTCTTTCTCCTGTTCGTCGTCGTGCAGCTGCGCTTCCTCTTCGGCGGTGCGGCGCTCGTCGAGCAAACCGGGGGGCTCACCTACGCCGAGTACGCGCGTAACGGGTTCTTCCAGCTGGTCACGGCGAGCGGCCTGGTCTTGCCCGTGCTGCTGGGCGTCGATTTCCTGGCGCGCGGCGGCACGCCGCCCCAGATCCGGACGATTCGCCAGTTCTCGGGCCTCCTCCTCGTGCTGCTTGCGGTCGTTATGGCGTCGGCGCTGGAGCGCATGCGCTTGTATGTCTCCGCGTTCGGGCTCTCGGCCACGCGTCTCTACGCGACGGCGTTCATGGTTTTGCTGGTCGGCGTGTTCGCCTGGTTCGCGTGGACCGTGCTGCGCGGCCAGCGGCAGCGGTTTGTGTTCGGCTCGCTCATGCAGGGCCTGGCTGTGCTGGCCGGCCTGCATCTCCTCAACCCCGATGCCTTCATCGTCAAGACGAATCTCAATCGTCCCGCGGCTGAGCGGCCGTTCGACGCGAAGTACGCCGTGACACTGGGGGGAGACGCCGTGCCCTCGCTTCTCGCCGCCTTGCCGCAGCTCGGCGCCGACACCCGCTGCATCGTGGTGCACGGCCTGCTGAAGCGCTGGGACAAAGCGGAAGTCGATTGGCGCACCTGGAACTGGAGTCGCGCACGCGCACGTAGCCTTGTCCGCAGCCAAGCCGACGCCCTGAGGGCGTCGTGTCCAACCCCACCGCAGGAGCAGCGCAATGATCACTGATGGGTTGAATCCGTTCACGGTCCTGCTCTTTGTGGGCGCCGTGCTGGTGGGGGCGACGCTCATCCTCCTCTACGTGATCGCGCGAGTGACGAAGCGCGAGCCGTTCGCCCGAATTACACTGCGGCTGCTGCTCGGGGGCGCGGGTCTATATCTGCTCCTGTTCCTCGGCGCCTCACTGCTGAGCCACAATCGCGTGCTGGCGCCGGGCGAGGAGAAGCACATCTGCGAGATCGACTGTCATCTGGCGTACGCAATCGCGGCGACCAAGTCGGAACCACTGCCGAACGGGCTGGTACGGACCACGGTGACGGTCAAAGTCCGATTCGATGAAGAGACGATCTCGTCGCGCCGGCCTCGGGACGCGACGCTAACACCCAACAGCAGATACGTCGCGTTGGTGGATGACGCGGGCAACCGGTACCCGGGGTCGACCGATGGGCTGAAGCGCAAACTGATTCCCGGCGAGTCGTACACGACTGACATCGTGTTCGACGTACCTGCGGCAGTACCGGGCTTACGCTTGATCCTGCGCAACAACGATCCCGAGACGGCATTCATCATCGGGCACGAGAACAGCCTGCTCCATGGCAAGACCACCTTTCGCTTGCCAGGATAGGGGTCAGGTGTCTGGTGTCAGGGACGACGTGCCTTGAGCGCCCGGACGAGACCGGCAAGGAGCCGTCCGACGTCTCCGCTCAAATTCAGCCCGTGCTCTAAAGCGGCCTGATCGATGTAGTGCCTGCGCGAGGCGATTAGAAACTGAGTCTCAAGCTCCATCAATGATCCATTCGCAATCGATAGGTGATGGAGATACTCTCCGAGGTGTTGCCTTCCGTGTCCCTCAGCGATGTTGCTGGGAATCGACGCGGAGGAGCGCTGCATTTGACTCGTTAATGCAAATCGCTCGTCCCTAGGAAACGATTTGGTGACCTCGTAGGCGAAGTCAGTGAGCTCCATCGCGCGCTGCCAAACGATCAAATCGCGATACGAAACGACACGGGTTCGTGCAACGGTCATCCTCGACAATCGTATGTCAGCGTCGGTCGTTGTCAGACCATTCGAGCTCCCCTGGGCACATTCGAGCGCAGACCTGACACCAGACACCCGACACCTGACACCGCTAGATTTGATCATCATGCTCCTCCGTATCACGCAGGTAGACGCCTTCACCAATCGCCCGTTCGCCGGCAACCCCGCCGCCGTCTGCATCCTTCCCAAGGCCGCCGATTCCGCCTGGATGCTGAACGTCGCGCGCGAGATGAACCTCGCCGAGACCGCGTTCCTCGTTCGCCAAAAGGATGGCTACGATCTCCGCTGGTTCACGCCCGCGGTGGAAGTCGATCTCTGCGGTCACGCGACACTCGCGAGCGCGCACGTGCTATGGGAAGACGGACATCTCAAACCTGATTCGCAGGCGCGCTTCCACACCAAGAGCGGTCTCCTGACAGCCGATCGGCGCGCGCCCTGGATCGAGCTCGACTTTCCCACCACGCCGCCAGTGGCCGCACCTCCGCCCGCCGGTCTCGTCGAGGCGCTCGGCGCCAAGCCGAGATTCGTGGGTCGCAGCTGCTTCGATTACCTCGTCGAAGTCGACGACGAAGCGACCGTGCGTGGGTTGACTCCCGATCTCAACGCCTTGAGTCAGGTCCAAGCGCGCGGTGTGATCGTCACGACTCGGAGTGATGGAAAGAGCGACTACGACTTCGTGTCGCGCTTCTTCGCACCACAATCGGGCGTTCCAGAGGACCCCGTCACCGGATCCGCCCACTGCGCGCTCACGCCATACTGGAGCGCGAAGTTGGGAAAGACCGAGTTGGTCGCCTATCAGGCGTCGGCGCGCGGCGGCGAGCTGCGGCTGCGACTCGCCGGCGACCGGGTTCGTATCGGCGGACAGGCCGTGACGGTGTTGCGCGCAGAACTCACCGCGGGCAATATGGCATCGTGACGGAATCCAAAAGCGCAAATCGCGTCGTCGGCTATCTCTTTGCCCTAGGCGCCGGCGCCACATGGGGCACGACGGGCCCGCTCTCGACCGGCCTTTACGATCTCATGCCAGCCACGAGTATCGGCTTCTGGCGGGTGCTGATCGGAACGGTCGCCCTCGCCGTCTGGGGCATCCTGTTCCGTCGTGACTTGTTTCGAGCAGACCGCCGCGGCTGGCTGCTCGTTGGGCTCGGTGGTGGCGCGATGGTTGCGCTGTTCGAGATCGCGTATCAGTTCGCGATCGGCGGCGTCGGCGTCGCGGGAGCGGCGGCACTCCTCTATACTGCGCCCGTGATCGTCGCCGTCCTGGCTCGCGTGATTCTAAAGGAAGCGTTGACGCCGACGCGCGTAGCGCTCGCGGTCAGCGTCATGGTCGGAGTAGCACTCACCGTCACCGGCGGCAGTAATGCCGGAGCCGAGGCGGCGCGCATGGGCGCGAGCGCGGGGATTGCCGGCGGCCTGTTGTCGGCACTGAGCTATGCGCTTACATCGCTGATGGGGCGTTACGCGGCGCCTCGCTACGGCGTGGTGAAGGTCCTGTTCCTCGAGGCGATCGGCGGCGTGCTGTTGATCTGGATTGCATTGGCGATTTGGGGCCGCCCGCCGCACTTGCCGCCGTCGCCAGCCGCATGGCACGGCTTGCTCGGACTCGCCGCCGGCTCCGTGATCGCCGCGAACCTCTTGTTCTTCGGGGCAATGAAGCGGATCGAAGCCGCTCCCGCCTCGGTGGCTGCGACGATCGAACCCGTGGTCGGCGCATTGCTGGCGCTGCTGCTCTTCAGCCAGCGCCTCACCGTCCTGGGCTGGCTGGGACTACTGATGGTGGTGGGAGGAGTCGCCGCCGGCTACATGCTGGAGGGATTGAAAAAGGATCCCGAACCAGCCTAGCGCGCCGCCGTAGTTTCGGACGCGACGAGCTGTCCGCTGTAGAAGTTGGGTTTGCCGGACGCTTGCAAGAGCCCATGCACCACAAACTCCAGACCCACGAAGAACACACCGCCCCACATGAGCGGCGGTAGCTCGCCGGTGTTACGACCGTACAAGAGCAACGCCCAACGCCCCAGCTCGTAACACCACAGGCCACCCGCAAACCACCCAAACACGCGGACGATCTTGCCACCGGGCGTCTCGATGCCGGGAATCTTCAGCAACAAGACCTCCACCAGGTGGCCGACGTACGTGAAGGAAAAGGCGAGCGTAAACCCGTCGAGAAAGTCCCAGCCGAAAGCGCCATGGCCTGGGAGCACGGCGGCCAGGAGCAGTGCCAGCGGTATCGCCAGCAGCGTGTTACGGGTGAGCGCTTTCATGCAGGTGCACCTCCAGCCAGTCGAGGACCGTACCCCACCAGATGCGGCGATTGCGCGGCCGCAGCACCCAGTGCCCTTCGTCCGGGAAGTACAGAAACTTCGCGTCGAGACCCATCCGCTTGGCTGCCGTGAAGGCCTGATAGCCTTCCGACAGGTCCACACGATAATCCAGCTGGCTGTGAACGACCAATAGCGGCGTCTTCCAGTCGCTCACATGGTTTAGCGGTGACCACTTCTCGTAGAGGGCCCGATTCTGATATAACGGCCCGCCGAACTCCCAATCGGTGAACCACAGCTCCTCGGTGCTGCCCGCCATGCTCACCGGATTGAAGACGCCGTCATGATCCACGAGCACCTTGAAACGGTTCGTGTGCCCGGCGAGCCAGAGAATCATGTAGCCGCCATAGGACGCGCCGGCCGCGCCCATGCGCGTCGAGTCCACGTACGGCAGCCGCGCGACGGCGTCCACCCCTTTCATCACGTCTTCGTACGGGTAGTCGCCCCAATGCTGGGAGATCGCGTCGGTGAACTTCTGGCCGTAGCCCGTCGAGCCGTGGAAGTTGACCTCAGCGACAACGAATCCTCGGGCGGCGAACATCTGGTTATTCCACCGCGGACCCCAGCTGTCGGTCCACGCCCCCTGGGGGCCGCCGTGAATGAGATAGACGAGCGGATACTTGCGCGTGGGGTCGAAGCCCGGCGGCTTCTGGGACCAGCCGAACACCGAGTCGCCGTTGGCGCCGACAAAGCCGAACTCCTCGAGCGGCGGAAGATCGAGGGTCGCGAGTGCGGAATCGTTGTGATGGGTCAGCGCCTTCCCCGAGACCCAGATTTCGGGGGGCTGGGTGTTGCTCTGGTGGAGATAGACCAGCGTGCGATTGTCGGGGCCTACTTGTATCCCGGTGTTGACGCCACCTGCGATGACACGGGTGCGTTTATATCCGGGGATGTCGATGCGATAAATGTTGTCGCGGCCGCGCTCTTCGACGACGGCGTAGATACATTTCGAATTCGGACACCAGCTATACGAGCCGACGGAGAGCGCCCAGCCGGCAGTCGCGTCGACGATCGGCCCCATACCGGTGCTGCGGTCGGCGACCATCAGCCGCACACGGTCGGCTTCGAAACCGGCGCGCTCCATCGAGAGGAACGACGTCCACCTGTTGTCGGGAGAAAACCGCGGTGTGTTGTCAGCACCGGGATTCGTGGTGGCCTGGTGCAGATTCGGGCCGTCGATCGCGTAGATATCGACGTTCGTATTGTCGGCGACGGTGGAGTCACCGTGCATCGCGACCAGAATGTCTTTACCGTCCGGCGAGACCGTCACGTCCCCGTCGCCGCTTGTGGCGATCGCCGGCACGTCGTGATCGACCGGTGTGAGGTCCGTCGCCTTTCCCGTTACGATGTCCACGCGAAACAGATGCTGGCGCTTCCCTGTCCGGAAATCATCCCAATGGCGCCACATCAACCCTGTCCAAATACGCGCGTCGGTCGGATACGCGCCGTTCCGCTGATCGATCTCCTGACTCGCGGGCCACTTGATGTCGCTCACGACGAGAAAACCGGAGCCATCCGGCAGCCACACGGGATCGGAAGCGCCGTCTGCTAACGTCGAGACCTTGCGCGCGTCGCCACCAGCGATCGGCAGGAGCCACACCTGCGCTCCGCCCTCACGCGTGGAGATGAACGCGAGCGTTTTGCCGTCTGGCGACCAGCGCGGCTGGCGGTCCGAGCCTGGCCCAGCGGTGAGCGCCCGTGCCTTGCCCGTCGCCACCTCGACGACCCAGACGCGCGAGACGTTGCGGTTGTCCTGGAGCGACGGCGTCGCGACGCTATATGCCACCCACTTGCCGTCCGGCGAGAGCTGCGGATCGCTCACGCTTTTCAGCGCAATGAAGTCTTCGAATGTGATGGCACGTTTCTGGGCAAGCAGGGGAAGGGGGACGAGGGACGCGGGAAGGGTAAGGCACGCAAACAAGATTATCGATCGCATCAATACTCCGGGTGGGTGAGGATGGCCCGCACCAGATCATCGAAGAGCTGCGATTCAGGCGTCACGTTCCCAGCCGCGTCGGTGTGCACGTTCCAGGCGGCCAGCTCGTTCAGCGCAGTGGCTTCCTCGTAGGTGAGGTGCAGGACGTGCCCGTTCGCGCTCTTTCTCGCCTTGTCGAGCACGTTCTTGAGGACGTCGGGGAGGTGCTTGGCGTTGCGCACCGCGTCGTACTGTTGCCTAGTCACCGTGAGGTCCATGCGGTAATCTTGAATGCCCCCGGAGTCACCCGCAACCCAGAGCTCGCATGCCGCGCACTGCATTCCTGTCCACGGGCTTTCACGTCCCCGCGCGACTCGTCACCAACGACGATCTTGCAAAGGTGATGGATACGTCCGACGAGTGGATCGTGCAGCGCAGCGGCATCAAGACGCGCTATTGGGTGGATAAGGGCGAGACCGGCGTGGGGCTGGCACGCGAAGCATCGAAGAAAGCACTCGACAAGGCCGGACTCGCGGCGAGCGACATCGACTGCATCATCTACTGCACCTGCACGCCCGATCATTTCGAGCCCGGCAATGGCGTCTTCCTGCAGCGCGAGCTCGGCCTCACCGACATCCCCGCGGTCGACGTGCGCAATCAATGCAGCGGTTTCATCTATGGCCTGTCGATCGCTGACGCCTGGATCCGAACCGGCCAGTACAGAAACATCCTGCTCGTCGGCGCCGAGGTGCATTCGCGCGGGCTCGACAAGACGACGCGCGGGCGGGATACGGCGGTGTTGTTCGGCGATGGCGCGGGGGCGGCGGTGCTCGGACCCGTGCCCGAGAACGGCCGCGGCGTGCTGTCGACGCACATCTTTGCCGACGGCCGCTACGCCGAGAAGCTGTGGGTCGATGGACCAGGCCTGGCGCACGATCCCTACGTCAGCGTGGAGATGCTCGAGCAGGGATTGCATCGTGCGGTGATGGAGGGGCGTGACGTTTTCAAGTTCGCGTCGATCAAGATGCCCGAATCGGTCGCCATCGCGCTCAAGACCAACCGCCTCACCCCCGCCGACGTCAAGCTGCTCGTTCCCCACCAAGCCAACCAGCGCATCCTCGAGATGGTCCAGAAAGCGGCCGGACTGCGCGACGATCAGGTCTACAGCAACATTCAGAAGTACGGCAACACCACGGCTGCGTCGATTCCGATCGCGCTGGATGAGGCGCTGGCGGAGGGCCGCCTCAAGCGGGGTGACCTGCTGGTGCTCACGGCGTTCGGATCGGGGTTCACCTGGGGGAGCGCGGCGATTCGCTGGTAGAATCGGCGTCCTTCAACTCCTTGAGCTCGCGCGCCGCGCCATTCGCGAGCGGCGAGCCGCGGTAGCGGTCGACAAAACGAGCCAGCTCCACCTTCAGTCGTCCAATTCGTCCCAATTTGCGATACAAATCGATCAGCCCGTTCGTGGCTCGCAGCTGTTCGCGTGCGTTCGCGGGCGGTCCCGCATCGCGGACCTCGAGATAGAGCCGCTCAGCTTCGTCGTATCCCTTGAGGCGCATCTCCAGCAGATGCGCGAGCTGGAGCCGCGCTTCGTGGTCTCCCGGCTCAATCCGCAGATGATCGCGAAACCAGCCCGCAGCCTCTGCAAACTTCCCCTGCGCAATCAACACATCCTGGTTTGGATAGGTGGGCGGTGGCGGAATGTCGCCATCGGCAAAGATCGTCTTGACCGTCAGGACCGCGGCGCCACCCACGGCGCGATGAATGACGATCACACCCAGGGCAGTGATTGGGAGATTGAGAATCAACAGCACAACGCAAACGAGTGGTGAGATCCGTCCCTTGCTCAGCATTCCAAGCCACAGCGACGACAGCATTATGAAACACGGGAACCCGAACCACGTCGCCACACGAAACAGGCGAATGACGTCGCTCGCATCGCTGTATTGCGGGCCCTTGGCCATCGCGCCCACAATTGCGCCTGAAACGCCGCCCGCGCAAGTTGCGTACAACGCTGTACCTACAGGAGAGACGTCATGTTCATTCTGGGACTCGCCTTGGCCGCCACGGCGCTCGTCGGCGGCTTTGTGATCACAAGAAACTTCGTGCGTCGTCGGCTGCGATTCGTGGACGTCGTGCAGAAGCCGGCGGCCCCGCTCATTGCCGGGACCATCGCCGCTGTCGCGCTACTTCCCGCGACGATCCTCCCGGCGATCGGAGTGGGAACGGCGCTGGCACTGGGTGTCGGCGTCGCTGGCGGGATAGCGAGCGGGCGCAACGCCCCGCCGCCCTCGTCCGACTAGCTCGCCCGCAGCGCTTCGGGACGTCCCGCGACCACGCGCAGCGCGCGCACGGCCTCGCGCGCGAACGTCCGGCCCGCGCCCTTCTCGATTTCTTCGAGCGCGCTCCAGCGCGTAAACGCCGGTCGGACCGGTGTCGCCATCTGGAGCGTCTCGAATGCATCGGCGACGGCCAGCACCTTCACGGCAATCGCCATCGGCAGCGCTTCGATATCCCAGTCATCACCCACGATTTCGTAGTAGTGCGAGTACTCGGCGATGATTTCGGCCGCGCCGCGCAGCGCGCGCGCCACTGTGACGGACTCATCGGTCACCGAGCGCGACAGCATTTTCAGCAGCCGCTGATCGGCGGTCCCCACCTCGTGCAGCAGGGCCGCGATCCGCAGGTTCTCGAGCTCATCGTCCATCAGGTTCAGCTCGGCGCCCATCGCCGCTGCCAGCTCGGCGACGCGGGTCGAATGGCCCTCCTGATTCGATTCGGCGGACTCGATATGGAAGGTGAGGACTTCCAGCGTCGCGAGGTAGGCGTTCTTGAGATCGGCAAGGCGTGCGGCCCGCTGCTCGGCCAGGCTGCCGACGACATAGCCGGTCAGAATCAGGAAGCCGCCCCACGGGACGAGCGTCAGTAGCGCGTCCTGGGTGAGCCCGGGCTCCATTCCCATCCCTTGAGTGGCCTGGATGTACAGGACGAGCGCCACCACGAAGAATCCGGACCCCACCGCGAACCGTCGGCCACTGCGGAAACCAGCCAGGATGATGGGCAGATAATAGAAGCTGAGGAACGCGAACTTCTGCTCGATCAGGGAATTGATGGCGAGCATGGACGCAACGAGCAGAAGGACCAGGATTCGCTCGAAATACCTCAAAACGAACCGCTGAATCACAAAGCCCTTTCTGCTAAGGAGATAAAGCGCGCGTGGACCAAAGTGAATGACGCCTGGGCAATCTGCAAGTGAGAGGCATCACACCTGAGCACAAACGCGCTCGAAAACACGGTCGGCACGGAATTCGCTTCGGAGCGGCACCGGGGGACGGCCTGCCGCGTCCTAGAGGCCTCCCCCTCCAAGGGACCCGGGCACCGCAACTATTAAGTTGGTGCGCCTCTGCTGAGCTCTCGTACATCACGTATCACGCCGGTCTGACGCATTTCCTGTTTGCGCACATCGTCGCCGAGGTCTGCGACGCGTCAGCGCTCGTCGTGATCGCGCTCGGATTCAGGGAGCGGGTCGGTCCCGCTCCGCTCGTACCCGGGGCAGCGCAGCACCGGTAGCGGCGGGTAGCGCACAAAGCGGGGATCGGGGGGGTCCATATCGGCGCGCAGGCACCGATAGAAGACCGACCCCCGCCGGTTTGTCGCGATTCGAACCCATCGGCAGGTCGCGCAAAGCCCTACGGCAGGGTCAGTCATTAGGTCGTAGGACAAGCTAGTTATATCTTGGAGCCCGTGAGCTCCCCCCCGCCCTCCCAGGGCGACGACTTCGGGCTGCCCCCCGGAGTCCGGGACGACTACCTGCACGGAGCGCGCGATCAGCTGGGGGCAATCGCAGAGCTGGCTGAACGGCTGATCGCCGCTGGCGACGACACGGCCGCAATCGAGGAGCTGCGCCGCGACGCCCATCGGCTGCGCGGCTCCGCCGGATCGTTCGGGTTCCCCCAGGCCTCCGTCGTCGCCGGCGAGCTCGAAGAGGCCGCCAAGCACTGGCTGGAAAAGCCCAGCAACGGCGTGGCGAATCGAGGTCAAGCCGCTCGGGGTTTCGTCCGGCGGCTCGCCGCGGCGCTTTTCACGAAGCAAGCGGCCGCCGCTCCTCTCGCCGCCCCATCGCCGCCGGCTGTTCACGTCGCCCGTTCGCCGCCCCCCGCGGTCGCGGCAGCCGAGCCCAGCGACGTACCGGAAGTCATCGTCGTCGAGGACGACCCGGCCCTCGCCGAGCTGCTCACATTCGGGCTCGAGGCGCGCGGCTACCGCTTTCTCGCCTTTCGCAACGGGCGCGAAGCGCTGGACCTGCTCAAGAAGATGGACACGAGGGGCAGCCGGCAGCCGCCGTTGCTGCTCCTGGACGTCGATCTTCCCGCGCTCGACGGCTACTCGATCTTCGAAGAGCTGCAGCAGGAGTGCCCAGGAAAGTTTCGCGTCGTCTTCACGACGGTGCACGGCAGCGAAACGGAGCAGCTGCGCGGGCTCGAAGCCGGCGCGATGGACTACATGGTGAAGCCGATGAGTCTGCGCGTGGCGCTCGAGAAGATTCGGCGTTGGGTGGGCCGGTGACGGCCCGGCATTTCCTCACGATCGTCGCGATCGTGCAGGGCATCCTGCTCGGCGGACTGATCGTCCTGATCATTCTGAACCGCTGGTTCAGATTGCGGCGCAGCACCCGGCTCAACCCACGCCGCGAGGCGATCGACGCGTCCATGCGGCGCTGGGCTGCGGGCACGACGCCGCTCGCGGGCGTCCTGGTGGGACTGTCGCGGCTGCCCGTGCCGCTCGCAATCGACGCGCTCGTCAAATGGTCGGCGCGGGTCCCGGGGGAGCGCTGGCGCCAGCTCGCGCAGGCGCTCGAGCACCACTGGTGGGCCAGGCTGGTCCGCACGAACAGCACCTCGGCGCGCTGGTGGAAGCGTCTGGAAACCGCGCGATTCTTGAGCGTCGTGGCGACGCCGAAGGACGTGAATCGTCTCACGCGACTCATCAACGATCCACACCCGGCGGTGCACGTGGCTGCCGTGGCCTCACTCGAGCGGATGGAAAACACGGCACTCACACTGGCCGCGCTCGACCGGCTGCCGCGACTCGCCCCGACCGTCCAGGCGTACTATGCCGCGATGTTGCTACGGTCGCGACCCGTCGTCGTCGAACATCTACAGAAACGGCTGCGCCGCGCGGACGATCCCACCCTCCCCCGCCTCGCCGAGTTTGCGGCGCGCCTCGGGGAGCCGGCGCTGCGCGAGCGTCTGACCGCCCTCGCCGATCACGCCGATCCCGAAGTTCGCATTCAGTCGGCGCGCGCGCTGGGCAGCTTCCCCCATCGCGAATCGGTCGCTGCCCTGAAACGACTCGCGACCGACGACGCCTGGGCGGTGCGCGCGCAAGCCGTCCGTTCGCTCGGGATGATCACCGACGTGAGCACATTGCCGCTCGTGAAAGCGGCGCTGCGGGACACCGAGTGGTGGGTGCGGCTGCGCGCGGCACTCGCGTTGATGCGCTTCGCGGGAGCCGGCCGCAACGCGCTCCTCGAGGCCGAAGTCGGCCCGGATCCCTTCGCGCGCGCGATGGCGCAGCTGGTCCTCGGACTGCCGGCGCAGGCGCTGGCGGAGTTCGCCGCATGAGCGTGCTCACCAGCATCGTGGGAGTGACCGACCTGACGATCCTGGTCTATTTCCTCGTCCTGAACTCCTTCTACGCCGTGCTGCTCATGCTCTCGATCCCGGAAATCTGGGAGCAGACGCGGCTGGCCGAGGATGAGGACTTCCAGCGGCTGATGCAGAGCGACGCGCTGCCGCCGATCACGGTTCTCGTGCCGGCGTACAACGAGAGCGCGACGATCGAAGCGAGCGTCACCGCGATTCTGACACTCGAGTATCGCAACTACGAAGTCGTCGTCGTGAACGACGGCTCCAAAGACGACACGCTGGAGCAGCTGCGGCACGCGTTCGATCTCTATGAGATCCCGCGAGTCTATCCCGAGACGATCGCCACGAAGCCGCTGCGGGCGCTCTATCGGTCGCGCTCGCGCTCGCGCCTGCTGGTGCTCGACAAGGAAAACGGCGGCAAAGCCGATTCGCTGAATGCCGCCATCAATGCGTCGCGCTTCCCTCTGGTGATCGCCGTCGACGCCGATACCCTGATCGAGCCCGACGCGCTGTTACGCCTCACGCGACCCTTCCTGCTGGGCCGCGAGATCGCCGCGGTCGGCGGGACCGTACGCGTCGCCAACAATTGCACGGTGAAGGACGGACGGGTAACGGACGCTCGGGTCTCGCCCAAGCCGATTCCCGGCATCCAGGTGGTCGAGTACCTGCGCGCCTTCCTGTTCGGACGGCTCGGCTGGAACCGGCTCGGCGGCAATCTGATCATCTCCGGCGCGTTCGGGCTGTTTCGCAAGGAATACGTCGTCGCGGTCGGCGGCTATCACACCAACAGCATCGTCGAGGACCTCGATCTCGTCGTGCGGATGCACCGGCATCTGCGACGCCGCAAGATCAGGTACGAGATGCCGTTCATCCCCGACCCGGTCGCGTGGACGGAAGTGCCGGAGTCGTTGAAGATCCTGTCGCGGCAGCGCGAGCGCTGGCACCGCGGGCTCATCGCCGCGATGTGGCAATACAAGAGCATGTTGTTCAATCCACGCTACGGCAGAATCGGTCTGCTGGCGATGCCGTTTTACACCTTCGGCGAAATGCTCGCGCCGGTAGTGGAGCTCCTCGGCTACCTGATCACCGGGCTGGGGCTGGCGTTCGGACTCGTGAACGTGTCGTTCGCGCTGCTGTTCATCCTGGTCGCGTGGGGGTACGGCATGCTGCTCTCGATCTGGGCGGTGGTGCTCGAGGAGGTCAGCTTCCGCCGCTATCGCCGCTTCATCGACCTGGTCCGACTGCTGCTGTTCGCCTCGCTCGAGAACTTCGGCTATCGGCAGTGCACCGTATGGTGGCGACTCAAGGCGTTCGTGAACGTCTGGAAGGGCGTCCATGTGTGGGGCGACATGGCGCGCAAGGGGTTCGGCAAGGCGAGCGTCGCCGCGCTGATCGCGCTGTGTTGCGCGACGCCATGTCTGGGCCAGCGTGTGCGCGTCAATGCCTGGAGCTCTTACGAGGCCGTCGAGAACAGTCAGGACTGGTCGACGCTCGGTGCGCAACTCACGCTGGCGTCCGCGCGCGGGCATGCCGGCTGGGTGGCGGCCGAAGTGCTGGGCCGGTTTGGAGCAACAGATGTGACGGAGCGCATCGGGGCCGTCGTACATCCCACACAGCGGCTGTGGCTCACGGCGGAGGCGGGCACGTCGCGGCGTCCCGTGTTCTCACCCCTGAACACGTGGGAGACCGACGTCAGCGGCTTGGTCGCGGCGCGCACGTCCGTCGGACTCGGGGTTAGGCGGTGGAACTACGCCGTGGGTCCGGTGGACGTGTTGATGCCGCACTTCACGGCCGAGACGCGCCGCATGTCGTGGAGCGTGCGCGTGTTCATCTCGCGCAATCCGTCGAAGCGGACCGACACGGCCGCCTCGCTCCGCGCCACGCGTGCCGTCTCCCGGCGCACCACGATCTCATTGCTCGGCGCGGGGGGCCGCGAGAGTTATCTCGTTGCCGGCGTCGTTCAATCCCTGAAGACGCTGTCGGGCGTGGCCGGCATCCGCTACAACGCGGCCGGCGGGACGACGCTGCGGCTGGACGTGAGCGTCATTCGCTCACGTCCAATTCTGTCACGGAGCGGGCTGTCGATCGGTGTAGAACGCGTGCTGTAGTACGACGGGCGCGTGATGGTGGTCACAAGGTGACTGAGGCTCTTGCATTCCCACCCTTCTCTCAAGGCCTTAGAGCATGCGTAGACTCGCGATAGCCCTGACCGGCCTGGTTGCCTTGGTCCACTTGTCCTGCTCTGATGCTTCGGGACCTGGGGATCAAGCGAACAGCCGTATTTCCATCACCAACAATGCGAGCACATTGGCGTCGCGCGTCACCTATCTGGACACCTCGATCCCGATCGACAGCGCGCACGTCGGGTATCCCACCGCCCCGGTGCCATTCGCGTCGGCCACGGTGAGCCGGAGCAGCGCGGCGAGCCAAGCGTTCAATCTGCAGCTCAAGGCGGAAGTCGCGCCGCCATCAATTGGCGGGCAGGTGCTGCAAGCGACATCCGTGTCCATCGTCGGAAATCTCGCGGTCGTCAGCTACAACATGGTCGGCAATCCGTATCTGGGCGGGGTCGATGTCATCGACATCAGCAACAAGAACCACCCGGTTCTCACGTCCGAGGCGCTGTTTCAGAACACCGACGTCAGTGCCGTGACGACATCAGGAGTCAACGTCTATCTCGCCGAGGCCACGGGCGATACGGGATTCGCGGCTCCGGCCGTATTCGAGGTCGTGAAGCTCGTCGGTAACCAGCTCGTGCTCACCGGCAATACCCGCACGGGTTTGAGCAGCTTCGCGGCGACCAGCGTCGCGTACGGCACGAGCGTCTACGCGACCTCCGGCGACGCGGGCAGCCTCTTTGTGATCGATCCGACGCTCTTCACCGTCACGAGCTCGATCGCCCTGCACGATGCACGCTGGGTCGCCGCCGGCGGCGGCCAGGTTGCCGTCGTGCAGGGGACTCCAGGCACGCTGGACGTTTACAGCGAGAGCAACATGAGCGTGGTCGGCTCGTGGCCGTTCAAGGGCGCCGATATCGCGCAATCCAAGTCGCAGCTCGAGCTGGTGGGCGGCAAGGCGTTCATCGCGGCGGGGGACAGTGGCGTGCAAGTGCTGAGTGCCTCGACGGGCGCGGTCGTCGGCTCCGTGCCGCGGCCCAATCCCGACTCGTTGGGTCTGAGCCCTTCAGTCGTGGTCACGAACGCGGTCGCGATCGATCAAGACCTCATGTTCATCTCGAACGGCGAGGCAGGCGTCTATCTGGCGCAAGGGAGCCAGGCGTTTTCGACAACTGGTTCCGAGACGCAACAGACCATCACGATGCGCGGCAAGCTCCGCTTCGGAAATCTCCAGTCTGTCAACCACGTGGCCCTGCAGTCCGGCCTACTGATCATCGCGGCTGGCCTGGGCGGGCTGAAGATCGTTCAGGTCAACTAGCTCACCTTACCGCGGTGACGCACTTCACGTTGCCGCGGTCCCACTGCCATACGTCTTAACGCACCGGTCCTGCACGCGTCTCAACCAGCACTCACAACCCTTTCGAGGACGAGGCTATGAAGAACCGCACACTGATGGCTGCGTTGCTGGCTCTGGCGCTCGGCATCCCGGCCGCCGTGAATGCCCAGCAACCCAGCGATACCACGGCAGACAGGCATGAGGTGCGTCGCGACCGACGCGAGCTGCGCCACGACCGGCGTGATACTCGCCAGGACCGACGTGACATTCGGCAGGACCAGCGTCAGCGCCGGCAGGAGATCAGAGAAGGTGACACGACCGCGGCGCGGCAGGAAACGCGCGACATCCGGCAGGACAAGCGCGATCTCCGCAGCGACCGGCGCGATCGTCGGTCGGACCGGCGTGATGTGCGGCACGACCGCCGTGATCTCCGCAGAGATCGTCACGACAGCACGACCGCCAAACCGACGAATCCGTAACCACCGATTCCGACGTAGGGGCGCAGCATGCTGCGCCCCTACTGTTTTCTAAATCCCCCGCCTACACGCGAAGCTGTGGATGCTCGAGCAACCGACGAGGCAGCATCGGATGCGTCCGCCACACTTGCCACCCCATCGCAAGCACCGCCAGGACATTCGCAACGGCCACCGACCACCACCCGACCGTCCCCAAGACCCACTGCGCCGCTACCCCGATTGTCGCCAGGACGAGTCCCTCGAGCAGGATCGCGGTGAGTAGCACGAGCAGGGCCATGGCGGGGACCCGCTCCACCTCCTCCGCCAGCGCGACAAATACAATTCCGGCGATGACGAACGCAGTGACGTGGACGACGGTGTAGGCGGCGACCAAGCCGAAGGTCGCGACGATCTCTCCGGGTCCGGCCGCACCGAGCAACAGTGCAGAACCGAGCGCCGCCGGCGTGCGCAAAGGAGCGCCGCTGGCGAGATCCAGCAGGAAGAACCAAACCGCCACGACGGCGGCTCCAATGAGCCCGGTGACGACGCCACGCACCAGCGCGGGGTGATTCCGCAGTGCAGCAAGGCCGACGGGGCGCGGATCGTGTTCGGCGTAATGTAAGTAGGACATCAGCACCAGGCCGGCGGCGATGTTCGCCCCAACGACGTGCGGCCACGCGACAACGCCGAGGTGTGGGGCATGCAAGAGGAGCAGCCCCACATAAAATGTCACTTCCTGAAGCAGCAATCCAAACACCAAGCCGAGGAGTAGACGTGGGGGCGCTGTAAACGCCGCGCTGATCCACGCCATCATTACTCCCAAGATCGCGAAGACCCCGAAGTGCAGCACCGTGTAGGCGGTGATGAGGCGGAAAGTCGCCTGGGAGAACTCGCGATTCAGCAGAACGCCGGCGAGCAGCGTGGGTGTTCGGAATGGATGACCAGCCACGGTATCCGCGACGAGGAACCACAGCACGACAACGAGTCCAGCGAGGAGTCCACCGATCACACCGTGGACGATTACTGCTTGTGCGGGTCGCCTCATGTCCGACCTCGCGAAAAGGGGCTTCTGACAACATGGCGACGCTGGGAGCGCCTGTCTACCGGCGGGGCGGACTCCGCATTGCGACCGCGACGCGCTCTGCCTCTCGCATCACGCGCAGCGTATTCACTCCGGCCAGCTTCTTCACGTCCGTTTCCGCCCAGCCGCGCCGCAGCAGCTCAGCGATCAAATCGGGCAACTTCGAGACGTCCTCCAGGCCCACGGGAACTTCGGTGATCCCGTCGAAGTCGGAGCCGAGTCCGACGCAATCGATCCCGGCGACCTGGCGGATATGCTCGATGTGATCGGCGACCTGCTGCAACGTCGCGTGCGGGGCACGCGCATTCCACGCTTTCAGCGAATCGGCCCGTGTCGCTGAATCAGCGCCCGCGGCGCGCAGCGCCTCCAACCGCGCGTTTACGCTGTCGCCGTAGACGCGAACTGCCTCGGAAACAAAGCCGGGATTGAAATTCACCATCACCACCCCGCGGTTCTTGGCAACGAGCTTCAAAATCGAATCGGGAACGTCGCGTGCGTGATTGGTGAGGGCACGTGCCGAGGAGTGCGAGAAAATGATCGGCGCCCGCGACGTGTGCAGGGCGTCTGACATCGTCTGGTCGTTCACATGCGACAGGTCGACCAGCATCCCCAGGCGATTCATCTCGAGCACGACTTGCTTGCCGAAGGCCGACAGGCCACGGTGCGCGGTATCGGTGGAGGCGACGGCCCAATCGAGGCTCCGCCAGTGCGTCAGCGTCATGTAGCGCGTGCCGAGCGCGGAAAACATCCGCAGCGCACCCAGGGAGTTCTCGATGGCGTGGCCGCCCTCGATCCCGATCAAGCAGGAGATCTTGCCCGCCGCGAAGTTGCGCTGCACGTCGGCGGCCGTGTACGCCATCGCCATGCTGCGCGAATTCCTGGCGCACAGCCGATGGATGAGGTCGATCTGCTCGAGCGCATAGACGGCGGGATGCGGGCCGGAATCCATCGTCGTCGACGGGACGTACGCCGCCCAGAATTGACCGCCCGCATGCCCGCTGCGAAGACGCGGGATGTCCGTCATCAGTTTGGGCTGGCTTACGGCGAAGTTGACGGAATCGAGACCGCCCCGCTCGCGAATGGCATCGGGGATGTCGTTGTGACCGTCGATGAGGGGCAGCGTGCGGAGGATGCGAATGGCCTCGGCTCGATAGTCTTGGGCGGTTAAGCGGTTGGGCGGTTGAGCGGTTAGTAAGATGGTCACGCCAAGAGTTCGAACCGCCAAACCGCCCAACCGCCTAACCGAGTTCATCAGTCTCACCGCGTTCGAGGAGCCCAAAAGCTAGATTACGTCCTGTCCATGAGCAACGAATCCAAGGTCAAGATCGCGCTCAGCGTCAACGGGGAGCCCGCGGAAGTGGCGTTCGCGCCGCACAAGACGCTCCTCGAAGTGCTGCGCGAGGACCTGGGCCTCACTGGGACGAAGCACGGCTGCGAATTAGGTGAGTGCGGCACATGTACCGTGCTGCTGGATGGAACAGCCGTTCTCTCGTGCCTGGTCCTCGGCGTCGCGTGTGAGGGACGCGCGGTGCGCACCGTCGAGGGGATGGCACAAAACGGACAGCTGCATCCGCTGCAGGAGACCTTCGCGGATCTCGGCGCCGCACAGTGCGGCTACTGTACCCCCGCGTTTCTGCTGGTGGCCGAGGCCTTGTTGGCCGCCAACCCTCACCCCACGCGTGACGAGATCAAGCACGCGCTGGCCGGCAACCTCTGCCGCTGCACCGGCTACATCAAGATCTATGAAGCCGTCGAGCTGGCCGCGGCGCGGATGCGGGGGGAAGTCGCACAGCCCACCCGGGAATCGTTGTATGGCCGATAAGCGTCGGATCATCGGCACAGCGCTGCGCAAGGTCGACGCCGTCGCAAAGGTGACCGGCGGGACGCGGTTCGCGGACGATCTGTCGTTTCCGCGCATGTTGTATTGCAAGCTGCTGCGCAGCACGCAGCCGCACGCCAAAATCGTCTCGGTCGACACGACGGCGGCACGGCAACTCGATGGCGTGCACGCTGTCCTGACCGGACAAGATCTCCCGATTCCGTTTGGTATCCTGCCCGTCTCTCAGGACGAGCATGCGCTCTGCCTCGACAAGGTCCGGTTTATCGGCGATCCGGTAGCGGCCGTCGCGGCGACCAGCGAGGAGACCGCGACCGCCGCACTCGATCGCATCAAAGTCGCCTACGAACCGCTGCAGGCGTTCGACTCCGCCGAAGCGGCGGTCGCGCACCCCGAGCCGCGCATCCACGACTACGGCGACAGCGGCAACCTGCACAAGCTGATCAACCTCGAGTTTGGGGATGCCGACGCGGGGATCGCCGAAGCTGATCTCGTCCGGGAAGATCTGTTCTTCTTCGAAGGCAATACGCACCTGCCGATGGAGCAGCACGCCGCGGTCGCGATGTGGTCCCCCGACGGGAAGCTGACGTTGTGGACGTCGACGCAGACGCCCCATTACGTCCATCGCGCGCTCGCCAAGGTGCTGGAGCTGCCGGCGGCGCGCGTGCGAGTCATCGCGACGCCCAACGGCGGCGGGTTCGGCGGCAAGAGCGATCCGTTCAGTCACGAGCTTGTTGTCGCGAAGCTGGCGATGGTGACAGGGCGTCCGGTAAAAATTACACTGACACGCGAAGAGGTTTTCTACTGTCACCGTGGCCGTCATCCGACGCTGATGTGGGTGCGAACCGGAGTAAAGCAGAACGGCGCCATCACGGGCATGCATTTCCGTTCGCTGCTCGACGGCGGCGCGTACGGCTCGTACGGCGTGGCGAGCACGTACTACACCGGCGCATTGCAGACCGTCACCTACAACGTGCCGCGCTATCACTTCCAGGGCGCCCGCGCGTTCACGAACAAGGCGCCGTGCGGTCCCAAGCGCGGTCACGGCACGCCGCAGCCACGTTTCGCACTCGAAGTTCACCTCGACAAGATCGCCGAACAGCTCGAGATCGATCCCGCGGAGCTGCGCCTTCGGACACTCGTGCCGGCCCACTCGCTTACCGCGAACTACCTGCGCGTCGGCTCGATGGGCCTTGGGGAGTGCATCGCGAAGGTCGTGGAGGGATCGGGCTGGAAGCGAAAATTCCGTAAGCTGCCGCACGGACGGGGCGTGGGGCTCGCGTGCTCGAGCTACATCTCGGGCGCCGGGCTGCCGATTTACTGGAACAACATGCCGCACTCGGGCGTGCAGCTCAGATGCGACCGCGGCGGCGGCGTCACGGTCTTCTGCGGCTCCACGGAGATCGGCCAGGGTTCGGACTCGATCCTGGCCTACATCGTCGCCGAAATCCTGGGCATCGATCCGTTCGACATCGCGGTCGTCACCGCCGACACGGATCTCACGCCGGTCGACCTCGGCAGCTATTCGAGCCGCGTCACACTCATGAGCGGCAACGCCGCGCTGCAAGCCGCCGAGCGCGCCCGGCAGATACTGGCCGTCCACGCGGCGAAGAGGCTCGAGGTGCCGGCCGCGCGGCTGTCCTTTGCGGCCGGCCGGGTGTTCGACCGCAAGGACCATAAGCGCGGCATGTCATTCGCCGAAGCGGTCCAGTTGGCGGAGGCGGCGGAAGGGACGGTTGGGACGGTGGGGTCCTATACCCCGCCCCAGGGCGCCGGCAAATACCGCGGTGCTGGAGTCGGGCCATCGCCGGCGTACTCGTATAGCGCGTGCGTCGCCGAGGTCGAGGTCGATCCTGAGACGGGAATCGTGCGCGTGCCGACGATCTGGATCGCGCACGATGTCGGCCAATCCATCAATACCGCTGCCGTCATCGGCCAGGTCGAAGGCTCGATCTACATGGGACTCGGCGAGGCGTTGATGGAGGAGATGGCGTACCGCGGTAACCGCAAAGTCGTCCACAAGATCCCGTCGCTGCTCGAGTACAAGAGCCCCACGACGCTCGAGATGTGTGACGTCGTCACGTATCTGATCGAAGATCCTGATCCCAACGGCCCGTTTGGCGCGAAGGAAGTCGGCCAGGGACCGCTGCTGCCGGTGATGCCCGCGGTCGCGAATGCGGTCTACGACGCCGTCGGGGTACGGATCGACGAAGTACCGATTACGCCCGAGAAGGTGCTCAAGGCAATCCGGCGAAAAGAAAAGGGAGAAGTCGGAAGATTCGGCCCGGATGCGTTCCCGGAGATCCCCTGGCCTGAGCCGACACAGATCCCCACGCCGTGGGAAGGTGGCGATGGAAAAGCAGTCACCGGGGCGCCGATCCCCCTTGAGCGGCCGCACTGATGCTGCGACTGCCGACGTTCCGCTACCTCCAGCCGCGTTCACTGCGAGAAGCGCTGGCGATGAAGGCAGACGCCGGACCCGATGGGATGTTCGTGGCGGGCGGCACGGATCTCTATCCAAACATGAAGCGGCGGCATCAGGAGCCGCGCGTCGTGATCTCGTTGATGGGAATAGAAGAATTGAGAAGGTTGGACGGTTGGAATGTTGGAACGTGTGTCACGTTGAGCGCACTTTCCAGCCTTCCAACCTTCCAACGTTCTCAATCTGCAGTCGCCGGCGCCGCCCAGCTCGTCTCCACCCCGCTGCTGCGCAACATGGGGACGCTCGGCGGCAACCTCTGTCTCGACACACGCTGCAACTACTACAACCAGAGCTACGAATGGCGGAAGTCGATCGACTTCTGCATGAAAAAAGACGGTGCCATCTGCTGGGTGGCGCCCTCGTCGCCGCGCTGCTGGGCGGTCAGCTCGTCCGACGTCGCGCCGGTCATGGTGGCGATCGGTGCGGAGTATCGGCTCGTCGGGCCGCAGGGTGAGCGCCTCGTGCCGGCGGGACGGTTCTACCACAACGACGGGATCAATTATCTGACCAAGCAGCCCGATGAGATTCTCGTGGACGTTCGTCTCCCGGCGCCGAACGGCTGGGACGCGGTCTATCACAAGCTGCGGCGGCGCGGGTCGTTCGATTTCCCCGTGCTTGGCGTGGCAGCATGGATTCAGTGGAATGGCAAGAAAGTGGGCGAGGCACGGATCGTGTTGGGGGGTGTGGCGAGCTATCCGCAAGAGGTTGCGGCGGCCGGCGCGGCGCTCGAGGGCGCACCGCTTTCAGACGAAGCCATCGCCGCCGCGGCGGATGCGGCGTATCAGCCCTCGAAGCCGATGGACAATACCGATTTTGATCTGTCGTGGCGTAAGCAGATGACCCGCGTGTACGTGAAACGGGCCCTCGAAGAACTGAGGGCCCGTCACTAGAGCGAAGACTTACGCGCTGCTTGCTGTTTCCTTCGCCAGCGCTTCAATTTCTGTCGTAGCCTTCGCGAGGATCTCCGCCACACCCTTGCGGGCGGCGTCGGATTCGGCTTTCCAGCCGGTGCGATAGACAGCCTTCACAAGCTGGCCGAGAGCGCGGTTCACTTCCGCCATCGAGCCACCGACCGTGCGCTCGACGGTCTCCGTCACGCGATCGAAGATCTCTTCGACGATGTCCTTGTGCTCGTCCAAAAACGCCCGTCCTGTGTCAGTGATTTCGTAGACCTTCTTGCCTTCCAGGTCACGCGCGACGACGAGCCCCTCGTCCTCGAGCCACTGCAGGGTGGGATAGATGGTACCCGGGGACGGCGAGTAGCAGCCGTGCATCCGCTCTTCCAACTCCTTCATGACTTCGTATCCATGCCGTGGCTTGTCGCGCAGCAGCTTCAGAATGACGTACTTCATGTCGCCGGCGCCGAACCACTGACGCCGCCAACTCCGGGGTCCGCGTCCACGAAAGCCCCATGCCCGGGGTCCGAATGCAAAACCAAACCCCTCCCAGCCGAACTTCCCGCCCATCTTTGCCTCTTGTGAGATGTTACGTCACGATATTCTTGCACGATATATCTTGTCAAGACGCCGTTGACATGCTGTGCGCCAAGTCACTATCGGGCTTAAGCTTGCAAGTTCGACGCCCACCCGTACATTGAGGCCACGCTGGACCAGATATTTCCCTTGGTTGCCCCACCCGCGCCCGGGAGAGGAGCAGCAATGGCAGTGGAGATCACGCCGCACCCAGGCTGGGTGGCGGATTTGGATGCGACGCTGGAGCCCAGTCGGCAGGCCATTCTCGATACGCCGGTCATCGTAGATGCGTCCGAGAATCAGCTCGTCGACGGGCAAATCCAGAACTTTCTGGTAGCGTTCTATCCCATCATTCGTGACTTCCCACAATGGCTCCAGATGTTGCTCGATCGCTCACCTGCGATGGGGCGTGAGTTCTTCACCGACAACATCCGCGTCGAGCGCCGGCATGACGCGATGTGGCGCGCCATGGGGGATGGCTTCAACGTACACAAGAAGCGGTTCCAGGAGCCGGAGCCGATGCTCCCCGAAACCAAGAAATTCCACGCGTACCTGACCGACATGTGCCGCAACGCCGAGTTCGGCACGGCCGTCGCCGCGACCAACTATGCCGTCGAAGGCGTCGCGCAGAAGATTTCCGAGAAGGCACTCCGCGGACTCGCGAAAAACGCGAAGATCGGCCCGCGCGGGCGCTGGTGGCTCGAAGAGCATGCCAAGTACGACGACGAGCATCCCATCCATGCGCTGGAGATCATTAAGGACTGCGTCAAGCGCGGCGGCGACAGTCCCGACGAGGTCACCGAGGCCGCACTCGAAAGTCTCAAGCTGATGCGCTTCTCCATGGAGGCGTCTTATTACGCGTGACTAAGACGCGTCGCCCCTCGCCCACCCGAGAGACTCGGGTATCAACCGCGGTAACCAAGGGACCGCGGCTGGACTTGCTGCAGGCGGCGGCCGACATCGTCGCGGCGCTGCCGGACGCCGTCGTGATCACGGGGGCGGATCGCCGCGTCCTGGCGGCGAACGAGGCAGGCGCGCAGTTGCTCGGCTGGCAGATGGACAACGTGGTCGGCCAGTTGATCGCGGATCACCTGACCGCGGCCGAGCGGGCCCACGTCGCGGCGCGAGAGGATAAGGTCCTCGCTGGCGAGCCGCAGCGCTACGAAACCCGCATCGTCAATCACCAGACAGCCGAAGAGCGCGACGTTTCCGTGTCGAGCGGGCCGTTCCGCGTGAACGGTGAGCTCATCGGAACGGTCGCCACGCTCCGCGATATCACGGACCCCAAGCGCGCCCAGGATACCCTGGCTCGTTCCGAGGCCCGCTACCGTCACCTCGTGGAGTCGGCTTCCGACGCCATCGTCACCCTGGACGCGAACGGCCGCTTTACCACGGTCAACCACGCTGCGGAAAACATCTCCGGCTATAAGCGCGAGGAGCTGGTGGGCCAGTGGTTCGCCCCGATGCTCCCGGACGACGACCTCCCGAAGGCGCTGGCCCACTTCCAGCAGGCGCTCTCCGGTGAAACGGGGCTGTTCGAGTCGCAGTTCTATCGCAAGGACGGCGAAATTCGCACCATCTCGATCACCTACTCGACGCCGCAGAAAGACGAAGAAGTGTTGTGCCTCATTCGCGACGTCACCGACCAAAAAATGCTGCAGGAGCAGCTCATTCAGTCGGAGAAGATGTCGGCGATCGGACAGCTCGTCTCTGGTGTCGCCCACGAGCTCAACAACCCGCTGGCCGGCATCTCGGCCTTCGCGCAACTGCTGCTGGCCGAGAAGCGCTTTCCTCCCGATCAACGCACGGCGGCGGAAACGATCTACAGCGAAGCACGCCGCGCCAGCCGCATCGTACAGAATCTGCTGACCTTCGCGCGCCAGCATAAAGCCGAGAAGGTCCCCACGGCGATCAACCAGGTCCTCGACGACACGCTCGAGCTGCGCGGTTACGAGCTCCGGGTGCGCGGCATCGACGTCCGCCGCGAATACGACGAATCGATCCCGGAGACGATGGCCGATGCCCACCAACTGCAGCAGGTCTTCCTGAACCTCATCACCAATGCCGAGCAGGCGATGGAGCAGCGGGATGGGCATCACCACCGGCTGACCGTGCGCACGCGCCGCAATGCGGACGCGATCCGGATAGAAGTCGAGGACACCGGCGACGGTATTCCGGCGAACCTGATCGAGCGGATCTTCAACCCCTTCTTCACCACCAAGCCCACCGGTTCGGGAACGGGTCTGGGGCTCTCGATCTCGCTGGGAATCGTACGCGAACACGAGGGACGGATCTGGGCGGAAAACCCGCAAACAGGTGCCCGGTTCGTGGTAGAGCTCCCGATCACCACGCCGCGCTCCTCGGGTGAGCAGACCGCCGTCCCCCAGGTGCAATCCATGGGCAGCGACCGGCTGCGGGTGCTCGTGGTGGACGACGAGGCATCGGTCCGCGTGTCGCTGCAGCGGTATCTCGCCGGCAAGGGCCACGAGGTCGAGACGACCGCCAGCGGCGAAGACGCCCTCGTTCGTCTCAAGGCATCGAAATACGATGCCGTGATCGTCGATATGCGCATGCCGGACCTCTCCGGCGAGCAGCTGTTCGAGCGGCTGCGCAGCAACGACCCCGCCCACGCCGAACGCGTGATCTTCACGACGGGCGACCTCGTGAACGAGCAGATGCGCCGGTTCCTCGACGGCACAGGCCGGCCTTGCGTCCCCAAGCCATTCGAGTTCGCTTCTTTCGATCAGGCATTGCCCGCGGCACGACGCCGCGCGTAGCGCGTAGGGGCGCAGCATGCTGCGCCCCTACACCCCACGACACACAACGGTACAACCATGCGCCCCAGCCTTACCCTGCTGGCCGTCGTGTCGCTCGTGTCCCCGCTTGCCGCCCAGGTACCGTTCGACTTCTACGCGCGTGGCCCGTATCGCCCCGCTGTGCCACGCCCCGAAGCGATCACCGGCTACCCGGCCGGCGAGCAGCACACGATGTACGCAGTGATGCAGCACTATCTCGACACCCTGGTCGCCACCGCGAGCGACCGCGTGCGGATCGAGACGTGGGGCCGTACGACCGAGTACCGGCCGATTCGAGCGCTGATCATCTCCGATCCCGCGAACCTGGCCAAGCTCGATCAGATCCGCGCCGGCATGGCGGAACTCGCCGACCCACGGAAGACGTCGGCCGCGCGCGCCGCGGCGATCGCCGCGCAGAGTCCGGCCGTGGCGGTATTCCACTACTCGGTCCACGGCGACGAACCGGCGGGGTTCGAGGCGGCGCTGCAGGTGGCCTATCAGCTGGCGGCGTCGGACGAACCGCAGACGCTCGAGATCCTCAAGTCGGTGGTGGTGGTGCTCAATCCGTCGGCCAACCCCGACGGGCACGAGCGGTTCGCCGCCTGGTATAACTCGATCGCCGTCGGCGCCGACCATCCGTTCGCGTTCGAGCAGGCCGAGCCGTGGAGCATCACGGGTCGCTACAGCCATTTCCGCTTCGACATGAATCGCGACCTCCTGGCGCAAAGTCAGCCGGAGGTGCGCGCGATGATGGACGGCGTGATGCGCTGGCGACCGCAGGTGTTCGTGGATCATCACTCGACCACGGCGACGTTCTTCTTCCCGCCGGTCGCCCAGGCCGTGAACATGAATCTTCCGCCCCAGACCACGAAATGGTTCGACACCTATGGGCGCGGCAATGCCGCGGCCTTCGATCGCTATGGCTGGCAGTATCAGGTGCGCGGGGTGTTCGACTTCTTCTACGTCGGGTACTGGGACGAGTGGTCCACCTTCCAGGGCGCGACCGGCATGACGTATGAGACCGATGGCGGCCGCGAATTCAACAATCGCCGCGACGACGGCACGATCACGACATTGCGGGATGGGATCGCGCACCATTTCGTCGCGTCGCTGGCCACCCTCGAAACGACGGCCAAGAACCGGCAAAGCCGGCTTGTGGATTACTACGGTTTCCGTCGTTCCGCGATGGCGGAAGCCGCCACCGACCGCATCAAGCGCGTGGTCATCGTTCCCGGCAACGACCCACAGTCAGCGGCGCACGTCGTGGGGCTGCTGCTGCGCAACGGGATCGAGGTCACACGCCTGAGGGAGCCCTTAGCCTCGCGTGCGGCGCACAGCTACCTGAGTCTCCGCGGCGCCGCGTCCGCTCGAACATTCCCTGCCGGCAGCTACGTCGTCGATTTGAATCAGCCCCAGGGGCGGATCGCGAAGGCCATGCTGGAGCCCGACGCGGAAATGTCGCGATCGTTTGTCGCGCGGGAGCAGGCCAAGTTCCATCGTAACCGGCGCCGGGGGGAGGACGCGGATAAAGAGGACTACGGGTTCTATGACATCACCGCGTGGTCGCTGCCGCTGTCCTTCAATCTCGACGCCTATTGGACCGAGGATGCCGGTGCCGGTGGCGAGGCCGTAGCGGACTCGACGCTCCCAGCTCCACCGCCGGCCACACGCGCAACGAGCGCCTATCTCTTTCTGAACGACAGGCCCGGAGCCGCACGTCTCGTGGTCGCGCTGGAAGGGGAAGGCTTCAAACTGTCCGCGGCCCGAGCGCCGGTGCGGGCCGACGGGCGGACGTATCCGCGGGGCGCCTTCATCGCGCGCACCCAACGGAATCCCGCGACGCTGCACGAGCGCATCGCGGCGCTCGGGCCGACACTCGGCGTCCCGGTGATCGCCGTGCAGACGGCCTTCCCGGACTCCGCCGACGTCGGCATAGGGTCGGACGAGGTCGGTGGCCTTCACGCCCCCAAGATCCTGGTCGCCGCCGGTGATGGCGTCTCCGAAACGAGCTACGGCTGGCTCTGGTACTTCCTGGCCAAGGAGTTGAACGCGCCGTTCACACCCGTGCCCCTCCGGGCAATCGGGCGCATGAGCGACCTGCCAAGCTTCAATGTCCTGATCGTTCCCGACGGCAGCGGCAGCCGCATGCGCCGCGAGCTCGGCGATGACGGCGTGCAGCGGCTCAAGGCGTGGGTGCGTTCGGGCGGCGTGCTGATCGGATTCGGCGGGGCGGGCGAGCTGGCGTCCACTAAGGACCTCGAGCTTTCCAGTGTCGCGAGCGTGGCACCCGACAGCGGCGCGAATGCCGACACCACCATCACGGGCGATGCGCCCCCGATGATTTCCAAGACGGCGCCGCCACGCGATCGACCCGAATGGATCCCGGGCGCGATCTTCCGCGCTACGCTCGACACCACGCACTGGCTGACCCTGGGCTACGAGCGAGACCGGATACCGATTTTCCTCGATGGAGACACGTTCTGGAAGCCATCGAAGAGCGGGGCGAATGCCGTCGCGTTCGCCGATCCGGTGGACTCGCTGGTGCTGTCCGGCTTCACCTGGCCCGACAACACCGCGCGCCTGCTCAAAGGCTCGACCTGGGCCGTGGTCGAGAACCAGGGCAATGGGCGGGTCGTGCTGTTTCTCAGCGATCCGTTGTTTCGCGCGTTTTGGCGAGGTCCGGCGAAGCTTCTGACGAATGCGATTCTGATAGGGCCGAACCGGTAGGACAACATTGTAGGGGCGCAGCATGCTGCGCCCCTACACAAGCACTCAGATTGCTCGACTGGTCCGAATCACATCGCGAATCCTCAACACCGGGATCCGCAGCTCCTGACGCAGCTGCGGCGCCAACCGGAACCAGCTCGGCTCCTCATGCATCCGCGGCGCCATCTTGTAGAAGCGGTTCTCGTGCTCCGGCACCTTCCAGGTCACGGCCACGTGTTTCTGCTTGCGCAGCACGTCCATGGTTACCGTTTCGCCGGCGTCATAGGAGCGCAGGATTCGCATTGCCTGCTCCGGTGACGTGGGCTTGCGGCTCCCGATCGACACGATCACGTCGCCGCCTTTGAGCGCGAGGGAAGAATCTTCCGGCGCCCTCACCACCAGGACACCTTCCCGCGTGCCGAAGTAGTCGCCGAGATCGGGATTCAGCTTCACCATCTCGATACCACCCCAGGGGCTCCCAAACGCGAACCCGAATGCGCCGCCCTCCGGCATCTCCATCCTGGGCATCTCGAAGCGTCCCATATCCGGCATTTCCATGCGACCGCTCCAGCCCGGGCCACCGAGGTCCTCGGCAACCAGCGTGGCTTTGCGGTTGTCGTTCCCGCGCCGGTACTCGATCTGCGCGGTATCGCCCGGCTCCAGCTTCCGCGCCAGCTCGATCAGCTTCATGCCCGGCCCGGAGTTCTCCTCGTCCCCTCCGCGCGCGCCGCCGAGGTCGGTGCCGTTGAAGCGCGTGATGACATCCCCAACCTTGAGTCCAGCCTTGTCGGCCGGACCGTCCGGCGTGATGCCATCGATGCGCGCACCAACCTTGTCGCGCGTTGCGTCAGAGCGGGGATCCACGATCACGCCGATGCGACCGCGGTTGTCATTGAACGTATAGACGCCGAACGGTCCCTCCCGTGTCTCGACGCGCACGCGCGGTCGAGTACTCGGTCGCCGCGGCGTCTCCTGCGTCGTCGCCGCGGTGGGTAACATCAGACAGGCGGCAAGCGCGGCCAAAGTCCAATTGCGCATCATCAGCTCTCCTCCGGGCTCTTAGAGCCCAACGTAGCGAGCGCGTGTCGCGCGGGCATTCACCAGCTCGCGCATCAACCCCACACGCTCCTGCCAAAGTTTGACGAGCGCGGCGTCGCCCCCATGGGTGACGTGCTCCTGCTGCGCCAGCGTGCCGTCCAGCATGGAAATGCGGTCCTCCAGGTCGGCCACGAGGGCCGCCGCGTGACCGCTCAGTACGCGACCATCGACGTCGTACTGTTGCAGGGAATCTTCGAGTGTGGCGGACTGCTGTTTCGCCTGATTCAGCTCGGCGTGCAGCTTGCCCTGTTCGCCACGCGGCGGCTGTACCAGCAGAACGGCGGCAATCGTAGCGGCGAGGGCGAGGCTGCCGGTCCACGTACCCCAGGTGCGACGGCGGCGGGAGCGCTCGGCACGCAGCGTCGCCTGAATGGCGGGCCAGCGGTCGCGCGGTGGGTGCAGCGCCGGCAAGGCTTTGAGCTGCGCGACACGCTGAAACAACGCCTCGAGCTCCCCCCGACACGCAGCGCAGGTGGTGATGTGCCGGCGCGCCCAGACCGACCCCTCACCTGCCCGCACCGCTCCCAGATCTTCCATCGTGCAATGCATCATGCCTGCGCTCCTTCGTCGAGCATCCGCCGCAGCCGCGCATGGGCTCGCGCCAGCTGCGACTTGGAAAAGCTCACCGTTTTCCCCATCTGGTCCGCGATCTCTTCGTGTGTATATCCCTCGACGTCGTGCAGCCACACGACTGCGCGCGATGTCTCGGATAGGCGGTCGAACGCCCGCTCCAGATCGAGGTTCGCCCCGACGTGCATTCCCGGTTTGCCCGGCTCTTCGTCCAGCGATTCCGTCTCCCGCACCTGTTCGCGACGAATGCGCATCAACGCTTTGGTCGTCGCGATGCGGCGGATCCAGCCCCACAGATAGCCTTCGCCGCGGAACTGCTTGATGTTGCGCACGACCTCGAGAAACGTCTCCTGCAACACGTCCTCCGCGTCCTCCGGCCGCCGCAAGATGCGCCGCACGAGATTGTAGACAGGCGTCTCGAAAGCCCGGTACAGGGCTTCGAGGGCTGCTTCATCTCCGGCTTGCGCGCGGGCGACGATGACATCGGGAACGGCGAGAGCCACTGTCATGTCCGAAAAGTTAGATGCCACAACTACGTAGAACGTCGCGAGTTGGCCTAGGGAAACGCATGGTTCCTTAAGGCGTTGCGGCGTAGTAGCTTGCCGCATGCCCCCAACCGACGTAAAGGAATGGCTGCATCACTGGCAGGATGAAGCCGATGCGGCCTACCTCTATCTGGCCCTCGCCGGACAAGAGTCCGATGCCCACCGCAAGGACGTCTACATCAAGCTTGCCGGGGTCGAGGAGCGGCACGTGCAGATGTGGAGCAAGCTCCTCGCTGAACACGGCCACACGGTCGAGCACGCCAAGCCCTCGCTGAACGCTCGGTTGCGGGCCTGGTTCGGCCGCCGCTTCGGGACGGGCTATCTGCTGCCGATGCTGCTGCGGGAGGAGGGGGAAGAGGTGAAGGGGTACCTCAACCTCCACAGGGAATCGAGCCTTCCCGACGCGCAGGAAGTCTCGCTCCAGCTCGCCAAGGAATCGGCCGCCCACGCCGGGACGCTCGCCGATCTCGCCGGCAAGGGCGCCGAGCCGTGGCACAAGACGGGCTCGGGCGGCTTCCTGCGCAATGTGGTGTACGGCTTCAATGACGGGCTCACCGCGAACTTTGGACTCGTGGCGGGCGTAATCGGCGCGGCCGTGCAGCCGCACGTGATCATGATCTCCGGCGTCGCCGGGATGATCGCGGACGCGCTTTCGATGGGATCATCCGGTTATCTGGCCGCGAAGAGCGAGCAGGAGGTGTGGGAGCACGAGATCGCGATGGAGAAGGAAGAGATTCGCCTGATGCCGGAAATAGAAGAGGACGAGATGGCCCTGCAGTACGAGGCGAAAGGCGTGGACCCCCGTACGGCACGCCGCATGGCGGAGGAAGTGATGCGCGACCCGGTGCGCGCGCTGGGCGAGCAAGTCCGCGACGAGCTAAAAATCGGCGAGGCGCACGCGACCCCGTTCCGCGAGGGGTGGATCACGGGTGTCGCGACGGCGGTCGGCGCGTTCATTCCCGTCTTCCCGTTCCTCGTGCTCCAAGGGCGTGCCGCCATTTGGACGGCGTTTATCATCGCCATGTTGTCGCACTTTGCCGTGGGCGCCGCACGCAGCTTCTTCACCGGCCGCGGCGTGATCCGCAGCGGAATCGACATGTTCGTCATCGGAGTCGGGGTCGCTGCCGTCGGCTACTTCGTCGGCGAGCTGGTCGCGAAGACGCTTTAGACGACCAGATTGACGAGTCGGTCCTGCACGTAAATCACTTTCTTCACTTTCTGCCCGTCGACGAACTTCTTCACCGCCTCATCCGCGAGCACGCGGTCGAGCACGTCCTTCTCCGCCATCCCCCGCGGCACAGTGAGGCGCGAGCGGAGCTTGCCGTTCACCTGCACGGCGATCTCGACGTCGCCGGCCGAGGCCAGGCGCTCGTCGTAAGAGGGCCAGCGCGCCTGGAACACTGATTCCGTGTTGCCCGACGCTTCCCACAATTCCTCGGCAGTGTGGGGAGCGTAGGGCGCGAGCATGATCACGAGCGGCTCGAGCAGCTGCTTGCCCCCGGCACCCTGCTCCCTGAGCTCGTTCACGTACTCCATCATCGCCGCGATGGCCGTGTTGTACTGCAGGGCTTCGGTATCGGCGGTGACCTTGCGAATGGTCCGGTGAAGCTTCTGCTCGGCCGCTGCGGAGCCTTTCCTCCCGCGCTCGTGAACGAGCGCCCACACTTTCTCCAGGAAGCGCCGAATCCCGACGATACCCTCGTCCCGGAAGTCGCCACCCTCCTGGAAGGGGCCGAGAAACATGAGATACATCCGGAACGTGTCCGCGCCCCACTGCTGGATGTAGGTATCGGGGATCACGACGTTGCCGCGCGACTTGGACATCTTGGCGCCGTCTTTCACGATCAGGCCGTGGGCGCGGAATTTCGGATATGGACTGTCGAAATGCAGATGCCCCAAATCGTACAGCACCAGGCAGATGAAGCGCGCATACAAGAGGTGCAGCACGGCGTGCTCATTCCCGCCGATGTAGCTGCTTACCGGGAGCCACTTTTTGGTGCGGGCCGGGTCGAACGGCCGATCGTCGAACTCGGTCGACGGATAGCGAAGGTGGTACCACGCTGAATCGAGGAAGGTGTCGGAGACGTCCGTCTCGCGCCGTCCCTGGCTGCCACACTGGGGGCACTTCGCGAAGTACCACTCTTCATGGCGGGCGAGCGGGCTCACGCCCGTATCGTCGGGGCGGAAATCCTCGATGTAGGGGAGCTCCACCGGCAAGTCCTTTTCGGGCACCGGCACGACCCCACACTTCTCGCAGTAGATGATGGGAATCGGCGGTCCCCAGTAGCGCTGCCGCGAGATGCACCAGTCGTGCAGCCGGTACTGCACCCGCGGCGTAGCGAGCCCCCGCTCGGCGAGCCAGGCCACGATCTTGCGCGCACCCTCGACGCAGGGCGTCCCGTCGAAGGCGCCCGAGTTCATCAGCACGCCGTCCTCAGAAACGATCGGCAGCTTCTCTCCCGCGACGGCGACCACCTGCCGGATGGGGAGCTTGAACTGCGTGGCGAATTCGAAGTCGCGCTTATCGTGCGCGGGGACGGCCATGATCGCGCCGGTGCCGTACTCCATCAGCACATAGTCGGCGATCCAAATCGGAATGGCTTCGCCCGTCGCAGGATTTCGGGCATACGAGCCGATGAATACCCCGCTCTTGGTCTTCTCGCCCACCCGCCGCGAGACGATGTCCTTCGACTGCACGTCGCGCTGGTAGCCCTTCACCGCCGAGCGCTGCTCGACGGCCGTCAGCTCATCCACGAACGGATGCTCGGGCGCGAGCACGAGGTAGGTCGCGCCGAACACCGTGTCGGGCCGTGTGGTGAAGACGGTGATCTTCTTGCCGCTCGGCGTCTCGAAGATGAGCTCGGCACCCTCGCTCCGGCCGATCCAGTTGCGCTGGAGCAGTTTGGTCGACGTCGACCAGTCGATATGATCGAGACCGGCGAGCAGCCGTTCGGCGAAGTCGGTGATGCGGAAGAACCACTGATCGAGGAAACGTTGCTCGACCGGCGTGTCGCAGCGCTCGCAGCGGCCGTCGATGACCTGCTCGTTGGCGAGCACGGTCTTGTCTTTGGGACACCAGTTCACCGCCGCCCGCTTCTTGTACGCGAGCCCCGCCTTGAAGAGCTGGAGAAAGAGCCACTGCGTCCACTTGTAGTAGGCGGGATCGGTCGTCGACAACTCGTGGCGCCAGTCGAACATGCCGCCGAAGCGGCGCAATTGCCGGCGGAACGCGGCGACGTTCTGCGGGATCAGCTTGGCGGGATTCGTGCCGATACTCAACGCGTAGTTCTCGGAATGGATCCCGAACGCGTCGAACCCCATCGGCTCGAACACGTCATAGCCCTGAAGCCGCTTGAAGCGGCCGTAGATGTCCGCACCGGTGAATGCGAACATGTTGCCGACGTGTAGGCCCTCGGCCGACGGATAGGGAAACATCATGAGGTTGTAGAACGGCCGCGGCGCACGATCGAGGTCCGGCTCGTTCGTGTGGCGCTCGTTCCAGCGGGCCTGCCACTTTGCCTCGAGCGAAGCCGGATCGTAGCTTGGGATGTCTCGCATACGGTGGTAAAACTAAACCCGAATGGCCATCAAGTCACAGCAACTGCGGCAGAGTTTTCTGGTTTCGGGGGCCGGTGCCGCCGTCCTCCTCGTCATCTTCGTCGCGTGGATCACGAGTGACCGTATCGGTTCTGTGCTCGAGCAGCAAGCTGAAGCGCGCGGTCACGACGTGGCGACCCGTGCAGCCGCCATCGTCACGCAATACCTCAAGGAGCGGCGGCGGGAAGTCGCCGCGTTGGCGAATCAGCCGCAGCTCGTCGCCGCGGTTCAGGCGGCCGCCCAGTCGGCCGTCGCCCGCGGGCTCGATCGCACGCCGATTCCCGATCTCGAGCGCGCGTTCAACGCCAGCCGGCAGCTCGGCGCCGACCCGGTGCTGCGGGATTATCTCCGCGCCTACGCGGCGACCTCGGATTTTGCCGAACTCATCGTCACGGAGAGCCATGGGTTGAACGTGGTCGCGTCCGATCGTCCCTCGGATTTCGTGCAACGCGACGAGGCCTGGTGGCAGCACGCGTTCTCGGAAGGAAGCTTCGAAGGCCAAGCGGGGTTCGACTCTTCCGCGAACGCCGCCGCGATCGAGTTGGACCTCGCCATTCGTTCGCCACGGGCGCGGCAGCCGCTTGGCGTGATCAAGGCCGTCGTCGCGCTCAACAGGCTGACGGCGCTGCTCGGCACGCAGGAAGTCGAGGGGGGCACGTATCTCCAGCTGGTGGACGGCAGGGGCGACCTGCTCGTCACGAAAGATCCCAGCTTGTTGCTGCAGAGCCTCCCGGACAAGGATCGCGTCTCGCTCGGCCCCGAGCCGCGCTCCGCGCAGATCACCACGGTGCGGGGCGAGGACGAGCTGGTCGTCAGTGTGCCCGCGGGCCAATGGTGGGTGCTCTATCGCGAGCCACTCGCCACCGCATTCGCCGCAGCCCGCAGCACGCAGCGGGCCGTCTGGCTGGGGGCCCTGCTCGTCGCGGCCATCGCTGTCGGCGCCCTGTTCTGGCTGTCGCAGCGACTCGGCCGCCTCGTCACCGAGCCGGTCCGCGCGGCGGGCGCGATCGCGAGCCGCGTCGCCGGAGGCGACCTCTCCGTGACCGTCGCGACCCATCGTGCCGAGGCGACGGAAGTCGCGGAGCTGATGTCCTCCGTCCATTCGATGGTCGTGGCCTTACGGCGGCTGGTTGGCGCGATCCGCGCCGCGGCGGACGAAGCCGCCGCTATGGCCACGGAGATCTCCGCTTCGACTGAAGAGATGAGTGCCTCGACCGAGGAGATGGCGGCCACGTCCCAGGACCTCTCGCGGCGCGCGGGTGAGCAGGCGCAACTGGTCCGTGCCGCAGCGGATGATGCGGCGCGCATCCTCCAGATTGCGGCAAAACTCTCGCAGGGCGCGGAGGAGGCCGCGCGCCGCAACGCGGATCTGTCGGCGCTGGCGCGACGCCACAAGGACGGCCTGGACCAGAGCACGGTGCGTCTCGCCAAGGTGGCCGAGGAAGTCGCGAAGGGCGCGGAAGAAGCGGAGACGTTGATGCAGGCCACGGCGAAGATTCAGACGTTCGTGGCGCAAACGAAGGCCGTCGCGACCCAGACGAACATGCTCGCCCTCAATGCCGCGATCGAGGCTGCGCGCGCCGGTCCGCAAGGCCGCGGCTTCGCCGTCGTCGCCGACGAAGTGCGCAAGCTCGCGTCGGTCGCGGCGGCAGCGGCCGGGGCGACGGCCGATACGGTGCGGGAAGTGCTCGCGCGCGTGCAGGCGACTCGCGACCGCCTGGTGCGCCTCGCGGAAGGCGGCAGCGCCGTCCGCGAAGCCTCGCAGACCGCGGCACAGGGCCTCGCGACCGTGGCCGGCGAGGCCGACGCCAACGCCAACTGGAGCCGCGAGATCGCACAGTCGGCCGCCGAGCTGCGCTCGCTCGTCGAAGAAATCGCGGGCCGCCTCACGACTGTCACAGAACAAACCGACACGCTGCTCGCGTCGGCCGAAGAACTGGCCGCCTCGGGCGAGGAGCAGAGCGCCTCGACCCAGGAAATTGCCTCGTCGGCCAATCAGCTCGCGGAAGCCGCGGACCGGCTTACCGGTGCGGTGAAGTCATTTCGATTGTTGGCGGACGACGTGCAGCAGGCCGCCGACTAAGCCCCACTCGCTGAGAAGAGTCTCGAGCTGGGCAATGCCCTCCTGGTTCGTTCGTGAGGAGAGACCAACGTAGATCTCTCGGCCCCCCCCCATGGCGAGCACGTCACCGCCATCGAGCGTGCCAGGTGGCTGGATCCGTTGCAGCGACCTGTACGCGCTCAAGGCCCTGGCCATGGATTCGATTTCCGGACGCCGCGAGGGAGCGCCTGGTCTCGTGATGATCGCGATCTCGTCGAGCACCAGCGCGGCATCCTCGACAAAGACTCCGTCCGGCAGCGTCGGTTCATCCGGCGCCCGGACAACCCTGGCGCCAAGCGAGCGCAGCGCCGCCTCGTAATGCTCGTGGTCGGCGATCGCCTTGCCGACATCGATGGGATCGCGCGGGAGATGGGTCAGCTCGCATTCCGCTAGCCTGGGGCTGACGGCGCGCGTGACAGCGATGAGCATTTTCGCCCCGCTCGGTCAACGGCTCCGCGGCCCGGCGGGGAGATGCTCCATCAGGTACCGGGTGAGCAGCGAGTAGATGTGGAGCGTCGTGCCACGGCCCTCGCAGATGCAATGCGAGCGATTCGGGTACGCCATGAAGTCGAAGGGCTTGTCGAGCGCGACCAGGCGGTTCATCAGACGTTCCGTGCCCTGGTAATGCACGTTGTCGTCGCCGGAGCCGTGCACGATCAACAGGCGTCCCTTGAGCCCCTCGGCCTGATTGATCGGAGAGGCACGCTGGTAGCGCGCGCTGTCCGCCGGGCCGTCCAGGAGACCCATGTAGCGCTCCTGATAAATCGTGTCGTACAGACGCTCGTCCGGCACCGGCGCCACGGACATACCGACCTGGTAGACGTCGGGGTAACGAAACATCGCCTGCAGCGTGCTCGATCCGCCGCCGCTCCAGCCCCAGATCGCGACACGCGTCGGGTCGAGATAGCGATGCGATCCGATGAGTGCCCGCACTGCGTCCGCTTGGTCCCGGCTCGACAACACCCCGATCGCCCCGTAAACCACCTTTCGCCACGCGCGCCCCCGCGGCGACGGCGTGCCACGATTGTCCACCGTGGCGACCACGTACCCTTGATCCGCGATCAGGTGGTACCACAAGGTCGCCCCCCCGCTCCAGGCGTCGACCGCAGTCTGTCCCGCCGGTTCGCCGTAGACGTACATCAGCAGCGGATAACCCCGAGTGGAGTCGAAATTCGCCGGCTTGATCATCCAGCCGTCGAGACTGACTCCATCAGAGACGGCAACCCTGAAGAATTCACCGGGACGCGTGATGAGTGGCGCCACCGCCGCCCGCTGTTTGCCATTGTCGACGAGGCTCCGGACGACGCGGTGAGACGGCAGCTGCACCAGCTCGATTACCGAAGGGCTGTCGAAGTGCGAATAGGTGTGAAAGGCCCAGCGGGCGTCGGGGGAGATCCGGTAGGAGTGCGTACCCGCCGCCGTAGCCGGCGACACGCGTACGGCTGGCTGCCTTCCATCCAGCCGGGTGCGATACAGATAACGCTGGGTCGCGTTATCGGGAGACGCGACGTAGTAGAGCCACTGACCGGGCTCGTCCACCGCCGCGATGTCGACGACGTCGAACGCGCCGGGGGTGATGTTCGTGGCTCGCTTCCCGTCGCGGCTGACCCGATAGACGTGCCTCCAGCCGTCGCGTTCGCTCGTCCACAGGAACTCCGTTCCCTTCGCGAGCCACTGGATTTCGTCCACTACGTCGACCCAGGCAGTGTCGCGCTCGGTCAGAACTGTCCGCGTCGCTCCCGGCGCCGCATCCGCCAGCATGACGCGGTCGGTGTTCTGGAGCCGGTTGATCCGCTGGAGGATAAGCTCGTTCGGTCCCGCCCATTCCATGCGCGGGAGATAGTTCTCTCTGGGGTCGTCGGGAACCTGCAGCCACGTCGTGGGGCCACCATCGGCGCTTACGACGCCGGCGCGCACCGCCGAATTCCTGGTCCCGACCTTGGGATATTGAATCGGCGTGATTTTCGGATAGAGCGAGTCGGTGTCGTTGACGAGGAAATAGGTGCCCAGGCCCGTCATGTCGAACCGCCAGTAGGCGATCTTCGACCCGTCGGGTGACCAGCGGAAGGCGTCGCGGAGGTCGAATTCCTCTTCGTAGACCCAGTCGGTCATGCCGTTCACGTGGAGCGAGTCCGCATCGCTCGTCAGGGCCGTGATTGCGCCGTCCGAAAGCCGCTCCACGTAGACGTTTCCCCGTCGCACGTAGGCCACGCGATCGCCGGCGGGCGAAAACCTGGCATACATGAGCGAAGACGGCGGGGCGTTCGGTCCGCCGAGCTTTTTCAGCGCGCCAGTCTTCCGATCGAGGACCCAGTAGTCGCCGCGGGTATTCTGCCGCCACACCCGCTGAGTGTTGGTGAAGAGCAGCAGCAGGTTGCCGTCGGCCGACCATGTGTAGTCGTCGAAATCCAGCGCCTCGCTCGCACCCGAAGGCACCAGCTGGCGCGCGGAGATGTAGACACTGCGGGCGCCTGTGGCGGTCTCGTAGCGCACGATGTCGGACGCATCCGGGATCGCCGCCGATTTCTCCACCGTGGTATAGGCGGTCCCGGTTTCGATCCACCGCGCCGGTCCGAAGCGCTGCGGCGCGAAGTCCGCCGAAGCGAAAATGCGGCGCATCATGTCGTTGACGTTCTCCGGCACCTGCGCCACCACGGGTGGGAGCACCGATGTGACCAACGTCAGCAGACCGAACACGACTCTCATGCTTCGCTCCTTGATTTACGGATCCGTCGCCGAATGTACGGTGAAAGCAGGTCCCTCGCGCCTTCGGCGCTCAGGATGACAAGAGCACGGTCCGTCTTGTTTGGGCACAAGACGGGCAACGTCGTCAGCGAATTGGCGTAGATTGTCGCAACAATGACGCATCGTGGCGCCGAAGAAGCCGAATAGTCTTGCCTGGTACGTTTCCTCAAGGGGGGCGCATGTCACCGAAAACTCTGGCGAGGACTACCGGCGCCTTCTACCTGATCGTGCTGCTGGGCGGCATCGTGGCGCAAGGTGTCATCGCCAACGGGCTGGTCGTGCCCCGCGACGCGGTCGCCACGGCCCACAATATCCTCTCGCAGCCGAGACTCTATGCGTTCGGATACACCGTGTTTCTCATCGAAATGGCGGCGCAGCTGGCGATGACGACGCTGTTCTACGTGCTGCTGAGACCGGTCGATCGGACCGCCGCGCTCCTTTCGCTCGTCTTCGGCTTAGTGGGTGCCACGATCAAGACCGTGGCCCGCGCATTCTACTACGCGCCGCTCCTGCTGTTGGGGGGCGCCGGCTATTTGACGGTGTTCGATGTGAGCCAGCTGCAGGCATTGTCGTTGCTTTTCGTCAAGATCAACAATCAGATTGCAAATATGGCGCTGGTCTTTCTGGGAATCAGTACGTTCTTTCTGGGCTATCTGATCGTAAAGTCGACGTTTCTGCCGCGATTACTGGGCGTCGTGTCGATCGTCAGTGGTCTCGGGTGGCTGGTTTACCTGTATCCCGCGCTCGGGTCGGCGCTCTTCTATTATCTGATCGTACTCGCGATGCTCGGGGTGTTGTTGACGAGCGGCTGGCTCCTCGTGCGCGGCGTCGACGAGCAACGGTGGCGGGAGCAGGCCCAGGTGGGTTGAAGCGGAGCGAAGGATCTGCTCTTTCTAATCTCCGAAATTCGCCAGCCGGACGTCCAACACATCCGGCAATCCCTGCAGCTTGTCGAGCACGCCGTTGGTCAGCGCCTGATCGACGTTGATCGCGGCCAGCGCGTCACTCGGTCCGCCTCCCGGCTGCGGGGCGCGCCGCGCCTGGTGATAGCTCGCGATGTTGATGCCCGCACTGCCGAGTGCCGACCCCACGCGTCCGATCACCCCCGGCACGTCGCGATTGCGAACCACGAGCATCCAGCCATCCGGTACCACGTCCACATGGAAGTCGTCGATCCGGATCACGCGCCCGTGGCTGTCGCCGATCAGCGCCCCGGTCACGCGGACGCGCCCGCGCGTCGTGTCGACCTTGACGCCGATCGAGGTCTCGAATCCGGTCTCTGGGGCGCCGGTGCGGGTGCCGAGCTGAATCCCCTTCTCTTCGGCGAGCACCTGCGCGTTGACCAGGCTCACGGGACCCGCGTTCATGGCCGCGAGCAGCCCCTCGAGCGCGGACACGAGCACCGGTCGCTGCGCCGCCTCTTCTTTTCCGCCGTACGCGACTTCCACCGCTTTCACGGGGCCGTCGGCGAGCGCGAGCGCCAGCCGCCCCAGCCGTCGCGCGAGATCGAGCAGCGGTGCGAGCCGCCGCAGCAGGTCACCGCCCATCCCGGGCACGTTGATCGCGAACGAGAGATCGCCGGCGACCAGTGCATCACGCACCGCGCCGCAGATTTCCATTGCGACGCGCTCCTGCGCCTCGGCCGTGGACGCCGCGAGATGCGGGGTCAGGATCACACGGTCGAGCGCCCGCAGTGGTGCGTCCGGCGGGAGCGGCTCGACGGCGAACACATCGATCGCCGCCCCGCCGATCCGCTTCTCCTTGATCGCCTCGGCGAGCGCGGCTTCGTCGACAAGCTCACCGCGCGCGGTGTTGATCAACACTGCCGTCGGCTTCATGAGCTTCAGCCGCTGCGCATCGATCAGATGGTGAGTCTGATCGGTGAGCGCGACGTGTAACGTGACGACGTCTGCGGTACGGAGCAGCTGCTCGAGCGGCAGCAGGCGGACGTGCAGCTCGCCGGCGCGCTCGGGAAGCAGATACGGATCGTGACCCACGACTTGCATGCCGAACGCGCGCGCGAGCTGGGCGACGTGACCGCCGATGCGCCCGAGACCAACGACGCCCATCGTCTTGCCGCGGAGCTCGGTCCCTTCGAAGCGCTTGCGGTCCCATTCGCCACGGCGCATCGCCGCCGCCGCGTCCGGGATGCGGCGCACCAACGCCAGCAACAAGCCCATCGCGTGTTCGCCCGCGCTGACGGTGTTGGCGCCCGGCGTATTCATCACCGCGATGCCGCGCCGCGTCGCCGCGGTCACGTCGATCGTGTCCACGCCGGTGCCGGCCCGCGCCACCAGGCGCAGGTGCGGCGCGCGCGCCATCAGGCTCGCGGTGACGCGCGTTTCGCTGCGGACGATGAGCGCGTGCGCGCCGGCGATGGCTTTATCGAGCTCCGCCGGCTTCCCCGCGACGTCTACAACCTCGAGATCGGGTGTCTTGGACAGCAAGTCGAGGCCGCTGGCCGCTACGCGGTCGGCCACGACCACTCGCCACGTCATTCCAGCGCCTGGCCGATACGCGGCAGCAGATCGTCGAGGGCTGCGACGGTATGATCGCCCATGTGGCCGATGCGGATCGTCGAGTCCTTGAGCGCACCGTATCCCGCGCCGATCGTCCATCCCTGTTGCTTGAGCGCGCCGACGACGTCCTTGGAATGTTTTCCTTCCGGCAGCCGCAGGCAGGAGACGGTCCAGCTGTGCCGGCCCTCGCGCGGGAGGAATTTCACGCCGTGCTCCGCGCTCCAGGCCTCGACCCGGCGCCGCATGGCGTCGTGCCGTTTCCAGCGCGCCTCGATGCCGCCTTCGCGCTCCATCCGCGCCAGCTGCACTTCGAGTGCATAGAGCAACGAGACGGCGGGCGTGTTCGTGGGTTGGAACTTCGTCGTCGCATTCAGGAAGCCGATGACGTCGAAATAGGCGCCGCGCTCCTCGAGCGTCTTGGCGCGATTCACGAGCCGCTCCGACGCCACCCCGAGCGCCAGCCCCGGCGGCAAGGCGAGCGCCTTCTGCGAGCCGGTGAAGACGAAGTCGAGCTTCCAGGCGTCTGTTTCCACCGGCGAGCCGCACATCGAGGTCACCGCGTCGACGAGCAGCAGCACGTCATCGAATTCCTTGACGACCTCAGCGTAGCCGGCGACGTCCTGCAGCACCCCGGTCGACGTCTCGGAATGCACGCACGTCACGGCGTCGACCGGCGTGCGCTTCAACGCATCGCGCAGCATGTCCGGCTCTATCGCCGAGCCGAGCGGCACGTCGAGCCGGATGCACTCCTTGCCACACGCCGCGACGATCCCCGCGAAGCGCTCGCTGAAGGCGCCGTTGACGAGGGAGAGCGCGCGATGCCGCACGCCGTTGCGCACCGCCATCTCCATGAATCCCGTCGCCGACGTGGTCCCGACGAAGACCGGCCGCGCCGTACGACAAATCGCCCCGAGCTTCGGCGCGATTCCCTGCAACAGCTTCTCCATGGACGATGAACGGTGCCCGATCATCGGCCGGATCATCGCCTCGAGGACTTCGGGGTGAACGTCGGTCGGCCCGGGAAGGAAGAACTTCCCGAATGTCGGAACCGCGACCGCGTGGGTCGGAACGGATGCGGTGGAGGTCATGCGCTGGCTCGTTCGAGCTCTTCGACCAGGCCGCCCATGACCACCTCGCTCGTCTTCACGAGCCGCACCCCTTCTTCGCCCCACTCTTTCAGCAGATGCTCGGCCACGTCGCGGTCGATCGGCTTCATCGCGTCCACGACAGCGAACAGCCGCACCTGCGGCCGGTGCTGGAGCAGACCCTCGATCGCGTACTTGTCGCACACGTCCAGTGCGACACCGTAGAGCACGATGTCGTGCGGGTTTAACACGTCCAGGACGGGAAGAAGGTTGGGATTGGAAAACACATCGAACCGGTGTTTGTGAAAGAGGATATCGCCACGATGGCTACGAACCGATGCGGCAAGCGCGGTGCCGTCCTGCGGATCTGGCTCGATCACGAGAGGATCCCGGAGGGCGGTTTCCGCAAGCTTGCGCTGGCCGGGCGTCCCTCGGAGGCAATGCGGGGGAAACGTCGTCTTCCAGTCGGGATTCGCCGAGATCTCGCTGTGGTTGACCACGTGATCATCGGCGCTGGCCACGATGCGGATGCCGTGCCCGTGGGCGTAGTCGGTGAGTTTCCGGAGGTTCGGAATCAACTGCTCGGCGTCCGGCACGTACAGCTTGCCGTCAGCCTTCATGAAGTCGTACTGGGTGTCAACGTCCCAGAAGATGACGCGCGAAGTAGGCATGGGACCGGAAATCTAGACGGGGGGGGGCTAAAGCGTCAGCGCTACCGCCACCTCATCGCACGCGTGCTGGCGCGGGCAGCGCGCGCAATCGGCCCACACTTTGAGCGGGAACTGCTCCTTCTCCGCCACACGAAAGCCAAGTCTCAAGAAGAACAGGGGTTTGCGCGTCAGCCCGAAGACCTCGCTCAGACCGAGCGCGCGCGCGTCCACGAGCAACGCTTCCACGAGGGCTTTGCCGACGCCGCGCCCTTGCTGATCATCGCGCACGGCGAGCCCGGCGATCTCGGCAAGCTCGGTACTGTAAACCTTGAGGCTACCGGTCCCCACGAGGCGGCCATCCGGTGCAGTCGCCAGGACGTACTCCTTGATGTGACGGCACAGATCGTAGTTCGAGCGCGGCAGGAGATCGCCCGATGTCACGAACGGCGCCATCAGCTCTTCCATCGCGGCGACGTCCGCCAGGCTGGCGGGACGGAGCTTCGTCCCGGTGCCGATCGAGAGGCTGGTCACGCGAGGACCTCTCCGAGAATCGTGACGCCCCGCTCGAGATCCTCACGGGTGATGGTGAGGGGCGGGACGATGCGAAGCACGGTGGGACCGGCCGTCAGGACCAGGAGTTGACGTTCTCGCGCCGCGGCGACAATCGGCGCGGCGACCTCGTTGAGCTCGAGTCCCCACATCAACCCGCGCCCACGGGCCTCGCGCACGAGCGCACTGCTCGCCGCGAGTCGCTGCAACCGATCGCCGAGCCACGCACCCTTCGCGCGCACGGCGGCGAGGAACTCGGGTTCGGCGATCGTGCGGACGACGTCGTGCGCTACCGTCGCAACAAAGGGGCCACCGCCAAAGGTGGTGGCGTGATCGCCCGGCGCGAGCGCAGCGGCAATCGCGTCGCTCACCAGGATCGCCCCCATCGGCAGACCGCCACCCAGCGGCTTCGCGAGCGTGTACATGTCTGGTGTGACGCCCGTTTGTTCCGACGCGAACAGCGTCCCGGTGCGGCCGAGGCCGCATTGCACTTCATCGAAGATCAACGCACAACCGCAGGCGTCGCACTGCTCGCGCAAGAACGCGAGAAACTCCGCGGGTACGGGTCGGACGCCGCCCTCTCCCTGTACCGGCTCGATGATGACTGCTGCGGTGCGATCCGCCGTGATGGCCTGCTGCGCCGCCTCGACGTCGCCGAGGGGTACGATCTGCACGCCGGCGAGGAGTGGCTCGAAGGGCCGGCGATAATCTGGCCGATCGGTTGCCGCGAGCGACGCGAACAGCCGTCCATGAAACGAGCCGCTGAAGGCGACGATGTCGGTCTTCTTCGACCACTTACGCGCGAACTTGAACGCGCCCTCGTTCGCCTCGGCCCCTGAATTACAGAAGAAGGCTTGACCGCCCCCCCCGAGCGACTTGGTCAGCTCGGCGGCCAGCCGCTCGCCTGGCTCGGTCCGGTACAGGTTCGAAACGTGAATGAGCCCCGCGTCGAGCGCGCGCAGCACGGCATCGCGAATCACCGGGCTGTTGTAGCCGAGCGCGTTGACGGCGATGCCAGCGACGAAGTCGAGGTAGCGCGTGCCGTCCTCGGCGATGAGCTCCGAGCCTTCGCCCGCCACGAAAAGGGGACCGACGCGCGCGTAGACGCCGAGGAGTGCCGTGGCGTCTGCTGAGGTCGCCGGAATGGTCACGCTGTTTGAACGGGGGACGGAGGTACTGCGAGCAGGCGGGTGCCGGCGGTGGCATGCTCGAACATGTCGAGATCACCAATCCGTACGGCCCGAACACCCGCCCGCAAGGCTTGCGCGGCGGCGCGCAACTTGGCGGCCATACCGCCGGTCGCGACGCCGCCCTCAATCATCGTCTCGATTTCGGCCGCCGCAAGGGTGGGCTGGGTGACGCCGTCCACGGCGACGCCGGGCACGTCGGACACGAACAGCAACTCCTGCGCTTCGAGCGCCGCGGCAATGGCGGCGGCGGCCTGGTCGGCATTGACGTTGAGCGGCCGGACCGGCACTGCAAGCGAGGGTGCAACGGGCGCCACTACGGGGGTCAGTCCCGCCAGGAGCAGGCTGTGCAGGAGCGACGCCCGCACATTCACGATTTCGCCCACCTCTCCCAGCGCTGTTCCGTCCTGAAGCGGCTGGCCCGTCAGCAAGCCACCATCGACCCCGGATAACCCAATCGCGTCGAGGCCGGCGGCGCGGAGCGCGGTCACGAGCAGGCGATTCATCGGTCCCCCGAGTACCATCTCTACGAGCTGCGCAATCTCCGGAGTCGTAACGCGCAGACCATCCCGCTGCTCCACCGGCAGACCTAGCCGGCGAGACCAGGTACTGACCGCCTGGCCACCGCCATGGACGACGACCGACGGTCCCAGGCCCGCAAGTGCGCGAGCGCATGCTGCCACCCATTCGGGGCGATCGAGCTCGTTGCCGCCGATCTTCACGACGCGAATGTTCAGCACGGCCGTTCACCCCCTGAAGGGTGTGGCTTTAGCCTGTCCATTAACACGCCAAGCCTGCGGTTTCTGGTAGTCCGAGCATCACGTTCATGTTCTGGATCGCCTGCCCCGCCGCACCCTTCACGAGATTGTCGATCGCCGCGATCACGGTCAGACGCGGCCGGCGGACGTCCCGCACTTCCGCGACGCCGATGGCCACGCGGTTGCGATACACGACGTCCTTGAGCGACGGCAACACGCCGTGCATCACCTGGACGCAGGGCTCGGCGTCATACGTGGCACCGTAGAGGCCCTCCGCGGTCGCCTGATCGAGCACCCGCGTCAGGGGCACGTGAATGGTCTCGAGAATGCCGCGCTTCACCGGCAACAGATGGGGCGTGAAGACGAGATCACCGGTAAACCCGCCCTCGCGCGACAGCGACTGCTTCAGCTCGGCGAGGTGCCGGTGCGTGTTGCCGATCGCGTAGGCGCGATAGTCCTCGGCGACTTCCCCGAACAGCAATTCGCGTTTGGGATTGCGGCCCGCGCCGGTGACGCCCGAGGCTGCGTCGATGATGACTTCGCGCGACGGATCGATGAGCCCGAGCTGGGCCAGCGGGATCAACGCGAGCAGCGCGGCCGTCGGATAGCACCCCGGATTGGCGACGAGCTCCGCATCGGCAAGGCGCGGGCGCGTGAACTCGGTCAGGCCGTAGACGGCATCGGGCGAGAGACGAAAGTCGGCCGACAGGTCGACGGCGCGTTTCCCGCCGGCGCGCGCTTCGTGGACGTAGCGCGCGGAGACACCGTGCGGCAACGCCGACAGAATGATCTCGGCATCCTGCCACGGCGCGTCGTCTGCCTTGATGAGCTCGTGCCCGTCGACCCATTCACCGGCTGCCGACTCGGCGGTCGCAAAGGCGACGGTGGCATCCGGATGGCCGTTCAACAGGCGCAACAACTCCTGACCGACGTAACCGGACGCACCCAGCACGCCGACCGGGATCGATGCATGATTATTCATTTGAGCGGAAAATTATGCAGACGCCCAGCGTCACGCAAGATGCAGGGCGCAGCATGCTGCGCCCCTACTCGACACGCTCCAGCCGCGGATTGGGCCGGTACGACCTCCCGACCTTCGCGCACGGCTTCCCCTCGAGCATCACCACGTCGGCGGTGAAATCGAATCGTCCCTGGAACAGGCTCGATCCGACGCCATAGGCGTCGACGGGGATGTCCTGTTCCTCGAAGTGCCGGATCTTCTCCACCGTGAAGCCGCCGGAGACGACGATCTTCACATGTCGATACCCCTCTGCATCGAGCGCGCGACGCACGTTACGCACGAGCTGCGGATTGACGCCGGTCGGCTTGAACGTCCCCATCTGCAGAATGACCGACTTGTCGACCAGCGTCTCGGACGTGTCGAGCCGGACGCCGTACAGCCGGTCGCCGAGCGCGCGCGCCACAGCCAGCGAGGTCCCGACGCAGTCGTTGTCAAAATCGACGAGGGTAATCAGGCGAATCGCAGGATCGCTGCGCTCGGCGAACCTGCTGGATGCGACCACGGTGTCGCCGTGGTAGGCCGCAATCAGCGCGTGCGGGACCGTGCCGATGCCTTCGGAGCCCCACCAGGACGCCTGCGCATCGGTCGAGACGCCGATCGCGCCCGCGATGTGCGCCGCGTAGCCGTCGCCCGTTTGCACCAGCCAGTGATCGTGGCGGGCCGGGAAGAACATGACCTCTTTCGGCTTCGCGGCTTCGACCACCTGCCGGGTGTTGGTGCCGACGCGCGTGCGCCGCGCGAGCACGCCGAGATAGAGCGTTTCGAGCACCGCGAAGGCGTCGTACGGCCCCTCGATGAGCAGCACCGTCTCCCAGGGCTGGATTTCGTCTCCATCATAGAGCGCGTGGACGACCAGCTCATCCCACCGCTCGGCGCAGAGTTTCAGAATCGCAATCGCTTCATCGATGCCGCCGAGATAGGCGTGGGCTTTGCCGAACACCTGCATCGTCACCCGCGGGCGATGCCGGTCTTTGCGCAAGAGTTCGCGCGCGCGCACGAAGTATTTGTCCGAGTAATAGCCTTCCCGCATTTTCTCGACGGGAAGGTGGAAGATGGCGGGATCGAGGCGTTTGCGGCGCGCAGCCATTCAGCGCCAACCCGGCCAGGAGAACGTGGCGGTGAGCGTATCGCCGTTCGGCAGCGCGAGCTGGCGCCCGACATTGTTGAGCCGCCCGCAAATCGTGCCGAGCGGCTCCGTCCCATCCGGACGGGAGACGCGGAGGCAGACGACGTCCGCATCGAGCGCGAGCGCGCGCTCCCGGGCTGAGCGCGCCGCATCGGGTCGGGTGAGGCTCAACACCAGGGTCGTGGCGCGTCCCCGCAGCACCAGCTGGACGATCCGCGATGGCTCGTCGGGCACCATATCCATGGGCCGTGGCGCGCTGACGGTGTCGCCGCGCACGAGGTTGAGAATCACCCGAGCGCGCCTGGGCCGGACGATGGCCTCCAAGCGGACGTCGCGCGTGGAATCGACGAGCTCGAAGACTTCGGCCGGTCGCGTCTCACCGCCCGCAAACTGGCGTTCGAGAATCAGCTCTACCCGGAGGGCCCTCGAGGCGCGCGCGCCCTGCGTCGAGTTGCCAAACGGGTAAATGCGCGCGGTATCGCTCCAGGCGAGCCGTACCAGGCGCCGGTAGGTGTCTTCCTCCCACAACGGTAGGCCTCTCCGCGAGCGTCCCACTTGGCGGCGAGTAAAGAATTCTCCGGCAAGGGTCACGGTGTCGCCCAACGGCGTCACCTGAAATAGCGCCTCGACTTCGGTGGTGTCGGTGCGGAGCGTGAGCCGCATGTCGCTGTCGAGCGGACCGCTCACGGCACCGCTCGCGAGGGTGCGCGGCGCAGCCGAGGCCGGCTCGATGACGCGAATCCGATACGTGAGCCGGGTGCCCGGCGCCTGCAGCAACGAAAGCGCGGAGAGGAGGCTAGTGAACGACGATAGTCCCACGCGATTCCTCGAGCGTACCACCGCCACCGGGGCCGCCCCACTGACCGTGGGCGACCCATCCGGCGGCGAGACCGGTCCCCAGCGCGATCACGACCCAGACGGCGAGGGTGCCGGCCCGGATCGACGGCCGCGGCACGACGAACGCGTGCGGATTTCCGGCCGACCGTGCCAGCGCGACCCGCACTTCGAGCTGGCTGGCGCGGGCGCCGGCACAGTGCGCGCACGTCGCCAGATGCTTGGCGAGCGCGGCGCGCTCGATGAGGGAGAGCTCACCGTCCAGCTCGGCATCGATCTGGACGAGCCACTGCTCGTGCGTGGAATCGGCCATTAGACCTCCTCCTTGACCCGGTAGCGGAGCGCCCGGCGCTGCATCCAGCGCACGGCGAAAGCATCGACCAGCGACCGCAGCACGCGATTCCACATACCGTACTTGGTCACGCCATGTTTCCGCGGCCGGTGACCAACCGGAACTTCGGTCACGGTGCCACCTTGCATCTTGATCAACGTCGGCAGAAAACGATGCATCCCCGTAAACAGCGGCACCGCTTGCACAGCATCGGTGCGAAAGGCCTTCAGCGAGCACCCCGTATCCCGAATCACTTCGCCGTTGAGCCGGTTTCGCACGCCGTTGGCGATCCGGCTCTGCAGCCGCTTCCAGGGTGTGTCGCGCCGCGTGGCGCGATAGCCGGCCACGGCGGTGGCGCCGCTGCGCTGTAAGGTATCGACGAGCGTTGGAATATCGGCAGGATCGTTCTGCAGGTCGGCGTCCAGCGTGACCACGATCGGCGCGCGCGCCGCGCGAAACCCCGCCGCGAACGCCGCGGTCTGGCCGGCATTCCGCTCGAAGGCAATGACGCGCAGCTGGGGATACTGGCGCCGCAAGGCCTTGAGCGCTTCGACCGACCCGTCGCTGGAGCCGTCGTCCACGACGATGACCTCGTAGCTCCGGCCGGCGAGGGCGGCTGCGATTTCGGCGAGCAGCGGGGCGAGGTTTTCCCGCTCGTTGTACGCGGGGACCACGAGCGAAAGCTCCACGGGGTGGGAACGATAGCAAGTTGACAGCCGCTAGACGAGTGGGTAAAACCGTTCATGCCTGAGTTTTGGTCGCGTCGGGATTTTTTGCGCTCCGCCGCAAGTGGACTGGCCGCGAGCACGGTGACGGGGATTCCCCACCCGATGCGGCCGCCCCGGCCGCTCCCGCCCGAGTCTCGTTGGGCGGCGAAGCCCGTGGCGATCGCGAGCGCGAACGGCCTGCGCGCCGTGCAAAAGGCGTTCGATCTGTTGATGCAGGGCGCCGACACACTCGACGCCGTCATCCAGGGCGTGAAGATCCAGGAGCTCGATCCGAACGACGACTCGGTCGGGTACGGAGGTCTGCCCAATGCCGAGGGCGTGGTGCAGCTCGATGCCTCGTGCATGCACGGACCCACCAAGCGCGCCGGCGCGGTCGGCGCGCTCGAGAACATCAAGACCCCGTCCGAAGTCGCGAAGCTCATTCTCAAGTACACAGCCCACATCTTTCTCGTCGGCGAAGGCGCCAAGCGGTTCGCCCTGTCCTACGGCTTTAAAGAAGAAGATCTGCTGACCGAGCACTCGCGCGAGGCCTGGCTGCGCTGGCGCGCCAACCTGAGCCCGACCGACAACTACCTCGACGTACCCGATTCGGATCACCTGGTCGTGACCAAAACCGGGACCATCAATTGCGACGCCGTGACGCCGCAGGGGGATCTCTCGTCGGTGACGACCACGAGCGGCCTGTCCTGGAAAATCCCGGGCCGGGTGGGGGACTCGCCGATCATCGGCGCGGGGCAATACTGCGACAACGACGTCGGCGCGGCGGGATCCACGGGCCTGGGCGAGGCGAACATCAAAGTGTGCGGCGGATTTCTCACGGTCGAGCACATGCGGCGCGGCATGAAACCGACCGATGCCTGTCTCGAAACGCTGAAGCGCGTCGTCGCCGAAACGGAAGCGCGCCTGCTGGACCCACAGGGGAAACCGAAATTCGATCTGGTGTTCTACGCCGTCACCAAGCGCGGAGAATTCGGGGCCGCGTCGCTCTATCCCAACCACTTCGCGGTGCACGACGGCACCGACGCCAAGATTCGCGACACGGCCTACTTATTTACCCGCGCCTAACCGTCCTCCTCGTCGCGCTGGCGACACCGCTCGCGGCACAGACTGCGGCACATCCAAGATACGAATGGGTCGATCATCTCTACCCATACGTTTCCTACAGCTCGATCGACGGGTTCTGGGGAGCCGGGCATTACGATTGGTCGATCCCGATGAGCTTCGCCGAACGGCCGGAGCCGAACATCGGCCGCATCGCGTTCGATGCCGGCGCGAGCACACGGGGCAGCTATCTGCTGAGCGCGGACGCACAGTTCCCCGCCTATTGGGATGGCTGGCGATTCGGTCTAACGGTCGGTCTGGTCCGCGCGAATCGACTCGGCTACTACGGGCAAGGCAATCGCACCACCTACGACCGCGACAGCACCACCGCCCCCGGTCGGTCCTACTTCTATCGGGTGAGCCGCAAGACTGCGGGCGCGCGGCTTACCGTGCAGCGGAGGGTGGCGGGCCCGTTGCGCGTCCTCGTCGGCGGCTCGCTCCAACGGACCGCCTTTCGCACGCTACCCGGCGTGACCTTGTATCAACGGGACAGCGTCGCGCCGTTCAACGATGCCGTCGCACGCGCCGGCATCGTCTTCGATTCCCGCGATCTCGAATCAGACCCCCACCGCGGCATCTTCGCCGAGGCGCTGGTCGGACGGGGTCGCGGCTATACGCGCACGACCGCCGCGGTTCGAGCCTACGCCCATCCGCTCGAACGTCTGATCCTTGCAGCACGCGTCGCCGGTGAAAAGATGACCGGGGCGCCGCCACTGGCAGCGCAGCAAACGCTGGAATCAAGTGAGGGGCCGCTCGTCGCCCTGGGCGGCTACCGCTCGCTGCGCGGTTATTACGACGGCCGCTTCGTGGGACCTGGCAAGCTGGTTGCGGGAGTCGAAGCTCGCTACGGTCTGATCTGGGCGCCGCGCCTGCTCGAGGTCAAGCTATTCGGGTTCTACGATGCTGGGCGCGTGTTCGGCCCCGGGGAAGTGGTGCACCTCACGCGCCAGGGGCTGCATTCGGCCTGGGGTGGCGGGGTCGGTGCGGCACTCATGCGGAACACGGTGATGACGTTCTTCATCGGACGGGGCACGGAAGGAGCGCTGGTTTCGTTCGCGACGACGTGGAGTTATTGATCGATCACGTTACTTGTCGGACCTCCATCCCCCTCTGCTTCAGTTCATCCACGTACGCCCGGAACGGCACCGCCTCATCCGGCGTGTAGACGCCGGTCGACTTGATCCGGCCATCGACCTGCATCACTCCGGTGATCGCCAGCGAGAATCCCGTCGTGCGCATCATGGCGCTGATGCCGGTGGCTTCGTCGTAATAGTCGAGCAGCTGCCAGGCGACGCGGCGGCCGCCGCGCCCCTGCACTTCCACACGCAGCGCGACGAGATCGCGAGCATTGGGCTTGGTGAGCTGCGGCGATACCGTCGCAATGAACGCCTCGCGCGGCACGATCTCCGTGCCTTTCACGCTGACGGGATCCAGTGAGAGGAGTCCGAGCTCGCGGATCGGACGCATGATCGCGACGTGCCCCGGATATCGCAGCGTCTTGTACTCCATGGTGCGCACCCGACCGCGGTAGGCCCACGGCATCGTCGAAATGCCGCCGCCCGTATGGAACGCTTCGAGCGTCCCGACGGGGCTCGGGAACTCGACGGCTTCGACTTCCGACAGCGCATCGACGCGCTCGGGGCGGCCGTCGCGCAGCACCCAGGACGGCGTCGTGTAGTAGTCGAGCGCGCCTTCGAGCGAGTAGACGATCTGATAATTGAGTGGCGGCTCCGGCTGCTGCGGCAACCCGCCCACGAAAATCTTCACACTCTCGACATCGCCGACGCGGCGAATGCCCTCGGCGGCGATGATGTTGACCATGCCGGGCGCGAGACCGCAGTCGGGAATGATCGAGACGTGCTTTTTCTGTGCGGCAGCGTGAAGCGTTTTCTGTTTTTGGACGATCTCCGTGTTGCCGCCCAGGTCGGCGCAATGCAGCCCCATCGCGACGGCGGCCTTCGCGACGGGATAGTTGAAGTAGTAGGGCAACGCGTTCATGACCGCGTCGTGACCGCGCATGAGCTCGCGAAGCTGCGGCCCGCGCTTGGCATCGAGCCGGACGGTGACGAGGCGTTTGTCCTTCTTTTTCTTTAGGAAGGCGGCGGCGCGTTTCGGTTGCAGGTCGGCCAGGGTGACGCGCTCGACGTCCGGACGCCGCAGGAGGTCAAATGCGCAGGCAGAACCCTGCAGCCCAGCACCCAGCACGAGCATGCGCATTGCGTCCCACGCCTCCGATGATTGTTGGGAGATGAAGCGGCGGGAAAGCTAGTAGATTCGGCCACGGTGTTGCACCCCTCGAACTTCTCGAGCTCGCCTGCCGGCGCCGCGGAGCTCACGCGCCAGCGCTTGATTCGCGCCGCCTTCGAGCTGTTCACGACCCGCGGCTACCACGACACCACCACGGCCCAGATCGCCAAGAAGGCCGGGATCGCCGAGGGGACGATTTACCGCCACTTCGCCAGCAAGCAGCAACTCATGAACGAGCTCTATCGCGCCGCCCAACGGTGGGCGACCAAGCTGGTCCAGGACACCGCTCGCGATCCGGAGGCGCGAACGGCCCGCGCTCAGCTGATGGCCGTCGCGCACGGCTTGTTCGAGGGGGCGGCGGAGGACGCGGCCGTCGTCAAACTCGGACTGCTGGAGCGGCTCGAAGCGGTGATCGATGATGAGAGTCGCAAGGCAGCGCGGGAGTTTCGGTTGGCGCTCGAGCGGATCGTCGCCGAAGGCAAAGCTCAGGGCGCGGTACGAACCGGTGCTGTCGAGATCTGGGCAGGGGTCTGGCTGGCGACGATCAGCCACGCGTTAGAGAAGATCGTTGCCGGCGACTGGAAACCGGGAGATGCCGGCGTGCGATTGGTGATCGATGCGGCATGGAAGGCAATTAGCGCTTGATCGAGGGGGCCCGGTCGGCGACAAAACAACGCAGTCGCTCTGCGGGCCCCCTCGCTCAAGCGCTTTTCAAGACCGCCGCAGTTCGAACAGCGCAATCTCCGGCGGTACAAAGACCCGCAGCGGCACTCCTACGACACCGATCCCGCGACTCACGTACAGTTGACTGCTCCCCTGCACGAAGTGCCCCATCACGTACTTCGTGATCAGTCGCCCCGGTGACCAGCCGACCACGGGCAGACAGAACTGGCCGCCGTGAATGTGGCCGGCCAGGGTGAGAGGAATCCCGCGCGGCGCGGCGCCGTCGAAGGCACCGGGGCGGTGAGCGAGCAGGATGCGGAACGCGTCTTTCGCCGGCGGCGTGAGCCGCAGCGCGGGCTCGAGGTCGTAGTCCTGCGGATCGTCCGCGTGCCAGTTTCGCGGGTCGTCGATGCCGATCAGCGCGAGCGCGGCGCCGCCCCGCTCGATGACGTGCGCGCCATTCTTCACGAACACCTGCCCCGCATCGCGCACGCCACGAATCACGGCGTCCTCGCCCGTGTAGCGATCGTGATTGCCCAGGACAGTCACCACGCCGAGCGGAGCGCGCAGGTCGCGAAACGCTCGCACATAGTCCGAGATATACGATTGCGAGATGTCGATCATGTCGCCGGTCTGCACGATCAGATCGGCGCCGAGGGCGTTCGTCTGCGCGACGATGGCCCGCATTTTCGCTTCGGACATGTGAATGCCGGCGTGCACATCGGAGAGATGCGCGATGCGGAGCCCGTTGAGCCCGGCCGGCAGATTCGGAAATACCAGCGCGCGGCGCGTGACCTCCGGAAGGCGCTCGGCGCTCCAGATGCCGTAGGCCGACACGCCGAGTCCGGCGGCGGCGTAGGCGTAGGTGGCGCGGGCAAGAAACTGGCGACGCGACACCCGTTCGTCGTCCGTCGTGCGTCGTGCGTCGGGAGGCTGGCCAGAGCGCTCACGCACGACGTACGACGCACGACGCACCGTCCACCAGACGCCCTTCCCGAGCAGGTAGATGCAGATGAGCCCGCAGAATATCCAGCCGAGCAGCTGCCAGGCGATCCAGGGCGCGATGTAGGGAACACGACTGATCCCCCACAGACTGCCGGAGAACATCCGCACGGCGACGATGCCCCACGGGATGTTGAAGACGACGAACACGAGGGTGAGCCAGCGCCGCGCCGAGAGCGGCAGGCGCTCCCGCAGATAGAGATAGAGCAGCAGTTGAGGCGCTGCGAACAGCGAAAGGTAGATTAGGGCCATGTCATTCCGTACGCTGGCGTTTTTTGCCTTGTTCCCCGCGGTCCTCGCCGCCCAGCGACTCGCGAGTGTCGATCGACAGCTTGTGGCAGCGGGTCTGTGGGCCGAAGCACGCTACAACTATGCCTACTGGGACGTCGTCCGCGCGAATTGGGACTCCGCGTTGGCGGCCACGGTCACCGCTACGGAAGCGCGGCCCGCGCCGAACGACTTGCAATTCTTTCGCCGGCTGCGGCGCTGGGGCGCGCTGCTCAACGACGGCCAGCTCGACATTCTGGCGCCTGCCGCCATCGCGAACCGCATCGCGCGCCCACCCCTGGCGCTACGGAGTATCGAGCGCCGGCCATTCATCATGGACTACGTCGTCAACGACGAGATGCGCGTGGCACGGCCAGAGCGGTTGGCCGAGATCCTGGCGGTCCAAGGCATCCCTGCCGCCGTGTGGATTCGCGATTCGGTCCTGCCGGAAATCACCGCGACCAACGAGGCGAGCCGCTGGGAGCGCGGCGTCGCGCAGATGCTCGACGGCGAGCGCGGCACGGCGCTGCATCTCCTGCTCCGACTCCCGGGCGGTGCCGAGCGCGGCGCGAGCGTCACGCGCACCCTGGCGTTGACCGCGCGGTCGTCGCTCGACCGCGCCGCGCTCGAAGCCGATACCCTGCCCGACGGGGTGATCTGGATGCGCGTGAACTCGTTCGCCGATCCGGATGTCGTCAGCCTGTTCGATCACGCCCTCGGCGACGCGGCGCGCGAAGGACCACGCCATCGCGGCTTGATTCTGGATCTCCGGGAGACCACCTGGACTCCCCACGAGCGGGATCAAGGCTACGCGCTGCTGCTCTCCCGCCTCATCGACCGCCCGTTCCTGACCGCCCAGCGTCGCACGCCGCGCTACAGTCTCGACTCCCTCGACTGGGCCAGCTCCCCCCCCGACACGATCTGGCCACCGCCGCGACGCGAGCGGATCGCGTACAGCGGCCCAGTCGTCGTGCTCTGCTCACCGCGCACGGCGGGCGCCGCGGAAGATTTCGTCGTGGCATTTCGGGCGGGGGATCGCGGTCCGCTCATCGGCGAGGGGACGGGCGGGAGCACGGGACAGACCGCGGTGCTACCGGTCGCCCCGGGATGGAAGATCCGCCTGACCGTGTCGCGCGACGCGTTCCCCGACGGCAAGGAATTCGTGGGAACCGGGATCGCGCCCGACATCCCGGTGGACGTGCGCGTCGAGGACGTGCTCGCCGGACGAGACGCGGCGCTGGATCGCGCCCGCGCCTACCTCAGCGAAACGGCCCGGCGTTAGCTCTTCAGCTGCGCGCGGAAGAAGCTGATCACCGCGCGCCACGCGCTGTCGGCGACTTCCGGTTTCTCGCGCGTGCGCAGAAAGCCGTGCCCGACCCCCGGATAGACGGTGTACGGGTAGTCCTTGCCGGCGGTGCGCATCGCCGCCGCCGCGTCCGGCAGACCGGCATCGATGCGGGCGTCATTCTCCGCGTACACGCCTAGCCCTTTCGCGCGGATCTTCGCCATGTCGGCCGGGTTGGGGGCGGCCCCGTAGCACACGACGAATGCCTTCAACTCCGGCGCGTTCGTGGCATAGCGGAAGCTCTGACTGCCGCCCCAGCAGAAGCCGATGACACCGACGTCGTTGGCGCGGGCGGCCTTTACCGTCTTGAGGTAGGCGCGCGTCGCCTCGAGATCGGCCGTCACCGTATCGGCGTTCAGGGTGGCGATCAGCTTGCGCGCCGAATCGGGCGAGCTGGGCGTGCCGCCGCGCCGCGACAACAGGTCCGGCGCGATGGCGACGAAGCCGTCCTTCGCGAGCTGCTCGGTCGTTTGCCGGATGAAATCCGACATGCCGAAGATCTCGTGGATGACGATCACCGCCGGCGCCGGCTGCGGGCGCTCAGGATACGCGATATACGCGGTCACCGTGTCCTTGCCGCTGAGATATTTGACGTACTCTGAATGAATGTCGGGGCCCCCAAAGGCGCTTAAGGGCGCGAAAAGGCGCAGCAGCAGCCCGGCGAAAGCTCCAGCCGTCAGGACCGCGCCGTTGTAATTACCGTCCATAAGTCACCCTCCAGATTTTGCCGCCCATGTCATCACTCACCAGCAGCGATCCGTCTGGCAATACGAGCAAGCCGACGGGCCGTCCCCAGCGAGTGCCATCGGGACGTTGCCAGCCGACGATGAAATCCTCGACCCCAACGGCGCGATGACCGCCGCTGTCGACCTGGACACGCACGACTTTTGCGCCCGTGGGAACGCTACGGTTCCACGAGCCGTGCAGCGTGACGAACGCATCGCCGCGATACTCGCGGGGAAACTGTGTGCCCGTGTAGAACGCGATGCCGAGCGGCGCGGAGTGCGCCTGGATCGTGATAGCCGGCGGCTCGACATTCGAGCAGTTCGCCGATCCGTACTCGGGATTCGGCTTGCCGGGGAGATAACACTCCGGCCAGCCGTAGTTGCGGCCGTCTTTGATGATGTTGATGTGCTCGGCCGGCACGTCATCGCCGAGGTTATCGCGGTCGTTATTGCCGCCCCACAGCTCGCCCGTTTTCGGGTTGAACGCCAGGCCGACGGTATTGCGCAGCCCCCGCGCGAATATCCGGCCTCCCGAGGCGTCGGCGTTGAACTGCGTCACCGCCGCCCGCATCGAGTCACGCTCGTCGCAGACATTGCATGAGGACCCGACCGCTACGTACAGCTTCCCGTCCGGACCGAACACGATCGTCCGGGTCGAATGACCGCTGCGTGGCAGGTGCAGTAGCGTCTTTGGCTCGCGAACGCCCGGATCGTAACGAACGACCTCGAGCTCCCCGGCGACGTACATTGTGTCGCCGCGGAAGGCGATGCCGAAGGCGCCTTTCAGTCCGCTCGCGACCGTCACCACGCTGTCGGGGACGCCATCGTGATTCGCGTCGATCAGCTTGACGACCACACCGGGCCCCGGCTGCGAGGCATAGACCACGTTGCCGGGGCCGAGCGTCATAAAGCGAACGTTCTCCAGATTCTGTGCGAACACGGCGATTTTGAACCCCGGCGGCACGCGGAGCGCGTCGTCGCTCCGTGCCTGACTACGGGCGGAAGCTCCGCTGCAGGCGACGGCGATGACAGCGGCGAACAAAGCACGTAGGCGCATTCGTTACCTCCGACCGATGGCGGTGACTCGCAACAGAAGTTTGCCGTCCGGATCCACTAGAACCTCGGCAGGCGTAAACGGCAGATCCACCCGGGTGGACGTCTCGCGACCTCCACCCGTCACGGTGATGTCGCGGCGCACGGTCGCGCCGTTCGCTCCCCGAAACTCGAGCGTCAGCACAGGGAGTCCAAACAAACCCCACTCAGGCTTTTGGCGTTGGGTGATACCCAGAACCACTTTTCTCGCTCCGGCGTCGTATTGCCAGGTCACGTCGAGCTGTGGGTACCCCGGTTGGTACAGCCATTGGTGGAAGAACCAGCCGAGATCCGCTTTGGCTTCCTTCTCCATTACGCGCTGGAAGTCCTCACTCGTTGCGGTGGAGTCGCGGTAGGTACGGTAGTAGGCGCGGAGCCCGCGAAAGAAGGCCGAATCGCCGATCGTGCCGTGGAGCATGTGCAGCACCCAGGCGCCTTTGGGATAGCTGTTCGCATTCAGCAGTTTGATGGGATCGGCGGCATACCCCGAGTCCACGATCGGCCGGTCGGTGACGTCGGATTTGAAGTAATTCTCGGCGTTCGCGCGCATCGCATTTGCCAATACCGAGTCGCCATCCAACGCGGCGCCGATGACACCATCGAAGTAGGTCGCGAAGCCTTCGGAGAGCCAGATATCGGGCCAGTCGCGTTCTGTGACCGCGTCGCCGAACCACTGGTGCGAGGTCTCGTGCCGCACGACGCCCTCGCCCATCTTGCGCTCCACGTACGGCTTCTCGGCGTAGAAGATGGCGCTCGAGTTCTCCATTCCCCCGAATTTCGTGGATGACTGCACGTGCGCGAGCTTCTCGTAGGGGAACGGCCCGATGAGTCGCTGCATCACCTCGACGATCTCGGTGGCGCGACGAAACGGACCCGAGTCGGCGTATGCCGAGTCCTCAGGATAGGTCCAAACTTCGATGGGGATCGTGTCGCGGCCGTTGATCGCGGGCCGGTGCGTTGAGACCGTGAACTCGCCGGCGCCGATGACCATCGTGTAGGTGGGGATGGGGCGTGTTTCGACCCACGGCCGATTCATCCTGCCGTCCACACGGGAGACTTCGCGTCGTCGGTCATAGACGCCGTTTGCTACGACGCGCCAACTAGCGGGCGCCGACACGTCGATGGCCACGGTCGCCTTGTCGCTCGGGTGGTCCACGGTCGGGAGCCAGTACCGCGCGCGCTCGGGCCAGTTGTCGGCAAAGATCGCGCGTCGGCCGCGGGCGTTGGTCCCGATGATCAGGCCATCGCGCGGGACGCCATGGTAGCTCACTACGATGGTGTCGGTGCGGGCCCCGCGCGCCAAGGGAACACGAATCTTCCGTCCATCGTAGGTGAACGCGATTGACTTCTGGGAGTGTCCGACCGAATCGACGCTCATATCGACGAGCTGAAGGTCGATAGTGTCCGCGCCGGGGCTGCGCCGAAAGACGATCCAGGCCCGGGCCTGAATGACGCTGCCGCTGTCCGGGAGTGCGACCAGGAAGTCGTAGTGCTGCACGTCGATCCCGCGCTGCTGCCCGGCCGCTGGCGCGCCAAACAGCAGCGCAGCGAGCAGGCTACCGACCGTTCGCATACACTCCATCCAACGCGCTCTCCGCCTTTGGCATCTTCTCGCGACTCGCGATCGCCTCCTCGGCGGCCTTCGCTACCTGCGCCGTCACGTCAGCCTCGACCTCACCGAGCTGTTTGGCCTTGACGCCCTCTTCCTTTAAGTACTCTTCATACAGACCGATCGGGTCTCGCTTGCCCCATGTCTTGAAGAGCTCCGCCGGGAACGTCTCGCGCGCCTCGCGCTCGTCATGCGTGGCATGCCCACCCATCCGGAACGTTTCGGCAATCAACAACGCCGGACCCTCGCCCCTACGACACCGCTCGGCGGCCATTCGTGTCGCCGCAAAGGCGTCGAGCACGTTGTTGCCGTCGAACGACGCGCCCCACATACCATAGCTCGCCGGCCAGTCCTTGAAATCGGCGGGCAGATGGTGCTGTTCGAGACGGGTCCCGAGCGCGACCTGGTTGTTCTCGATGATGAAGATGGCGGGCACACGCTGCACCGCGGCGAAGTTGGTGCCTTCGTGCGCCGCTGCGGTCTTGGTGGAGCCATCACCAACCCACGTGAGCACCACGCGCGGCTCACGCTTGATCTTGAAGGTCAGCGCCAGCCCCGCGATCACCGGCACCATGTCGCCGACGTGCGAGATCGGTTGGAGGACTCCATGAGCGAACGATCCCACGTGCAGATCGCGCCCTGCGCTCGGCGAGTCCGCAGTGGCGAGATACGCGCGCAGCATGTCGGCGATCGACATCCCCATTTCGCAGCACGCCGCGGCGTTGCGGATCATCGGAGCGACGATGTCGGTACCGCGCTCGAGCGCCTGCACCGGCCCGACCGTCGTCGCTTCTTCACCGGTGCCGAGCCACGCTTTCGAGATGACGCCCGTACGCACCCAGCGCTTCAGCTCGACGTCGTGCAGGCGCGCGCGCAGCAGGCCACGATAAAGCTGGAGTTTGGCGTCAGGAGTCAGGGCTGATACGATCGAAGCGCGCTCGGGATCATTTTCGATCGTGGCTCGGAATGCCTTGACGAGCTTCGGGTCAGGCTTCCAGTCGACGTACTCCGGTGGGTCGAACGCGGGGAACCGCTTCACGGCACGCCGGCAACGCTCCGGCCGAGGACTTGTCCGTCCCGTTTGAACACCTTGCCGTCCTTCATGACGAAATCGACGTGCTCGAGAACCTGGATGTTCTGGAGCGGATCCCCGGTGACCGCGACGATGTCGGCGCGTTTGCCGACCGCGACCGTGCCGACGTCGCGCTCGAGGCCGAGCAGCGTCGCCCCGTTCGAGGTCCCCGCGACGATCGCCTGCATCGGCGTCATCCCCCACCGGACCATCAGCGTGAACTCCCGCGCGTTGGTGCCGTGCTTCATCACTCCGGCGTCGGTGCCGAGGGCGATCTTCACACCCGCGTCGACCGCCAGCTTGAACGAGTTGTGCATGCGCGGCGCGATCGCGAGCGCCTTGGCGGCGATGGGCGCCGGCAGCCGGCCCGCGGTGGCCAGTGACTCCACGGTGAAGCCCGCCAGCAAAGTCGGCACCAGCCAAGTTCCGTGCTGCTTCATCAGCGCCACGGCTTCCGCGTCCAGGATCGAGCCGTGCTCGATCGACGTCACACCGGCGCGCACGGCGGCCTTGATGCCGGCCGTGCCGTGCGCATGCGCGGCCACGCGCCGATCGAGCTGTGTCGCGGTCTCGACGATCGCGCGCATCTCGTCTTCGGTGTATTGCTGCACACCGGCTGAGTCGGTCAGCGACAGCACACCGCCCGTTGCGCAGATCTTGATGACGTCGGCCCCGTACTTGACCATGTAGCGGACGGCGTTGCGGACTTCCTCGATGCCATCGGCGACGCCTACCTCGATGCCTCCCTCGTGGTCCAGCGCGTCAGGTTGCAGACCGTTCGTTTCGTCGCAGTGGCCGCCGCGAATACCGAAGGAGATACCCGCGGCGACGATGCGTGGCCCCGGAATCCAGCCGGCGTTGATGGCATTGCGCAGCGCGATGTCTCCAAAATGCGCGGTGCCGACGACCCGCACGGTGGTGAATCCCGCCTCGAGCGTCTGCTGCGCGTGCGCCGCGCCGAGCAGCGCGAGCTGGCTCGACATCTCGGTGAGACCGGCGTGTTGCCAGTCGCCGTCGCCGATCGTTCGGAACGCCAGGTGGACGTGGGCGTCGATGAACCCGGGGAGAACCGTTGCTCCCGACAGATCAACGACCGTAGCGCCGGCGGGTACGGGCACATTCGTACCAACTGCCGTGATGCGATCGCCCTGCACCAGGATCACGGCGTTCTTGACCGGCGCCCCGCCCGTGCCGTCGATGAGCGTGCCCGCACGGATCGCCGTCACCGCCGGTCCCTGCTGCAGGACCAGCATTGCCAGCAGAGCGATCAAGAGAATTTCTCCTTGAGCTTTCCGAGGAAGCCGGTGGACGGTGCGGCGGAACCGCCGCCACTCAGCGCATCGCCGAATTCGATAGCTGTGGTGAAGCGGTCGTCGGGGCTCGTCTGCAGGGCCTTGGTGAGGGCCTTCTCGACCGGCTCAGGAACGTCGGGCCGATACTGACGAATCGGCATGGGCTGGCTGCGCAGCCGCGCGATCATCATCTCCTGCGCATTGCGTCCCTGAAACGGCAGCTTGCCGGTGAACATCTCGAACGCCACGATGCCCAGCGCATAGATGTCACTGCGCGCATCGAGCACCTTCCCGCGAATCTGCTCGGGGCTCATGAACTCGGGCGTGCCGAGGATGATCCCGGTCGCGGTCAGCTTCGCGATCGCGGGGTCGGCGCGCCGCTCTTTGGCGAGGCCGAAATCCATCACAACGGCGTGCTCGGCGCCGCTGTCGTCGTCCGGCACGAGCATCACATTCTCGGGCTTCAGGTCGCGGTGAACGATCTGTAGCTCGTGCGCGTGGTGCAGGCCGGCGCACATCTGCTTCAGCAGCGTCACGCCGTGGGCGATGTCCATCGGCCCGCCGCGCACTTCCCGGTCGGAGAGCAGCTCGCCCTTCAGGAACGGCATCACGAGATAGATCAGCCCGTCCTCCGACTCGCCGAGGCGCAAGATCCGGCAGACGTTCGGATGATCGAGCCGCATCGCCAGTCCCGCTTCCCGCCGCAGCCGCTCGACGGAGCTCTTGTCGGCCGCGAGCCGCGGCGACAGCACCTTGATCGCCACCGTAGCGTCGGACGAGATCTCCTTGGCGAGATAGACATAGGACATGCCGCCCTCGCCCAGCTTCTTCATGACCTGATAGCGGGCATCGAGGATCTGATTGGAGAGGCTGGAGGCGCGGTCCAAACCGGCCTTGCCCGGCGGAAGCGGCGTGCGCACACCCGTTCCGCTGCCCGACGTGGGGGGAGGAGCTGCCGCCGGTTTCTTGGCCTGGATTTCGACGAGCATACTCCCGTCCTTGGGACAGAAGCGTGCCCCGCTGTCGGTGTACACCGACCCGCACTTGGGGCAGCGCCGCTCGCTCATTGCCGGACCAAGTTGCGGCCTTCGTTCTTGGCGCGGTAGAGGGCCTGATCGGCGAGCGACACGAAGCTGTCGGCGCTGTGGACGCGATCATCGGGAAACATCGCGAGTCCGATGCTGATCGTCACGCGGACGGGATCATCACCGGGGTCGGCGAAATCGCGATTCTGCACGCGCGAGCGGACGCGTTCGGCGAAGATCGCCGCGCCTTGCGTGGACGTTTCCGGCATCACGACGACGAATTCCTCGCCCCCGTAGCGCGCGACCAGATCGACCGACCGGGCTTCGCGTCGCAGCAGCTCGCCGACCTGGCGCAGGACTGAATCGCCCGCGATATGGCCGCGGGTGTCATTAATCGATTTGAAACGGTCGAGATCCGCGAGCATGATCGTCAGCGCCAGGTTGTACCGCCGGGCGCGATCCAGCTCTCCCGCCAGCGCGTCGGCCAACGCGCGGCGGTTCATGCAGCCCGTGAGCGCGTCGGTCGACGCGAGCTTCTCGAGCCGTTGCTTGTCCGAGACGGCGCTCTCGAAGTCGTATGCTTTTTCGATCGCCGACACGGCGGTCTTGATGACGGTTTCCGCGAACTGCGCGTCGGCGCGGGTGAGCGGCGGGTCGTCGCCCGTGGTCCGCAGGAAGAACACGCCGATCTGCTGGTCCTTCATCCAGAACGGCAGCGCAACCGCCGAGCGCGTCGGCACCTTGATCTCTTCGCGCTCCCAGCGGCGCCGCTCGTCCTCGTACAGCGCATCGGTCGCCACGTCTTCGACGAGCACGAGACGGCCCGTGGAAACGGCTTTGCGGATTTCCGGATAGCGGCTCAGCTCGATCTGGAGGTTGCGCAGCATCGGGTTTTCGTACGCCGCCACCACGACGCCCTGCTGATCCCCCGGTTTCGCGAGGACCATCGAGCACTTCGAGATGTTGAGCGCGCGCGCCACGCGCCGGGCGAGGATGTGATACATCTCGTCCGGCTTGAGGGAGTCGGTGACCTCGTGGAGGATGTCCACCATCGCCGCGCGGCTGCGGGCCTCTTCGCGCGCCTGCGCGAGGGCACGACCGACGCGGATGTGGGCTTCGACGCGGGCCAGCAACTCCCGGACGCGGAACGGCTTGGAGATGAAGTCGGCGGCGCCGAGGCCCAGCGCACGGACGGTCGCTTCCTCGGGCGGCATCGAGGAGACCATGAGGACCGGCAGGTCGCGGTAGCGCTCGTCCTGCTTGAGCCGCTCGAGCAGCTGCAGCCCGTCGACCTTGGGCATCATGATGTCGAGGAGCAGCAGCGCGGGCTTGACCTCTTCGAGCTTGGCGAACAAGCCGTCCCCGCCGGGGCAAACCGCCACCTCGTATCCGTTCTCCTTCAGGATCCAGGTGAGCGTCTGTACCAGCGATGCGTCGTCGTCGGCGACCAGGACTCGTGTTGCGGGACCAGCCATCAATCCGTTGCCTCGAGCAGCGAGGGATCCACATTGCCACCGCTGACCACGAGCACCGTGGTCCGCCCGCGTGGCACCAGGCCCGCGAGCAACGCCGCGGTCGTGGCCGCGCCTGAGGGCTCGACGGCGAGCTGGCAGGTGCGCCATAGAAACTGCACGGCGGCGCGGATACTGTCATCTTCGACCAGCACCACGCCGCGCAGCCGTCCGCGTTCTCGAGTGAGCTCAGCGAACGGGATTTCCCCGACGTTGAGTGTGATCAGCCCGTCCGCGATGCTGCCGGTCCGCTCGAGGCGGACCACTTTTCCCGCCGCCAGCGAGTGGTGCAGCTTGGGCGCGCCGGCCGGCTCCACACCCCACACCGCCGCCTGGCTGCCGGCAGCCGCGAGTCCGGTCACGACGCCCGAGATCAGTCCGCCGCCGCCGACCGGCACGACCACCGTCTCGACCTCGGGCAACTGCTCCACGATTTCGAGCGCCACCGTCGCCTGCCCTGCCACGATGTCGGGATGATCGAACGGCGGTACGATCGCGAGATGCTCCTTGCGGGCGATCTCTTCCGCCTTGATACGCCGATCTTCCGACGTCCGGCCCGCGAAGACGACCTCGCCGCCCCACTTCTTGACGCCCTCGACTTTCACGGCGGGCGTCGTCTCGGGCATCACGATCACCGCGCGCACGCCGAATTGCTTCGCGGCGTACGCGACTGCCTGGCCGTGGTTGCCGGACGAATACGTGATCACGCCGCGCCTGCGCGCGGACTCGGGGAGCTTGCGAATCGCGTTGTAGGCACCGCGAATCTTGAAGGCACCGATCGGCTGCTCGTTCTCGAGCTTGAGGTGGGCCCCCAACTCCTCGACATAGATGAGGGGCGTGCGGCGCGCGACGCCCCGCAGGCCCTCTGCGGCTTCCGTGATGTCCCGGGAGGTAACCACGCTACTTCTTGGGCTTCGGGGCTCGGGACTTGGGCTTGCTTGGGGCCTTGGGCTTGGGGCCTGGGGCCTTGGTCTTGGAGGCGGCGGAACGCGGTGTCTCGTCGTCGTCCCCGTCCTCGTCGACCGCTTCGTCTTCGTCTTCCTTGACGACGCGCGCGACATCCACGACCAGGTCGCCGGGGGTCAGGTTCATGATCTTCACGCCCTGCGTGTTGCGGCCGGAAATCCGGATCCCCTCGACCGGCACGCGGATCATGATGCCTTTCTTGGTGATCATCATCAGCTCGTCGTCCGGCAGGACCTCTTTCAGCGCGATGATCTCGCCGGTCTTGTCGCTGCGCTTCAGCGTGATGATGCCGCGGCCGCCGCGATGCTGGACGCGGTATTCGTCCAGCTCGGAGCGCTTCCCCATGCCCTTCTCGGTCACGGTGAGCAGCGTGGACTTGCGGCGCACCACGACCATGTCGATGACGTGATCTTTCTTGTCGAGCTCGATGCCCTTCACGCCGGTGGCCGTGCGGCCCATGTCGCGCACGTCTTTCTCGTGGAAGCGAATGCTCATGCCATGGGCCGTGGCGAGCACGATGTCGTTCTTCCCATCGGTCACCTGCACGTCGATCAGCTCGTCACCTTTCTCGATGTTGATGGCGCGGATGCCGACCGAGCGCGGATTCCCGAACTCCGACAGCACCGTCTTCTTGACCACGCCGTCCTTGGTGGCGAAGAGCAGGAACTGATCCTCGGAGAACTCGCGCACGGGCACCAGCGCGGCGAGCCGTTCGTCGGGCTTCATCGCGACGCACGAGAGGATCGGCTTGCCGCGTGCGGCCCGCGCCGCCTGCGCAATTTCGTGCACCTTGAGCCAGTAGCACTGCCCCTGCTCGGTGAAGAACATGACGTAGTCATGGGTCGACGCGATGAAGAGATGCTCGACCCAGTCGTCTTCCTTCTGATGCGCGGCGATCACGCCCTTGCCGCCGCGGCGCTGCCGTCGGTACGCCGAGACGGGGAGCCGCTTGATGTAGCCGGCATGGGACACGGTGATGACCATGTCCTCTTCGGCGATCAAGTCCTCGATCGAGAACTCGCCCTGATCGGCGACGATCTCGGTGCGCCGCTCGTCGCCGAAACCGTGGGCCAGCTCCGTCAGCTCTTCCTTCAGGATCTTCATCCGCCGCGGCTTGGACGCGAGGATCTCCTTGCATTCCTTGATGAACTTGCGGACGTCCTTCAGCTCCTCCTCGAGCTTCGTGATCTCGAGGGTGGTGAGCCGGGCCAGCCGCATGTTGAGGATTTCGGCCGACTGCTTCTCCGACAGCTTGAACCGCTTGCGCAGCGCCGCGTCGGCGCTCGGCGTGTCCTTCGATTTCTTGATGAGCTTGATCACTTCGTCGATATGATCGACGGCGATCTTCAGGCCTTCGAGGATGTGCTCGCGGTCCTGCGCGCGCTGCAGCTCGAACTCGGTGCGCAGTGTGATGACGGTGTGGCGATGTTCGACGAAATGCTGCAGCAGCTCGAGGAGCGTCAGCTCCCTCGGCGTGCCGTCGACCAGCGCCAGCATGATGGCGCCGAACGTCTGCTGCATCTGCGTGTGCTTGTAGAGCTGATTGAGCACGACCATGGGAATGACGTCGCGCTTCAGCTCGATGACGAGACGGATGCCTTCCTTATCCGATTCGTTCCGTACGTCGCTGATCCCTTCGAGCTTCTTCGCAAGCGCGAGATCGCGGATCTGCTCGTGCACCCGCTCCGGGCTCACCTGGTAGGGGAACTCCGTCACCACGATCTGCTGCTTGCCGGTCGATTCCTTCTCCTCGGCGATCGCGCGAGCACGAATCACGATGCGTCCGCGGCCCTTCTCGTAGCATTCCTTGATCCCGTCACGGCCGTAGATGATCGCCCCCGTCGGGAAATCGGGGCCTTTGATGAACTTGCGGATATCCTTGATCGTGGCGGCCGGGTGGTCCACCAGATGCACCACCGCCTGCACGACTTCGCTCAGGTTGTGCGGCGGAATGTTCGTGGTCATGCCCACCGCGATGCCCGCCGAGCCGTTCACGAGCAGATTGGGCAGCCGCCCTGGCAGTACCGTTGGCTCCCGCAGCCGATCGTCGAAGTTGGGGACGAAGGCGACGGTGTTCTTATCGATGTCCTCCAACATCGTCATGGCGACACGCGTCAGCCGTGCTTCGGTGTAGCGGTACGCCGCCGCCGAATCGCCGTCGACCGAACCGAAGTTTCCCTGCCCGTCGATCAGCGGATAGCGGAGCGAGAAGTCCTGGACCATCCGCACGAGCGAGTCGTACACCGCGATGTCGCCGTGCGGGTGGTACTTGCCGAGCACGTCGCCGACGACCGTGGCCGCTTTCTTGTACGGCCTGCCAGGGACGAGGCCGAGCTCGTGCATCGCGTACAGGATGCGGCGGTGGACGGGCTTCAAGCCGTCGCGGACATCGGGCAGCGCGCGCTGCACGATGACGCTCATCGAATAGTCGAGGAACGATTCCTTCAGCTCGTCTTCGATGAGGCGCGGGAGAATACGTTCGCGGACGTTAGGACCAGTCATCTCAGATCGGTGTTAGGGAGGTGTAAGATGATAAAAATTAATTACTTAGATACCGAAAGACAACGGCGCGGACATGCAAAAACTGGGTGCACAGACGCACCGCGGGCAACGGGTTACGGGCGTCAGGAAGAGACGTCTACTACCACCTTTCCCAACTGTTCGCCTTTCGCGAGCCGTTCGAACGCGAGACGAGCCTGGGTCATCGGGTAGACGCGATCCACAATCGGCCGGAGTTCCCCTTTGCCGAGTCGTCGGACGATTTCCGCGTACTCCGCCGCGTTGCCCATGGTGGATCCGAGCAGGCTCCAGTGATGCCAGAACAATCGCCGCAGATCGAGACTCGCCTGGGGCCCCGACGTGGCGCCACAGGTCACCAGTCGTCCCCCGCGGCAGAGGCTGCGCAGCGACTCGTCCCACGTGGCCGCGCCGACATTCTCGACAACGACGTCGACGCCACGTTTGTTGGTGAGCGCGCGCACCTCCTGCGACACTTTCTGCGTCCGATGATTCAGCGTGATGTCGGCGCCGAGTTGCCGGGCGGCAGCGAGTTTGGCATCGTCGGAGGATGTGGCGATCACGCGCGCGCCCAGGAGCTTCGCGATGCGCAACGCGGCGAGCGATACGCCACCCCCGATCCCCCATGCCAAAACGGTTTCGCCGGCTTTGACGTGCGCGCGCGTCACGAGCATCCGCCAGGCGGTAAGCGTGACGAGTGAAAAGGCGGCTGCCTCCGCCCACGTAAGCTCCTGCGCCAGTTTCGGGATGTCGGCAACGTTGTGGGCGGGCACGGTAATGAGCTCCGCGACGGTCCCCGGCAGATGCTCGCCGAGCAGTCGAAAGTTGACGCACAGGGAGTGCTCGCCGGCGCGACAGAATTCGCACGTGTAGTCTGAGATCCCCGGATTGATCATCACGCGATCACCGGCGCGCACCGCGGTGACGCCAGGTCCCACCGACTCGACGACCCCGGCGCCATCCGCGCCGACGATGTGGGGGAGCTGCGTGGCGCCTCCAGGCAACCCTTCGACCACGAACAGATCGAGATGGTTGAGCGCGGCCGAGCGAATCGCGACGCGCACTTCTCCCGCCCCGGGGACGGGAGCGTCAGGAACGTCGGTGATGGTGAGCTTGTCGATTCCGCCGGTGGCGGTGAGAACGCAGGCGCGCATGGCGCCCCCCCCCGTAAATCTAGGGCCGGAACGCCGGGGTGATCATCTGTTCCAAGCCGACCGTCGGCAGCGGGACCGGAGTCGCCGAGCTGACCGGCTGCACATACACGCGATAGGTGGGATTGCGGCGATTCTGCGGCTCCGCATTCACCACCAGTGCCAGGAGATCGCCTGACGGCGAGACGGCGAACGAGGCGATGGCGAGGTCGGTGCCCGTAATCGCGGTGGTCGCGCCGGTCGCGAGATCCGCCCGGATCACTTGCTGGACGGTGCGATTACCCTCACGGCGCTCGACGAGGTAGACCAGCGTACCGTCCCGCAGAAACCGCGGCTCGGCCTCGCGCTGCTGTGGTGAGCGGGTGAACTGACGCTGGTTGGTGCCGTCGCGGTTCATCAGCCAGATGTCGCCGTCTTTGTTCCGCGTGGAGACGTACGCGATCGTCTGGCCATCGGGCGAAACGGCCGGCGAGGAGTTGACCGAGTCACGCGTGAGCTGCGTGAGGCCGGTGCCGTCCACGTTGACGGCCCAGATCTGCTGCTTGCCCGCAGTGCGGGAGGAGTGGAACACAACCGATTGACCGTCGGGCATGAAGCACGGCCGCCCGTCGGGCTGCGGATCGTTCGTGATGCGCGTCGTCCCCGTGCCGTCCGCGTTCATCACGTAGATCTCGGCGTTGCCGTCGCGCTGCGAGACGAACGCGATGCGCGAGCCATCCGGGGAAAACGCCGGATCGCTGGCCGAGGCGGTGTCGGCGGCAGGCGTCAGCTTCGTGAGCTGCGCGAGGTTAGACCGCTCGACGGCGTACAGCTGGAACTTGTTCGTGCCGGCGCGCGAGCTGGCGACCACGATCTCGCCGACGACGTATACGTCGGCGGTAGTGGTTTTCCCGCCCGGCGCGGTAGCCGTGATTTTGGCGTGACCGTACCCGGCTCCAGCCACGGTCCCGTCCTCGCCGACGCTGGCAATCTGCGGATTGTCACTGCTCCAGGTCAGGTTCGACGCGGGGCCGAGCACGTTGCCCTGTTCGTCGGCGTAATTCGCGCGCAGCGTGCGACGCTGATTGATGCCGATGCCGACACGCGGCTGGGCGAACCGCGGGAAGCCGGCGATCACGCTGATGTTCCAGGCGACGGCAAGACCGACGCCGGGGCCCCGAACCGTCAGCTGCGTCTTCCCGACCGCGCGGCCGGTCAGCGTGCCCGTTTGGGGGTCGAAGCTCGCGATGCCTGGATCGGTCACAGTCCAACGCAGGGGAGCCTCTGGAACCGGTGCGTTCTCGGACGTCAGGGCCTGCGCCTCGAACTTCGCCGTGCCCGTCAGGGGCACTTGGACCTCATCCGAGATCTTGGGCCGTACCGAAAGCTTCGTAACGACCGGGTGCACGGAGACATTGATACTCTTGCTCTGCAGCAGTCCTGAGACCGTCAGAATCGCCTTGCCCGGTCCGGCGGCTGTCACCACCCCCGCCAGGCTCACGCGCGCGACGCTTTGATCACTCGAGGCCCACTGCAGGACCAGGGGATTGACGGTGCGGTTGTTCTGCGTGGCAACGATGACGTGCAGCGTATCGAGCTCTCCGGGAGAAAGCATCAAGGGCGAGCCTTCCCGCACGGTGAACTCGGCTTGCTGCACAACCACCGGGGCGGTCGCGGTGAGGCCCCCCCCACCCGACGCGGTCGCCTGGATCGTGCCTTGCCCAGGCGAGAGAGCGACGACGTTGCCGCTCTGGTCGACGCTGGCGACGTCCGGCCGCAGCGATGTCCACGTCACGATCACGGGTGCGGCGGGGGACCCGTCCTCGCGCAGCGCCCGGGGCGAAACGCGCGAGTTCTCGGACGGGAGCAGGTAAACGACGCCCGGCTCGAGGCGCAGAGCCGCGGCCGGCCCGCTGCCGGGTGGCTGGCCGCCGAAGGGGTCTGGGCCCGCTGGCGGGGGCGGACCCGGCGGCGGTGCTGCGGGTGGCGCGGCGCCCCCACTACCACCGGTGACCTGGACGGCAGCCTGTCCCCGCCGCGCACCGACTCGCGCTTCGATAATGGCCACACCGTTCCCCACGCCCGTGACCGTGCCGGTGTTGTCCACTTTCGCGACATTGATGTTGTTGGACGACCAGATGATGCGGACGGTGGGGATCACATTTCCAATGCGATCGAACGCCGTGGCGAGCAAGCCGCTGCGTTCCCCGACGCGAATAGTCACCGAAGGCGGGGCCACTTGGACTTCGGCGACGTTTTGCGCCGCCGCTGACCCGGGAATGCAGAACGCGAGCGCCGCGATGAATCCGCGCTTAATCATGGCTCGCGAATGTGTGTCCGGCTAAGTGGCCCTGTCAAGCCAACTTGTCACGAGGGACCGCGGTGTGTGATACCGGAAGGGCGGAAGTCCCTGTCACTTGCGAGGTCAGAATCCGGCGGTAAGCTATAGGCCACCCACGACGCCCCTGCACCTATCAGCATAGGAGAAGATCCGATGCTTGAGCAGACGGACGTAACGGAGAGCAGTTGGCCTGGACCGGGGTTCATGGAACCGATGTTCCCGTCGGCGCCCACGCCCGCACCGACGCCGTCGATGCCGATGGAAGAGTCGTCGCGCCCGTCTTCCAAGCCGAAGGCAAAGAAGAAGGCGAAGAAGAAAAAGAAAGCCGCCAAAAAGAAGGCGCGGCCTAAAGCGAAGAAGAAGGCCGCGAAGAAGAAAAAGGCCAGCAAAAAGAAACGCCGCCGCTAACACCACTGGCTTCGACATCCGCGGGAGCGTCTCGACGAGACGCTCCCGCGGCCACGTTAGGAGAACAAAACCGTGCGTCGTACGTCGTGCGTCGTTCTCATTTCCATCGCGATCGCCTGCTCGGCGCCGAAGATTCCTCTCGGCAACCCGCAACAAGAAATCGCGGCGATGTTGCAGCGCTCCGCCTCCGATTGGAATCGCGGTGACCTCGCGGGATTCATGAGCGATTACGCGCAGGATTCGCTGACGAGCTACATGGCGGGCGGGCACGTGCAGTACGGCTGGCAGGCGCTGTTCGATCGGTATCAGAAGAACTACTTCGCTCCCGGGAAGTCGCGCGACTCGCTCTCGTTTGACGAGCTGCGCGTGCGGGTGCTCACACCCGATTTCGCGTACGCCACCGCGCGGTTCAAGCTGTCGCGCCGCGACTCGGTCGTTGCGAGTGGGCCGTTCACGCTCGTGCTGCAGCGCCAGGGCGACCGGTGGAGGATCTTGCACGACCACACTTCAGCGGATCCGAAGTGACGGTCGGACGCCGGCACGTCGGCGCGATACTGCTGCCCCTATTATTGCTCGTCGGCTGCAGCAAGCTGCTTCCTCCGAAGGACCAGGTCACTGCGCTCGAGGGCGCGACGCTCATCGACGGCGCGGGTGGCCCGCCGAACCAGGACGCCCTGATCATCATCCGCAACGGCCACATCGAAACGATTGCTCGCGTCAACGACATCCCCGTTCCCAGGAGCGCCGAGCGCATCAATCTGGCCGGCAAGACCGTCATCCCGGGTCTGATCGACGCGCACGCGCATGTCGAACGCTGGGCCGCGGCCCGGTACATCGCCTGGGGCGTCACGACGGTGCGCGATCTGCACGGCGGCACGGACACGGTGCTGGCGCTCAGAAAGGACATGAACCTGGGGTCGATCGTCGGCCCACGGATGTTCAGCGCCGGCGCGATGATCGACGGCGTCCCGCCGACGTATCCCAACGCCACGGGCATCGCCAGCGCCGACCAGGCGCGGCGCGCGGTCGATCAGCATGCCGTGGCCGGAGTGGATTATCTCAAGATCTACACGAAAGTCACGCCAGCGCTGCTGCGGCCCCTGCTGGACGAAGCCGACAAGCTGCGACTCCCGGTTGCGGCGCATCTCGGGAAGACCGACGCGTTGACGGCGGCACGCGCCGGCGTCGTCTCTATCGAGCATATGTCGGGCGTCGTGCAGGCCGCGACCGGCGATCCGAAGTACGCCAGCGCACACGACAACTTCCTGGCGGGGTGGACGGCGGAGGAGAAAGGCTGGGCGGGGCTCGATTCTGCAGCGGTCGCCCGCACCGCCCGAGCCTTGGCGCAGACCAAGGTGACGATCGTTCCCACGCTCGTGGTGCACGACATGCTGGCACGCCTCGACAACCCCATCCTACTGACTCGTCCGGGGATGGAAGACGTGCCGGAAAGCGCGCAGAGTGTCCGCAGCGTGCCCAGCCTGCTGCGTCGCACCGGTTGGCGCGCGGCCGATTTTGACGCTTTCCGGCGTTCCCGGCGTCGCGAGGATCAATTCGTGCGCGAGTACAGGCGCGCCGGCGGCTCGATTGCCGCGGGCTCGGACGCCGCGAACCAGCTGCTGATTCCCGGATATTCTCTACATGAAGAAATGTCCTTGCTCGTCGCCGCCGGCCTGACACCGCTCGAGGCGATCACCGCCGCCACGCGCCGCGGCGCGCAGCTGTTGCACGCCGACTCGCTCGGCATGATTGCCCAGGGCAAGGTCGCCGACCTCGTCGTCCTCAACGCCAATCCAGCGGGGGGCATCGGCGCTACCCGCAACATCGCGATGGTCATGATCCGCGGCCGGATGATCCGGCCGGATTCCCTGAGGTCCACATGGAAATGAGACAGAACCTCCGCCTGCTCTTCCTGCTCGGTGTCACCGCGTGCAGCATGGGCACGCCCGCCAGAACCGATGGACCCTACGATGTGATCCTCAAGGGCGGCTGGATCGTCGACGGCAGCGGGAATCCGCGAAACGCCGGTGATGTGGCCGTCAGCGGCGACCGCATCGCCGCGGTCGGATACCTCGGCGGCGCGCAGGCGCGCGACACAATCGACGTGACCGGCTTGGTGGTTGCTCCCGGATTCATCGACATGCTCGGCCAGTCCGAGGGGTTCGTGCTGGTCGACAATCGGGTGCTCAGCAAGATCAGCCAGGGCATCACGACCGAGGTCACCGGGGAAGGCGGCTCGATCGCACCACTCACGGACCTCCTCGTCGCGGACGACTCCGTGTGGATGAAGAAGTACGGCGTGCAGGAAGATTGGCGCGATCTGAATGGCTACTTCGCGCACCTCGCGCGCACCGGCAGCACGGTCAACATCGCGACGTTCGTCGGTGCCACACAGGTGCGCCTCGCCGTGGTGGGCAAGCAGGATCGCTCTGCGACACCGGAGGAGTTGGCCCGCATGGTTGCGCTCGTGGATACCGCCATGCAGCAGGGTGCGGTGGGCGTCTCCACGGCGCTCGAGTATGCCCCCGCGATCTACGCACCCACCGAAGAGGTCATCGCGCTCGCGAAGGCGGCCCGGCGCCACGGCGGCGTCTATGCGACCCACATGCGCAACGAGGGCGGTCAGATCGACCAGGCGCTCGACGAGACGTTCCGCATCGCGCGCGAGGCCGGCATCCCGGCCGAGATCTGGCACCTCAAGGTGTCGGGACGGCGCAACTGGGGCCGCATGCCGCATGTGCTGGCGCGCATCGATTCGGCGCGCGCGGCCGGACTCGACGTCACCGCTGACCAGTATCCCTATCTCGCCGGCGCCACCTCGCTGGACGCATCAGTCCCGGCGTGGGCTCACTCGGGGGGGAATGATTCGCTCCTCGCGCGCCTGCGCAATCCGGTCATCCGGGCCCGCCTCCGCGCCGAGCTGCGTGCGCCGCCCCAAATCACGGACCGCTTCTACCGGGCCACCGAAGGACCGCAGGGCGTCATCGTGTTCCCCTTCGAAGACTCGCTGCATTATCTCCAGGGGAAGCGCCTGTCCGAGATTGCGGCGCAGCGCCACCGGGATCCCATCGAGACGATGTTCGACCTGATCATCGCCGATCACGCGCGCGGTGGGGCCATCTACTTCCTGATGAACGAGGCCGACGTGCGGGCGGCGATGCAGCATTGGTGGGTGGCCGTGAACACGGATGCGAGCGGCGTCGCCCCCGACGGCCCGTTCGGCAAGGACGGAACGCACCCCCGCGCCTACGGCTCGTTCACCCGCATCCTCGGCCGCTATGTGCGCGATCAAAAGCTGATGCCGCTCGAGTTCGCGGTCCGCAAGATGACATCGCTCGCGGCGCAGCGAGTCGGTCTGGCCGATCGCGGCCTCGTGAAACCGGGATTCTACGCCGACATCACCGTCTTCAATCCGGCGACCGTGATCGATCGCGCGACGTTCGAGCAGCCGCATCAACTGTCGGTCGGCATCGAGTACGTGTTCGTGAACGGGCAGATGGTGTTGAAGCAGGGCCAGATCACGAGCGCGCGTCCGGGCCGGGGACTCAGAGGTCCCGGATACCGCGGGTCGCGGTAGGTGACACTCGGCCGGCTCCTTGTCGCGTCGATTGCCGTCGCCGCGTGGTTCGAGATCGCGAGGTTTGTGACGAACTATGTTGTCAACCGGCTCGCGATTCCTCCTGACGCGAGCGTCTACGCAGGCATCCCGACGCGCCTGCTCACACGGCGACTCGTGGAAGCCCTGTTGCTGACGCTGATCGCCTCGTTGTGGTTCGATTCGCTCGGCAGCGGTGGCTGGTGGCTGCTGTTTCTCTTGATCGGCGCCCTCGTTACGTCGCCGAAGTGGTTCGTGGTCGGGTCCGATGCAGCTCGGAAACGCGCCCTGGTCGCCGATTCGCTCTTCGATATTGCGCGGTATGTCATCGCTGGAGCCCTGCTCGCCTGGCGTCTTTCGTAGCTATCTTCGCAAGACCAATGACCACTGTTCGACTGACTGCGATCTCGCACGGCGCCGGCTGAGCCTGCAAGCTCGGCCCCGCCGAGCTGGCGCAGGTCTTGCGCCACGTGCCGACCCTCTCGGATCCACGTATCCTGGTCGATGCTTCGACGCGGGACGACGCCGCCGTGTATCAGTTGACGCCGGACCGCGCCATCGTTGCGACCGTGGACTTTTTCACACCAGTGGTGGACGACGCGTACGACTTCGGCCGTATCGCCGCCGCCAACGCGTTCTCCGACGTGTACGCGATGGGGGCGACGCCCCTGCTCGCGCTCAACCTCGTCGGCTGGCCGCGCGACACGCTGCCCTACGAGCTGCTCGGCGACGTGCTGCGCGGCGGCGCGGACATCGCCAAAGCAGCGGGCGCGTTCGTGCTCGGTGGCCATTCGGTCGACGATCCGGAGCCCAAGTACGGCATGGTCGCGATCGGCGAGGTGCATCCCAATCGGATCGTCACGCTGGCGCGCGCGCGTCCGGGCGATGCGCTCGTGCTGACGAAACCGATCGGGACCGGCGTGCTCACGACCGCCTTGAAGCGCGACCTGGCGACGGCAGCCGAAATCGCCCCCGCGGTCGCGGCGATGACGACGCTCAATGCGGGCGCGGCGCGCGCGATGCGGGCCACGGGCGGCGGCGTCCATGCCGCCACCGATGTCACGGGGTTTGGGTTGCTGGGGCATTTGCACAACATGCTGGCAGCCAGCGGAGTGGCGGCCGAAGTGGATGCGGCCGCTGTCCCCCTGTTGCCCAAAGCGCTGGAGCTGGCTGAACGCGGGGCAATTCCGGGTGGAACCAAACGGAACCGCGAAGCCCTGGCCCCGCACGTTCAATTCGACCAGAAGGTCCCGGAACCGCTACGCGTTCTGCTGTTCGATGCGCAGACGTCAGGCGGCCTGTTGATCGCTGTGGACCCCGATCGCGCCAACACGCTGATCGCCGCCCTGCAGGCCGAGGGGACACCAACAGCCGTACGGATCGGTCGCCTGTCCCGCGGCGTGGCCGGCGCGATCGCGGTGAGGTGAGTCGCACGTTGCCCTCGCGCGCGATCCCGCCCCCGGAGTACCGGTCCCTCACACCCGAGGCGCTGGATGCGTTAGAGCGCGCGGTCCGCGAGCATTTGCGGGTGGCGCTGCGGCGTCGCGGCACCGAATATGTCGTGGTGGCCGAGCGCCTCGAGACGAGCGGACCGGGCGACGTGCTGGCGGGACGGCTCCCGATGACGGGCGAGCTGCTCTCGTTCCGCCTGCGCGATCTGGAGAGCTTCGCGGTCCTGCCGTAATCACGTGTTCACGCGCCTGCTGGTGGGTCTCGATGGCAGTCCCAATGCCGATGAAGCGTTGGAGCAGGCCGTCCACCTCGGCCTGCGCTTCAAGGCCAAAATTGTGGTTGCCCATATCCGGGAGACACACGTCCTGGGGAAGCGCTCCTCCGACTCGGGCGTGCTGCTGCAGCGGGCCCAGGAGCGCGTCACCGACGCCGGTCTCACGGCGCAGACGATCCTCAAACACGGTGATCCCGACGTCGAACTGGCGACCCTGGCACGCGACGCCGACACGGTGCTCGTGGGCCGGCGCGGACGGTCGTCGCCTGCGGATGTGTTGGGGAAGACGGTCACGTCGCTCATTCGCATGGCCGAGCGATCGGTGATCGTGTGCGGCAGCAAGCCCTCGCCGATGAACGCCTGCGCGATCGCGTACGACGGCCGGGAGACCTCCCAGCGGGCGCTTGCGCTCGTCGCGCGCTTCGCGAGTGTCACGCACAGCACCGTGCACGTGATTCACGCGACGATCGATCCCGCGATCGGGACGATGGTCGTCGGCGAGGCCGAAGCGATGCTGTCGTTGGAGGGGATTGCGTTCGTTACGCACCTCGAGCACGGCACGCCCGGCGAAGCGGTCGCCCGCGTTATTCAGGAGACGCAGTGCGACGCGCTCTTCGCCGGCGCCCACGTGGGCCCGCGGGACGTCACCGTGTCACATGCCGAAGAGATTTTGCTGCACACCGACATCCCGGTCGTCATTCAGCCATGACCGAACTTTTCGTGCTGGTGCACGCCGACGAGAGCTGCCTGGGCAACGACTCCACCAAGCCGAGCCGCGGCGGCAACGCCGCGTTGATCGAAGCGCCGGCGGGCGACAGTGTGGCGCGCTGGGACTTTTTCGAATGCTCGCCGCAGACGACGAACAACAAGATGGCGCTCGCCGGGGCGATCGCGGCGCTGGAGTGGATCCGCCGGCAATGGCGCCATGCGCACGTCCGGTTCGTCTCGGATTCCGAGTACCTGGTGAAGGGCATGAGCGAGTGGCGCCAGGACTGGGAGGCGCGCGGCTGGCGCCGCAAAACCGGCGCGCTCGAGAATGCCGAGCTGTGGCAGAAGCTCGCGCAGGTCACGGACATGCACACGGTGGATTGGCGCTGGGTGCGCGGCCACAACGAGCACGTCAAGAATGAATATGCGAACGCGGTCGCCATTCGTGCCGCCGATCGGCAGGAGCGCTCCAACGGCCTGATCCCGTCCGGCTTCGATACGTGGCTCGCGCAACAGCGTGCCCGCGGCAAGTTTGTCAACTTCGATCCCGACAAGGAGCTCCATGAGCGCGCCTAAGGACGGCGTTGCGGCCAATACGCACCCCTCGAACCTGTCAGCGGACGGCACGCCGGTGCGCGTGGACCGGATACCGCTCTACGAGGTGTACATGCGCATGGCCGAGGAGCTGGCGAAGCGCTCGACGTGCGTGCGGCTCCAGGTGGGGACGGTCGTGACCGACCAACGGCTCGAGAATGTCCTCGCGATCGGGTACAACGGCAACGCGCGCGGCCTGCCGAACAAATGCGACTCCGCGGTCCCGGGGAATTGCGGCTGCATCCACTCCGAGATGAATGCGCTCGTGAAGGCCCCGGGCAGCATGCGGGACAAGGTCGTGTTCGTCAGCGCCTCGCCGTGTGTGATGTGCGCGAAGCTGATCATCAACTCCGGCGTCACGCATGTCTTCTATCGTAAAGCGTACCGCGATCCGTCGGGCGTCGAGGTCCTGCAGCAGGGCGGCGTCGTGCCGGTGCTGTATGACCGCTGGATAACGGCATGGAGAAACGGTGCTTGAGTCTTCACACCCTGAAGGGTGTGCTCGGCAATCGTTGTCCTTAAGCAACCGTGTTTCATGTCAAGCATGGGCCGGTCGCCAGGGGGTGTGAGTGCGCGCCATGGCATTGAGGATCGTCAGGAGTTTCCGCATGCACGCGATCAACGCCACCTTCGCGGGCTTTCCGGCAGCCCGGAGGCGTTGGTAGAAGATGCGAATGAGGGGATTGCAGCGCGCGGCGGCAACGGTGGCCATGTACAGCACAGCGCGCACGGTGGCGCGTCCGCCCCAGATGGTACGGCGACCGCGCAGCGTGCCGCTGTCGCGGGCCAGCGGTGCGACGCCCACCAATGCCGCGATCTCCTTGCGATCCAACAGGCCGAGCTCGGGCAACTGCGCGAGCAGGGTCCGACTCGTAATCGGCCCGACCCCCGGAACACTCTGGAGCAGATCGTCCTGGGAGCGCCACAGTGGACTTTGGCGAATGGCCTCATCGAGATCGCGATCGACGTCGCTCAGCTGGCGCTCGAGCCAACGAATGTGCGCCGTGATCCCGCGGCGGACGGGTCGCCGCGCATGGCCCAACCGATTCTTCTCAGCCACGAGCATTTCCGTCACCTGGCGTCGGCGCGTCACCAAGGCCTCGAGCATCTGCCGTGCCTCATCGGGCAGCGCTCGGGGCTCGGGACGGACCCGCTCCGCAAACAAGGCCAGGATGCCTGCGTCAATCGCGTCGGTCTTGGCGAGCTGGCCGGTGGCGCGGGCGAAATCACGAATCTGGCGCGGATTGGCGATCACCACACCGGCGCCGGCGCCGGCGAGTGCCGCCGCGGCCGGGTGCTCATACCCGCCCGTGGCTTCGAGCACGACCAGGGTGGCACTGAGCTCGGCGAGCCGACTCACCAGGTCGCGGATCCCGGCGTCGTCGTTTGCGAGCTGCCAGCGCAGCGCGCTCGGGCGCACGGCGATATCCAGCGTGTCTTTCGAAACATCAATGCCAACGAAGATGGTGGGGGCCATGCGATCTCCCGCGCGAAGGTCACTCGCCACCACCCGGCCTTGCAGATACGGGCTCTTCGGCCCAGACAACCGTGCGGGCTTGCAGCGAGTACGCGAGCGACGCCCTGGCTTAAGGTCGGCCTTCTCGGCCCGGGACGGTACGGGCTGTCGCCCACCCACTCGAATTGGCTTCTTCATCGGCGCCCTGTCCATACATACAAGGACAGTGCCAGCCGAGCACACCCTTCAGGGTGTGAAACAAACGGGTGCTAGCGCGGATTCGCGTGTGCCCGCAGCAGCTCGTCCAGCCGTTCCCGCAGATCCGGCCGGATCGTGTCGTCGAGATCGATGTTGTGCGTGGCGAGCATATTCTGAATGTCGATCGTGTCGAGCCCGGCGCTGCGGGCCTCTTCGATGACGTTGATGAAGTGGAGGCGCGCTTCCTGGATGAGGGTACCGAATTGACTGGGTCCCCGTTCGCCGAGGGCGAGCGCCAGCAAGTAGAGGTCGCGCGCCGCATCGAGCCGGTGGGCGAGGTAGGCGGCGGTGCGATCGGGAATGTCACTCATGAACGGACCTTTCTGGGCTCTGCGCCTGTCCTGGATCACACTCGCAGGGCTCGGGCGCACGCGCAATCCGAGCCGCGCGAAAAGTCATAATCCGCCAGATCGACCGTGTGGCCTTGACTCGGCCAGCTGCGCAACATTATTGTTGCGCAATGGCCAGACGCGCTCGCAGCAACAAATCCGTGGTGAAGCAGCGCTACCAGGTCGCGAAAGTCGCCTTCCCCGACGATGCCGACCTGGCGCGCAGCCTCGGCGTGCATCGCAGCGCCGTGGTGCGCTGGAAGCGCGGCGAGGCGCCCGCCGCGAAGAATTGGGAGCAGCTGGTGGGCCTCGATACGGTCGTGTCGTTGCTCGAAGGGTTCTTGGAAGAGGTGTCGATCGCCAAGTGGTTGCGCGGCACCAACGCGCACCTCGGCGACCGGCGGCCCATCGATGTGATCCGCCAGGGACGCCTCTCCGAGGTCGTCGCCGCCATCGAGGCGGAAAAGGCCGGCGCCTTCGCCTGATGGGCGCGTCGGGGGCGGCGTGGCGGGTCTTTCCGTGGGACCCCGCCGCGCGACCGGGCGAGCCCTTTTCTCCGAGCTACATCCATCCCAATCAGGGCTCCGGCCGCTTCGATGTCGCGGGAAAACTGGTCGTCTATCTCGCCGAAACCGCCATTCATGCCGTCGCGGAAAAACTGCAGCGCTTTCGCGGTCAGAAAATCAATCGCAAGGATCTGATCGAATCGGGGAAGACCCTGGCGCTCGTCGAAGGCCACCTGGGAAGCATCAAGCTCGCCGACCTCTGCGATCCCCAGACACTCGTGAAGTACGACATCAGGCCCGACGTATTGGCGAGTCGCGACATCACGAAGACGCAGGCCGTGGCAGCTGCACTACATAAGGAAGGGTTCGGGGGGCTGCGCTGGTGGTCCGCTTTGTCGGGCGATTGGCATACGATCGTCGTGTTTCAAGGCGAAATCGAATATGGCCCGCCCGAACCGTTGACGATCGGCCACGAGGCCGTGCGCGAGGCTAGTGCGGCCCTGGGGATCCAAAGTTTCGCGCTGACCCGCGAATGATCTCCACCCGCAGCTCCACCCAGCCATCCACCTGCCGGTACTCGACCCGCAAGTTGTGCGTCCCCGGCGTGAGGGGCGCGTAATTCACCTCCGATTCGTGCGCCGTCCAATTGTCGATCGCCAGTACGCTGTCTACCCACACCCGGACCGCATCGTCGCTGATCGTCCGCAGTGAGTACGTGCCGGGCGGCAGCGTGACGGTGCCGGTCGCACGCAGCGACCAATTGCGCTCGGGCAGGCCGCGGAATCGCGGTGGTGGCCGGTACCACAGATAGTCGAGTCTCGGCAGCGGTGGCACGGAGATAGCCGAATCCTCCAGCACGTGCTCGAAGTAGTTCGACGAATCGGTCCACGTGAAAAACCTGACGGCCCAATCGATCTGAGGCTGGAACCGGCTATACCAGAACCGCGTCCCGCGCGAGACGAGTGTCACCGACCAATCGTCGCGTGCGCTCGGGGTGACGAGAATCGTGTCGCCGCTGAACCCCCGCGTGGTCGACAGTTCCGTGACACCACGCGAGACGAGGAGCCGCCACCGTTCGGGCGGTTGCGGGCCGAGCACCACGAACCGGTAGCGCGGCACCTCGCTCGAGTCCCGGCCGAGGAGCCACAGCTTGGGCGATTGCCAGTCGTAGGGGCCCCATTCGTCGACGATGATCGCGGACCGGTCGCGGCGACTCAGCTCAGATGCCGGCATGCTGTCGGGGGGGGGAACCGTGTCCCGCCGGTCGGGCACCGTATCCGCGTTGAGGGCGCCGACCTGGAAATCGGGTATCGGCTCCCACCGCAGTACCGAGTCCACGCCGTTGGCGCGATTGCGTTCGAACACCACGCCCTGAGTGTTGCGCACCCGCAACCCGACGTGATTGCCTACGAACGCGTTCCCGGTGATCCAGTACGAGTGGCTGCGCGTGTCATGATGCTTGGGATAGCCCCATTCCGACGGCTGAATCGAATCCGCCCACAGGCGGATCGCGGTGGAATCGCGGTCGAACAGATTACCGTCGATGGTGTTGTTCTGGCCGTGCTCGATCGCGATCCCCGTGCGGTTCCCGCGAAAGTCGTTGGCCGCGATCCGCGTCCCAAAGCTGTAGCCGCCCCACACACCGTACTCGCTGCCCCACGCGCGATTGCCGATGATGTCGTTGCGGCTGAACGTGACCTCGATGCCGTTCGCCGTGGCGTAGCTGACGTCGTTGCCGTAGAAGACGTTGTCGTTCGCCCCGCCGGTGCCTGAGTCCATCGTCGTCTGGCCGGCCCACAGAAAGATCCCGTCACCGCCGTGCGTCATCGAGTTGAAGGCGACGTAATTGCGGCAACTCTGCTCGAACAGCAGGAGATCGGCCGAGTCTTGACCACGGGAGTAACGGCCGTGGCTGTAGCCGCGGACGTTGTAGTCGAGCCGGTTGTGGACGATGGTGTCATCTGAGGAGCGATAGAGGCCGATCCCCAACCCCGAGTTGAACGAGAAGTTGTTGTCGCGAACTACCACGCCGGTCGAGCGGACGAGCATCAAGCCATTCATGCCACCCACCGCGACGTTCCCGCGCAGTTCCGCGCCTTTGACATCCTGGAGGTAGATGGCCGCGCCAAACCGCAGCCATTCATCCTTTTCGTTGTGGTGAAAGGAGAGCCAGTCGACCAGGCTCTCGTGCTCGAGCAGGCTGAAGAGTCTCGGCTTCCAGGTGTCGCTCACGTCGCTACCGCGAATCGTCAGTCGCTCGACGCCGCGCGCGAGAATCCCAAGCCGGTAGCCGTGGATGCGCGCGTTCAGGATCTGGATGTCGTGACCGCCGGCGATCACGATGGCGGTGTCGCGGCGCTGATCGGGCTCGACCTCCGGACCGCTGCCCAGGAGGGTCGCGCCGCCGAAATCGACCTTGATGCTGTCGCCGCGAATGGTGATGGGCGCGCCGGACAGGTGATACGTCTTCGTCTTGATGACCACGGACTGCGTGATCACCATGCCCGGCCGCAGCTCGATCGGGCCTTGCGCAAGCGCAAGGACTAGCAGCAGCATGGTGCCAACTTATGCTCGGCGCCCAGCTCCCGCTTGTCGCGGCCCTGCCCTTCGTCGCGCTGCTGTTCGCGATCGCCGTCCTGCCGCTCGGCGCCCCGCACTGGTGGCATCACAACCGCAACAAGGCAATCGTCGCCGCCGCGGCCGCGCTCCCGATACTCGTCTATTTCTGGTTTGATCTCGGCGATCCGGGACGCGAGGTGCTGCACGAGAAATTCCACGAATACCTGAGCTTCATCGTCGTCATTGGCGCGCTGTTCGTCATCGCCGGCGGCATTCACATCCAGGGCTCGCTCGCCGGCACGCCGCTCGTCAACACCGGCATGCTCAGTATCGGCGCGGTGCTGGCCAACCTGCTGGGCACCACCGGCGCCTCGGTGCTGCTGATCCGGCCACTCCTCCGGGCCAACAAGCGCCGCAAGCGCGTCGCCCACATCGTCATCTTCTTCATCTTCATCGTCGCGAACTGCGGTGGCCTGTTGACGCCCATCGGCGACCCGCCACTGCTGCTCGGCTTCCTGAAAGGCGTGCCGTTCACCTGGACGCTGCGGCTCTGGCCGCAGTGGCTCGCGATCAATGGCATCCTGCTCGTCCTGTTCAACTTCTGGGACCAATGGGCGCTGGATAAGGACGAGAAGGAGCTGCCGGGGTCGCAGCACGAGGAGGTGCTGGTCCACGAGCCGCTCCGCATCCAGGGCGCCGTCGAAATGCTCGTCCTGCTGGCCGTCATCGCGACGATCGTGACGGCGGGACGCGCCGCGGCGGCTGGACACCCGTGGCGACAGAACACGCGTGAAGTGGTGATCGTGGTGCTTGCGCTCGTTGGTTATGTCGCCGGGTCGCAGGAACGGCGGACCAAGAATGTCTTCTCGTTCGGGCCACTCATCGAGGTCGCCGTGCTGTTCGCCGGCATCTTCGCGACCATGGCGCCGGTGCTGGAAATGCTCAATGCCTGGGCCCAGCGACCCGATTTCGCCTTGAAGACCCCGGCGCATTTCTTTTGGACGGCGGGAGCGCTCTCGAGCGTGCTCGACAATGCGCCGACGTATCTCGCGTTCGCCGCGAGTGCCGCCGGGCTCCAGGGCATCGCGCCGCACGGCGCTTACATCGGAACGATGGTGCTGAACCCCGAAGCGGCGAAGCTCCTCGCGGCGATTTCGACCGGCTCCGTATTCTTCGGCGCGAACACGTACATCGGCAACGCGCCAAACTTCATGGTCAAAGCGATAGCCGAAGAGAACGGCCTGAAAATGCCGTCCTTCTTCGGCTATTTGGCCTACAGCGTTGGAATCCTGCTGCCGCTGCTTGTGCTGGTCTCGCTCCTGTTCTTCAGGCCTTGATCTTCGCCGCGCGAATCCGCGCCGAGATGTTGTAGCCGTCGTCGAAATTCAGCTGCGGGTCGTTTAACACCTGATTCTTCAGCGCTCGAGCGTCTGTGAGGTTGCCCGCCGCCGCATAACATTCGGCGGTCAGCGCCCGCACCCACGCGTCATCGAGCGGCGCGCCCGCCAGCTGAGTCAGGGCGTCCTTGGGCTTGTTCTCCCGCAATGCGATGATCGCGTTTATGACGCTGGCATGTGTTGCAAACTCGTTATCGGGTTGCGCCAATGCGGCCAGCTTCTGCGTCGCCTGACGCGCGACGGTGATGTCTCCTCCGACGGCATGCGACGCCGCCGTCAACTCAATCTGCATCGGGTCATCGGCACCGCCGGCCGCGGCTGCTGTAAGATGCGATGCGATCGCCGTGCCCCGCCCCAACTGTGCGTCAAAGAACGCCATATCCCGGTGGATTTGTGCAATGAGGCCGGGGCGGTTCAACGTCTGCGCGTCCCGCAGCGCGTTGGCGAACTGATCCATTCCTTCCTTGACCATCCCATCCATCAAGAAGCTGCGGGCCAGGTCGCGCGTGTAACCGACGGTGGTGGCCTTCGATGGCGAATGCGCGATGGCGAGTTGGATTTGGCGCCGCGCATCGAGACCGCGCCCGCTGAGCTGAGAGACTTCCGCAAGGCCCATGTACCCTTCGGCGAAGCTCGAATCGAGCTGCACGGCACGAGCGTAATGTGTCTGCGCTTCGCCCAAACGGCCGCTCCACTGCAGCAGCTCGGCATAGGAGTCGTGTGCGTTGGGCTGATCGGGGGCGAGCTCCACATACTTCCGAACCGCCGTGAATGCGCCGGCATGATCGCCGATCTGCCACAGGTTGTAGGCGAGAATGTTGTAGGCGGGCGCGTCGTCCGGGAACCGCTCCGTGACGGCACGCATGGCCGCGACGTTGCCGGGCACGGGCGTCGTGAGCGCAGCGTAAAACGCGACGTTGGGATCGCCCGGCAGCAACTTCGCCGCCGTTTCCCACAGCGGATGCGAGCGCGCGTTGTTGGGGAACTCGCGGATCGCGAGTGCGACGACTCGCTCACCAGTGGTGGCGGACGTCATCGTCGCGATGGCGCTGTCGATGGCGGCGTTGCGCTCGGCCTGCGTGAGACCCGGTACGAGCGCGGCGCGGAACACGCGCGCCAAGCCGAGGTTCTTGTCGATGTCCGTCGCGCGATCGAAGTGCATCACCGCGCGGCTAAAGAAGATATTGCGCCCGTCGGAGACACCCGCAAAAAAATGTCGCGAGGCCTCCTCGGACGTCGTCGTCACCCGCAGTCGTTCGGCGGCCGGCGACGCGACGGTGACCTGCTGCGCCGCGACAGGCAGCGCCAGGCCCAGCAAGGCGATGGCTACTAGAGCTCTCATACTTCCCTCTCTTGTGACGGAACAAAAAGAGGCCCGGGCGAATGCCCGAGGCCTCGAGATGATCAGACCGGACAAGAACAGTATACCGGCGCGGCGGCCGGGTTGTAAGAGGCGAGTGCTAGTGCGCTGCGCGCAACTCGATCTGCCCTGGCACCGGATCGCCGCGCAGAGCGTTACGGGCGGCCAGGTTGCGCACCTGCTCGCGCGACCACCAGCACCACGTCGTGGCGTCGACCGCGACGACCACAAACGGCTGGCCGACCTGCGAGGCGGTGTGGATATCGGTCTCCGACAGCGCACACAAGTCCCGCGGCGTCATATTCGGATCGCCGAGCGGACGCGCGTAACCGGGGGCGGGCCCGCCCTGCATCGCGCTGCTGGCCCGCGGCTCGCGCGGATGATTGTGCCAGATCGCGATCGCTTCCTTGGGGCAGGGACCGAACGTCGCGTGATCGGACGCCGAGAGCTGCGGATCGGGCATCGTGAAGCCCACCGCCACAGCCGTATCCCCATTCGTCGTCCCCGTCAAGCAGAGCACGATCTCGTTATGGAGTCCCGCCGCGAGTGTCTGGAGACGCGACAGCAGCCCGGGCTCGACGACGAGTCGAGCCGGCGGCGTGGGGGGAGGCCCCGACAGAGCGAGAGCGAGTGCGGTGACGAGAGCGATCACGCCATCAAAGCTGAGGCAAACAGCGTGCCAGACCGTGACGGAAGTCACCTTTGACCGTAAAATGAGGAGCGGATGAGCTTCGCTCCCCTTGCCCAGCAGCGCCTCGCCATCGAAGCGCCCCTCGGCCCCGTCCTCGTCGTCGCCGGGCCGGGTGCGGGCAAAACGTACTGCCTCATTTCCCGCATCCAGCATCTCATCACGTCAGGGATCGATCCGCATCGCATCTGTGCCGTCACGTTCACGAACCGCGCCGCCGAGGAGATCGCCGACCGTCTGAAGGCGGTGCTTGGCGAGCGCGCTGAGGCAATCACGCGCGGGACGATCCACGCGCTGTGTCTGGCGTTGTTGCGCGAATACCCCGAGGAGGTGGGTCTTAAACGAGGATTCGGCGTCGCGGACGAGCAGTATCAGCACGTCATCCTGCACCGCTTGCGCGTACCCGGCGAGCGGCGGGGCGGGATGTTGAGCCGGTTCGGGCGTCACCGCTTCCAGCAGTACCCGCTCGCCGCAGATGAAGCGCGGTTGTATCGGGAATACGTCGCTTGGCTCGCGCACCGCAACATGGTGGACTTCGACGACCTCATCGTCAAAGCCGAGGCGCTGCTGCGCCACAATGGCGAGCTGGCGGACGCGATAGCGGCGCGCTGGGACTATCTGCTCGTCGACGAGTTTCAAGACGTCAACGCGGTGCAGTACGACTTCCTGAAGCGCCTCGCCGCGCCCCATGGCAACTTCTACGCCGTCGGCGACGACGAGCAGTCGATCTTCGCGTGGACCGGCGCCGACCCGATGGTACTGGAACGGTTCCGGCGGGACTACGAGGTCGCGCCGATCATTCTGGACAAGAACTGTCGCTGCTCGCGGCAGATCTTCGAGACGGCGCGCCGCGTGCTGGCGCAGAATCCGCGGCTGTTCGAGAAACAGCTCACGTCCGACATCGAGTCGCCGCACGACGTCGGCGTGCGCGCGTTCCGGGACGAGCACGAAGAAGCGACGTGGCTGATCGCCGACCTCGGCAAGGACCCACACGCCGCCATCCTCTATCGCAAGCATCGCCTCGGCCAATATCTCGAGGGCCGGCTGCTCCGGGCCGGCATCCCCTGCCGCCTGGCGCGCGGCCGCTCCCTCATCGAAGACCCGGTGATCGGCTACGTCATCGCGGCGTTGCGGATCGTGCGCACTCCCGATGACCCCGCAGCACTGCATGCGTTCGCGCAAATCGTGCTCTCGGAGCACTTCCTGCAGGAGGTCGAGGCAGCGCTGGACGACACGAAGCCGTTCGTCGAGTCGCTGCGCAGCGTGGCGCGGCGACGCGTGCCGGAGCACCCCGACACCAAGCGGCTGTGGCGCCTCATCTTTCAGATCGAGAACTTGCGCGCGCTGCCGCGCACCCACAGCGTGCTCCCCGCCGTCATCGACGAGATCGTGTCGCAGACGCCAGGCCCGTACCGCAACAAGCTCGAAGACCGCCACGACGAGTTGAGCGACCCCGCCACGTGGCCGGAAGCCGTGCGGCTCGTGGAGCAACTCGGCGCTGAGCGCGGCGTCGTCATCGCACCACGGGGCGGGAGCGGGGCTGAGTTCGCGATTCGGGGCATGATCGCCGCGGCCGGACTGCGACGCGTCGCGGTGGATGCAGCAGGCATCGAGGCAGATGCCCTGACGGTCTTCAAGGCGCTGCAATTGCTTCACGCCAGGGACGTGGACACAGCGCTGCCGCGCTTCGTCACATTCGATTTCGAGACGACGGACAAGGACGTCGAGACCTGCGGCGTCGTGGAGATCGGTGGCGCGCGCGTGGTGAATAGGGAGATCGTCGAGCGCTTCCACGCAATGGTGAATCCCTACAAGCCTATCTCACCCAGGGCCACACAGGTTCACGGCTACACGGATGCCGATGTCGCCTCTGCGCCGTCGTTCAGCGAAGTCTTCCCGCAGTTTCGCGCCTTTGTTGGTGACGACGTCCTCGTCGCCCACAACGGCCAGCACTTCGACATCCCCGTGCTCAAGCGACTGGCCGTGGGGCGCGACGCCAGCGAGACGCTCACGTTCTACGATACCCTGCTGCTCGCCAGGTCTTTGTCGCGCGAGGGCGCCTCGCAGGAGGACCTGGCGCATCGCTTCGGGATCGACGGCGGCCGGGCGCACCACGCGCTCGACGATGCCGTCACGCTGGCGCAGGTGTATCTGGGGCTGGAGCGCGAGCGCGCGAAGCAGGCGCGCAAGGCACTCCTGGCGAACGTGCTGGACTATCTCGCGCTGGCGCTCGCGCTGGAACCGGGCGAGCTGAGCGGTGAACGGAAGCTGTTTTGGGACATCGGACGCTACCGGACGCTGGGTCCCTATAGCGATGCGCTCGAGTTCTACGCCGCCTCGCGCACCGCCGCTGCGCCCACCATCGAGCAGGTCATCGACAGGCTCGGCGGCGCCAAGCTCCTCGCCTCGCTCCGGGCACGGCGCGACCCTACTCAACGCTACGCCGCAGCGCTCGCACGACTCCGCACGTTGGTGGACGATCAGGCGACGTCGCTCGCCGACGGCATCGATCGCTTGCTCGAACGCGTGGCGCTCTCAGCCGCCGAGGAAATCGATGCCGGGCGCGGGGATGGTCGCGTGAACCTGCTCACCCTGCACTCCACCAAAGGCCTCGAGTTCTCGCGCGTCTACGTCCTCGGCGTCGAGGACTACGAGATCCCCGGCTACCAGGCCGTCACCAACAACATCACCGATGAAATCGAAGAGGCGCGGCGGCTGCTCTACGTCGGCATGACGCGGGCCCGCGACCGGCTGGTGCTCACCCGTGTCGAGCGGCGCTTCGGGCGCGACACGGGTGGGAGCACTTTTCTCGAAGAGATGGGCCTACGGCCTGGGCCGCTCCACGTGCGGGATCCGAATCTCCGCCCGGCTCTCTTTGGATAGCGCCGTATCGGCGCCAATTTCCGGCGCATAGACCCGCCGCAGCGCGGCCAGATACCGACCCTGTAATCCCGCCAACGTGCCGTGCTCCTCTTTCACCGCCGCGCGCAGCTCCGGATGCGTCAAGAAGTCGAACAACACCGCGGCCTCGAGCTGCGCGTCGAGCAGGAACGCCTTGTGGCCGATGTCGGCGAAGTTGTCGTCGCGCATGCCGTAGGTGTGATTCGCAAACGCTGAGCTGCGCACACTGATCCCGACGCCCGGAATGTCGCGACTCACCCATCCGGTCTCTTCGTAGCCAGCGGGACGGCCCTTCTCTTCTTGCAGACCGGGCGCGCCGAGTTTCTTGGCATACGCGAAGAAGAGCTCCTCGAGCGCGGACACGGTGATGCCGTCGCGGTACTCGCCGTAGCGGGTGACCGCGACCTCGGTCTCGGTCATCTGTGCCGCACCCTTCGCGGCGTCGTCCATCATGCGCGCGATGTGCTCGAGATAGACCTCGTCCGGAAAGCGAATGAAGTAGTCGACGACGGTGTGATCGGGCACGACGTTGGGCGCGATGCCGCCCTCGGGGATCACCCCCTGCACGCGGTGCTCGGAGCGCCACGTGGAGCGCAGGTGGTCGACCGCGGAATAGAACTGCACGGCGGCTTCGAGCGCATTGCGGCCGTTCCAGGCCGAGAGTTGATGCGCGGGCCGGCCGGTGAAAGTGTACTTCACCGCGTCGATGTTGAGGCAGCACACCCCAAATCCCGGCCGGTCGCGCCGCGTCTCCACCGTTGAATGGCTGCGCACCAGGATGTCGGCGCCCTTGAACACGCCCGCCCTCCACATGATGCCTTTGGCCGGCGGATCGACCTCCTCGGCGGGCGTGCCGTAGATGACGATGCGGCCGGAGACGCGCGCTTGCGTCATGTACTCCATGACGGCGCGCGCCGCGGCGAACGCCACCGGACTCTGCGCGTTGTGCTGGTCCCCATGGAAGTCGCCCTGCGTGCCGCGCAGCGCATCGTACTCGGCGATGAGGCCGAGGGTTGGACCAGTGGCACCGCCCCCCCCGGCGGGCGACGTCCAGCGCGCGACGAACGCGGTCGGCATCCCGGCGACGCCGGTGTCGATCTGGAAGCCGTAGCTCCGCAGCAGCGCGGTGAGCGTGTCGACCGCCTGAAACTCGTGCCAGCCGACCTCGGGGTGATGGCCGATCCAGTCGGAGACGCCCTGCAGCTCGCCGCTCCAGAAGGTCGCGACGCGCGCGAGCACCCGATCGCGCGCAGGATCGGCCCGTGCGGCCAGGCGCTGCGCGTTCTCGGTCGGCTTGAGACGCGCCTCGAGCGAATCGATCTGGCGGAGAATGGTCGCGGCCGCTTCGCGTTCGATGTCGGTAGTCTGTGTGAGTGCAACCAGGGCGAGTATGAGCGGAGTCATTGCACCTCCTTCACTGCGTGACCTTGATCTTCATGGGCACGATCACGGTGCCCCATTGCAGTCGCAGCACCGCCGAGTCCGCATCCACCAGTGGGAAGTAATAGGTCAGAGTCTCCACGTGCGGACCAGTTTCGCTGCTCACACTGACCCGCAGCGCGTCCTGCGACTCGCCGGGGTAATTCGTATGCCAACCGCCGACGCCGCGATTGAAGATCACGGTCCACGGCTTGGGTGGCGCGTCGGGAATGGTCCAGAGCGAGTAGCGCCCCGCGGCGAGCGCATGCCCGTCGATCGTCACGTCCTTGCTGAAGGAGATCGTCGTCGCGGAGTCGGCGCCGGGATGCCAGATCCGGCCCCAGTGGACAAGGCTGCCAAACAGGTCGCGGCCGCGGGCGACCGGCCGGTTGTAGGAGATGCTGACTTCCGTACCCTGGATGTGCTGCGTCACAGTCCCGTGCTGGCTGCGCGGATACTGCGGCAGCAGTAGCAGGAACAGGGAAACGAATCGTATGGTTGTGGCTGGCATAATCCTCCGGAGAATCTATGTCACAGACGGTTTTGGTCACGGGCGCGTCGTCGGGCATCGGGCAGGCGACGGCACAGCTGCTCGCGGAACGTGGGCATCGCGTGTTCGGCACGACTCGCAAGCCCGGCGCGGCGCAGGCGAGCGGATTCACGATGGTGGGGTTGGACGTCCGTTCCGATGACTCGGTTCGTGGGTGCGTCGACCAGGTCCTGTCCCAGGCCGGTCGTCTCGACGTGTTGGTGAACAACGCCGGTTATACGCTCATGGGCGCCGCGGAGGAGACGAGCGTCGCGGAAGCGAAGGCCCAGTTCGAAACGAATTTCTTTGGCGTCGTCCGCATGGTGAACGCGGTGCTCCCAGTGATGCGGAAAGCCGGCGCGGGCAAGATCGTCAATATCGGCTCGCTCGCGGGCATCACGGCGATTCCCTTCGGCGGGTTCTATACCGCCAGCAAGTTCGCGATCGAGGGATACTCGGAGGCGCTCTGGCATGAGCTGCGGCCGCTGGGCATCAGTGTCAGCGTGATCGAGCCGGGATTTGTGCACACGGCGATTGGCGACGCCACGCAGGTCGCGGAATCCACGCTGCAGGCGTACGATCCCGTCCGCACGCGCGCGACGTCCGCGCTCGGCCGCCAGGTCAAGGGAGGAATCCCGCCTGAAGCCGTCGCGAAGACGGTGCTGCGGGCGATCGAAAGCCGGACGCCGTCGCTGCGCTATCGCGTCGGCACCGACGCGGCCTGGTTCCCGCGGCTGAAGCAGGTCATGCCGTGGCCATTATTCGCGGTGGGTGTGCGCCGCACATTCGACGTCTAGACTTTGCCGTGCAGCTTTCTGACGGTCTCGATGGTGTCGGCGTCGTCCGGTTTCTTGTCCTCACGATAGCGCACGACGCGGGCGAAGCGCAGCGCCAGACCACCGGGATAATGCGGGCTGTCCTGCAGGCCGTTGAACGCGATCTCGACGACGAGCTCGGGCCGCACATACACCACGATCCCGTCGCGGTGGGTCTCCAGCTCCTGCAGCTTCTGCGTCTGCCACGCGAGCATTTCGTCGGTCAGTCCCTTGAATGTCTTGCCGAGCATGACGAACCCACCGGTGGGATCGCGGGCGCCGAGGTGCAGGTTGGACAGCCTGCCGTGCCGCCGGCCGTGGCCCCACTCGGCCGCGAGTACGACGAGGTCGAGCGTGTTCGCCTGCTTGATCTTGAACCAGGCGCCTCCGCGACGCCCCGCTTCGTACGTGGACTCGAGCCCTTTGGCCATCAGCCCTTCCTGACCGGCCGCGATCGCGGCGTCGAAGAAGTTTCTCGCCGCGTGGGCATCTGCGGTGATGATGCTCGGCGGACGGTGCGCCTCGGGGAGCAGCTTGGTACGCACGGAGTACGGCTGGTCGAGCAGTGATCTGCCGTCCAGATACAAGATGTCAAAGAAGAATGGTACGCCGGCGCCGAGGCGCTTCATCGTCTCCTGAAAACGCAGCGGCCGGTTGTCGGCCGTCAGGGCGATCGCCTCGCCGTCCAGAATCGCTTGGTTCAACGGCAACTTCCTCACGATCTCCACGACAGCGGTCAGCTCGGCGGTGATGTCATTCAAAATTCGCGAGTAGACGCGCACTTCGCTTCCACGTTTGTGCACCTGAATGCGAATGCCGTCCAGCTTGTACTCAAAGGAAGCCGGTCCCAATTCGGCGAGTGCCTCCTCGACATTCCCCGCCGTTTTCGCGAGCATCGGCTTGAGCGGCCGGAACAGCTCGATCTTGAAGCTCGAAATATCCGAGCGGGCAACTGCACCCAGATTGCCTGCCAGCATCACCGCGCGTCTGACGTCCTCGGCCGGCAACTCGCGCGCCTGCGCGAGCGCCTCGACCATGATCCCCTCGAGCGCGCCCTGGCGTAATTCTCCCGTCAACAAGCGAAACAGGAAATCCTGCTCTTCCGCCGTGGCGCTCGCGAACAGCTCAGCGAGCAGGCGCTGCTTCTCGCCGGCGGAGCCCTTCCCCGCCGTTGTCGAGATCTTCTCGAGCACTGCATCGACATCCCGCAGTTGCAGGCTTGCCGACGTGCCGACGTGCAACTTGGCCTTCTGCAACGTCGCCCACCCCACCCCGACCTTTGCCTGCCGAATCGTGCCCGACAGATAGGCGATGGCGAGCTCGATCTCGTCGGGACCGGCCTGCTTCAGTAGATCGGCGAGGAGTTTGATCTTGGCGAGGCGGCCGCTGGTCGAGGCAACCTTGTTGGAGGTTTCGGTGAGGGAATTGAGCAGCATAATTTTCAATTTATGCCGAAGCTGAGCGCTGGGCTGCTCCCGTACCGCGAGCGCAACAATGCGCTCGAGGTCTTCCTCGTCCATCCCGGCGGACCGTTCTGGGCAACTAAAGATGAAGGTGCCTGGTCGATCCCCAAGGGCGAGTTCGAGCCAGGGGAGGATCCGCTTGCCGCCGCGCAGCGCGAGTTCACGGAAGAGACTGGATTCGTGGCCTCAGGCGATTTCGTCCCACTGACGCCCCTGAAGCAGCGCAGCGGCAAGATCGTGTATGCATGGGGTGTGGAGATGGACTGCGATCCGGCGCTGGTGCGCAGCAACACATTCACGTGGAAGGGCCGGACGTATCCAGAGATCGATCGCGCGGCGTGGTTCACCCTCGCTCACGCGCGGCAGAAAATCCTCCCTGGCCAGCTGGGCTTCCTCGATCAACTCGAGACCGGCCACCATTGTCCTTAAGGACAGTGCTTGCCGAGCACACCCTTCAGGGTGTGAAAACCCGAGGAAGCTTTATTCGCGGAAGTGCAGCGGATCGCGGAGGTTTTGGAGCTCCCGATAATAATAGAGGGCCGTCGGCCGGCGGTCGTCGAATCGCAAAGACTTCACAAACGCCAGCTCCTCCGCGCTCGCGTCACCGCTGAGCATCGGGTCGCGCAGAAATTCCGCGAGTCCTTTTTCCTGATCACCGTTCGCGTGTTCGTGGTATTCGAAACCCTTGTGCGCACCATTCGTGAGCGTGACGGTGAGCGCGAAGGTCGCCGGATCCCATTCCCACGACGCGACACCCGAGTCGAGCCGGGCGCGCTGCTTTGGCGTCACGTGCAGCGCATCGGCGTCGAGGTGGGCGGCTTGGAGCAGTGTCTGCGCGACGAGGCGTTCCAGCTCGCCGAAGGATTGCCGTTCGATGATGGCGCGGACCGCCGCGACTTCGGCAGGCGCGCACTTTTTCAGGATCAGCTCGCGTAATTCCGGAAGCAGCGGCGCCACTTCGCCGAGCTCGCGTTTCCGCTCTTCCTTGAGATGCGCAGCGGCGACGCGAGCCAGCTCGCCCTGGGGCAGCTTGAGGAAGCGGTCCATGCGGTCGTAGATGTCGGTGCGCTCGGGGGCGGGCGGCGACTTCTTGCGCGTGAGGATTTGGGACACATAGGACTCGGTAACACGCGCGGCGCGGGCGAGGTCCCGCTGGTCCAGGTCCAGCTCGTCCAGCCGCTGCCGTATCACCAGGGCGATATCCATCTTAACCAACTCCGTTAATTATGATGGTTCATTGAGCCACACAGTTGACAAACTTAGTACAGCAGGGTACGTTTTGCCAGTCAGGGAGTGTCAGTGCAGCGATGTTCACGCTGGCGCAGTGAAGGAGCTTCCATGTACGCACGCAACGTCACGCTACATCTCAAGGCCAACAAAGGCGCTGATTTCACCCGCACGCTCGAGAACGACGTCCTGCCGATGCTGCGCAAGCAGTCCGGCTTCAAGGACGAGATCACCTTTCTCGCCGCCGATGGCACCGAAGCCGTCGCGATCAGCCTGTGGGAGAAGAAAGAGAATGCGGAGGCCTACGGCCGTGATACCTATCCTGCCGTGTTACAGACGCTGGAGCGGGTGGTCGAGGGGACGCCTCAGGTAGACAGCTACGAGGTGTCGAACTCCACGTTCCACAAGATTGCGTCGAATTCGAATCAGAGTCAGCCGGTGACCCGCTAAGCGAAGCGAAGGAGCGTCCATGCTGGACATTCACTGTCATCGTTGTGGCGGGTTTATCGGCAATCCAGCCGGGACGACCTACCGGGAGGCGTCGGCAGCGACGCCTCCGGTTTCACCGCACAGCGGTTTGTGCGTGTGCGGGAAGCCGGTCGTGTACGGCCCGGCGCCGGAGGCTGCGGCCGGCGGGCTCGGCGGAGTGCATCACCTCCGCTCGGCATCCCGCAATTAAGGCGAACCGCTCGGCATCGCGCAGCCCGCTCGTCGTCGACCGTGGGCCGGCGCGCTGTCCCGCCTGTCACCAGTATCTCCAATTCCGCACCGATCGCAACGGCCGCATGGTCGAGTACTGCCCGTGCGGCCATCGCGCGTTTGTCGAGCGGCGCAGCGGTAAACGTGAGGAGCCACTCCAATGACTAAGGAAGTTCCGATTGAAATCGAGGGGACCGTGCACGAGCTGCTGCGCAATTCCACATTTCGCGTAACGCTCGCCAACGGACATTCCGTGCTCGCGACGATCGCCGGCAAGATGCGGAAGTTTCGGATTCGCGTGCTCGCGGGCGATCGGGTAACGCTGGCGCTTTCGCCGTACGATCTCACCAGAGGCAGGATCGTTTACCGGCATAAATGAGGTGCGCAGCCCTTAGGACGCGCCGAGTCCTAGCATCGCCCCTTCATGTTCTAGCAGCCACCGTTTGGTATCCAATCCCCCGCCGAAGCCCGTGAGCTCCCCCTTTGATCCCACGACCCGATGGCACGGGACGATGATGGGGATGGGGTTCTTGCCGTTGGCGAGACCGACGGCGCGGGTGGCGTGCTTGTCACCGAGGAGTTTCGCGAGCGCGCCGTAGCTCGTGGTCGTGCCGTAGGGGATCTGCCGCAGGGCATTCCACACCCGGTGTTCGAACGCCGAGCCGACAGCTTCGAGCGGCAAGGCGAATGTGGTGCGGGTGCGGGCGAAGTATTCCTCGAGCTGTTGTCGTGCGCGCGCGAGCACTTCGGCCGCCGGGCCCTGCTTCGCTTCCACCCAGCCGGCCTGGTGCGTCGGCGCGGGACCGCGGCGCGACGTCGGGAAGTACACGCCGGTGAGGGCGGTTTCGGAGGCCGTGAGGACGAGCTCGCCAATGGGCGTTTGGAGGCGGGTGAAGGCTAAGGACATATGGAAGGATAATACGAGGTCCATTGCCACATAACGCCCCCCTAACGATTGCATAACCGCTGGCGATCACAATCAAACACATGGAACGGGCTGTCACGGTTTGGGCCTCCGTGCTCTTTGTCACGAGAGCGGCGGCGCGGGCGGCGGTTGTCACCCGCCACGCGAACTTGCGCGCCGGCCCATCGAGGTCGTGGCCGATCAAGGAGGAGCTCCATCCAGGCGACGAGCTGCTGCTCGTCGATGCCGGGCGGACGGACGGCTATTACGAGGTCCGGGCCCGTGATGGAGAAGGCGGATGGGTGTTGGCAGGCGACGTCCAGATCACGGACCTGGCCCGGTGGAGCGAAGACCGTGACGCCCCGCTCGTCGCCTATGTCGTGGACGTCACGCCAGGCAGCCAGGAGACCCCACGCCGCGCGCCTTGGCGCGTGTTCATGGTGCAGCACGACGTGGATTTGACAACCCCGGCACTCAAGGAGACGCTCCGAGGCCATTGGGTGCGATTCTCTGGTGCATGAGGGGTGGTGCGGGCCCTGAATCGGTAACCCAGATTAGGTCGTGCCCATCCTCCAGCGCGAGCGACTCGCCCGAGCCCTAAGCGGCCGCTATACAATAGAAGGCGAGCTCGGTCAGGGCGGCATGGCGGTGGTGTATCGCGCCCGCGACCTGAAGCATGACCGGCTGGTCGCGATCAAGGTCTTCAAGCCGGAGCTGGCGCAAGCGCTCGGCCCCGACCGGTTTCTCCGCGAGATCAAGGTCACCGCGCAGCTCAGTCACCCGCACATCCTGCCGCTGCTGGACTCGGGCGAAGCGGACGGGCTGCTGTTCTACGTCACGCCGTATGTAGAGGGCGAATCGCTGCGCCACCGGCTCGACCGCGAGCGCAAGCTACCGCTCGATGAAGCGCTGCGCATCACCCGCGAGGTCGCCGATGGGCTCGAGTCTGCGCACCGCCGCGGCGTGATTCATCGCGACATCAAGCCCGAGAACATCCTGCTCGAAGAGGGCCACGCGGTGATCGCCGATTTCGGGATCGCGCGCGCGGTGGCCGAGTCGGCCGAGGAGCGACTGACGGGGACCGGCGTCGCGGTCGGCACACCAGAGTATATGAGTCCGGAACAGAGAATGGGCGGACGTGTCGGGCCGATCGATGCGCGCACCGACGTCTTCGCCCTGGCGTGCGTGCTCCACGAGCTACTGACGGGAGAGCCGCCCGCCGCGGCGAAATCCCCGACTCCGCTCCCCGAGGGCGTCGACCGCGCCGTGCGCCGCGCCTTGAGCGACGCACCCGAGCGGCGGTTTGACAGCACATCCGCCTTCATTGCAGCGCTGCCGCGACCCACCTCTCAGGACGGCGATCTCAGCGCGGTAGCACGGCTGATGCGGCGGCCGGCATACGCCATCCCCGCCGGCCTGCTGATCGTTCTCGGCGTTCTCGCCATCATCCTACCGGGACGTTCGCGCGCCGCTCGCGAGCGCGGGCGCGAGCTACTCTCGCGCGCTACGACGCTCGCCGATTCGGGACGCTACGGGGAGGCCTATGCCGCATTGACGCAGGCGGAGCGCGCCTTGCCGGGCGACAGCGGCGTCGCGCGGCTGATGCCCAAAGTGGCCGACGTCCTGACGGTGACGAGTGCGCCGCCGGGAGCGCGCGTGTACCTCGAGCGGTTCGTCGCCGAGTCGGCCGCCCAGCGGCCCGACAGCGTGCTGCTCGGTGAGACGCCGATCCGCGCGCGCCGGATGGCCCGTGGCGACTACCGCGCCGTGATCGCAAAGGACGGCTTCGTTCCGTTCACGACGATGACGGCGACGTACGGCAGTCGACCGCGTCTTTCCGGCCTGAGAAATGAACCGATCACGATCGACGTACGCCTCTTCCCAGCGGATTCTGCTCCCGTCGACATGGTGTATGTCCCCGGCGGCGTCTACCACCTGGCCGGGCCGGCGATGCCGCTCGGTCTCGAGGCGCGCCTGGACGACTTTTGGATCGACAAGTACGAGGTGAGCAACGAGCAGTACCAGGCCTTCGTGACGGGAGGCGGCTATCGGCGCGCGGAGCTGCAAGGTTTCGCCGACCGCAGCGGGATGCCGGGTCCACGCGGTTGGACTGGACAGGAATATCCGCAAGGCCGCCGCCGTTACCCTGTCACTGATGTGAGCTGGGTGGAAGCGGCGGCGTATTGCGCCGCGCGGGGAAAGGGTTTGCCCACGGTGTTCGAGTGGGAGAAAGCGGCGCGCAACGGCGCCACGGCGCCGGGCGAGGGGCAGATGATGCCGTGGGGATATGGGCGACCGGGAGACGCGACGAGTTTGCGCGCCAACTTCGGCAGCAGCGGGAGCCAGCCCGTTGATGCGTATCCATTCGGCATCAGTATCTGGGGCGCGTACAACATGGCCGGCAATGTGAAGGAGTGGACGGCGAATCCGGTACAGGGGGGCTACGGCGTTACGGGCGGATCGTGGGAGGACCCGATCTATATGTACCCGACGTATGGCGCGCTCGCGGCCAACGCGTCGTCACCGTCGCTCGGATTTCGCTGCGCCAGCCCAACAGTCGCCGGCCACGACCAAGGGGGCTTCCGCGTTCCCATCGAAACCCGCACCCCGCACTATACGCCCGTGTCCAGCGCGACGTTCAAGTCGTTGCTCGACCACTACCGCTACGACTCCCGTCCGCTCGAGGCCACCGTGTTGCAGAGTGTCGAGACGCCCGATTGGACTCGGCACAAGATCCGCTACGTCGCGCTCGAGGGTGATACGACGCTGGCGTATCTCTATCTGCCAAAGCAGGCGGCGGCGCCGTTTCAAACGATGGTGTATCTCTGCAGCTCCGCGGCGTTTCTTCAGGTCCGCACGGTCCCCGAGGAAGTCGATTGGGCGATCGGTCCGAACATTCGTGCGGGTCGGGCGGTACTCGCGATTGTCTTCAAGGGCATGGCGGAGCGCGCGTTCGGACCGGGGTGGGAGCCGCCGGCACCGACCTCCGTGCGTTTCCGCGATTTGATGGTGTTGCATGCGACGGAGCTGCGCCGAGGGCTGGACTATCTCGCGACCCGCGCGGACGTGGACATGCGGCGCCTCGCCTTCGTGGCGACGAGCTGGGGTGCCGGATCGCGATTGCCGCTGGCCGCGGTGGACGACCGGTTTCGCGCGATGGTCTTCATCGGCGGCGGAATCGATGAGCGGATGTCGCTCGCGGCACTACCGGAGGCCTCCAGCATCAACTTCGCTCCCTACATCAGGCCACCGAAGCTGCTCTTGAACGGGCGCGATGACGAAGAGGATCCGTGGCTCACGCGAGCGTTGCCGCTGTGGAGTCTGCTGCGCGAGCCGAAGCAGCTGGTGCTCGTGCCCGGCGCCGGGCATATCGTGCCGCTCGAGATTCGGGTGCCGGCGATCAATCGGTTTTTGGATCAGACGTTGGGGCCGGTGCGGCGCGCACCGTGAGGTTAGGGTGCTCGAGCTCGCGTAGTTAACTAATCAAGTGAATAATGATTTAGATTCAATACCGCGACTTGACAAATATAGTACATTCGGCTAGGTTGCGCGAGTTGCGTAGTGTTCGCAGTGAAAAGTGCTGTTGCAGTTGCAGAGAGTTGTCTGCAGAGGAGATTGTCAGATGTATGCTCGTAATGTGTCGCTGAACCTGAAGGCCAATGCCCAGTCCGAGTTTGTTCGGATGCTGGAGACGGACGTCCTCCCCGTGCTGCGCAAGCAGAACGGCTTTAAGGACGAGATCACATTCGTGGCTCCGAACGGCACGGATGCGCTCGCCATAAGCTTGTGGGAGAAGCGCGAAAATGCGGAAGCGTTTGGTCGCGATGCGTATCCCGGCGTACTGGCGAGCCTGGCGACCGTTATCGACGGGACGCCTCGTGTCGAGACGTACGAAGTGAAGAACTCGACGTTCCACAAGATTGCATCGAAGAACTAGTCGAGTGAAGCAGTAGTGCGCACAGCAGGACGCAGCATCGGGGGCGGCAGTACGCCGCCCCCAGGTTTTCACGAATGGAGATGGTTATGATTACCGAGATCCATTGTCATACCTGCGGCGGACGCATCACCGATCCGACGCTCGTGTCCTACCGTCTAGCGGACGGTGCGGTCGTGGCCGCGGTGCCCCGCACCGGCCTGTGCAGCTGCGCGCTGGCGATCGTGTACGGCCCACCAGCGGGCTACTTGTCCTCGCCCGGGTTCCCCAGACCCATCATCCCTTCCTGAGGCGCTTGGTGCGGCCGCGCTCCGCGACCAGCTCCCCAAGGCGATCCCACATTTCCGGCCGGATGTTGTCGGCGAGTTCCCTACTCTGTTTCGCGAGCATGCCGCTGATGTCGGTTGTGTCGAGGCCCGCCATGCGCCCTTCCGCAATCACGTTCTCGAAATGGATCCGGGCTTCCTGGATCATGGGACCCAAGGGACCGGGGCCGCTGCCGCGCTCGCCGACGGCGAGGGCCAGCAGGTAGAGGTCGCGGGCGCCATCCAGGCGCTGGGCGAGGTACTCGTGCGCGGTCATGCCAGACTCTCTGAAGCTAGTGAGTCGAGAAAGAAGGCCATCACGAAGCCGGCGAGCAAGAGTTCTCCGGCTTTTCGGTGACTTGCGGCGACAAATCCTCCAGCTTAGCCTCATCGTAACGCTGTTCCGCGTTCGACTACTCCTGCGCCCGCTAGGAGGAGTTATGCGTCTCTCCTCGCTCGCCCGGATCGCCGGGCTTCTCGTACTCACCTCGTGTAACACTGTCGTCGACACCGGCCAGCCAGTGGGTCCACTCTCGCTGTCGGTCGTGTCCGGCAACAACCAGAGCGGACCACCTGGGACGGAGTTGCCGAATCCGCTCGTCGCGCTCGTGGAGGACTCGCGCAGCCACGCCGTGAAAGGGCAGATCGTCAATTTCGTCGTGGTCGCGGGCGGCGGCAGCGTCTTCGCCGGTGCCGCGATCACGGGCGGTGATGGCATCGCCCAGGAACGCTGGACCCTCGGTCTCTCGGGACCGCAACAGGTCGAAGCACGCGCCGTCGACAATGCAACAGGTGCGAAGCTCACGTTCGCGGTCTTCACCGCGACGCTGACCGATGTCCAACCGCCTGTCGTGACCAATGTGGCAACGTCACCTCCGAATCCGGTCGCAGGCAGCCCGTTCGACCTGACCGCGGTCGTGAACGACGCTGCTACGGGCGGCTCGAACATCGCGGCGGCGACCTATACGATCGATGGCGGTCCACCGGTCGCGATGGTCGCGCAGGACGGCGCGTTCGATCAGCCAACCGAAGCGGTGCTGGCCCACGTGCCGCCGTTCGCGGCCGGCGGTTCGCACACCTTCTGCGTGACCGGCAGAGATGCCGCCGGGAACGTGAGCAGTCCGAGCTGCATCACGGTGGTCGTCGCCGAGGCCGCGATTTACGTCAGTCCCGCGGGCGACGATGCGGCGAGCGGCACGCGGGCCGCGCCGCTCAAGACCATCGGTGCGGCGCTCGCGCTGGCTGGCACATCCGGTAAGAACAGAGTGAACGTCGCGCAGGGCACCTATCCAGAGAATGTGCAGCTGCGCTCCGGGATCAGTGTGTACGGCGGTTACGATCCCGCAACCTGGACGCGCGCGCCGGCGATCTCCATCACGACGATCGGCCCCGGACCCGCCATTACGGCCGTTGCGATGCAGGGCGACAACGTGACGGGAGTGACCATCGACGGCTTCACCATCCGGAGCGGCGACGCGGTCGTTTCCCGAGAGAGCGCCTACGGGATCGTGTTGACGAGCAGCGTGGCGACGATCTCGGGGAATCACATCATCGCGGGCAACGGCGTGGGCGGCCGGAACGGCTTTGATGGTGGCCCGGGACAGAATGGCGTCACCGGATCCAATGGCCAGCCGGGCCAGCTCAGCGGCCCCTCAGGTTTAGGCGGTGTGGGTGGCGTGCTCATGTGTTTTGGCAGCTCCGCCAGCGGCGGCGCGGGAGGTGATGGTGGGGATCCCGGCCTGGCCGGTCAAGACGGCGGGTCCGGCTTTGGACCCACTCCGGGCGCTGGGGGAGTCGGGGGGGCCGGCGGCGTCTCGAGCCCGCTGCCTCCAGGTCAAGACGGCGCGAGTCCCCTGAACGGCGGTTCTGGCGTTGGTGGTTTTTCCGGCGCCGACTTCGGCGGCTTTTCCTTCGGACGCTACACCACGGCGGACGGCGGGACTGGCCAGCTCGGCCAACGCGGTGGGGGCGGCGGGGGCGGCGGGGGCGGGGGCGGGCTCAATGCCTTTCTCCTCACCGGCGGCGGCAACGGCGGCGGTGGTGGTGGAAGCGGCGGTTGCGCGGGGACGGGCGGTGGTGGCGGTGGTGGTGCTGGCGGCTCGTTCGGCATCGTCGGGGTAGCGTCGACCTTGACCATCACCGGCAACACGATCGAGACGGGGAACGGCGCTGCCGGCGGCGCGGGCGGCAGTGGTGCCCCGGGTGGCGCCGGCGCGACTGGTGGCCTCGGCGCGACGAATGATGCGCCGCAAGTTGGCGCCGGCGGCAACGGCGGCGCGGGTGGGTCTGGTGGTGCCGGCGGCCCGGGCGGTGGTGGCGGCGGCGGTCCCACCATCGGCATCGCCTTCCATGGCGGCACGGTCACGGAAAGCGGCAACAGCTTCGCGCTCGGCGCCGCCGGCGTGGGTGGAGCGTCTCCACAGGGCGGCAATGTGGGTAACACGGGACGTCGCACGACAGTCTTTAGTTTTTAGCCAGTTCGCTGCGCCAAGAACGCGGTTTGGATTCACAGGCTAAAGCCTGCGCTCGGCCGTCATCCAAGCGGAGCGGGCGGGGGGGCGGATCGAGATCCTGGCCGGCGGCGGGATCGACGGGGAGAATGTCGCTCGGCTGGTGAAAGCGACGGGCGTGCGCGAAGTGGATTTCAGTGCGAAGGACGCGGAGAAGGTAAGGAAAGTGGTACGTAGTTTGTCCGTGCCCTGAAGGGCCGGCTCGGCGAGGCATTGCCCTTTTTAATTCGCCCGAGCAACGAGCCTTTGGAACCGCGGATTGCGTCGCAGCGGGTCGAAGGTCGGATCGATCTTCAGCCACCCGGGAGACAGATAGTACGGCATCGCCAGCAACGGCTCGAGCCGATCGAGCGCCTTCTCCCGCTCATTCGCGAGGATGTAGATGCGCACGAGCTGGTGCTGGATGTATGGTCCGAGGTCCGCATCCTGCGCGATCGGCCGTAGCGCGACCGCGTGCTCACCTTCCCGTTTCGCCTCGGCGTAGCGGCCAAGATAGGCGAGGGCCAAGGCGAGGGCGACGCGTTGCGCGGCGTCGTTGGGCGATGCTTGGACGTGTTGCGCGAACGTGATCCGCGCCGTGTCGGCGAAGGCTCGTATCCGGGCCGTGTCTCCGCGCAAGGCGTACGTCTGCGCGAGCACAATTCCCCACTGGGCCCGATCCCCATCGAACGCGTTGGGCGTGAGCCGCAGCAGCAAGGCTTGCTGCGTGTCGTCGAGCACCCACATGAGGTCGCCGAAGGTCGCCATATAGGCCACGAGCGCGGAGGGGTCAACGTCTTTCGAGGCGGTTTGGAGGACGGCTCGCGCTGCGGCAAGGTCCCCGCGGCCGAGCAGCGCCATCACCTTTCCCTCGAGCAGATCGAGATTCGCGGGCGCGAAGGCAAGCCCCTTGTCGAAGGCCTCGAGGGCCTCGGCGTAGCGCCGCAGGTAAGTCAGACGCACCCCCAATACAAACGCTGTCGCGACCGACCGCGGATCGAGCCGGTCGGCTTGGCGGATATGATCCAGCGCCGTTTCCCACCGGCCGAGACCCCATTCGGCGCGAGAGAGGGCCGAGAGGACGTCCGCGCTGCCGGGGGCGAGGTGGTAGCCTTGGGCTAACTGCTCGAGCGCCATGACCTTGTCCCCCAAGACCAGGCTGTAATAGGCGCCCAGGGCCTGGTGGCCAGCGGGGCCGTTCGGAGCCAGCGCCAGCGCGCGCTGCGCCGCGCCGTAGGCCGCCGCCGCATCGGCCGGCTTCGCGGAAATGAACGCGTACAACGCCGAGTGGGTGCGCGAGAGCTGGGCCCAGGCCTGGGCGAAGGTCGAATCGAGGGCTACAGCCTGTTCGTAATACGGCACGGCCCGCCGTAGGTCCAGCGGATTCCCGGTGTTGTTCTGAAACACTGCCTCTCCGTGCAGGAACGCGTCGTAGGCGGCGAGGTTTGCCGTGGGCCGCGCGGCGAGCCGCTGCTGCGCGGTGGCGCCCAGCGCGACGTCGAGCGCCTGCGCGACGCGGCTGGCAATGTCGGATTGCACCTGGAAAATGTCCGTCGGCTCGGCGTCGAAGGACTGCTGCCATTTGCTGATGGGCGCGGAGCGGCCGCGCACCTCTACCAACTCGGGACTGACGTGCACGGTCACGTGACCGCCCGGCCCTTTCTGCCAGCGCACCGTGGCGGTCAGGAGATACTGCGCGCCGAGCTCTTGCGCGATCTGTTGCGGCGGCTTGGTCGTCCTCTTGAACGGGGTCGAGCTTGCGCGCCCGATGACCTCGAGTCCGGCCAATCCGGCGAGCTTGCCACGCACCTCATCGGCCATGCCGTCGGCGAAATACTCTTGCTCCGGACTCCCGAGGTTTTCGAACGGCAGCACCGCGAGGACTCGCTCAGCGCCATCGGCTCCTGCTCGGGTGCGTCGCCAGGCGAATAGAACGCCGACACCGATTAGAAAACCCACGAGCAGCATCGCGAACAGGGGCCGACGCCGCACTGAACCGCTCACGGCCTCGTCGAGCGCCCGCGCGAAATCAGCCGCGCTCGGATAGCGATCGCGGGGCGTGACCGCCAGCGCTCGGCGGAGCACGGCATCGAGCGCACCGGCCACATGCCTGGGCTTCGTAATTCGGGAGGACGGCGGCTCGCCCGTGAGCATCTCGTACAGCACGCTGGCAAGCGAGTAGACGTCGCTCGAGGGATCGAGATCGCGCGCGCCGCTCGCCTGCTCGGGGCTCATGTATGCGGGCGTCCCGACGGCGATGCCCGTGTTGGTGAGGCGGGTCTCGGCGTCCAGAGCGCGCGCGATGCCGAAGTCCGCCACCAGCGCGTGAGTGCCCGTGAGCATGATGTTCTCGGGTTTCACATCGCGATGAACGATCCCGTGGCGGTGGGCGTAGTCGAGCGCCTCGGCCGTCTCCCGCGCGATCCGCAGGGCGTCCTCTACGGGAAGTTGATGCTCGCGTTCCAGCCGATCGCGAAGCGTCTCGCCTTCCACGAAAGGCATCGTGAACCACAGCTCACCGGCCGCCTCACCCGAATCGTGCACCGACAGGATGTGGGGATGCTGCAGGCGGGCGGCCAGCAGGATTTCCTGTTGGAAGCGTTCGGATCCGAGCGCCGCGGCGATCTCCGGGTGGAGTAGCTTGAGCGCGACCGGACGGTCGTGCTTGAGATCGTGGGCGAGATAGACCGTCGCCATCCCGCCGCGCCCCAGCTCCCGGTCGAGGCGGTAGCGGTTGGCGAGGGCGGCACGCAGGCGGGTATACCGGTCGGGCAGCGAGGGCTCGGTTTGGGTGACGTCGCAAGAATAGAGACCAGAGCGGGACTGAGCTAGAGCCCGGCGTTGAATTGATGCCTCCATCGTTCGTTCGATACGCCTCAATTCACATTGTTCGCCCATCGTACCGCGCGGGCGGCAGCGCGTGCGAAGTCTTCGCAGCCATGAGGTGCTGGTGTGGCGAAACTGGTAAACGCGGAGACTTCGCACGTCTCTGGGCTCACGCCCTTGCGGGTTCGAATCCCGCCACCAGCATCCCCGCTACCCGTTGACTCGGCGCAGGTGATCGCCGATGTTTTACGTACGTGCGAGGTCTCCGCGTAGCCAGTTTCGCTACGCCAAAACGACAGCCGGGGAGCAATAGCTCTCCGGCTTTCGTGTTTTCACAGGCTAAAGCCTGCGCTCGGCAAACATTGTCCTTAAGGACAGCGCTCGCCGAGCACACCCTTCAGGGTGTGGAGGCCAGCCGCTGTATAATTGAAGAGTGACGTCGATCCCGTATTACCACGTCGATGCGTTTACCAGCGCGCTATTCGCGGGCAATCCGGCCGGTGTGTGCATTCTTTCGGACTTTCCGCCTGACCGGACGATGCTCCAGATCGCTGCCGAGAACCGCCATTCACAGACGGCGTTTGTCGTGCAGCGCGGCACCGCCGAGTTCGATTTGCGCTGGTTCTCACCGCTGGTCGAGGACGATCTCTGCGGGCACGCGACACTGGCGACCGCGACTGTGCTTGCGGCGCGGGCACGAAACCTGGCCGGTGCGATTCCAGACGCGCAGTGGCGAGCTGAGGGCGACGCGCAAGGGCGACTGGTTCGAGCTCGATTTTCCGGCGCGGCCCGCTGCGCCATGTGACCCTCCGGCGGCGCTGCTACCCGCGCTCGGGCTCAGCACGGCTCAGGTTTTCAAGGACACGCGCGACTATCTCGTGGTGGTCGAAAGCGCCAGGCAAGTCGCGGCGTTGAAACCGGATATCGAAGCGCTGGCGCGGATCGACATCGGGAACGGCGGCACGATCGTGACCGCGCCGGGCGACGGAGGGGGCGACTGCGACTACGTGGTGCGGTTCTTCGCCCCGTCCGTGGGCATTCCGGAGGATCCGGCGACTGGATCGATCACCTGCACGTTGGCGCCCTATTGGGCGGCGCGACACGGCAAGCGGGCGCTGCGGGCTCGGCAGCTCAGTCCGCGCGGCGGAGAGCTGCGCTGCGAATTGGCGGGTGACCGTGTGAAGATCGCAAGGCAGGCGCGGCTGTATTTACAGGGTACGATCGCGATTTAGCGGGCGGGCTTTCGTGTTTTCACAGGCTAAAGCCTGCGCTCGCCAAGACATTGTCCTTAGGATCCAGTCGGCAGTTTATTGATACGGGCGTCCGTCAACGTTACACACTGGAGCGCAGGTTCCGTGGGAATCACGCCCCACCTGCCGCGCTCGGTCGACATTCCGCCCTCGGAATTGGCCTCATCACCCCTGGCATCGGCGTTGCACGCGTGTCATTCATCCGATCCAGGAGGAGTCCGTGAAGCGCTGCGCCGTCGCCACCGTAATCACCCTCGCGATCGCGGCATGTAGCCACGATTCGCCTAACGCACCCAACGCTTCGCCACCGCCCGGCTTTGCACAGACCTCGCACATCCACATCATGCCGCTCATCGGACACATGCGCCCCGGCTCAGCACCCGCACAGGGGCCCCAGGCGCCCACGGTGGACAACGGCATCTACTATCACGGCGGTCCCGTCATCCTCGCACAGAAGGTCGCCGCGATCTATTGGTCCAGCAACACGATTTACGCGGGCGGGCCCGCCCCAGGCACGACCGGGCCCGGCTCGGCCGACGGGTCGGTGATCGGCTACTTCCTGAACAACCTCGGGGGGTCGCCCTACTACAACATCAACACGACCTACACCGACAGCGCGGGCACCGCTATTCAGAACAGCGTCACTTACACCGAGTTCTGGGCGTCCAACACCAACGTGCCACTGCCCATCGTGCCCGTCACCGACCTGCAGATGCAGAATCAGATCATCGCGGGCTTCACGAGCGGCCAGCTCACCTACGACCCAAGCACGCTGTACCTGATCTTCAGCGACCAACTCGTCAATCTCGGCGGCGGCTTCGGGTCGGTATACTGCGCCTACCACGGCAACTTTACCTGGAACGGCAACGACGTGAAATATGCCGCCATGCCGCACGACATCGATGTCTTCGACTGCAACGCCCTCTCGGGCTCGCCCAACGACGATGCCGCCGCCGACGCCGAGGTCAACACCCTGGCGCACGAGACTGAAGAGACCAACACCGACGAAGACCTCGATGCCTGGTACGACAACTCGGGCAACGAGAACGGCGACAAGTGCGCCTGGAACTTCGGCACGACCTACACAACGGCGAACGGCTCGACTGCGAACATGAAGATCGGCACGAAGGACTTCCTGGTGCAGCAGAACTGGGTCAACGCCAACGGCGGCGGGTGCAGGCTGAGTTGGTGACAAAGCCGATGTTGTATCGTGTCTCCCTGCCTTGAAGCCTGCCCAGAGCGCAGCTCAGCTCGCGCGCACCCGATCGAGTACGAACCGGATCGCTTGGAGCACGAGGCCGGGCTCCGTGGCCTGAATGTCGTGCCCGCTGCGCGTGGTTTCGATATGGATCGCGTTGCGGGAGCGGCGAAACCACTCCTCGTGCAGCGCGCGCCACACCTCGTGTCCCCGCGCGGTGCCGTTCACGTACGTCGCGTTCGAGTCGGACTTCATGCTGGTGAGCACGGCGAGCGGGATATCGGGGAGCGGCGCCATGCCCTCCACCGCTCCCGCCGCCTGGATCCGTACCGTTTCGCGGATTTCCTCGGCCTCTGCACCGGGCGGCAACGTCTTGAGCACCGAGTCGAAGGACGCGCGAAACGCACCCGGATACGTGCTGTCGATGCGCCCAAACTCCTTCACCTGGCGCTCGTGCGTCCCATCCACGAGCACGAGCCCCGCGACATCGGACGGATAGAGCGAGGTGTAGAGCCGGACAAGCAGTCCGCCGTAGGATCGTCCTACGAGGACGAACGGCGGCCGCAGCGCCAGGCGGCGGAGCAACTCGTGCAGATCGCTGGCGGCGTGACGCGCGCCGTAGCCGTCGGGGCTGGGGGGGCTCGGGTCGGAGCGGCCAAAGCCCGCGCGCGAATAGAGGACGACGCTCGTGAGCTCAGCGGCCGCGGTCGCGACCGGCAGCCAGGTATTCAGCGAGTCGGCGAGGCCGACTTCGAACACGATGGTCGGCGCGCCGGCGCCCATGCGCGAGACGTCGAGGTGCCGGCCGCCAATGTCCACGCGCTGGTGCTCCTGTCCCGCGAGGAGCGCAGGACAGAGCAACAGCCCTACGGCAGCGCTACGCATGCCGGCAATTTTAACCGCGCGCGAAGCGCTCTGCAGGGCAACGATAGGGTACTACTCGGCGTGCCTTCGGGAGCTACTATGCCAAACGACATGGGGACGTTTCGCGTTGACATCGAGGTTGAGAACCCGGCCAGGCCGGGCCAAAAACGCACGCTCCCGTCTGTCCTGGTCGACACGGGTGCGGAGTTGAGTTGGGTACCGACCGAGCTGCTCGAATCGTTAGGCGTCGAGCGCAACAATCAGTGGCGGTTCCGCCAGGCGAATGGGACGGTGCTCGAGCGCTGGACCGGCACGGTCTCGGTATACGTCGCGGGAAAGCGGGCGGGCGACGAAGTCGTGTTCGGCGAACCGGGCGACCTGACACTGCTGGGCTCTCGCACGTTGGAAGGCCTCAACTTCCGAGTCGAACCCGTCACGAAGCAGCTCGTCGATGCCGGACCGGCGCCCGCGGCGGTATTGGTCACCGCGTAGCCGGTTTCGCTACGCCAAAACGAAAGCCGGGGAGCGACAGCTCTCCGGCTTTTTTGTGTTGTTCCCAATTCGGAACGCTCGAAGGCGATTGCGGGCCTAAGTACCCGCCGGCACATTTGCTGTCCCCCTTTTAGGAGGTTCCATGTCTACTCGCTCGTTCTTCTGGGCGTCCCCCCTCTTGTGCGCAGCGCTGTTCGTCGCGTGCGCCGAGGAACGCACCGTCGCCCCGTCCGTCACCCCGCCGTCGTTCTCGAGCCAAGGCGCGCCTACTGCTCCGGCCGCCTTCCGCTTCTACCAGCAGCACAACCTGCTGTCCGACGGGACGGTGGCGGCGGACCGGGTGGATCCCAACCTGGTGAACGCGTGGGGGCTGGTGTCGGGCCCGACGACGCCGTGGTGGATCTCGGACAACGGGACGGGCCGCTCGACGCTCTATAATGTCGGTACCGGCACCATCCCGTTGATTGTCACGGTTCCAGGGGCGGGGGGTGGGCAGAGCGCGCCGACCGGCCTCGTGTTCAACGGCGGCACCAGCTTTGTCGTGACCAACAGTGCCGGCACGAGCCCGGCGCGTTTCATCTTTGCGAGCGAGGACGGCACGATCTCCGGATTTCGAGGGGTGCCCGTCGTGATTGCCGTGGATAACTCGGCGAGCGGGGCTGTGTACAAGGGCCTCGCGATCGCCAGCACGACGACCGGCGACGTCCTGTACGCCACCAACTTCCACGCCGGCACCGTCGACGTCTTCGACGGCCATTTCAATCCGATCCACATGACCGGCGCGTTCACCGACCCCGCTCTCCCCGCCGGCTACGCGCCCTTCGGGATTCAGGACATCGGTGGGACCATCTACGTGACCTACGCATTGCAAAACGCGGAAAGGCACGACGATGTGGCGGGCGAGGGCCACGGCTTCGTGAACGCTTTTGACACGAACGGCAACCTGATCCGCCGCGTCGCGTCCCGGGACAACCTCAACTCTCCGTGGGGGCTGGCGCTGGCGCCCGCCGATTTCGGGGCGTTCAGCAACGACCTGCTCGTCGGCAACTTCGGCGACGGGCGCGTTCATGCCTTCGACCCCGCGACCTTGGACGGCAACGGAGAGTTTACGCACCGCGGCCCGCTGCTCTCCGCCGAAGGAGGGCCGCTCGCCATTGACGGCCTCTGGGCGCTCAGCTTCGGCAAGGGCGCCGCCAACAACGGGCCGAGGAATACCCTCTTCTTCACCGCGGGCCCCGACGGCGAACAGCACGGTTTGTTCGGGACGCTGGTGGTGGCCGCGCGCCCGGGAGTGACGAAGGAACCGTAAACGCCGCCCTACGCCACGAAAGCCGGGGAGCGAGAGCTCTCCGGCTTTTGTGTGTGGCAGAAGTGACCTCAACGATTGCGTAGCACGTCGTCGAAGAACTCCCGCAGATCGAGCTCGAACGGCGCCGTGGACGGCTCCGGATGCCACCTGAGACTGGTGCTTACGATCTCGGGGCGCTCGTCGGTGGCCCGCCAGCACTCCACAATGCGTGCATCCACATCGACAATCCAGTATTCACCGACGCGCTCCTGTTGGTAGAGCCGCCGCTTGACTTGCCGATCGGCACGTGCGGTCGAGGGCGAAAGGACTTCGACCGCCAACAGTAGCGTCCGGATTTGACTCCACCCTAGCACCCGTCCCTCGCCGGGCGTAATGGGCAGGACAAAGAGATCGGGCTGGACGAGCATGTCAGCATGGAATGAGATGTCGGCCGGCGAGGCCAAGACCTCGGCCCATTTCTCGTGTTGGAGGTAATTCGCTAGACGAACCAACAATCCAGTGACGGCCCGTTGATGAGTCGCGGACGGGGCCGGCGTCACAACCAGCTCCCCGGCGATGACCTCGTAGCGATAGTTGTCGTCGGGCAGCGCGCGGACCATGGCGGCAGTCCAGCGTTTAGCGGTGTGTGGCATACCCATATTGTGCTCGGCTCGGCGCGGGGGGCGCAAGTAGACACCCACTCAGGATGTGCGTGCCGGTATCCGGGTACGGTACCGATTCATCGCGAGCAAGGGCGCATTGACGCGAGAGAGACCGAGAGCTCTCTCAGGCTGTCGTCCGTGCCCTAAAGGGCCGCGGCCCTTCGCTGCGCTCAGGGCAGGCTTTCAGCCGACGGATAATTCGCGAAGCTTCTCTAAGACTTTGACCATCGCCCACGTGTCCCGCTCGCAATAGTCCAGCAGGTCCTGGCGCACGCGATCCCGTTCTTCCGGCGACATCTTCTGTGCGACAAACAACAGCCGCGCGATCTCGACGCTCGCGACGAGGCCATCGACGATCGGGATGGTAGACGTTGTCCCGGATGACCGGCAGCAAGTCGATCGGCTTGTGCTCGAGCGCCTCGAGCTCTGGGCGCAGCTCCGGCACTGCCTTCTGCGGCCTTGGTCATGGGTGTGATGGATCCGCGTTTTCTTGTCCCCGGGTGCGTGATACGGATACCGTATGCATATTGTACGCACACGATACTGGGGACTCCGCGATGGGCCGGAAAGTGCGCAAGACATTGAACATTGACGCCCCAAGCTCGAGCAGGCGCGTGAGTATCTCAGGCTGGACACCGAGACGGAGGTGATCGATCGGCTACTCGACGACCTTGTCTGGGAGCGCAGGCTCCTCGAGGTCCTCCGTTCAGCCCCGAAGAGCTTCAAGACGTTTCGGTCGCCGCTGACGACCCACCCACCGCCCCATTTGAGCCGGCCGCGCCGTAGATGAGGGTTGTCCCCGACACGAACGTGTGGATCACTTGGTCGGCGCGCGCGCCGGAGGACTTGAGTCTCGGCGACCGCGGTGACGCACTTCCCTTTCTTGCGACGATCACCCTCCAGGAGCTCTGGGCTGGTGCGCGCTCCACGGCCGACCGGGCGTACTGCGAGCGTCTGCTCGTTGAGGCACAGCGTCATGGGAAACTGCTCAATCCCCCTGCCGCCGCGTGGATCCTGGCCGGTCAGGCGCTCGGTGTGCTGGCGCGGCGGGGGCGGCTGGGAGCGGCGCGACTGCGCGCGTTGCGCAATGACGTGTTGCTCGCCGCCACCGCGTGGGCATACGACGCTGCGGTGATGACGCACAACCGGGCCGATTTCACCCGAATTGCCAGCATCCTGCCAGTGCGGATCGTGGAGCCGCCCAGAACCGAGGCGTAGCGCGAGCTCGCCACATTGACTCGGCGGGACAGACTGCCGATCCTTGAAACGACCCGTTAGCCGATCTGCTGGATGTCGTACCGAAGAAGCCGTGAAGACGTTGGTCGCCCGAGATGCGCAGCGGATTGGTCATCTGCTGCGCAACGCTAACCGGCTTTGTCTGCTCTGATTAGAAGGCGCTATGCCGGAATTGTTTGCCGCAGGAACCCAACGGTTGGTTGCCGAACCCCCTGTACGTGCATCAGGCGGCCTGTCGGCTGGTGCGGAGCGACTACGACCTCTACGTTGCGGCCAACTGCGATCCGGATCTGCAGTTTGCCGTACGACGACAGCTAGTGGCCCGCGACCAGGCGCTCGAACCGTGGAGTCCCCCGCAATGGCGTATAGAGGGGATCGACGCGCAGCAGCGGAAGCGAGACCGGGGACGGGATCGAGAGCAGGTATTCGAGCTGGTCGAGGGCGGCATCGTACTCCCCGGTCCGTACATAGATCTCAACCAGGTCGAGCACCGCACGGGGTCCGGCTAACGCATCTCTAGACACTGGGACAAGCTGGGCCCCCTCTTGCCCCAGTCGAATCGCGTCGGCCTTGCGACCCAGGCCGGCGTAGGCCAGGGCCAGTTGAGTTTCCACCGGCTGCTGCCCCGATGCCTTGTTCGGTGGTCGGGCGGCCATCTTTGCTGCTAGGACAACACGGGCAGAGTCATAGTAGGCATGCGCCGCCGGGATGTCGTTCTTCACACCATAGAATTCTGCTTTGGTCAGGTAATAGCCGGCGCTGTCGCCCCCCACCGCCTGCAGCGTGAGGCGGGTGAGCGCGTCGTGATAGTCAGCGGCGAGCACCCTGACCCGCTCACGGTACTCCCCTGCAATCGGGTCCGCCAGGATTCGCGCGGGGTCGAGGGTGTTGCCGGCCTGCTGCAAGACCTGCCCGGCCCTCGTGGCGTTTCCGTCCTGCATCAGATAAAGGTCCGCTCGTTGGGCATAGTATCCAGGGACCTCCGGAGCGAGCGAAATCGCCCGCCCGAGGGCGCGCTCGGCCTCCGAGTATCGACGCAGCAGACGGTAGGTTTGCCCGAGGTCAAAGAAGAGCGAATGGCTGCGCGGGTCAAGCTCCGCGGCCCGGATAAGGTTGCTCACTGCTTCCGCCCATCGACCCTGGCGGCGGCGAATGTAGCCGATCGCGCTGATCACGTCCGGGTCGTTCGGCTGCCGCTCCCGCACCCAGCCAAACTGCTCTAGCGCAAGGTCATAGTCCCGGCTCCCCCAGTAGTAGTAGTAGCCCAGCGCGAGGTGGGTTTCCGCGAGCTCGGGGCCGAGCTGCTGCGCGCGGCCCAGGGCGGCTTGCGCCTTCGGCAACTCCCCTGTCTGATCGAAAATCCACGACAGGAACAGGTGCGCGCGCGCGAGCGCGGCGTAGGCGAGGGCGAACTTGGGGTCCAATTGAACGGCCCGCTGGTACATCCGCACGGCCAGGTGGGCATCCTCCTCCCGATATTGTCTCGCGTCGTAGTCCTCGCCCCGCAGGTAGGAGTCGTAGGCCTCGAGGTTCGCGGTCGGTCTCACGCCGAGCGCCTGGCGTTCCGGCGCGAGCAGGGTCACGTCCAAGGTCTCCGCCACCTGCGTGGCGATGCTCGACTGGACGTCGAACACGTCCGCCAGCACCGCGTCGTACACGTTCGCCCAGACGTGGCTCGCGTCCGAGACGCGGATGAGCTGCGGCGTGACCCGCACGCGGCTCGGGCCCTGGGGCGGCTTTTCCCAGCGGACGGTCCCCTCGAGGATGTACGCGACCCCCAGCTCCTGGCCGATCTGCGGGATCGTCTTCGTGGTCTTCTTGTACTGGACGGCGCTGGTGCGGCCGATGACGCCGAGCCCGTGCAGCCCTGCGAGCCGGGCGGTGAGCTCCTCGGTCATCCCGTCCGCGAAGTACTCGTCTTCCGGCCGGCCGAGGTTAGCGAAGGGCAGCACGACGAGCATCTTGCGCGCGGCGGCGCGGTTCGGTCCCGATCGCGCATGGAAGCGGGCGACCACCCCGAACCCGGCAAGCAGCCCGAGGGCCGCCATGCCCACGTACACCGGCCAGCGTTCCCAGGTACGCCAGCTCCGACGCAACGGGCGCTCGACAGAGACCGCCCCCGTGGGTGTGAGGCCCCCGCTCGGCGTGGCCATCGCCTCGAGCTGCTGGAGCAGCTCCGCGGCGGTCTGCCAGCGGTCGGCGGGCGACTTCTCGAGACACCGCATCACCAGCGCCGCGAGCGCCGCCGGCACCGTGGCCCGCCGCTTCGTCACTGGCTCCGGCGCCTCCGTCACC
>Ga0209158_1000010_pt1 | contig 142330 bp, 132 predicted proteins | sample GraSoiAngelo_140_FD_185897 | JGI IMG/M metagenome (GOLD analysis project Ga0209158, IMG submission 185897) | Grasslands soil microbial communities from the Angelo Coastal Reserve, California, USA - 14_0929_12_30cm (SPAdes) (version 2) | ecosystem: Environmental > Terrestrial > Soil >...
GGAAGAAAAGGTAAGAGGAGACCCGACGGTGCGGTAGGTCGCAGTGCCGTCACTGTAAGGAACTTCCCAGATCAGCTGCTTGTGCGCGACCTGCGGATCGTGCTCCAGGTCGGCATAGCATTGGACCGGCGCACACCACACATCGTTGGCCGAGAGCAGATCCATCCAGTAGGCAGTCGGATGAGTTGCGAAGTGATCTGAAAGCCGTTTGTGTATCTCGTCTCGGGCGGCAAACATTTTCTCATTGGTATCGTATTGCGCTAACCAGTCCACCTTCAGAATCTGGCCGAGCTTGGGGCACGGAAACATCGCCAGCATCAGGTATCCGTCGCAGGTGGCATACACTCCGCAGGGCCCGGTAACGCCCGGATGTCCGATGTTTTCCCCCGGGCGCTCCATCGACTGATGATGGTTGAGAAATACGGTGATCTCCTGTTGCTGCACGGCCATCATGCAGGACAGCAGATCGACATCGACGCGCTGCCCTTCGCCGGTACGGTTGCGGTGCTGGAGCGCGGCCAGGATCCCGATGACAAGATACAGACCCGTAAACTGATCGGCGATTGCCACGCCGAACAGCAGCGGCGGATCGTTGCGCCGGCCGGTAAGCCACATCGCGCCGGTGAGTGCCTGCACGAGGTAGTCCTGTCCGGGCCGGTTCGCGTACGGACCGGTTCGTCCATATCCCGAAGCGCCCGCATAGATCAGTCGCGGATTCCTCTGGCGAAGCGTCTCGTAGCCAAGGCCTGCGCGTTCCATAACGCCCGGGCGAAAGTTTTCGACCACGACGTCGGCCTGCTCAGCGAGTTCGAGAATCCGCTTTCGATCCTCAGGATCATGCAGATCCACCTCCACGCTGCGCTTGTTGCGATTGAATGCAAGGTAGGCATCGGTTTCGCCGTGGGTACGCGTCATGAAAATCCCCCATTGACGCATCCACTCCCCACCCTTTTTCTCCAGCTTTAAGATATCGGCGCCGCAGTCACCCAGGATCTGGGTGGCGAGCGGCCCTTGCAGAAGGGCAGTGAAATCCAGAACTCGTATGCCGGACAGCGGTCCGGCAGCGTCATGCGTGTGATGGCCCATAACTCCTCTTCGTCAGGACTTCGGCTCCGCAGCAAGCCAATCCGGCAGGAGTGATTCGACCAGCCGCCCGTACTCAGAGAGGCAAGCCTCGGCAGAGAGCTTTCCCGACCAAATGCACTGGTGGATCACTTCACCTGCAAGAGGCTGAAAGCTGCGGTGGCCGGGCACTCGCGGGCGAACGAAAGCCTGCTCCATGCTGTTGCGCGTTGCCGCAAAGAAACCTCGCGTTTGTTCATTCACGACAGGAGAAATCCACGCGGCCGCATGACCGGGCTGACCGCCGGCGCGGGCGTACAACCCCGACTGCACTTCGGGGGCGGCAAGATACCGCGCCAGGTCCGCAGCCAAATCCCGATGCGCCGAGCGCGCCGACAGCGCAAGACCGACCCCGCCGAGAACCGACCCTAGTATTCCGGACGACTGGCGGGGCGCGTTGTGAAAGCTCAGCCGATGCGGCCGGAATCCCGGCCTCGAGTAATTCGAGTAGCCGAACATCAGTGGAACATAGAGGATGGCGTCGGATTGAGACATGCGGTCCGACATCGCGATCGGGTCATCAATGCGGGATCCGGGGTGGACTAGCTTCGCCAACCGGCGTAGGAACTCCAGTGACTGAAGGCCGGCGGCTCGGTTCACGGGTCTGCCCATCGGCCAGAAATCCCTTCCGGCCAAGCTGACCCCGACGGAAAGAAACGCGCAATACGCATGGTTTGGACTGAGCGGAAGCGCAATCTGATGGGGACCTCCGCTGCATTCCGCAGCCAGTTCGGCAACCAGTTCCCATGTGTCGGGGAGTGAGCCCAGACGCGCGCCAGCCCACAGATCTTCACGTACAGCGCTGACCTGGCAGGCCGCGTCAATAGCGAGTGCCCACTGCTTCCTGCCCCACCCGTAAGACGGATAACTGGGTCCGACACTGTGGGCAGCCTGGTCTTCCAGGTAAGTTGGGCCCACCCAGTCATCGACGGGCACGATAAGGTCCGAGGTCGCCGCGAAGCCGACAAAGGGATGGTCAATCAGAACCAGGTCGTAAGCCGTGGCGAGTTCCTCGAGGGGCTGATCCTCAAACTGCTTCAGCGTCCGGGCGTCCCACTTGACCGCGATCGCGTGCTGCGCGGACCACTCCGCAGCAACGGCCTCCAGCGGGTCGCGCGCCCGGGGATGGTCCCATGCTATCCCGTGCAGTGTCGTAGGTTCACTCACAGTACGCCGTGGGCCGACAGGGTCAAGATCGGCCGCCCGTTCATCGCTGGGCCTGCCGAGTGGCTTGGATCTTCGCGGGATCGCGATAGAGCACGGTCTGAAGGTGCTCGCAGTAGAGCACCAGCTCGCCCTCGTTCTTGAACACCTCGTACTTGGCGCGCGTGAGGCCCCGGTCCGGGTATTTCGGCTCCTTCGCCAAGTTTGTGCGGATGGTGTAGATCGAGTCGCCAATGAACACTGGCTTGATGAAGCGCAGGCGATCATAGCCGTAGGAAAAGGCCTGCAGCCAGTTCGTGGCTACCAGTCCGATCCCCGCGCTGAATACGAAAGCGCCGGCCACCAGCCGGCGCCCAAACAGGCCCTCCTCTTTTGCGAAGACTTCGTCGGCCACGTAGGGATGCAGGTCCACAACGAGGGTGTTGAAGGCCATGCTTTCGCCTTCGGAGATGGTGCGCCTGATGGTGCGAAGGCGCTGGCCAATCTCGAAATCCTCCCAGTAAAGGTCTTCACAGCACCACAAGGGTATAGCTGCGTGCTCGGCAGGGAATTTGGCTTCGTACATGGTGTTTTCCGTTTGCTTGAACAAGGTTATTTTCCCGGATAACAGCGATTCAGGCCTTCCTTCAACGACCCCCGGCCAGCAGGAAATTCGTCTTGCCTTGTTCTGTATGTCAGAATATCTTCCTGCAATGCGGTACTCTATGCGCGCGCCGGAATACTGTCAAGCGCGCTCCGTGGAAAGGACTTCTGCCATATGGCATACTTTGAATCTTCGCCCGCGACCGCGATCCCGGTCTGCTTCCTCGGCAACTTCATCCCCCTGGGCACCAGGGGCGCAACTCTGCGGACCTGGCTGGCGCTGGTAATCGTGTCTTGCATTCAAGTTGCGGCCGCCCAGGAGAGTCCCTCCGTTCCGATCGGTTTGGATTCCCTCACCCAACTGGATCGTCTGCCACTGCTGCGCCGCGGGGTCTGGTTTCACTCGGTGGGCAGTCAGGATGTAACCGGCGGAAACAGCGATGGATTCAACGCAGAGTTCAGTAACCAGCATGTCGAAAATGGACGTTACGTGTTCCTCGACACTCGAGGTCCGAGTTGCGTGCAACTCTTCTGGGCTTCCCGCGTCAACGTATTCACGGATGAGTTGGGTTTCGACGGGGACCTGGCTATCGAGACCCGGCGGGGCGGAAAGCAGGCAACCTATCTCCTGCCTTTTGGCGACCTGTACTCGGGAAAGCGCGCGCCCTTCCTGCCGCCGCTCGTTCAGGACGAGCGCGGCGGCCATGGTTCCTCCTGGAGCTTTGTGCCGATCTGTTCGGAAGATGGCATCAAGATATCCACGGACAAAGGCGGACCGATGTTGTTTTATGAAATCTATTATCACAGTTTTTCTCGAGGCACAGGGGTCAACGCCTTCACGCCGAAGCTGGAGCTGGGACCCGCCCTGGAACGCTGGGCGGCAGTCGGCCAACCGCTGGATCGTCGCCCGTCAAGATCCGTGACTCGTGAGCTCGAGCTGCCGGCCGGGGCGATTGTGCCGATTTGGACATCATCCGCGCCGGGCACCGTTACCGCGATCTATCTAAAGCTCAGCCAGCTCAGCTATCAGGCTCTGCGGCAAGTGAAAATAAAAGCGTACTGGGATGGCGAGCTGGAACCCTCAGTCAACTCGCCGCTCGGTCCGTTCTTTGGCACAGGGTACTGGCCGGTTCCTGATCCTCCTGGAGCAACCCCGCGTTATGGGTTCACTCCCCTCGCCTCGAAAACCGGCCCTGTCGAACTTGGCAGGGTGGAAACTCGGTCGCTGCCTGTGGGAGCTACAAGGGACGGCTTCTACAACTTCTTTCCCATGCCGTTCTTCCAATCGGCGCGCCTCGAGCTGGTGAACGAATCGGACACGCTGCTGTCTGGCGTCAAAGTGGCAGTGCACAGCGTAGCTGGCAGGCCGGCGCCGTCAAGCGCGCACTTCCACGCGCGGTGGCGGGAAGAGAATCCAACCCTGCCCTATCACGACTACACTGTGCTTGAAACTCGTGGGCACGGGCATTACGTGGGGGCGGTGGTAGTCATGTCCTCCATCAACTACGACCCCGGCAAGCGCGGCCAGGCGCAGCGCTGGCACCTGGAGGGTGACGCGCGCTTCTACCTCGACGACAAGCGGACATTCGACGGTGGCAGTACCGGCACCGAGGATTACTTCATGGGGGGCTGGTACGACGTCGGCACGATGGACAAGGTGTTTTCCTTCCCCGCCAATGGTTACCCCGTGCACGATATCGATTCACAGGACCACACGGTGATGTTTCGCTTTCACTTGACCGACCTGGTTCCTTATTACCGCTCGTTCCGCTTCGCGTTGGAGCATGGGCCGGAAGGGAACCTCCCCACGGACTATTCAGGCACTGCTTTCTACTACCAGGTGGATACACCCGCCTTGGAGTTCACCGATCAGCTAACCATAGGTGACTTGCGGAGCGAGCAGTCCCACGCCTACTTCCCCAGCAAGATCAGTTGGAAGGGTTGCCGCGACTTACCCTTCGAAGGCGATCGTCAGATTGTTTTCACCAATGCCTACAAGGCCGACTTGAAGGGTGCGACCCATGAGAGCCTCAGCGAAACGGTTCACGCGTGCGGCCAGCGCGTCCGGGGCGCCATTGAATTTACGGTTTCGGTGCCGGCAGCCAATCAGGGCTTGGAGCTCCGCCGGATGCTGGACTATGCATCCGCGGATATTGCCGGCCAGGAGATGGACAAGCGACCTAGGCTGCTCATCGCCCCCAGGGAAGCGGCACAGGTCTTTGTGGACGGCCAGAAGGTTGGCGAATGGTATGCGCCACCCCGGCACGCTCGGTTGGCGTGGCTCGAAGATGAGTTTGAAGTCCCTGGCAAGTTTACTGCTGGAAAACGGAAAGTCAGGATTCGGCTCGAAGTCATGCCGGGAACTTCCTGGAGCGCATTCCAGTATCGCGCGTACAGCTATCGCTGAGCGCGAGTGGCTCAGGAGTCTCGGACACGATCCTTGACAAGGGCTGTTTCTGGAATTGAAAACGTAATAACCTTGGCACGGTCTGCGGCCTAGGAAGGATCGAACGTGAGATAGTCAACCCCGGTGCAACGGTTGCTCTTCGCCTTGGAGGAAATTATGCTTCGCTCACTATTCCTGGTTGTTCTTCTCGGGATGTTTGCGGGACAGCTTCAAGCCGCGGTAAGAGTAGAAAAAATCGAATACAAGGGCTGGAGAAACTGCTATCGGGTCAGCAACGGAAATATAGAGCTGGTGGTGACGGCCGATGTCGGTCCCAGGATCATCCGGTTCGGCTTCGTGGGCGGCCAGAACCTGCTTAAGGAATTCGCGGACCAGCTCGGTAAAGGTGGCGAGGAGAAGTTTCAGCTGCGCGGAGGCGATCGGGTATGGAAGGCCCCGGAAGACGCAGTGGCCACCTGGGCGCCGGATAATGCACCCGTCGAGGTCATTCTCACTCCGACGGGATTAGTTGCTCGAGCTAGGGTCGAACCGCTTACCAAGTTGCAAAAAGAGATCGAAGTCAGTATGGCGCCCGAGGGTGCAACTGTTACGCTCTCCCATCGCATTACGAATCAAAACGTCTTCCCTCTGGAGTTTTCCGCATGGGTGCTCACGATGATGGCTCCTGGGGGCCTGGAGATCACGGGGTTCCCGCCGCGCGGCAAACACCCGACGCATCTGGCCCCGACCAATCCACTGGTGATGTGGGCGTACACGGATCTTGCCGACAAACGCTGGACGTTCACCAAGAAATACTTGACCCTGCAGCAGGACGCGAGCAGCCCGGAGCCGCAGAAGCTGGGAATGTTTAACCCGGATACCTGGTCTATGTATCTGCTGAACGAAGAAGCGTTTCTTAAGCAAGCGAAGGCCGAGCCTGCCGAGGCCTATCCGGATTTTGGCTGTTCATTCGAAACCTTTACCAACCATGAATTTCTCGAGATGGAGACTCTGAGCCCGCTGAGCAAGGTCCTTCCCGGCCGCACGGTCGAGCAGGTGGAGCATTGGAGCCTGTATCGCAAGGTCAAACTCCCGGAGCTGACAGATGAAGGGATTGACCATGTGGTATTGCCGCTCCTGCAGGCGGCACGGCCGAGCAACTGACCTGAGAACGCCTGCATCGGGCTTGTGCCTGCCCCGAGCCTCATTCGCAGACTGATCTCAACACTACGCCGGCTGCACCGCCGGGGCAGGCCGGTACCCGCGAACTGCGAAGTAGAAAATGAAAGCGTGACAAAGCAGCGGGAGGACAAATGCCCTCTGAATGTTTCCCGCATCGGACACCAGCCCCATCATGGCGGGATAGACCGCTCCCCCAATGATGGACATCACCAGCAAGGAAGAACCAAGCTTGGTATATGGACCCAGACCTTTCAGACTGAGAGCGAAGATCGTGGGAAACATAATGGAATGGAAGAAGCCGAGAAACACAAGCGCCCACACCGGAGCGCTCCCCGAGGCGGCCAGAGCGATGGTGAGGCAGGTCAGTGCGCTGCCAGCAAACACGCCCAGCAGTCTGGCGGGGGCAACCTGCTTCATCATCGCCGAACCCGCCAGTCTCCCCAGCATGAAGCCGAGTACATGAAGTTGCAGATAGCGCGCCGCCACTTTTTCGTGGGTGCCAGGAACCGCAAATTCGGCAAAGCGAATCATGAAACTTGCCACCCCGACCTGGGCGCCGACGTAGCAGAACTGGGCCACCACTCCTTTGAGAAGGTGCGAGAACCGCCAGATTCCTCTCAACTTCACATCCGCGGTTGGAGAGGCTTGGGTTGGTTCGCTTTCTCGAATCTCCGGCAGATGCACGCAATAAATAAGGATGGCAACAAACAGAAATATGGCGCTAATCACCAGGTAAGGGCCCCTTACCATGTTAGCTTCCAGGATGCGGTAATTGAGCAACTGCTGAGGAGTCATGGCGGCGAGTTCGGCGGGCGTGTGCTCGATGCCGGAAAGGATGAATCGAGCGCCAAAGAAGACGATCATCACCGCCCCGACAGAATTGAAGAACTGTGCGAAATTGAGCCGCCGCGCGGAAGATTCCTCCCGGCCCAGCACGGTGATATAGGGGTTGGCCGCGACTTCCAGAAACGAGCCGCCGCAGGCCATCACGAAAATGGCGAGCAAGAAGAATGCGTACACCCGAATCGAAGCTGCGGGGATAAACAGAAAGGCGCCAGAAGCGTACAGGAGCAATCCAGTCAGAATTCCCTTCTTATAGCCCAAACGCTGCATCAGCCAGCCCGCCGGCAGCGCGGCGAGAAAGTAACCGCCAAAAAAGGCCGACTGCACAAGCGAAGATCTGAAGTCACTGAGGCTGAACGCCTTCTTGAGGTGCTGGATCAGAATGTCATTAACATTGACACCGATTGCCCATAAGAGGAACAAACTGGTGACCAGGATGAACGGCAGCAGGTATCGCCGTTCGGTGATTGACGCCGATGAACTCACCGGTAGCCTCCTTTAAGTAAGGTCGCGGTCCAGGTGGACGTATCCGCCATCTACATGCGGATGCTGGCCGGTAATGTGCCCTGCGCCCGGCGAGAGCAGGAATATTACTATCGCGGCAATTTCTTCCGGAGTGGTTATTCGTTTCCCCGGGGGGATCTTGGAGACCATCATTTTCAGTTTCTCTTCTGGATTCGGAAACGAGTTGAGCCACGGCTGGTATAGCGGGGTCATAACCTCGGCGGGAAGAACGGCATTCACTCGTATGCCGTAAGGCAACAACTCAGCGGCCCACTCTCGAGTTAAGGCCAGAATTGCGCCCTTGGCGGAGGCGTAGCCGGACGTCCCGTCTTGTCCGGTGAGCGCGACTTTCGAGCCGATGTTCACAATGCTTCCGCGAGATTGCTTAAGGTGCGGCACCGCGAAGTGTGCCATGTTGAAATAGTGCAGAACATTGCGCCGCAGGGAATCCAAGTATTCTGGCGGACTGCCGTGCTCGAGTCCGATCCGGTCATTGACTCCAGCATTGTTCACGAGCGCATCAAGCCTCTTGAAATCGCGGACGGTTTGGTCTACGGCTCGGCAATTCTCGGCTGCGGTGAGGTCGGTCGAGATGAGAAAACAGCGGTGGCGGCGCTCTACCAACTCGCCGGCCAGAGCCTCTCCCGCAGCCGTATCCTTATCAACGAGCACCGCGATAGCTCCTTTTTCGCACACTCCGCGGGCTATCGCCGCCCCAATACCCTTCGCACCGCCGGTGATCAGGATCATTTTGTCGTCCAACTGCAGATTCATACGTCGCCTTTCAAGCGATAGCAATCGAGTGCGTTCAAGCCAAAAACTTGCGCCTGCTGGTCAAGGGAAAGGCTTGAGGTGTACGTCCGAATCACCTCACCGACCTGGCTGTAGCTGCCGGCCAGCAAGCAGGCTGGCCAATCCGATCCGAACATGAGGCGCGCGCAGCCGAATGCGTCAAAGACGACATCAAGATAAGGAGTAAAATCACGGTTTTGCCAATTGCGCCAGTCAGCCTCGGTGAGGAGGCCAGATATTTTGCAATAGACATTCGGACCGGAGGCCAGCGTCCGAATGTGCTGGTTCCAGGGAGTTAACTCAGCGCTGCGAATGTGCGGCTTGGCCAGGTGATCGAGGACGAAACGTTGCCTCGGAAACTTGGCCACCAGTTCGATGGCGGCGGGCAATTGTTTCGTATAGATAAGAATGTCGTAGGTAAACCCGAACCCTTCGAGATTACCGATTCCGCGGCAGAATGCCGGCTTGAGCAGGAAACGATCGTCGGGTTCCGACTGTACGATATGGCGGAAATCGCGCAGCTTTTCGAATTGTGAAAGGCGCTCGAGATCCCGGGGCAAATCGTCTGCACACAAGTCTACCCAGCCGACGACTCCTTTGATCTCGCGATGCGTCCTGGCGAGTTCAAGCAGAAAGGTCGTCTCCTGCACCGATTGATCCGCCTGAACCGCCACGCAGCCGTCCATGCGGTTTGCCTTCAAGATTGGCAAGAGATCATCGGGCATGAAGTCTCGCCTGAGGACGGACATCTCCGGCGTCATCCAGCTATCTCTGCCTGGGTCATACCGCCAGAAGTGTTGATGGGAGTCGATCGTCAAACCGTTCCGTCACCCAAAACGATATCTAGTGGTTCCTCTAGCCAACCGTGTTAACCAACGTCCCGATGTCGCTGATTGTGATGCGAACCTCATCCCCGGCCACTAGGGTGAACGCGTCGGGTGGCACAATTCCAGTTCCGGTGAGCAGATAGCATCCGCTGGGGAAGCTGTTGTTTCGGAACAGATATCGGACAAGGGATGCCGGATCCCGTTTCATCTGAGCGAGAGTGGTGGCGCCGATAAACGCCTGTTCTCCGTTGCGAATGATCTCGAGGCGGATTTCCGTCGAGGAGTGCGGCGGCTCCTTCGAGACCAGCACGCAGGGCCCCAGAGCACAACAGCCATCCCAGATTTTGGCTTGGGGCAGATACAGCAGGTTCTCACCCTCAATGCTGCGCGAACTCACATCATTTCCGACCGTATAGCCGACGATGGTGCCCTTGGGCGTGATGAGCAAAGCCAACTCAGGTTCAGGCACCGACCAGGTTGAGTCATCGCGAATCGCAATCTTGGCTTTCGGCCCGACCACTCGATGAGGTGTGGCTTTGAAGAAAAGCTCGGGACGATCCGCATCGTAGACCCGATCATAAAAATCGCTGCCGCCCAGCAGTTGAGAGTCCTTGATGCGAGCTTCCCGGCTGCGATGGTACGTCACTCCCGCTGCCCATACTTCCTGGCTTCCGATCGGAGCCAACAAGTGACCGAGCACGTTCGGGCTGGTGTCCCGTGCCTTCCCGAGACCCTGCGACAAATATTCGCAAAGATCATCCCGCCCGGCCAGAGAGTCCCACCATTCGTTGCTGAGGTCAGTGCCAAGACCGCAGAGCCGACCATCTGCTTCCAGAACCGGCCCCCATTTTGTCCGATAAAGCTTCATGGTGTCTCAACCCCAGAGAGACAGTCGCGACCAGCGGCCTAATTTCGACCGCAGATTCTCTTGACAAACGGCAAAGAGAGACGATTATATCTTAGCTTCCGTATTGCGGTAACGTGTTCTGTTATACGGGACAACCCCAGAATCGCAGGATCGAGCGAGAGCCAGTGACGGCCATCCGCATTTGCTTTACCGGCGACTCCATCACGCTGGGCACGGGTGATGAAACCACGCTGGGCTGGCCGGGGAGGCTGGGCCGGGCGGCCTGGTCACAAGGACACGAAGATACGGTGTACAACCTGGGCGTACGGGGTGAGACTTCCGCGGACATCCGCTTGCGCTGGAGAAACGAGGCCGCCCGGCGCCTGCCTTCGACGATGAATTGGGCTCTGGTGTTTGCCTTCCAATCTGAACGATTGTGCGGTGGAGAACAACGTGAAGCAGAGAGTAGCCCTGGAGCATCTGTTCGTCGGACCCCTCCCTTTGAAGGGAGCGGCGTGCGTACCGTAGTTACATTTCCCAATTGACCAGACTTCACCAATCCGGCGTTCCGGATCCACCCCGCGGGCACGCGCAGCAGCCTGCTTCCCCCGCACTCCCCCCACAGGAAGCGACGATGCGGTCTCGGCTGGCCTGGCTGCTGCTGGCTGTTCTGTTTGCCGGGTCAGTGCTGAATTATCTCGACCGTGCGGTGTTGGGAGTGGTCATGCCCCAGGTGCGCCACAGTCTCTCCCTTTCCAACAGCGACTACGGCCTGGTGATTCATGCGTTCCTGCTCCTCTATATGATTTTCTACGTTGTCGGCGGAGAAGTGGCCGACTGGTTGGGATGCCGCCGCAGCTTTGTGGTCAACGTCATCGCCTGGTCCACCGCGAGTGTACTGCAGGCGCTTTCCCAGGGGTTGGCCAGCTTGTGCGCCTTTCGCGGCTTGTTGGGCGCAGCCGAAGGCGGGTTCTATCCCACCGCCATGCGCGGCGTTTCCGACTGGTTTCCCACTTCGAATCGCGCCAAGGCAGTGGGCATTCTGCTCTGCGGTTTGAGCGTGGGGAGCCTGGTGGCTCCGCCCGTGGTAGCTGCGATCACTCTCCGCTTCGGATGGCGGGCCGCGTTCTTGGTCACCGGAGCCTTGGGGTTCCTGCTCTTGCCACCATGGCTGTTCTTGCAGGCGCGTGCGGAACGCTTTTTCGGCAGAACCACGGCAATCCCGGCCAGGCAGCAACCATCCGGTTCCCGCCGTGGCGGCCAGGTTGAAACCTCCATCTGGCGCGCGGTCCGACAGAAGAAGTATTTATTCCTGCTGGCTGCGCGCAGTATCACGGACGCAATCTGGTTCTTCTACCTTTTCTGGATACCGGGCTACTTCCAGGAGGTTCGAGGATTCAACCTGGCTGCGGTGGGACGCTACCTGTGGATTCCTTACTTCTTTGGCGACACCGGCGCGTTGGCCGGAACCTGGATCAGCAGCGCGCTGGTTAGGAGGGGAGTCAGTCTCGACGGCAGCCGCAAGGCGGTCTTGGTTCCGTCCGCCCTGCTCGGCGCCTGCACCGTCTCCACCTACTACCTGGACGGCCAGATGGCGGCGCTGGCGGCTTTGAGTATTGCGCTGTTTGGCGTCTTCTCCTGGGCGGGCAATCTGCAAACCGCCATCACGGAAGTGATACCCCCTGAGCACGTCGCTGTCCTCTATGGAATTACGGGCGCGGTGGGAACGCTGACCGCCGCGATCTCCCAGCTACTCATCGGACGGGTGGTCGATCGCGTGGGCTACGAACCCGTCTTTATCGCCCTGGGGATCGGGGTTCTCGCAGCCCTGGGGCTCGTTTTTGCAGCCGGAGAGATTGTGCTGTGGCAGCCTGCTCCACCAGGGCAGAAGGAGACAACTCATGATGTCGAGGGGCATGTCGGTGATCCAAAACCAGAGTACGAAGCTGACCCCTGAACAGCAGCGGCGGTACGGGGAGCGGGGATACCACTACCTCCGGTTGCCTTCGGCGAGGCAGCGGCACGGGACCTGGGAGAGAAGTTCCTCGCTTATATGTAAGGAGAATGAGGAGCGCTTGAAGCATCTGTTGCCGCGCGAGAAGGTCGGCTATCTGGCCGAGACTCATTTTTTCCTGAAATGGGTGTACCGCATCGTGTCCCACCCTCGCGTGCTGGATGCCGTCGAGTCGGTGCTTGGTCCCAACATCCTGGTGTGGAACTCGCATTGGTTCCCCAAGTTTCCCAGAGATCGAGCTTATGTCTCCTGGCACCAGGACGCGACCTACTGGGGCCTGTCGCCGGCCAATGTGACGACCGCCTGGATCGCGCTTTCCGCGAGCACTCCAGAGAACGGGTGTCTGTGCGTGCTGCCGGAAAGCCATAGGCCGCCTTTGCTGCCGCAGCGGGAGACCTACGCCCCGGACAATATGTTGTCGCGCGGCCAGAAAATCGCGGTAGCGGTGGACGAAGCGCAGGCCGTGGACCTGCCTCTGCGTCCGGGTGAGTTTTCCCTTCACCACATCGGCGTGGTTCACGGTTCGGGACCAAACCGATCTGCGGTGGATCGAATCGGTCTCGCGGTACGGTACATTTCGCCGGACGTGGTGCAATCCGGATCCGAGCGTGAGCTGGTTCTACTGGTCCGGGGCCAGGACGAGTACGGCAACTTTGAGCTTGCCGATCCACCACAAGAAGACATGGCCTACGGCGAAAGTCGGGTGCACCACGAGGCCATGAGGCGCAAGGTCAGCAACCTGATGCCGCGGAATCAGCAGGCAGAAAAATGAGGGGCAGAGCCAGGTCCGGCCCACTCGGTTTGGAGACAAGAACTAATGAGAGCCGATAACTTCCACCAACCACACCTCCCATTGTGCCTGGGTGCCGTTCTGGTCGTTTTCTTACTGACCCTGTCCATGGGCACCGCTGCAGAAGAGCCGTTGCGCTCCCCTGCCGCCAAAGTCGAGACCTCCGCCATTCTGGCTTTTACGGAAGGGCCAGTCTATGCCGAAGACGGTAGCGTCTACTTCACCGAGATCGTAGGTAACCGCATCATGCGCTTGAAGCCCGGCGGCGGCGGAAGTCTGTTCAGCGGCGGCCCGGAAGTATTTCGTGCCCCGGCGGGACGGGCAGCAGGCCTGGCGTTCGACCAGCTCGGGCGCCTGCTGGCTGCGGAAGGGAACGGAGACGGAGGAAACCGGCGCGTAACACGAACCGAAAGGGATGGGACGATCACTGTCCTCGCCGACCGCTACCACGGCAAGCGGCTAAACAGTCCCAACGACCTTGATATAGACGCGCAAGGCCGTATCTACTTCACCGATCCGCGCTACCTCGACCGCTCTGACCTCGAGCAGGACAAAGATGCGGTCTATCGCATTGACCCGGACCGCACCCTGACGCGAATCATTGATGATGTCGAGCGGCCCAACGGCCTCGCTGTGTCCGCCGATCAGAAGACTCTGTACGTGGTGGACGACAATGACTCTCCCAAAGGCTCGCGCAAGGTTTACGCCTACGAGTTGAAACCGGATGGGTCGGTTGGAGGCCGGCGGGTGATTCACGATTTTGGCACCGGCCGCGGAGGCGACGGTGCCTGTCTGGACAGCCTGGGCAACCTCTACGTCGCGGCCGGGCGGAACACTCCCAATCTCCCCGCTGAGGACACTTCGGTGCCGGGCGGGGTTTACGTGTTTTCTCCCAGCGGGAAGCAGATTGACTTCATTCCCGTGGCGGCTGAGCCGGTCACCAACGTGGCGTTCGGAGACCCGGATCTGAAGACGCTCTACATCACGGCGGGACCGGCCCTCTACCACATCCGGCTCAATGTGTCCGGGTATGTCTTGTGGCCGCCTGCTTCGACTGCCGGCGTCAAGTAATTAGGAGCGGGCACGCCACCGGGCTTGGGACTCAGACCGGAATCAAAGAACCGGGCGAGCAAAAGCAAAAAATCTTCTTGACACGAGCTTCCCGCGTTTTATAAGTTTGTCCCGCATTTCGGTACTTGATTCTGTATTACAGAACACGCGATTCGCAGCCCAGTTACCGATTTCGGAGACGCGGATGAGGCGCAAGGGAATGGACGCCTTGCCGCTATGGGGTGCAGTTCGACAAAGCCAGGCACAGGCCGGAGGGGACGGGCAATGCCAATCGAACGCTTGACAGGGCATGGTCAACGTCATACAGTCTGTCCTCATGGTGGAATAAAGTTCTGTATTGCAGAACACCCAGACTTGCTGCGGGAGAGCACTCTTCCAACGGCGCGTGCAGGCCGTGCAATGCCTTCGGCCGTCCCGCAGGAGGCGAGTCTCGTTGCGACACCGTACACCAGAACCAGTTCTTTGCGGGGAGGGAAACATGCGGCTCAGGCGATTCGGGATCTTTCTTACAATCTTCGCGCTTTCGACCGTCAGTTTGGCCCAGCTCGATAAGGCGACGATCCTGGGAACAGTCTCCGATCAATCGGGAGCTGTCATACCCAACGCCAAGGTCGTTCTGCAAAACATGGGTACGTCAGTGGGAACTGAACTGACGACCGACGGAACGGGTTTCTTCATTGCGCCCGTGCTCTCCTTAGGAAAGTACAGAGTGACGGTGACGGCACCAGGATTCAAAACCTATCGCCAGGAGCGGATCAACCTCAGCGTAGCGGATCGGTTGAACCTTTCGATCGTCCTCCAGCCCGGCCAAGTAACGGAGACGATGACGGTGGAGTCGGGTGCGGAGCTGGTGCAGACCGCCACCTCAGCCCGGGGCGACGTGATCAACGAGCAACTGACCAAGAACTTGCCTCTCAATGGGCGCTCGGTCACCGATCTCATGCTGTTGGTGCCGGGCATGGTAGCCTCGGCACCACCGACGATCAATGGCGGAGCCGATGGCCGGTTGTTCCAGCCGGGATTGAAATACCTGGTGGACGGCGGCGATTCTTCGCAGATCGATTCCGACTTTGCCAGTGGCGGCTATCTGACCAACGCTCGAGTGAATCGGGTCAGTGTGGATGCGGTCGGCGAATTCCGCATGGTGACCGGCACCTATTCCGCCGAATATGGACAGTCTACCGGGGCGGTAGTCAACTTCATCACCAAGTCAGGGACCAATGCTTTCCAGGGGGGCCTTTTCGAATTCTTCCGCAACGAGCTCCTCGATTCCCGTCTTTACTTCAACCGTGCGCCGGACAAGAAACCTGCTTTCCGCCTGAACCAGTTCGGCGGCTCGCTGGGCGGGCCGATTGTCCGCGACAAGCTCTTCTTCTTCGGCAACTACGAAGGCGTCCGCCAGCGATCGGGAATCGCATTATCCCAGTATGTGTTCACCGGTGCGTACCGCGCCACGCTCGCACCCGAACTTCAGCCCGTGGTGGCGCAGATGCCATCGCCCAACGGGGCGGTGTCCCCCGTTGATAACCGGTTGGCCCTTTTCACGGAAGCAGTTTCAGACTCGCTTCGCGAAGACACTTGGACAGGAAAAATTGATTATCAAGCCAGCGCCAAGGATCGTGTCACATTCAGCTACAACGGGGATAATTCGTTTACCAAGAGTTTCTTTGGGGTGTCAGACGGGCAGTTCCGGCCCATTCCTTTCACCAAGCATCTGGTCAAATTGGGCTACACGCGGACCATCTCCACTACACTCCTGAATGAGGCCTCATTCGCCATCAACCGCTTGTCCTCCGACCCGGCCGGAGCGGGCACTCCGGAAGCTCGGGCCTTCCCCCAGACGACGTTTGTGGCCGGCGGCCTCAGTTTCGGAGCCGGCGGTTTGGCCACCGTTGGTCCTTCGACATTCGACTTGCAGGTGGATAACACCGCCTATCAGATCTATGATTCCCTGTCGTGGGTGAGGGGCCGCCACCAGCTCAAGTTCGGGGCCCAGATCGTCCGCAATCAGGACAACAAGGCAGTGCTGTTTCAGCAGTTTGTTCAGTTCTTGGGCATCAGCGGGCCCTTCGGCTTCGAGACCAATACACCGTTTTTCGCTTATACGCTAGGTTGGCCGCGAGTCGGCATGCGCGGGACCTACTGGGCGTTCTTTGTCAATGACGACTTCAAGGTGAGCTCCCGCCTGACCGTCAATGCCGGCTTGCGTTATCAGTACGACAGCACTCCTACCGAATCGCAGGGCCGCGTCGCCAACTTCAATCCCGCCACCGGGGCACTGGACAGGGAGGGCACTCCCATGCTGGATGCGCCCAAGACGAACTTTGGCCCACGCCTTGGGTTCGCTCTTTCACTCGATAGAAGTCAGCAAACGGTCCTTCGCGGCGGTTACGGTATCTTCTTTGCCAACCTGAATCCGGCGCTGGCGCAGTACATTCCCAGCAACCTCCCAGGCGTTGGGCAGAATGGCTTCGCTCTATTCCCTCCCGTGGGATTTCCGTTTCCGAACCTCGGCGGCGGGAGTGTCTTGCCGCTGTGGGCCATGAAGAAGGACTGGAGCGGAACCTATACGCAACAGTGGAACCTCGGTGTGCAGCGGGGACTCGGCAAGACGATGGTGTTTGAGTTGAGCTACATCGGGAACCGCGCCCTGCATGTCTTGACCGCCGGTAACGGACAGGAACTGAACCCCATCGACCCCACAACCGGCTTACGCCCCTACACGGCCTTTGCCAGCATTCAGATGCAGAACCCCTGCTGCAATGCCAACTACCACGGCTTGCAGGCAAGCTTCAGACGGCAGGCTGCCGCCTTCACCTTTGGAGCGCACTACACCTGGTCGCATGCGCACGATGAGAACACGCTTACCTTCGCTGCGCAGGCCCAAAACCCAGCTGATCTCACGCGCGGAGAATACGCCACCGCCGACTACGACGTGCGCCACAACTTTGTGTTCTATACCGACTACCAGGTTCCGAAGCTGGGCCATTTCCCAGCGTGGCTGGGAACGGGATGGTCGATCCGGGGAGTCACCACCATGCGCTCCGGACTCCCCATCACGGTGATCTGCGGCTGTGATCCCGTGGGCAACGGGTCTGCGACGGGAAGGCCGGATCTCGTGCCGGGCGTTCCCTTGCGCCCCGCCGACTATTCTGTCCCGGTCAACCAGATCAACCTCGCTGCTTTCACCACTCCGGTTGGACATTTCGGCGACGCCCGCCGCAACCTGCTGGCTGGACCGGCGGTCTATAACACCGACTTCGGGATCTCGAAGATGTTTCGCCTGACCGAGAGGCAGCGACTAGAATTCCGGGCGGAGATGTTCAACATTTTCAATACGCCGCAGTTCGCCAATCCGGAGGCGAACCTCGCGAGTCCGGCTACGTTTGGCCAGACCTTCAGCACGATTTCGACCAACGCGGGGTTCGGAACAAACCGGCAGGTGCAGTTTGCGCTGAAGTATAACTTCTGAGTGGGCAACTGCTGGGGCCGATAAGGTCAGGCTTGGGAGCCCTCACGCAGGAGAAGGCTCCCGAGCACCTACCCTGGCCGGGCAAGAGCGGCGGTTGTGAGCCGGGAAGGGCTAATGGAAAATGAAGACGCACTGTCCCGGCCTTCTCAGATCGGGTCGAGCGGATAACTGCAGAGAATCGCTTGGGGCCCTGGTGGAGCCGCTTTTCCATCACGACTCCTGTCGAGAAGGAGCTTGGGGTTGATGAGGCTCAAAGACAAAGTCGCGATTGTGACCGGCGGCGGATCCGGCATCGGGCATCACACCTGTCTGCAGTTTGCCCGTGAGGGGGCCAAGGTCCTGGTGGTAGATCTGCTGGGGGACAAGGCAAAGGACGTATCACGCCAGATCAAAGATCAAGGCGCTGTGGCGGAGCCGATGGCCGAGGACGTCTCGACGGAAGACGCCGCGAAGCGAATCGCGTCCCGTGCCGGGGATTTGTGGAAGCGCATCGACATCCTGGTTAACAACGCCGCGTCTTTCCATCACCGGACCGTGGAAGAGGCAACTGCCGCCGACTGGGAAGCGGTGCTTAAGGTCAATGTGCTGGGCACCAGCTTCTGCACCAAGTATGTGTTGCCCTACATGAAGAAACAGGGCAGCGGATCTATCATCAACATCGCTTCCATCAATGGACTGGTTGCCATGCCCACGGGGTGGACCAATTACAGCGCAAGCAAAGCCGCGATCGTGAACATGTCCAAGTCCATGGCCTATGACTATGCACCGTTCGGAATTCGGGTCAACTGCCTCTGTCCGGGCATGATTCATACCCCGGCCATGGTCGACCTTCTAAAGACGATGAACATGACCCGTAAAGAGGCGGAAGACAAATTTCTCGGGCCGCGCTGCATGTTGAAGCGCTTCGGAGAGCCGCAGGAGATCGCCGCTATCATTCTCACCATGGCTTCCGATGAAGCGTCCTATTTGACGGGAGCTACCATCGTCGTGGATGGCGGGTACACCAGCTGATATTTCGGCGAACCTATGCGGGCGTGCAAACTCTTACCGCTGCTCTGGTTTGGTGCAGTATCGCTGGCCGCCGTAAGTCCGAGCCAGCAGCCAGTCGTGTTGGAGAATTCGGAACTGCGCGTGGCTCTTTCCCCACGCGATGGCTCGCTGGTCAGCGTCGAGCGAAAGTCTGACAAGCAGTCGTACCTCGGGACCACCCCACAGGCAGGATGGTTCAAAGTTCAACTTCCCCTGCCGCATTGGGAAGGCCATACCGTGGCGGCCAAGGATGCCCCGAGCTTCACCATTGCCAAGCGGACAGCGGACGCGGCCGAGTTTCAGGTCAACGAGCTCTCTTCCAAAGAAGGACGCTACAAAATCTCGGCGCGGCTCGGGTTTCGCCTCGAGAAGGACAACCTCGTCTGTTCCCTGCGGCTGGAGAACGGTTCCAAGCAAGCGATCGACCGCATCGTCTTTCCGGTCGTGGACGTTCCTCCGGGCACCGACGGAGCGGAAGCCTTGCAGATGCCATACGGCGCGCCCTTCTCCACCTGGCCGCTGCGCCTGGTGTTCAGCCCGAATGAGATCCAGTCGACGCACAGTCCATTTGACAGCCTTGATCCGCTCGATCTCAAAGCGTGGTTCTTCACCGACCCCAAGATTCCGGTCAAAGGGATCAACTATCCGATGGACCTTCCCACAGCATGGTTCGCCTACGTCGCCAACGGGAAGGGTATTGGGTTTGACGTGCGCACCAAGGACTTCGAATTCCAAAAGCTGACCTTCGAGCGGCGCTTGTACCGCGACACCGTGTTGCGCGCCGCCAACCGCCTGGACTACGAATTCGCCTGGAACTGGTACCCGCTGGTGCGTCCGGGGAAGTCCTGGCAAAGCCCGGAGGTGTACATCAAGTTCGATTCCGGCGACTGGCACAGCATTGCCAAACAGCACCGCGACTGGCTACGTCCCTGGATCCGGCGTCCCAAAGTTCCCAAGGAACTGCAGGAGTCCATCGGCTGGATCAGCCGGGGCATTCGTTCGTTTGACGATATCCCGCGAATTGCCCAGCAAGGCGTTGAGGTCGGGGCCCCTTACTTCATCATCTACGGTTGGTCTGCCATTGGCCCTGCCGGAATGTCCTACAATAACTATCCCCGCCAAGAATTCGGTGGCATTGAATCGCTCCAGCGCAATCTACTGAAAGCCCGTGAGCTGGGGGCCTATCCGATGGCCTGGTTCAACGGCACGGTTACGGTCGAGACGAACTTGGGCCATCTCCAGATGGGGCATGCATGGACGGCCATTGACCGCTGGGGCGGGCCGGTGGAAGACGGGCGCTGGTCGTTCTTCGAGCCGTTTCAGATTGCAACCAATCAAGACAACGATTCGTGGTTCGAAGTAGACCCCAGTTCGGACGCCCAGAAGTATTTGCTGGACGAGGCCCGGCGCTTCGTCGAGGACTATCACTTTACCGGCTACGAAATGGACCAGGGCCACAAGAATTTCCTCAGCTACCGCGACCACTCGGAGAACTTTCGTCCCGAAGCCGCTTTCTCTCAGGGCTGGTCGGAATACTTCTCGCAGGCTGAGGAGATCGTGAAGAAGGCCAACCCGGCCGGGATCATGGTAGGCGAAAACCCGTCCGAACTGATGAACCAGTACGTAGATTCCACCTGGATTTTCGAAGGCGGCGCCCTGATTCTTCCTTCCCTCACCACGCTACGCTACAGCTGGCCCTGGCTGAATATGCCGGCGAAAGCGATTGCAACGGACCGGGGACACGCCAACCAGTGCTTCATGATGAATTCATACCTGGATATTTTCGATGATTTGTCGAAGTATCCGGACTATCTGGAACACCTGAAGCATCTGCATGGCTTGAAGAAGGAGGTTGCAAAGTATCTTTATCAGGGCGAATTCTCCGACGGAGAGGGTTTCTCGCTGGTTTCTGCCCCACCGGAAGTGATGGCGAAGTCCTACCGGGAGCCAGCGGGCAAGTTCACAGCATTCGTCGCGATCAACACCGGAGCCACGCCGCGGGACGTTACCTTGAAACCCGAGCCGGAGATCGCAAGCAGGGCAGCTCACCACTATTTCCTGGATGGCCGGTCCGAGAACGAGCCGGCGGCGTCGGAGTTTCCGCTCAAGTTGGCCCCATACGACGTGCAGGTGTTGGTTTTTGAGTCGCAATAATAAGGAGAGTCGGTTGCGATCCTTAATACTACTTTCGGTGATGGCTCTGTCCCTGTCCATGCCCCTGAGCGCGGCAGATGCGCCTGCTGTCCTGGAAAACGGTGCACTCCGCGTCGAAGTGTCTGCCCAGAATGGATCCATCACGCGCATCCTCCATAAACGCAGCAACACGGAGTTGATTGACGACCTGAAGCGTACCAAGCTGTTTCGGCTCCTCATACCTGAACCCGGCTATCTGTCGCGTCGCATCAACTCGTGGGACCAGAAGCCGGTTTCGCTGGACGTCTCCGGCGAAACCCTCACTGTGAAGTTCAAGAACCTGCAGATCTCCCGGCAGAACTACATTTTTCAGGCGGGGACGGTGGACGTGCCTGAGGGGCAACGGCCCATCGAGGTAACGGTCACGCTTCGCCTCGAGGATGAGCACATTCTGAGTTCCATCGAAGTCACCAACCACAGCCTGGATGAGGTCACCGACGTCACGTTTCCTTGGATTGATGGACTGGTGCGCAGCTCCCACGGGAGTCCGCCGCAAGTGGTTCTGCCCTCGCTCTCGCAGCGTGTGCTCTCCAGTGCGCCAGAAATTCTGGTGGGCGAGCACGCGAAACCTTATCCCGCGCTTCTGGCTACCAGCTGGCTGAACTTCGGCAATGCCAGCCAGAGTATCGGCATCGAAGTGCAAGGGCCGCCCGAAACTGCCGATGCCTTCGTATCTCTGAACACGAATGGTTTGGAAGCCAACAGCCCCAGCGCCTGGGATACGCCCGATTTTCCTTACATCGCCTGGAATTTCTATCCCCATATCGGGGGTACGGTGTCCTGGAAGTCGCCGCCTGTGGTCATCCATGTGCACGGCTCGGACTGGCACACCATCGCAGCCGAGCATCGGGAATGGTATCGGCAGCAGAACCGACCTGACCGGGTATCGAACTTTGACCAAAGTGTCGGTTTTGCAACCTATCGACTGAAAAAAGATGACAACACCGTAAATTGGACATATGGCGAGCTGCCCAAGCTGGCCGAGGCCGCAGGGCAGGCGGCGATTCATGACGTGGTCATTGAGGGCTGGCGAGAGCGCGAAGGCCCGGGGAATGAATCGCCGTTCGCCGAACTGGCTGATCCCCGAATCGGCGGTGCGGCAGGCCTCAAGGCGGCGATTGCGAATCTCGCCGGACAAGACGTGAACCTGATCTTTGCCTTCCATCCGGCCGTAATGAATACCACCTCGGAGCCATATCGAAATTTCGGCCAACGCTGGACGGTAAAGACCCGTCGCGGAGCCAATCAGCTTCCCCCTGCTTATACCTTCTATACCTTCGATTACCCCTATCAGGAATACATCGCACATTACTGGGCCGTCGTCGATCCTGCCTCTCACGCGACCGACATGCTGCTGCGCGACGGGCAACGGCTCAGGGATGAGTACGGTTTCCGCAATCTCCTGCTTCGCAGCGTAGGACTGCAATCATTTCTCTCCTACAATCGCGAGGACCCAGTTCCTCCGCAGAAGGTCTACCTGGCCGGTTATCAGCGTTTCCTGGGTGGATTGCGGAAGCTGTATGGCAACGGGATCCTCATCATGGAAGGGTTCAATGACCTGGTGAATCCTTACGCAAATGGCGGCTACACCTGGAGTCAGACCGGCGACGCGGAAATCCTGGCATACAGCATCCCTTGGACACCATTCTCTAATGACGTCGAAGCCTTGAATTACGACCAGGCCAATGCCAGTTTCGCGCGCAAGATTTTGGTCAATCTGATCGTGGATGGCGGTGACGGGACCGTATCCCGCTATCCAGATTTCGCCAAGCACCTGAAAGCTTTGGGACAGCTGAAGGCAGCCGCGGCACCGTACTATGCCCAAGCGGAGTTTCGTGACCACGACGGCGTGAAAGAGGTGGCTGCGGATCCCCAGATCATCGTCTCCGCCTTCCGTAATCTTGCGAGCAAACAACGCGGGATTGTGCTGGCTAACCTTTCAGACCAGAAGAAGCGGAGCGTGCTCGGGTTGGATCAGGCGGCGGGCAAGGGTCATCTGCTCCGGCTGGCAGGTCAGCGGGAGGAAATCGATCTGGCTCCACAGATTTCGCTCGAGTTGGCTCCTTACGAGGTGGTTGTATTGGGAATTGACTAGCGTTCCCTAGGAGAAGCCTTTTGAAGATTATCAAGGTTGATGCCTTCATATTGCGCGTACCACTCGGCAGGAAGGTCGCCGACTCTTTCAATGCCACCGAGCATGTCGGGATGCCCGGAGTCCGCATTCATAGCGACAGCGGCCTGGTCGGAACCGGCTTCACCACTACCCTGGGTGCGGGGGACGATCTGATTCATGGCGCCATTGCCACCTACTACGCCCCCGTGCTCATGGGACGCGATCCCTTCTACGTCAAGCAACTTTGGCACGAACTCTACTGGTCGTCGCTGCACTGGATCGGACGCCAGGGAATTACCACTATGGCGATGGCGGCCGTGGATGTCGCGCTCTGGGACCTGATGGCCAAAGCCATGCAGCAGCCCTTGTGGCGTGTCCTGGGAGGCGCGAAAGAGAAGAAGATCAAGACCTACAACACTGACGGCGGATGGCTCAACAAACCCGTCGACGAAATGGTTGATCACCTGAAGCGCCTGGTTGATCAGGGGTGGACTGGCGTAAAGATGAAAGTGGGCAAGCCTGATCCGCGAGAAGATTACGACCGCGTGAAACGGGTTCGCAAAGCGCTCGGGGACAGCGTTGACTTGATGGTGGATGTCAACCAGACCTGGGACTTGAACACGGCGCTGGTGTGGGGAAAGCGTCTGGAGGAGTTTCACATTGGGTGGCTGGAAGAGCCGCTGGCACCCGAAGATGTCCGCTCCCACCGCATCCTGGCGAGAGAACTCAACACTCCCATCGCCCTGGGCGAGCACATTTATAACCGGCAAGCCTTCCGTGACTATCTGATGGAAGAGGCTGTGGAGATCATTCAGGTGGACGTCACGCGGGTGGGGGGGATCACCGAGTGGCTGCAGGTAGCGGACATGGCGCTGTGCTTTAACTGTCCCGTGATCCCCCACACCGCCGATGGCGGGCAGGTGCATCAGCATCTGGTGGCGGCTACCCAGAATTCTCCCATGCAGGAGTACGTGCCGCTCGCGGGCAAGCTTTGGATAGACCAGGTGGAGATTCGCGAGGGATGGTTGCAGTTGCCCGAAACTCCCGGTGCATCCACCGATTTCATACCGGAAGTGTTCGAAAAACACCGAGTCGCCTGAGGCGCACGTGTTCATTCCACAGACGTTTCTGGCAGCCTTGCTGCTGATTGTCGTCTCCATGCTGTGCTGGGGATCATGGCCCAACCTGCTGAAAGCGCTTCCGGGCTGGCGGCTTGAGTATTTCTATTTTGACTACACCTTCGGTTCCCTGCTTACAGTGTTTGTCTTGGGAGCGACCCTGGGCCCCCATGGATCGAAGGGGGGAGGGTTCCTAGTCCAGCTGGTGGAAGCGGGAGGCCGGGAGGCAGGCTCCGCGTTTCTAGGCGGGCTGCTGTGGAACGTGGGCAACATTTTGCTGCTGAACGCGATCATGATCGCGGGCCTGGCAGTCGCATTCCCGGTTGCGTCGGTGTTGGCGGTCATCCTGGGCGTGGGGATCGGCTACTGGTCGCAGCCGATCGGCAATCCGACGTGGCTGGTCGCGGCGGTGGTAGTGCTGGGACTTGCCGCCCTTGCCAACGCTGCGTCGTACCGGAGCCTGGGGCAGACCGCCGGGCCAGGTACGGTGAAAGGGCTTGGCCTGTCGTTGGCCGCCGGAATCCTGGTCGGCTCGTTTCCTCCCTTTGTCGGGCGCGCCATCACCGGCCCGTACGCACTGGATGCGTACCGGGTGACCACGTTCTTCACCCTGGGCGCGTCGCTCGCCGCCTTTGCCGGCATGCCGCTGCTGCTGGCCAGGCCTTTGATTGGAGACAGGGGCACCCTGCTGGGCTATTTCGCGGGGACCGCGAAGAACCACATCTTCGGGCTTCTCGCCGGAGCGATCTGGTGCACGGGCACGGTCGCGAACTTCGCTTCCGCTGGGGTGGTGGGTGTAGCCATCAGCTGGGGCATCGGTAGCGGAGCTCCCATGGTGGGTGCGTTATGGGGGATCTTCTTGTGGAAGGAATTCCAGGGCGGCGGCCGCAAAGCAAATGCGCTGATCACTATCAGCATGGTGCTTTACATTTTGGGTGTGGCCATGGTGGCAAATTCATATCATTCACGGTGAGTGCAATATCTGCCAGAATTGAGGTTTGAGAACCCAAAGGGGGTAGACGTGGCCGGCTGGCAAAAAGGCAAGGGTTGGGGCTGGGTCTGGGGAGCGGAGGACGAAATTGGTGCGCTGAACGCGATCACTCCAACCAGCGTTCTGGCAGCCATGAAGCTGGTCAAGAAGGGACAGATGGCTGACTTGGGCGTGATGGTGGATAGAAAATCGTTTCGCTGGGCTGGACACGCCCCCACGGAGGTGATGGCCTACCGGACACCCCACGGCGAGCGAGCGGTCAAAGACGACGTGCCTGGCGCCGACGACCCGCGTTGGCACAGCACCGCCATCTTCACCTGCGACAATGTCGGAACCCATCTGGATGGCCTGGCGCACATCACCATCGGCACGGGAGCGGATACTCACTGGTATAACGGGTTTCGCGAAGACCAGCATGGCGCTGACTTTGGAGTGCTCAAGGCCGGTGCAGACCGGTTTCCCCCCATTGTGGCTCGCGGAGTACTGATCGATGTAGCCACTTTCAAGCACATGGACGCTCTTCCTGGGCACTACGCTGTCGGTTCCGCAGAGTTGCAGCAGACGCTGGCTTGGGAGAAGGTTGAGATCCGACCTGGTGACGTTGTGCTGGTTCGCACTGGAACCGGCCGTTTCTGGGGAGAAACGGGTACGGATCACGAATCTATTGCCAGCCATGACACGGCAGGGATCAACATCGAAAGCGCCCGCTGGCTTGTGGAGCAATGCGGAGTTATCCTGCTTGGCTCGGATACCTCTACGGTGGAAGTGGTGCCCTATGAGGAAAGTGTCCACGTCTATGCGCTGGTGAAACAAGGTGTGCCCCTCGGGGAATTGCACTACCTGGAGCGGCTTTCGCAAGAGAAGGTCTACGAGTTCGCCTATATCGCTACCACGAATAAGATAAAAGGAGCGGCCGCGGGAGTGGCTATGCGGCCGATTGCCATGTACTGAATGTCTGTAACGGGTGGTTCGGATAGAATCTTCTCGAAAGCAGGTAGGTAGGGAAAAAGGCATGAAGGCCACCAATGGCAACAAATATCCCGTCAAGTCCGTGGTTAAGACACTGACCATTTTGGAGCATCTGGGGCGCTCTCCGAACGGCACCAGCTTGACGGAAATCAGCACCAAGCTGCGCCTTGGGAAGAGCACCGTCCATCGGCTGCTGGCCACTTTGCGCGATCACGACTTCGTCTGGCTCGAACCGAATTCCTACCGCTACATCCTGGGAGCGAGGATTCTGCAGCTTAGCGAGCAGCTCAACCATCAGAGCATCCTGATCCGTTACGGCGAACCCATCCTGGCGAAGCTGGCCCACGCCACGGGGGAGACGTGCAACCTAGGCGTGCTGGACCGCAGGTCGGTGTTGTACCTGATCATGAAAGAATCGAAGAACCCTTTTCGCATGAGCGGGCAAGTCGGCAAGCGCCTGCCGGCCCACTGCACCGCGCTGGGGAAGGCGCTGCTGACCGGACTTACCCGGGAGGAACTGAGCGAGTTATACGGCAAGGAGAAGAAACTCGAAACCTTCACGGACAATACAGTTTCGACGGTATCCGATCTTCTGCAGCATGTGGAGAAGTCGCGACACAACGGCTATGCCGTCGATAATGAGGAAATTTACCCCGGGGTATCCTGCGTGGCTACTCCGATTCGCGATCATTCGGGCCGCGTGGTGTCTGCGATCAGTGTTTCTTTCCCCAAGCACCGTGTGGATGCGCGAACCCTGCAGCAATTCAAGTCTCTCGTGCTGGGGGCCGGCGGCGATCTATCGCGCCAGTTAGGTTGTCAAGAGCCGATGGCGGCGGAGAGCAGGCGTTGACCCTGCCATCCATCTCTCCTCCGTCTGCGCGCTTGCGGAGCAATTCCTTGCGCAGCAAGCTGCAGACCCAGAACTTCGTGCTGGGCACGTTTCTCCAGATACCGTCTCCGGCGGTCGTGGAGCTGCTGGGTCTGGCGGGCTTTGATTTTGTGGTGGTGGACTGTGAACACGGCCCAATCACCGTGCAGGGAACTGAGAACCTGATAGGGGCAGCACTTTCCAGCGGGATCAGCGTAGTGGTTCGCCCCCCGGTGTGCGATCCGCCGGCGATCTCCCAGCCGCTGGACCGGGGTGCAGCGGGCGTTCAGGTTCCCCAAATCTCCACCCCGGCCATGGCTCATCTGATGGTCCATTCCGGCAAGTATCATCCGGCCGGCATGCGGGGCCTTCAGCCCTATGTTCGGTCGGCGAGTTATCGCGCCTATGGCACGCCAGAATATCTCGCTTACTCCAATCAGGAGACCGTCCTAGTGGCCCAGGTGGAGGGAACGGAAGGCATCGCCAACCTCGAATCGATTTTGCAGGTCGAGGGCTGGGACGTAGCCTTCGTTGGGCCCTACGATCTCTCGCAGTCGTTGGGCATTCCCGCCCAGGTTACGCACCCGCGTGTGCAGGAGGCGATGGCTTCGGCAGTGCGCCTAGCTGCCAAGACGGGAAAACGTATCGGCACCTACTGCGACGATGCGGAGACGGCTATTCGGTATCGCGAGATTGGAGTCTCGTATCTTACGGTCAGCATCGATTCCTACTTCCTTCTTTCCGGCGCTCGCGCGGTGGTTACCAAGCTAAGGCCGTAGCGACCTTTCGGTTTGATTCCTGAAGCGCAGTCGGGCAGCGCCGTTGAAGGCCGGGGCAACCGTTCTAACTACGGCCGGATTTGGCGGGAAATCCCCGGATTTCCGCTTGACACATCCCGGTCACCCATCTAAATTTGGTGTTCCAGATAGTATTACACAATTCCATAATGAGGAACACACAAGAAGGCGGTTGAGCCGAGCAAGTTTGATCCTGTGAGGAAATGATGCCATTCAGGTTCGACTTTCAAGAGATGCAAGACTTCTTGCGGAGCATGAAAATCCCTCCTCGCGACGCCTACGATCTTCCCACTTCGTCCAAGCGCTTCCCCGACGACGCGGTCTACCGCAACGAAATCTCCAGCATCGAGCGGCCTTCGACTCTAAAAGCGATGCAGGAAGAGGCCAAGAAGCACAAAGTCAGAGTTCATCGCATCATTGCCGTGACTATGGGCGCTACGCTGCTCACCATGGAGGAGCTGGCAGAGATGGTGCGCATGGCGGATGGAGAAGGCACAGAGTTGGTCATCCTGCCAGGCCCGAGGGTGTTCTGGGATATCGGCAGAATGTCAACCACTTCGGAAGGGGCCTATAGCGGCATTCGGGTGCGGGGTTCCGACTATCTTGCCTATACCATTGCCGACATGATGCGGGCCATGGAAGCCGGAGTGCGAGGCTTTCTGGTGTGGGACGAGGGCCTGTTGATGGTGCTGGTCGAAATGCGCCGCCAGGGCAAGATTCCTCGCAATTGTTTTTTCAAGGTTTCGGTCTTCACCGGCCACGCCAATGCGGCGGGGGCCAAAGTAATTCAAAATCTCGGGGCGGATACGTTAAACCCGCTGCCCGATCTGACGCTACCCATGCTTGGATCGATCCGCCAGGCCATCGACATTCCGATGGACCTACACATCTCCATCTTCGACTCGCAAGGCGGCTGGTACCGTGTCTGGGAAGTTCCAGAAATTTGCCGCATCTGCGCGCCCTGTTATCTCAAGCAGGAGCCTGGTAAGTCCGTGGCTGATCTGTGCAAGCCGTGGAGCAGCGAGCAGAGCCTGGCTGATTTGGCCCGGCAAAAGGTTCGCAATGTGAAGATCATGGAAGAGCTGATCGAGCGACTTCATCCGGAGTTGTTGCAAGCCGGTTCGGAACGAGCCGAAAGCGTCGTCGCCAGGCCCTAGCATTGGTCGGAGTTCCCAACTGAACTGACTCGGTGAACAGTCGGTTTCAAGGCACTGCGCCATGAAAAACCTCTCCGTGTTTCTCATTCTTGCTGGGACAATTCTGTTCCCACCGGCGCTGGCTCAAGCGCAGGCGGGACCAGGGGGGCAGGAACGGCCGTTAGACGAACTGTTCGTGCTCCGAAATACCAAGACCGCCAGAATCTCCTCCTACGACCGCAGTGGCGGCAACCTGGATTTTGTGGTCATTGCTCCGGGAGAGACCAAGACGCTGGCCGAGATTCCAGGGGCGGGCATCATCCGTCGCTTTTATCTGGCTCCCTTCGCCCTCGATCGCATGCGTTATCGCAAGATGCTTCTCCGCATCTATTGGGACGGGCAAAAAGACCCTTGCGTCGAAGTCCCTTTCGGAGACTTTTTTGGATCGGGGCTTGGAACGCTACGCTACTTCCATTCCGTCGCCATGGACGTAAATCCGGGCTTTCGCGGCTGGGATTTCGATGCCATGGTTTCTTACCTGCCCATGCCCTTTGCCCACGGAGCGCGTATCACGCTGGAAAATGACGGAGCTGTTCCCGGGTTGCTGCTTTGGTACCACATCGACTATGAGCAGTACCCCGACGGTGGGCTGCCGCCGAATTCCGGCCGCTTTCACGCCCAGTGGCGCCGGGTGGCCAAGACACCGGTCAAGGCTGGGAGTCCCAAGAACTCCCAACTCGGCAACCTGAACGAGCCCAACCTCACGGGCGAGGATAACTTCGTCATTTTGGACGCCGAGGGCCACGGCAGTTACGTGGGTTTGTATCTCATTGTCGACAACATCGCGGGGGGCTGGTACGGAGAGGGAGACGACATGATCTTTGTCGATGGTGCTAAGTGGCCTCCTACTTATCCCGGCACCGGCCATGAAGAGGTTTTTAATTCCGGAGCCTGTCCGGACGGCGAATTCTGGGGGATGTACACGGGGTTCTATCTCATCGAAAACATGAATGGATCGTGGGGCGGAAAGAACCAGATGTATCGCTTCTACGTGAATGACCCGATACACTTCCAAAAATCCATCCGCGTAACCATCGAGCACGGCCACAACAACAATTTTGAAAATGACTATACGGCGACCGCCTTCTGGTATCAGCAGGACCCCCACAAGACGTTCCCCGTAATGGCGTCTGCGAAGGAGCGGCTGCCGGTATGGCCAGAGGGGGTCGCTCAGGCGATAGACAAGGAGACTGCGTTGCGCCGTCAAATCGCCGGCCCGATCTCGGACGGAACGGTTCACCTCGAAGCGCAAGACAATACCGAGTGGGAGAAGCTGGAAGCGGCAAGAAACAAGGAATTCCGTGCACTGCATTATCAGGACTTCATTCGCGACGTGAACGCGATGGAGGATATTCTGAAGAAATATCCCCAGAGCAAGCCCCAGTAGCCCTGAACTCGAAGCTTTGCAGCGGGCTGGGATACGGAAGAAACAGGAAACAACTATGGGCCAGGTATGTCAGAACTACATTGGCGGCAAGTGGGTGGATTGCCGCTCGAAAAAGACCTTCGGAAACATAAATCCCGCGAATACCGATGAGATCGTTTGCTATCACCAGGCCTCCAGCCCGGAGGATGTCGAGACGGCATGTGCGACTGCGCAATCCTCGCTTGCAAGCTGGGGCGGGTTACCGGCCCCGCGGCGCGGGGAATATCTGTTCAAGGCCGCTGAGATACTGGAAAGCCGCATTGACCAGCTCGGCGCGGACATGACTCGCGAGGAAGGAAAAACGCTTCCGGAAGCCAAGCTGGAGGTAAGGCGCGCCATCAACATATTTCGCTATTTCGGGGGCGAGGGCGCAAGGCAGTTTGCCTACCAGATTCCGTCGGAGCGGGAGAACGTGTTCTCTTACACGCTGCGCAAGCCTCTAGGGGTGGTAGCGCTGATTACTCCGTGGAATTTCCCCAGCGCGATTCCAGCCTGGAAAATGGCGCCCGCTCTGGTGGCGGGCAATACGGTAGTGATCAAGCCGGCCTCACAGGCGCCGCTGAGTTCGCTTCGTCTGGTCGAAGCTCTTCACCAGGCAGGCATTCCTGCGGGCGCAATTAATTATGTTTCCGGTAGCGGCTCTTCCCTGGGCGGTCCGCTCCTCGATAATCCCGCCGTCCGCGCCATTTCCTTCACCGGATCCTGCGAGGTAGGAGAGCAGGTTTACGAGAAAGCGACTCGCCGCAGAATTCGCGTCCAGCTGGAAATGGGCGGCAAGAATCCGACCGTGGTGCTGCGCGATGCTGATCTGGACTATGCTGCCGAAGTTGTCCTAAACGGAGCGTTTTTCTCCACCGGCCAGAAGTGCACCGCGACCAGCCGGGCGATTGTTGAAAAGGCAGTCTACGAACCGTTCATGGAGAAACTCATCGCCAAAACCCGGGCTCTGAAGGTGGGGAATGGTCTGGAACCGGGCGTTCAGATGGGCCCGGCAGTGGATGCGGGTCAGCTTGAAACCGATCTGAAATACATCCAGATCGCCAGGCAGGAGGGAGCAAAACTGGTGTGTGGCGGGAACCGATTGACCGGCGGTGCCTACGACAAGGGATACTTCGTCGAGCCCACGATTTTCACCGAGGTCACGCCTGCGATGCGCATCGCCCAGGAAGAAGTGTTTGGCCCGGTTCTCGCAGTCATGATCGCCAATGACTTTGAGGACGCGATGCGGCTTGCCAACTGCGTGAGGTTTGGACTTTCGGCGTCGGTCGTCTCGCGCGACCTTACCCGTGTCCACCAGTTCATTAACCGGATTGAGGCCGGGCTCATCACGGTAAATTTGCCCACCGCCGGAGTTGAATATCAGCTGCCCTTCGGCGGGACCAAGGAATCCAGCTTTGGCATGCGCGAGCAGGGACCGCTGGCGCTCGATTTCTATACCGAAAGCCGCACCGTCTATCTCAAGTACACGCAGTAAGAATTCATCTGTCCTGGTGAGGGTTTCCCTTGGCGCCGATCAAGCTCGAGGATGTCGCGATCATAGGACGGCCAGAGCGTGATAACGTCGCCGTGGTCGCGGTTGACTTCCTGGACAAAGGCGCCCAACTTCAGCACGGCACCGAATGCATCACGATGCGCGCCCGTGCTCTGCGCGGCCAGAGTTTTGCCACCCGGCGGCTCAAGCAGGGGCAGGCCTTCATCACCCTGGGAGATCCCTTCGGCATGGCTTCGCGACCGGTGCGGCCCGGCGATCCCATTGAGCAGGACAATCTGGACCGCGGCCTGCCCAAGCTGCGGCCTGTCTATCGCGAGAATCCGTCCGCGGAACTTGACCCTGCACTATCCTCGCGCACCTTCGACGCCTACGTCCGAGAGGACGGCGGCGTAGGTACCAGAAACTTCGTGGCTGTGGTGACCGCCGGCATGTGTTCCTCCACGGAGGCCCGCGAGATCGTATTTCGGGCCATGAAGGAGATCTACACCCGCGACAAATATCCGAATGTAGATGCGGTTGTCGCGGTAGTGCAGGAATCCGGCTGCGGTCTGCCGGACGGCGGCGGTGTGGACATCCTGAATCAGCTCCTGGTCAACACCCTGCGCCATCCCAATCTGGCCGCCGCGATTTACCTGGACCTCGGTTGCGGCAAGACCTGCGTGGAGTGCTCGGTACCGATCTTTCAGCAGCATATTCGCAACTACAACCAGCGCGTTGTGAATATGACCGTGCAGCAGTTCGGGGGAAGCCGCAGAACGATCACCAAGGGGTTGGAAGTGGTCGAAGGGTTGCTTGCTTATGCCAACCGGTTCTCGCGCCAACCTGTGCCCCTTTCCCATCTGGCCGTCGGCACGAAGTGCGGTGGGTCGGACCGTTGGTCCGGTCTGACTGCGAATGCGGCGGTGGGTGTGGCGGCGGACATGTTTGTCAAAGCCGGGGGCGCCGTATTCTTGCCCGAAATTCCCGAGCTGCAGGGTGCTGCCATGATTGATCTGGCGCGGCGCGCCCGCACCCCGGAAGTGGGCCGCAAACTCATGGCGTCGCTCAAGCGCTATCGAAAGTATGTCGAGATGTTCGGGCAGGACTTCCGCGACAATCCAACCCCCGGGAACAAGAAGGGTGGCTTATACAACATCTATGTGAAGTCCACCGGCGCCAAAGCCAAGGGCGGCACGACCACCGTGGAAGGACTCTTGGAGTACGGGGAGTGGCTGGGCAAACGCAAAGGGCTGTACGTGCTTTACACGCCGGGATACGATCAAATCTCGACTCCGGCCCTCTTTCTCAGCGGAGCCCAGATCGCGCTCTTCACCACGGGCCGCGGCACCGGCATCGGGTGTGCTCTCGGACCTGTGGTTAAGATCAGTTCGAACAGCATCGTGGGCACGACGAACGATGACATCGACATCAACGCCGGGACCATTCTCGACCGCACCGCGACGGTTGAGGAAGTCGGCCGCAGGATTTTTGAGGAGACCATCGAAGTAGCTTCCGGCCGATCGCAGGTGCGGGCCGAGCAGTCCGGCATACACACTGAGTTCAAAGTGTGGGAAAACTTGTGGCCAGCACTGTGACGGCACTTCAGCCGAGGTCCATTCGCCTGCTTTGGTTAGTCCTCCTACTTTCTACCGCGGCAACGGCACAACCCGCTTCCCAATCAGGCGGCACTCAGACCGGTCAAAACGTCGCCTCCTGAGATTCCTCGAATCAGGAAGGCCGTCCGCCGCTTGCGCCTTGGTCCGAAGCTTCGGCGATCGGGAAGTCACTCTACTCGAGACAATGTGCAAGGTGCCATGAACCGGGAACGTTACCTCTGCTCAATCGGTCGGTTCTGGGAAGAATGTCGGCAGAATACATCGTGGCAGGCGCTCACCACTGGAATGATGCGTAAAGCAAGGGGCTGGCCTGAATGCGGGTGAGCAAGAAGCCGTTGCCAAATATCTGACCGGCAAATCTGTCCTCAGGACGGATGTCATTCAGAATAGCCCGGGAAGATGCTCGGCAGCACCCCCCCGCCTCGTTCGAAGAAGCGACATGGATGGATGGGGAATTGATCTGCAAAACAGCCGGTTTCAGCAGGCAGCGGATGGTGGGCTGACCGCCGAGCAGGTCCCCAAACTGAAATTGAAGTGGGCCTTCGGCTACCCGGGGCTGTTTGCCGCTGATTCGCAGCCAGTAGTCAAAGGAGGCCGCGTTTTCGTGGGCGGGCCCTTCGGGCAGTTGTATTCGCGTCGACGCCAAGACTGGCTGTAGGTATTGGGTATTTCAGGCTCTGGGTGGGTACGCGGCGCGGTCACAGTCAGCCCGGACGGAATCGTATATTTCGGCGACACGCGGGCCTACGTCTACGCGCTCAACGGCGTTACCGGAAGCCTGACCTGGAAGCGGCAGGCTGGCGCGAGTGACATCTTCGGTCAAGCTTTACAAGGGGCACTTGTATTTCGGTGTTGCCTCGCGTGAAGAATGGTTGTCTGCCAGCCTGGAATATGAGTGCTGCTCATTCCGCGGCAGTGTCGTATCCCGGAACGCGAAAACGGGCGAACCAGTCTGGAAGACGTTCATGATTTCCAGTGAGCCGAAGCCCACACGCAAGAACAGTATGGACACGCAACTGGTTGGAGCCGCGGGAGCGGGCGTGTGGGGTTCGCCGACCATTGATGAGAAGCGGCAAGTGCTCTAGGTGGCACCGGAGACGACTACTCCGAGCCTGCTACCGACCACAGCGGCAGCATCGTTGCCCTCAACCTGCAAACCGGCGCCATCGTGTGGTCCCCCGACACCCCGCGTTCCCCAAACCGTCACCGCGTCTCGCCAAGGGACGTTCGAAAGGCTTGAGCTGTGTGAGTTGGAAACTCTCCCGCACAGTTCTTAGCGGACGGGACAGGAGCAATCCTGTCCTGTCACTCGGTACTTTTGCGCAGGGTTCTGAGACGGCGTGAGACTGCTTAAATTCAGAATTTTTCGCCTTGCCCAGCGGCTTCTCTCGTTATTACAATAGTAATAACAGATTGGAGGCCCGCCGTGGTCGAACTGAAGGTACGCAAATTCGGCAATTCCCTAGGCGTTGTCCTGCCGAAAGAGGTCATCAACCGTCTCCATACGGGTGATGGAGAGCCGCTGTTCCTGATCGAAGCTCCGGACGGTGGCTATCGGCTCACGCCTTACGATCCTCTCTTCGAGAACAAAATGGCAAAGGCCGACAACATCATGAGGCGGTACCGCAATACGCTACACGTGCTCGCCAAGTGAGGGAACCGGTTTGGATAGAGGAGCGGGATGCTCTGGCGATTCACGACCGTCTGCTCGCGCTGCATGGCGGTGCAGAGGGATTACGGGACCACACCTTGCTAAAATCTGCGCTGGCCAGGCCCCTGCAACACTTCGCTTATGCTGAGTCTCCGAACATATTCGAGATGGCGGCCGCGTATACCGGAAGAATCATACGTAACCATCCATTTGCAGATGGGAACAAGCGTACAGGATTTGTCGTGGGAATCCTATTCCTTGAAGTAAACGGGTACAGGTTCGATGCTAGCCAGCAGGAGGCGGCTCGGGCGGTTCTGGAGTTGGCAAGCGGCAACCTCGATGAAGCGGGCTATACAGCTTTTCTTCGCGCCAATTGTTCGCCGCGCAAAAAATGAACGGCTCCGTTTGATCACCGGGCGCGGCGGCTGAACTCTGGCCCAAAAGTGAACGATGGGTGTGCCTGCAAGTTCTGAAAATTATTGGTCGGCCTGGCAGGCGATTTTCGAACTTGGATTCAGCATGGCTGTGAAATCAGAGACCTTGTAGCAGTGCTTGGGGATTTACCTCGACCGGCCACCGCCAAGGTGCATTTAGAGTAGACCTATGAAACGACCATTCACCGGCAATTCGTTTACCTCCGGCAGGGTTCCCCCGAACAGCACCTGGTGCGGCAGCAGCCAGGCAAACCTCTTTCGGCCGACAAAATACCTTGTAGATATGGCATAACACTCCATATTTGCAAGGATGATTGATGCTGATTGAGCGCCCGGATCTATAAGCAACTTATTGGGTCAATCGACAGCAATCCCGCGGTTGCATTGCTCGGGCCACGGCAGGCCGGAAAAACGACCCTTGCCCTTGAAATTGCCTCAACGCGCATTTCGATCACAAAGCTCTCCCAGCTCTGGCCCGCGACTGGATGCCCAAGCAACTGCTCCTTTGTTTGTAACGCCGAGAAGCGCATGCGTCAGGCCGCTGTCGCGGACCTTTCGACCTGATCATCCGATCATCCAGAGGTCCCCCATGAGCAGCGTGAGACCCCCCAGAGGATTGGTCGGGGGAGAGAGGATTTGAACCTCCAACCCCCTGGTCCCGAACCATCAGAGTCAAAATTTCAAGTGCTTCATTTGGTGTCGCTTAGGGAGTAGCTCGCCATTCTTTCTCTCCTTACAGTTGTACCGAACTTGTACCGAGAATCGCTGAATCGCTATAGCGCTCTCGAGCCAGGCACCGGTAACAATCCCGACTTGGGTAGAAGCTCGCTTTTCTGGATTGCGCCAGGCCTCGGACAACATCGATGGAGACACGATGAGACGGCTCACTTGCTTCCGAGGGCAAAAGCATCAATCAGGAGGCGCTTAGCCGCTCGTTTTCCCTGCGAGTCTGCCGCAGAATTGGCAGATCAGAGCCACCACCTTTCCAGAAATCGTTTTTAAGTGATTGCCTTTGAACTTGTTGCGAGCCCCTTGTTGATAGCTGTTGTCCTTAATTGAGGCAGTTGGAGACTTTGACAGCCTCAAAATTGGCTCCTACAGTCAGATTCCCTCATTTCGATTTCTCGCTTAACATGGTATGTGGTTTCGAAGTAATCACAGACCTGCCAACTGGAGTGCCCATGGGTGCCACAACCAAACTGACGTATGAAGATTACGAAAAGTTGCCGGAGCGAGAGGGAATTATCTATGAACTCGACGAAGGGGAGCTTTTGATGGAACCATCCCCCGCCCTGAGACACAACCTGATCCGACAACGCGTCGCCATGGAATTGACGCAGTTTATTCGACACCATCACCTTGGCGCTGTGGTTGAAGAAATGGATTTCCGGCTCGGCCTTGACACGGTCAGAAATCCCGACGTGGCGTTTATTACTGCAGATCATCTTAAGAATATCGATCCAGATCTCTCGCCAGTGGAAGGTGCTCCCGCCCTGGCGGTCGAAGTTATTTCCCCGAGCAATCTCGCGCAAGATACGGTTAAGAAGGTGCGTCAATATCTGGCCGCGGGTTGCCGTGCAGTTTGGCTGATTTATCCAAGTTTGCGGTTGGTGGAGATACACGACGCGGCCGGCGTCCGCAGCTTAACGGAGCAAGAATCTCTCGATGAAGATAAGCCATTTGCTGGTCACAAATTCTCACTTTCACTTGCAGTCCTCTTCGAAACCGATCTCCAAAAGTGAGAACGGAGCTCAGACCCAATTCAGGTCACGTCACTTTTGAGCTGACGGCTTTTTCTTTAGCTACTTCTCATCAACCGTGGTTGTTCAGGCCCCGAAAGACTTGGCGGCGAGGAATCGGTTGCATGGTCCTTGCGATATGCCATGCTCCCACGCTTCCTGACTTGTATTGGTCCCCACTCATCGAGGGGGGAATTCATCCTCGCCAAGGGAGCGCAAGGTATCAGCAAGAGGTCGACCTTTTCGTGGTAATCGGGATCCGGGCTTGTAAACACCCGTCGCGCCTTTCTCCATCTGTATGAGAGCCCGCCAGCGTTTCTTTCTTGTTTAAGGTTCGGCCGGGCACTCAGATGGATTCCCAGTCGCAAGAGCGCACTTGTTTCAGGTTTCAAATGCTCCTTCATTCGTGGCGTGCCCAGCAGCTTGTGAACGCGCTCCGCTGGGCAGGCATTATGCTTTCGGAGGACCTGGAGCAATTCAATGGTCACGCCCGGCTCACATTCAAGCAGGCTGCGTCGCAGCGAATTCAGGTCATATTTTTCGTCTGGATTCCAGATCGCACCGTGAGCAAGCAGCTCGCGCACACAGTCGAGAGATCTCGAAACGTCGCACTTAGACTTCAGTCGCTTGCTGCGATAGGGGTCGAACCCTGCAAAACTCAAGTCCCGCAGCACGGCATCTAGCGCGGATGATCCGCCCATTGAGTTTATCGTTTGGATTTGCTCCGATTTCCAGCAAGTACACCAACGTAGGCTTGCGGGGCCAGAATGCAGCGCGGTGGAGGAGTTCGGAGAAGTTGTCGCGGCTTGGGTCTGGTTTCCGCCTTTTCAACACGTCGGTGCTGTCCAAACTCTCACATGATTTTAGAAATTCGTCAATATCCAAAAGTGGTGGCCAATCTCCGGTTTGCCGGCAATCCACGGTGTACGCACAACGCGTCCCTGTTGATATTCAACAACCTGAAAGTTTGAAAGCAGGAGGGCTCATGTTCGCATTCCGCGAGCCCTCCTTAACGACAGAGGCTAGAAGTGAAAACCGAGCTCGACCGTGTAGGTCCGTGGCGTCAAGAAGTGTGTTCCGCTGAAGGTGGACAAAAAGTTATAAAGCGCAACTTTGTTCGTTACGTTGATCGCTGTCAAGCGAAGGCTCCACTTGTACTTGTCACCGCGAAAAATGTTGTCATCTCCCACTGCGATGTCGAACAAATGGCGAGATGCAATACGCGGAGGGTTGTGATCATCGTTCTCCGTTCCAGGTGCCGGAATCGTGACTCGCGTGGAACCATATTGCGATGGCGCGCAAGTCGTGAGAGGCGTAGTCAATGTCGGGAACACATTGCCACAAAAGAGTCCGGCCTGCATCTGCTGGTCTGCCGTCAGCCCGGTCAGATCGACAGGCGTAGTCGGGTCTAAGGCAAACGGAACCGCACCCGCCACCAGGCCGCTATCATACCGCCAGTTGAATCCGATCCATGGGCCTGTCTTCCAAGGCTGATACTGGAGATGGGTCGTTTGATTGAATTTCTCGTCATGATCGATGCGGAAAACTCCTGATGGCGCAGAAGGAGTCGCTCCGGCGCCGCTGACCTGGGGGAGAAAGAATCGCGCCGAGACGGTTGAGAAGACCATGAGCGCTGAAAAGCCATGAAGGTCTGGCACACTGACGCGCCCGGCGAAACCGGGAATCTTGGATCTGTCCCAGGCGATCGGGACGAAGATCGGCGTGTTCCCAAGAATGCTGAAGTCGTAAGCATTGTGGGTGTATTTCCAGATGTACTCTCCCGAAAAGACCACATATTTCCCGAAAGCTTGCTGCAAACCGGCGTGGAACTCGTTGCGCCAACCGGGGGCGAGGGGAGTCCCGTTTGACGCTGTACATCCGAGCAGCGGGTTCAAAACAGGGCTGTCGCATCCCACGCTTGCGACGATCAGGTTCTCGTTGAATGGCGTTTCCAGCACTCTCGCATACGAGACGCGGAGGACGGTGCTGCTCCGCTTGATGTTATAGGCAAGGCCGAGGCGAGGCTCGGCTTCTTTGTGCGTAGTCAAACCGTTGTAGAAGTCTCCTCGCACACCGACATTGAAAGACCAGTTTCCTTTTGTAATCTGATCTTGAATGTATAGCGCGAGCTGCTTCACGTCCGTGTGGCCGCGAAAACTAAACAGCCCTCCTCCACGTGTCAGGTCAAATGGAAGTAGATTCGAGCAGGGAGAGTCTGAGGCAACCCCATTCACAAAGCATGGATTGCCGTTCTCGTCCGTTAGCGACGGAATCAGCCCATTGTCCACAATCCCTAAATTGTCGTTCTCTTTGAGGAATGTCTGTTGGTACGTGGCCCCCAGCTTGATATTGTGGATGCCCTTCACATAGGACAGCGATGTCCTTAGACCCGCATTCGTCAGCGTTCGATCCTGAGCAACCGACTCCTGCTGGATAGGCGATAGGTCGTCGAACAGATTTCGGCTTGGATAGTAATTGTATTGATCGTGCCGGACAAAGCCGCCGAACGTGAAGACCGCGTTGGTGCTGAGCAATAGCGTCCAGGATGGTGCAATGTTGAAGGTTCTAATCTGGGACCTCTGGTCCGTGGGGCTAAGTGGGTTGCCAGCGGGATCGATTTGGCCGGTGTGCAGAACGTTGTCGAAGCTGTTTGGATTTTGGAACCACGACCTTGTGAAGCCCAGATTTAGCTGGATCGAGTCCGCTTTCGACAGCTGATAGTCGCCTCTGTCAAAGATATTTTCTTCATTGCCCTTCGCGTGGATAACGGTGAACTCCGGCGGGTCGAGGAATCGTCCCGTATTCAAACCGCTTGCCGAGACGAAGTTGCCCCACTTCGGGCCGCCATAGCCGACGTTGATGCCGACCGTCGATGTCCCGAAACTGCCATAGCTGGTTGTGACGCTGCCGGTCGGTGTCGTGAGGCCCTGACCTGAACGTGTGGTGGCGTTAATCACTACACTCGTCTTTTCACCGAACTCAGCTGGGGGCGCACCTGCGATGACCTCCATCGATGCAATTGAATCGAGGGGAATCTGGTTGGAAAAGACCTTGCTTTGCTGATCTGTGATCGGCTGCCCGTCAACCATGAAGGAATTCTCCGCATGGTCTCCCATTCCATGGAAGAGGCCGTTTGAATCTGCAGCAATTCCTGGAGAAGACAAAGTTACGAGCGAACTTAACGATGACGACTGGCTTTCCAGCGGCAGCTTGTCGAACAGGCCGCGATCCACGTCCGTGTGAAACGTAGACGTGGTCTCAATGAGATCTCCACCGTTTGCTTCCACTGTGACACTTTCCGCCGAACCTCCCACCTTCAGGGCGATGTTGAGATTCACGGGAACAGTCGAACGGACATCAACATCTCCAGAGTACGGCGCAAAACCTTGGCCGGTAACCGTCACGTGATAAGGATTGAATGGGACGTTTGGGACGACGAATTTTCCAGCGGCATCGGTGAGTGTATTTCGAGAAAAGCCACTAACCGGATTACGGACTTCGACGGTTGCGTTGGTCACTACTGCCCCGGATGGATCAACTACGGTGCCCGCAATCGACGAAGAGTTACCGGACTGAGCATGAGCGCCAAGAGATAGCGCCAGAAGAATCGTGGATAGAAAAGCCGCGGAACGCGACTTCACGTATGAAGCCAGCATAAATTCCTCCCGAAGAAATGGAAAACGATTCCGAACGACAGATCGATCTTCGGAACAGCTAGATTGCGGGAGGTGGGCGAACGCTGAGCGCGAATGCCACGAAGCTTTGTGCGGCAAAAACAGGCTCTGGTAGGAAAGTAGATATGGGAGTGAACTTCGCCTTCAGCAGGCTGGCAGTGGCTTTAGGAGCCGCAGAATGGGCTGCCACACAGATCGTACATTTGGCCGCTTCGGTACCATTGGAGTGATGATGCGCGGCGACAGCAATTGCCGACCAGAACGTCAGCAACAAGCACGCCACCGCCACGTATTTCACAATTGACCGCACGTTGCTTCCCCACGAAGGCGTTCTCTGAAATCTACACCGAAACAAAGCCCTAAGGCAATGAGAGCATTTGCAGCCCGCACAACTCAAATTTCACTGAGGTCTAAGCACCTAGATTACGACCGGTCGGCTCATCTTAGCCACCGAATACTCTTGCTGGGTGAATGACGCTAGTGTTTTGTCGGAAGCGCGCACTCGAGAATGAGTGCGTGTGGCGATAATGCTCTGCGCGCTTTCGATAAAACCGTTAGAAGGAAGCCGCTCGCGGGGTGCGGCGGACGCGGGGTGCTATGGGACTTGAATCGATTTCGGCTTGGAAGTAATTGTAATAAGAGGAGTTGCGCGAAAACCCCGTTATTGATGCTCATCGATATATTGCTTCTCGCATCCAGCGAGGTCATCCTAGCGCCGGAGGGTCAGTCGGTCAAGACCACAGACACTTGCGGCTTATACACGCGGTAGCGTCCGCCGCGCGAGCGGCTTCGTTCTAACAAGCAACCCGGAAATCAGAAAACTGAATCGCCTCGGCTTCTAGCCTACTCGGGGAGTTGGTGGGCGGGCCGGGAGTCAAACCCGAATTTGCAGCTTCGGACGCTGCCGTGTTGTTCGGTTACACTACCCGCCCTTCTGGAACTCGCGCCGCGAATCCAACCCGGATCTCTTCGTTAGGACCGAAGCGTCATCATGCCTTAGACCACGCGAGCCTATCTAATGTGGAGGGGATGCAGAGAATTGAACTCTGATCTCAAGGTTCGTAGCCTTGCGCCCTCATCCGTTGGACCACATCCCCACATTTGGAAGCGGCAGAGCGATTTGAACTCTCATCGTCCGAGATAGAAGCTCGGAGCATTGTTCCGTTATGCTATGTCGCCTCTTTGCTAAGTGACTTTGGTGCGGTTGACCTGCTGCATCGAAGGATCAGGGACAGTGGTCGAGGCGTACACGCCTACTCTGGAAACTGAGACGGTAGCAGCGTGAGCGTTCATCCTGGATGAAAAGAGTCTCGTCTTCCAGACGGAGATCAGAAATGAAAATCCATTGGTTGTCTTCTTCACCTTTCCACCAACCCAGCGGAGCCAGCAGGCTAGTTTGCGTGCGTGTAATTTTGCCGTGGTACTGAGATAAGTGCGGGCCAAGACCGTGGTCCGAGAAAGATACAGTGTTTCCCCTAGCTTTCTACAGAAACTACCTCATGTAGTTTCGACTGGGAGCACAGTATGGTCGCGCCCGTCTCTGCGCACCTGGGGGAGGGTGTGGAGGATATACCGAGGATGGGGCCAGTGAACCTCGATGGTCCTTGCCAAAGCTTGCTGATAGCCCCACCCCATCATGTTGGCAATAATGAGGTGGAGTCCCAGCGCAACCTGAGCACAACCCTCGGTATTCTCGTCGACTCAGCTTGGCGGTCTCTGGAGGAGAAAGCTATGCGAACTGTCTTGGTGGCACTTTGCCTGGTTTCCATCACATTGTGTGCCTTGGCCGCCACACCCAGCAGCGGAACCTTGTCCGCGCCTGCCAGTGGGCAGACCAGCGGCGTGAGCTGGGTCGGCGGGCCGTACACCGCCGTGACCGCCGACCCTTCGCTCTGTACCGGCGCTACCTGCGACATGTATACGCTCCAGGTGAGCGTGCCCACCACCTTCTATTCCTCCAATCCTCAGTATGTCGTTCAGGTTGGCCTGAACTGGACGAGCAACACTAACGACTTCGATCTTTATATTTACGACGGCGCTGGCAATACGGTCTGCTCCTCAGCCCAGGGTATGACGAACTTCGAGCTGGCCGACTGCGGGCAACTGCCCTCGGGAATCTATGCCGTGCAGGTGGTAGCCTTCGCGACGGTGAACGCACCCTACTCCGGGAACGCCACGCTGGGACCGGAACCGACGAGCCCGCTTGGCAAGGCGCGTTACAAGTCTGGCAATTTCGCGTTCAGTAAGCCGCAGACGCTGCCCGGTCCGAATGACCTGATCTTCGGCGTGCAAGGCCTGGAAGCGCGCGTACGCACCGATGCGCTGGGCAACATCTACACCGCGGCAATCCAGGGCGTGCCCGCGGGTACTGACGTCTGGAAGTCCATGGACGGTGGCAATTCGTTCCAGTATCTCGGCCAGCCCGACGGCGCGCAGGCGGCGGCCGCGGAGGCGCGCGGTCTGGGCGCCGGCGGTGGCGACGAAGACCTTGCTATCGCTAGCACAGGCAACGTCTACGTGAACTCGCTGTGGCTTGGCTCCTCCACGCAGAGCACCTCGACCGACGGCGGCAACACCTGGCTAGTCAATCCATTCTCCTCCGACCTGCCGCTCGTGGACCGCCAGTGGATCGCCGCGAACGGCGCTAGCGACCTGTATCTGACGTACAAACAATTGGGAGTTTTGCTGGTGGGAAGCGAGTCGATCTTCGTGGCGAAGTCATTCGACGGCGGCATCACTTGGCCGCAGATCAGGCCGGTTACTACTCCGGAACTGGGGATCCAGCCGGGCGACCAGGGGAATATCGAGGTCGCTCCCAGCGGAAATATTTACACCGTGTTCTTCGGTTCGACAGGCAACACGCTGTACATCGCGCGCTCGACCGACGGCGGCAAGAGCTTCATTGTGAAGCTCGTCTACACTGCCGCGCCAGGGACCTCGCTGGTCAACGTCTTCCCGTCGCTCGCCATCGACCGCGCGGGCAGTCTTTACATCTCGTTCTCCGACAGCCATAGCGTCTTTCTGACCGTATCGCAGGACCAGGCGGCGACATGGTCAGTTCCGGTACGCGTCAGCAATGGCTCCGGGACAAAGAGCGCCATCGGGCCGTGGATCACGGCGGGCGACCCAGGCAAGGTCAACATCACCTGGTGGGGCACGAGCTCGGCCAGCAACAACGACACGACCGCGCAGTGGCGGATCTTCTTCTCGCAGTCCCAAAACGCCCTCGCCAGTATCCCGACTTTCGTCCAAACCACCGTGACGGGCGTGATGCACCAAGGAGCTATCTGCACCAACGGCACCGGCTGCGCCAGTGGCACGCGCAACCTTGCCGAATACTTCGCTCCTGGCTTGTATCTGGACGGCTCGGAGATGATCAACTACGCTGACGACTACAACAACTCAAGTCCGCTGGCGACGTTCACTCGCCAGGTCAGCGGCTCGACCATCATCTCTTCGAAGTAAGGAGACGAGCATTCGACTCGCAGTCAACCTGGTCATCCTCTGGTACGTGAACCAGCCACGTTAAGCATGCGTTTGGTACGAGGCAAGCCGACTCGGTGGCGCCGCGCAAACAACAGCCACGTGGGATGGCCTCTGGGTTATTCCTTTTCGGTTGTCGATCATCGGTTTTCATTCCTTTCCTTGCCCCCCGCGAGAGATCCGCGCGCCACGGTACTTCCGATTCAAGGCTTGCTTGTACAGCAAAAACTTGCCGAGCGCCCCTGCCAAGACACTGTTAAAAAGGTAAGTCGGTCATAGTGCCTCCCCCTCACCCATAGCCACTTCCCGCAATGTGGCGATGGCAACCTCTGTGTAGATCTCAGCGGATTGTGGGGAGCGATGCCCGACGTAATCGCCAATGCTCTTAAGTGGGAACTCGGCGTCGATCAGTCGTTGAACGCACGTATGGCGGAGTGTGTGCGATCCTGCGCGATGCTGTCTAATGCCTGCTCTCTGAAAATAGTGGGCTACAGATGCGGCCACCCGCCATTGGTTATCGGAGCTTGTGGAGCGATCGTGCGGAAAAACGGATGCCGATCCGAAGTTTGAGGACGGCCCTTCTTGAGATACTCAATCAATGCTTCGGCAATTACACCGGCTAACGGATAGGCGGTACAGTGGCCAGCCTTGCGTTCGGGAATTCGTAATCGTTCATTTTTCCGATGTCGCCAAACGTAAGTCGTGACACCTCACATGCACGCAGACCGTACGTCACCAACAGGAGCAAGATTGCATAGTCCCGGCGTCCAGGAGTGGTCCTTAGATCAACGACCTCTACGAGCCGAAATTTGCTCGCGAGGGTCAGCGCTTCGGCTGGTCGCTCTCCATTTATTATGGCGCGGAGTTGAGCACGGAAGCGTCGCGGTCAATTCCTCCAGGTTCGGCCCCGGTGAGGTCTACTTTGATTCTCGGCGAGCCTTCTTCTAAGCATCGTATAGAATGAATGCGGCCCGAAGGCCAAACTCGTCCCCATGCGGCCCTTTTTCCTCCTCATCGCAACAACTCTGGCGGTCATCGCATTCCAGATGACTATTGTGACAGGGCACCTACAGGATTGGGCGTGGGCAATTCCGTGGGTCTGGGGCCTTTGGGCGTTAGGCTGGGTCGCGTGGCTCAGCCTTCAGAAGATAACCCGAGCAGCGCACAGGTGGATGCACAATCGGCGCTGGCGACGCCAATTTTGAAACCGGGCGTTATGGTACTGAATGTTGAGCATATCAGTTCAGCAGTTGTTCGCTGTCGTTTTCATTATTGTGTTGTTCGGCTTTGGCCTTGCTGTGGATTCGGTCTCGAATAAGCGTCGAGATGCAGAGCTGTTAGTGCACCGCATGGCTGAGTTGAGGCTGAGTACGTCCTCATTCAATGACGCACGAGCATTGGCCGAAGAATATGGTGGAAAGCCGGAGAAGGAAGAGGACTGCTCCGCTCATGCTTGTGCCTTCATCTTCGTAATCGATAACCGGCCTTTGAATTACATCCCCGGTGTGCGAGCTGTGCGGTTGGTTGCGACTCTACGAATAAAGGACGGATACGTGATTGAGCAACAGATAAACTACACGATCCTTGACTTCGCTTATCTTCTGATCGATCACCTTGCCCCCCATGCTTTCGAGGTTCAAAAGCTAAGAGTCGACGCTAACGGGATGCCGCACCTTCTCAAGGTCGACCTGGGGCAATCAGCCACAGCAGACGAGAGGCGACGCGCTTATTCAATCGAGCTTTCCTGCCTTTCTCGACTAGGCGGTTGCAGACACGCCTCTGCTGCTTTTCCAGTAGGGCTGTGATACCTCGCACGTCAACTCAGACGCAAGCAAATCATTGGGGAACTTGAGGCGGCCTCTGCGTGCGGGACGATCCGTCGGAGAAGAAAAGAGACTGTCAATCTTCTGCATGATCCGCTCAGCCCATTATACCGGAGCGGAAATCAGGCTGTCGCTGTCAGGAGTGCCGCTAGGAGTTCCGAAAAGATCGCCTGCGCTTCGCATATGGATCGCGGTCAGAATCGAAGCCATGATTCCGAGCTCGTGGTGGTTAAGGGCTGCACGATCCGCCAGGAAGAACCACGCGTGCTCACGGTTGAAGAATTTCAGGCGCTGCTCGCTGCGGTCAGTAAGGAACCGTTCCGCACTATGCTGTTGTTCGACATGTGTCTGGGGCTTCGGTTTTCCAAACTGATTGCGGTCCAGTGGCAGGATTTCGACTGGAAGAACCTCAAGGTGAGAATTCGCCGCGGCGTTGTGCGGCAGGTAGCGGATGACGTTAAAACGCGCCACTCGCGAAAGCCCGTGCCACTAGATCCTCACTGGCGGAGATCATGCAGGTATGGCAAAACGGAGTTCAACAAACCGCAGGATTGGGTTTGGGCGTCGCCCGCTGCCGCTGGCGAGCACCCATATTGCTACACCACGCTGTACGAAATGATCACCGAGGCAGCAACGCGGACGAAATTGGACGGCGTGACCTGGCGCACGCTGCGCCACAGTTACCGCTCATGGTTGGACGAGACCGGCGCGCCGATCACGGTGCAACAAAACCTGATGCGGCATTCCGATATCCGCACGACCATGAATATTTACGGAGATGCGCTGCCGGCGACGTTGCGTGCAGCGAACAGCAGGGTGGCGCGTATGGCGCTGCCGAACTAAATGGACTGTGTACAGTCCATTCCCACCCGTAAGTCCTTTGGAATCTGGGGTGGGAGATGGGAATCGAATCCACAACGAAACGTAGTTTCAATGAGATGCAGGGCCACGGATGACACGAGAGTCTACAGATGTCCCTGCTAAACCGACAAACAGAGCGCAAATGGAGCGCGACGATTGCGGGCCGACTCATCTGAAATTCTCTTATTGCCGACATTCCGGCTACGAGAGTCCGAAATGAAGCGAGCAGATCTTGTACTATCGAACGTTTCCGTTCGCGTCGAGCAGCGAATTCATTCGCTCAAATGGGCCCTGCCCGTTTCGAATCTGTGCCACGGTATATTCGGGAGAGACGGCACCCGGGCGCTGAATTGGAGCTGGGCTCACTTCGACTCTTCTGGACTGGCCATTTGCAGTTACGTTCCCTGCTTTGCGCAGGGCTCAATTGCGGCGCGACCGGCACCGACCAAAAAAGCAGCCGATCGGGTTGCCGCTGCCGCCAAGCGAGCACCCATCGTTCTCAGGATACGGTAATCCCGAATAGGATTACAGAAGTGCAGACGCCGAGGTGCCCGGTTACCCAGTGTTGACTTGGTGTGAACCCTGGAGGTGCCTGGTATGCTTATCAATAGTCCTCGATCCGCATTTTCCATTTTAGTTTTGTTGGTATTCCTTGCGGGTGTGGGCTTGCCGTTCAATTTTCGGCCTGCACCAGCCCCGGTCCAGCAGTTAGAAGTGTTACAGACTGCCGAAGGGCCGCGCATTAGTGGCCTATTCGGTCGCTTTGGCTCGCCTCTCGTGCCTCTTAGCACATGTGGCACTTACCTCCATTGTTTTGGAGGCTCGCACGTCGGTCCTAATCCGTGCTGCAATGACGACAGCAAATCGTATACTGTTTTCTGCAGAGACAGCTGCAATTACACTTACTGTGGGTCAAGTCTTAAACCAACGTGTTGTGGCGGAGGATGTATCCAGGATCACCTCCAGGGTGTGTTGGTTGCGAGAGGGTCGGATACTGTAACGACACTCCCTAGTCGGTCTGGAACGGAGGAATCAGCCGCAATGAACCTGAAGGCATCACTTATGATAATGCTCGTGGTTGTCTCCGCCTGTTGTGAATACACGTACGCACACGACCCAGGCCACCCGCAAGTGTACAAATGGGAAAACGGTTGGATGTTAGTTTTTGACGCCGTGTCGAGCGATGCCTCTACGAATCAGATCGCCATTTCTGACGGACAGGGTCACCAGGTAACTCAGTTGAATATCCTCAAACTTATCGAGGACGCTAAAAGAGTCACTATTTACGATGTCTCCGCGAATGCGAATTTGGTGGCCGTCGCAGCTGTTTATCAAAGTAAAAAAGGCGATAGGCAAGTTCGTCCAACAGCTACGTTGCTACTGTTTGACCTTCATGGCGAATTCCTATCTGCTTTCGCATTAGCGCCCACGCATGCCATTTCGCGTCTCGCCGTTGATGACAGATCGCACATTTGGACACTCACAGACGGAGCAGGCACGGAAGCCGACCCTTCCACGGTTCCGATGGTGGTGGAATTTACAGCAGATGGCAAGATTGTGCGAGAAGTGCTCACCCGCGACAAGTTCCCGTTTCATGCGTTAGATACGAAATCAGGCCTTGAAATGGGGAGTCCCGTAATGGGCTACTCAGGCGTGGTTTGGTTCTGGCTTCCGGGCTCAACGGATTTGGTCACTATCTCACCCAATGACGGCAAAGCTGTGGTGAGCAAAACGCAATTGCCCAAACGACACGGGCGCAGAGAAGCGGTCCTCAGTATTACCCGTGAGCAATCGGGTAACGTAATCGGCCAGTTTAGGGAAGACGACGAAAACCTCAGCCCAACGGTCGCCTCTGAAGCGGGGCACTACGTTTGGTCCCCAGCAACAGGAGCATGGTCACAATTCAAGCCCAGTGCGTGTGAGCACGGACGCCTTGTTGGAGCCAGTGAAAGAGGACCGGTCTACGCGCCGTATGAGGGAGACGGCCTCCGAACGGATAATCTGTGTACGATTCCTGCCCAGTGAGCGCCGACGGTGGGGTTCCAGTTGGATTGGTTGTGTTCTAACTGCTTCGAGGCATGTCGCGAAGGGCTCGCACTTGTGATTGATCCTGAGCATCCTCAATGGCAAAAAGCGGGGCTGTGACATGGCCTGTTCATCCGCGCAGCACATTCCCCGAAGATAGCTGCAGCTATCTATGGCGCGAGCCTCGGACACAAGGAGCTGATTTCGCCGCCGATCGCGCTGCGCCGGTGGTTTCGAGCCCGCCTGGAAGTCCGCGCGCGTCCTTCCCCGGATTTTCCGGATTTCGCATTCGCCGCCGCAGAAACGCCCCACTCCCCCCACTCCGCGGTAACTGGACTTCTTTGTCATGAGCACTCCCTGGTTTACCGCTTCCGCCATGGGATGCTTGGGCAACAGCTGCTCTTTCCACTCCAGAAGCTTCTGCCGCAGCCGGGCTCACCGCGGTGCCGATTGCGCCTGGCAGCAATGCCAGGCGCTCCTCGACAGACGGCAGAGATTCGCACCAAGTCGTCAACGTGAGTCTCCCATCAAAGCCATTCCGTGCTTGTGATTCCGACAGCTAGAGATCACCGGTAACTTTTTACCCGGCCTGAAAGTTTTCCACAGTTAACCGGCCAATCCCTGTTCCCACAGGCGAGCAAACGCTGAGTTATCCTTGTTGACCTGAGATTTGAGTAGAAAGGACGAAGGCTCTCTGCTGAGCGCATATCCTCGTAAGATTCCGCTCAGGGAGAGAGCCTCCAGACAGTACGACTCTCTTTATCCCCCTTTCTGCGGATCATTGCAAGCCAGGCTTCGACTGGGCGGCTTGTGGGAAACAGATCATTCGTTGCTGTCGGCGATGTTTGCGTGATTCGCTCATCGGCCATGGATGGCGGTGCAAACAAGCGCATGATGACACTCATGATTGGATCAAGTACCGCCGTCTCCTCTGCAAGCTCTGTAGAGTAACCGTCAGTTTTCTCCCTGCTTTCTCGCTACCCTATACCCATTACAGTCTGGTCGCGCCGTAGTGAAGCACTGCGGCGACGTTTCGTAAGCGTCTGCCGGAGGCCCCTCCATGGTGGCTCGCGATGGATTCGAACCATCCGCGACGGCTTTATGAGAGCCGCGTTCTTCCTACTGAACTAGCGAGCCTTGTCTTTCCTCGAAAATTGGCTGGCCGGGCAGGATTCGAACCTGCGCATGGCGTGAGTAACAGTCACGTGCCTTTCCAGCTTGGCTACCGGCCAAAAAGCCGAAGGCCCCGATTTTTAGTCGGGGCCTTCGAGAATGTCTGAATTTAGAAACCGAAAATGGTCAGACCAATCCCGAGGGCCCAGCGCGATTGACGCGCCGTCTCATCATGGATTTGGTCTGTATCGTCATTTTCGTGATTGAGTATAGCATGCTTCCGCGCCAGCTACTACGGAAGTGAATTGATTAACCGCATCAAATCGCACGGTTCCCCGCAACTGTGACTCATTCTAATCTGGCCTAAATCGGCTCAGCCTCTGTGGGTTGCCACACGGGTTTCCGAGTTTGGCGCGGTTTTGGTACGATCATCGTCACAAAGCGTCAACCCATGACGCAGGACGAACCGACCAGTTCGTAAGGAAGCTTGGGGTGACCGCTCCAGTACCAGCAAACGAGCAGGAACGTTTGGAAGCCCTGCGCCGCATCGGCATCCTCGACACGGCTCCCGAACACGCCTATGACCAGCTCACCGAGCTAGCCGCCAGCATCTGCGGCACTCCGGTCGCGATCTTAAGCTTGATCGATTCCGACCGCCAGTGGTTCAAATCGAAAGTCGGACTTGAGATCACCGAGACTTCGCGCGATATTGCGTTTTGCGCGCACACGATTGTGGAGCGGCATCTCCTTGTCGTTCCGGATACAACCGCCGACAGTCGCTTTGCAGACAACCCGGCCGTAACATCCGAACCGCACATCCGATTCTATGCGGGAGCGCCGTTGATCACTCCGGACGGCCACGCTCTTGGGACGCTTTGTGTGCTCGATTACGTTCCGCGACAGCTCAGTAATCAGCAACGCGAGGCGCTCCAGATCTTAAGTTCTCAGGCGGTCGCACAACTGGAATTACGAAAAGCAAAAGCCGATCTGAAGGATGTCGCAAGCAGCGCCGACACGGCGGTCGAGGCGTTGCGCGCCAGTGAGGAATTTAAGAGCCGCTTGCTCGCCTGCAGCCGTGACTGTATCAAGGTGCTCGATCTCGAAGGGCGCCTGGTATTCATGAACGAAGGCGGAATGCAGGCGTTGGAGATTTGCGATCTCGCTCCGGTACTGAACAGCTCCTGGATCGAGTTCTGGGAGGGGCAGGATCGAGAGGCGGCGCAAGCAGCGGTGGAAGCGGCGAGGCGCGGTGAGATCGGCCGCTTCACAGGTTTCTTCCCAACGAGGATCACGAATCAACCCCGCTGGTGGGACGTGGTCGTCAGTCCGATTCTCGATCACGCAGGTAAATCGGAAAGGCTACTGGCGGTTTCGCGCGACATGACTGCACAGCGGCTCAGTGAAAGTGCGCTGCGCGATGCTATTCAGTTCAATCGCGCGATCATTCAGGACGCAGGGGAAGGCATCGTAGTTTACGATCGCGAGCTCCGCTACAAGGTATTCAACCCTTTCATGGAACGTCTGACCGGCAAGCGTGCCGAGGAAGTACTTGGGAAAGTGGCGCCTGAGGTGTTTCCGCGTCTGAGAACCACCGGCTTGGAAGATCGAATAAGGCGGGCACTCACAGGAGAGGTAGTGAAGATTTCCGATGTACTGGTACCCAAGCATTCAGCACAAGGCGGCAACGTATGGGAGTCTATTACGTTTGCTCCGCAGTTCGATGGCGAAGGAAAGATAAACGGCGTTATCGGTCTGGTTTTTGATGTTACGGAACGTCATCTTGCGGAAGACACTTTTCGCGCGATCGTAGTTGGCACGGCATCCTCCACCGGAAACGACTTCTTTCCATCGCTTGTCAAACATATGGCTTCCGCGTTGGGCGTGCGATACGCGTTCATCACGGCATGCGACGATGGCCAGCACGCGAAGGCGCTAGCTTTCTGGAACGGCGATGGCTTCGGGGAGAATTTCGAGTTTGATGCCGCTGGCACCCCTTGCCTGAAGGTCGTGAAAGGGGAGATCTGCCAGTACGCCGATCGGCTAGTAGAGCTCTTTCCATCGGATACTGCACTGGCTGAGATGGGAGCTCGAAGTTATCTGGGCGTGCCGATGTTGGACCAGAACGGGCGGGTGATCGGACACATCGCGATTATCGATGACAAGCCTATGGCACGAGATGAGCGCGCCATCGACCTAATTAAGATTTTTGCTTCGCGGGCTGCCGCCGAACTGAAGCGACAGCGTGCTGAAACTGAGTTGCAAGCTGCCTTGGAACAGGTTCGGGATCTGCAAAAGAAACTTGAGGCGGAAAACGTCTATCTACAGGAAGAAATCGGCAAAGAGCACAACTTCGAGGAAATCGTCGGAAACAGTAAAGGCTTGTTGGAGGTCCTGCGCAGAGTTGAAACCGTAGCCCCCACCGATTCAACCGTGTTGATTCTGGGTGAAACCGGTTCTGGAAAGGAACTGATCGCTCGCGCGATTCACAACCGCAGCAAACGCAAGAGCAGGCCCTTGGTCAAGGTAAATTGCGGTGCCATTCCCACTGGGCTGGTGGAGAGCGAACTTTTCGGGCATATGAAAGGAGCATTTACCGGAGCGTTGGAACGCCGCACTGGACGCTTTGAATTGGCTGATGGTGGCAGTCTATTCCTTGACGAGGTCAGCGAGTTGCCCCTCGATACGCAAGTCAAATTGCTGCGTGTTCTGCAGGAGCACGAGTTCGAGCCGCTAGGCAGCAGCCGCACTATCAAAGTCACCGTGCGCATCATCGCCGCGAGCAACCGTGACCTTGAAAAAGCTGTGCAGGAAGGACGTTTCCGCGCTGACTTGTTTTACCGCTTGAACGTACTACCGATTACTTTGCCGCCTCTTCGGGAGCGCCGCGCCGACATTCCGCTGCTCGCCTCCTTTTTCGTGGAAAGGTTCAGTCGCCAGTTCGGCAAGCCGATCACCGGTATATCTCACGACACAGTGGATGTGCTGTCACGCTACTTATGGCCAGGCAATATTCGCGAGCTGCAGAACGTCATCGAACGCGCGGTTGTTTTGTGCCCCAGTGCTGTTCTCCGGCTCGGCAAGGACCTCTTGCCGATAACGAGTGAAGAACGCGAAGAGGAAACGGTAAGCACAAGCGCCTCGCTTGCTCCGTACTCGTTGGAGAGCGTCGAGCGAGCCCACATTCTTCAAGTGTTACAGGAAACCCACGGCGTCATCGAAGGTCCAGGCGGCGCTGCCAAGATTCTGAACCTCCACCCCAATACACTCCGCAGCAGGATGAAGAAGCTTGGTATTGAGCGTCCTTCTGCTTCAGCTTAAACCACGAAATTTCGTGGCCACGAACACTGGGTGTGGCTTTTGCCCACGACATCTCGTGGGAAGTGAGAAAGCTTCGGTTTCGCCACTCGCGCGATCTCTTGATTTCCCAACAACCTAGCTCCCTCCACTGTTTGTCTCAGCCCTGGCATTCCGTTTGCCCTTAGTCCTCGTGTTCAGAGGAAAAGAAACAGTGCTGAGAATTTCAATCTGTGACGATTCAGAGCAAGGTGTTCGGCTGGTCCTGGAAGGTCGGCTGGTGGGTCCGTGGGTTGGCGAATTGCGCAAGCAAATCGAGCAGGCGTTGTCGCAAGCGAAAAACGTCACGCTCGATCTCAGGAAAGTTTCATTTGTGGATCCGAGCGGAGTCGCTCTGTTGCGAGAACTCGGGGATCGTCAAGTCGAACAGGTGAATTGCTCGATCTTCATCAGTCAGCAACTGAAGGAAACAACTTTATGACAAGCCCTAACTCAATTGTTGCTCTGGCATCGGCAGAAGGGGTTCCGCAGGTCCGCTGTGATTCGCTTGACCTCAAAACTGCACGAGAGCGCGAACTGATGCAGCGCATTTGTGCCGGAGAGACGGATCTGTTCTACGAGCTGATCCGGCCGTACGAACGCGGCATGTTTTTCGCAGCCGTATCAATCCTCGGCAACGACCCCGACGCCGAGGAGGTTGCGCAAGAGGCTGTGTTAAAGGCTTTCAAGAATCTTGCGCGTTTTCGGCAGGAATCGAAGTTCAGCACTTGGTTGATTCAGATCGCGATCAATGAAGCGAAAATGAAGTTGCGTAAAGATCGCCGGCATCGGTATGAGTCTATCGACAACGGCCAGCACACGGATGAAGGCGAATACATCCCCACCGACTTCGCGGATTGGCGCGAAATCCCTTCCGATGCTCTGGAACAGAGCGAATTGCGAGAAGCTCTAAACAACGCCCTTGCATCGCTGCCCGAGAAGTATCGCACAGTCCTGATTCTTCGCGATGTGCAGCAGATGAGCATTGCGGAAACCGCCCAGATACTGGGGCTTTCCAAAGAGAACGTGAAGACTCGGACCTCCCGAGCCAGGCTGCAGATGCGCGATCTCCTGGCGCCTGGATGGGGGAGGTTCCTGGGCGAAGAAGCCTGCGTCGGAGGCGAGAAGCGTTTCAGAAAACCAGTTTGAACGGAACGATCAGAGCTCTTTTGTCAGCTTAGCGCGCAAGCGCTGACTGAATCCCGCCGGCAACTGAAAACTTCGTCCATCTCCCACCAGCCTCATCGTATTCCGCAAGCCATCATAGATCGCTGTGCAATGTGCGCACGTGGGCAGGTGGGCTGTGATTTGAGCCCTTAACTCTGGTTTGAGGTCCTTGTCGATGTAGTTCGAAAGCTCCCGGATCACTTCCAGGCAACTAATTTCCACGACTCCTCCATTCCGGGAATTTTGACGTTCCCTCTCGCTGCACAAAGTACAACCTTCAACCTCATGCGATTCCGATTTGGCTAAAAAGTGACAGGGCACGCCAAATCCAGAGGTGATGAATTCTTGTCACGGATTTGTCACCAAATCGCCGAGCGACGAATCGGATAGGCAAATGCAAACAACAATGAAGTGCGAAGGAATACAGGAGCCAGCTAAAGTGGCCGAGACGCCAACCGCACGCCGAACCTGGTTCGCGGATGCGATCTCGGCCGCCACCAACCATTGGCAGGAATATCTGATGGAAGCGACGTGCCTCGGTTTGTTCATGGTATCGGCGTGCAGTTTCACAGTCCTGCTGCAACACCCGGGCTCTATCGCGCGCCAGATTGTTCCGAGCGCCTTTGTCCGGCGGGCTCTGACTGGAATAGCAATGGGTTTGACCGCGATTGCACTCATCTATTCACCATGGGGTAAGCAATCCGGCGCGCACTTTAATCCGTCGGTAACTCTCGCCTTCTTCCGCCTCGGAACAATTGAGCCATGGGACGCGGTGTTCTACATCGTCGCCCAATTTGTGGGTGGGGCTCTCGGCGTGGTCCTTAGCGCCTTGATGTGGGGAGAAGCGATGGCCCACCAGAACGTGCGCTATGCAGCAACGATCCCAGGCGCGAAAGGTACAGCCGTCGCTTTTGTGGCGGAATTGCTTATCTCGTTCCTGATGATGACCATGGTTTTGAACGTTTCCAACTCGATGCGCATTGCCCGATTCACGGGCATCATTGCGGGTGCTCTCATTGCCACTTACATCACTATCGAAGCTCCGCTCTCGGGTATGAGTATGAGTCCGGCACGCACGTTTGCGTCAGCGATGTCGGGACGCATCTGGAACGCTCTCTGGGTTTATTTCACGGCACCTCCACTCGGCATGATGCTCGCCGCCGAACTGTACCTGTGGCTTCGCGGTAAGAGCGCGGTCTTCTGCGCGAAGCTTCACCACGACAACGATAAGCGATGCATCTTCCGCTGCAACTACAAGGCTCTGTTAACACCAATCACTCTCAAGGAGATAATGTAATGAAACCCAAGACTCTGATATACGGTTTAGTTATTCTCGCGGCAGTTATAGCTTGGGCGGCATTCCGTCCTGAGCGGCTGTTCGTCAACGCCAAAGCAAATGAAGGCTTTCCGACGTCGGCGGCGAGCACGGTAACGGAAAGAATTCTAGCTTCGGGCACTTTCCACAGCGTCGCCCACGACGGAAGTGGAAATGCCAGCATCTACCAGCTTTCGGACGGCAAACGCATTCTCCGCTTTACAAACTTTAAGACCTCCAACGGTCCTGATGTGCATGTTTACCTGGTCGCGGCTGACGACGCCACTGACAGCGAGATGGTGAAAAAAGCCGGCTATCGCGAAATCGGATCGCTCAAGGGCAACATCGGTGATCAGAATTACGAAATTCCTGCCGACATTGATCTGGCCCAATACCGCGCAGTCACGATCTGGTGCCAGCGTTTCTCCGTGAATTTCGCGACTGCGCCGCTGAGCTCAGGCCATAACTCAAATAGCACCTCGCAGGTCCTGTCATCTGGGAATTTTCACGATGTCGCACACAAAGGCGCAGGCCAGGCCACTGTTTATCAGCTGGCGGACGGGAAGCGCGTCCTTCGCTTCACGAACTTCGAGACGTCCAACGGCCCTGATGTGCACGTTTATCTGGTAGCCACCAAAGACGCCAGCGACAGCGAGACCGTGCAGCAGGCAGGATTTGTGGAAGTGGGTACTCTGAAGGGCAACATCGGAGACCAGAACTACGAATTGCCCTCCGATCTGGACCTGAACAAGTACCGTGCCGTAACCATCTGGTGCAAGCGCTTCGGCGTGAACTTCGCCACAGCTCCGCTTAATCTGTCCAGCCCGCCTATGTCCGCAATGAACCAGTGATTGCCTGAACTACGAAGGGAGACGGCCATGAGCCGCGACAACCAGTTCGACGTGATCATTATCGGAACGGGAGCCGGGGGTGGCACACTCGCCTATCACCTGGCTCTTTCAGGCAAGCGGATCCTCATCCTAGAACGTGGTGACTACGTCACTCGCGAGAAGGACAACTGGAATCCGCAGGCCGTCAACGTTGATGCCAAGTACAACACCAAAGAGTTGTGGCGCGACGTGGACGGGAAAGAGCTGCATCCACACACTAATTATTACGTCGGTGGGAACACGAAATTCTACGGCGCTGCGCTCTTCCGGCTACGCCAGCAGGACTTCGGAGAGACTCGTCACCACGGCGGAGTCTCTCCTGCCTGGCCGATCAGTTATGAAGAACTCGAACCGTACTACACGCAAGCCGAGCACCTTTACCAGGTGCACGGCAATCGCGGCGAAGATCCGACGGAACCTGCAGCGGGAAAGTCTTATCCCTGGCCGGCGGTAAGCCATGAACCCCGCATTCAGCATTTAGCCGACGATTTTCGCGCCTCGGGGCTCAAGCCGTTTCACACTCCACTAGGCGTGATGCTGGATGAGAAGAACCCGCGCTTGAGTCCCTGCATTCGCTGCAATACGTGCGATGGTTTTCCCTGTCTGGTTCACGCGAAGTCGGATGCGGAGGTCCTCTGCGTGGACCCAGCTTTGCAATACCCCAATGTCAGTCTGCTAACCAATGCGCTTGTGAAGCGCTTGGAGACGGATCCTTCGGGCCGGCAAGTTCAGCGGGTGATCGTAGAACGCAATGGCGAACTGAAGACGTATTCCGGCGACATCGTGGTGGTTTCCTGTGGCGCAATCAATTCGGCTGCCCTGCTGTTGCGCTCTGCTAGCGACAAACACCCGAACGGGCTGGCGAACAGGTCCGACGTGGTTGGCCGCCATTATATGGGGCACACTAACTCTGTACTAATGGCGATTTCCAAGTGTCCGAATCCGACGATCTTTCAAAAGACGCTCTCGGTCAATGATTTTTATTTCGGCTCAAGGGGCTTCGAATATCCAATGGGTCACATCTCTTTCGTCGGCAAGCTCGACGCGATCACGCTCCGGGCGGGCGCCCCGGCCATAGCTCCCGGATTCACCCTGGAGCTGATGGCGAAACATTCGCTTGATTTCTGGCTTACGTCAGAAGACCTGCCGGATCCACACAATCGCGTCACGATCAACCGCGACGGCGAGATTGTGCTTAGTTACACGCCTAATAATTTGAAAGCTCACGAACAGCTCAAGGCACATCTGCAGAGGGCGATGAAACAGAACACCTGCTCGATCCACGGGCACGAATGCCACCAAGGACTCTTCGCCCGAAGTTTATATGTCGGGCAGAGAATTCCACTGGCGGGAGTTGCGCACCAGAATGGCACAATCCGCTTCGGCAATGATCCGAAGACTTCCGCGCTAGATGTGAATTGCAAAGCGCACGAAGTTGATAATCTCTACGTCGTGGACGGGAGTTTCTTCCCGTCGAGCGCTGCCGTCAATCCTGCGCTGACCATCATGGCGAATGCTCTACGGGTCGGTGATCACCTGCTGCAGCGCCTCGGAGTCTCTGAAATTGAATACGGACGGAACCGCAAGCAAGACCGCGAACTCGCGGTGACTCGGTAACCGACCATGACCCGACTTCTGCAACTGCTTCATCCATATCGGCGCTTTGTGGCAATTTTGGCGGTATTATTGGCTCTGGCCGTACCCCAGGGGTTCGCGCAACAGCACTCCGCTCTAATAGAGGGTGTCGACGCGATCGGAATCACCGTCTCCGATATGGAGCGTGCGGTCGACTTCTATTCGAAGGTGCTCACGTTCGAAAAGGTATCGGACACCGAGTTCGCCGGGGAGAATTACGAGCACCTCGAAGGCGTGTTCGGACTGCGAATGCGGGTCGTTCGCATGAGGCTCGGCGATGAGTCTATCGAGCTCACTGAATATCTAGCGCCCAAGGGTCGACCGATCCCGGTTGATTCGCGCAGCAATGATCGGTGGTTTCAACATATAGCGATCATCGTTAGTGACATGGACAAGGCGTATGCCTGGTTGCGACGAAACCAGGTGGAATATGCTTCGTCAGGGCCGCAACGGCTTCCCGACTGGAATAGCAAGGCGGCCGGCATCTCGGCGTTCTATTTCAAGGATCCGGATCAGCATCCGGTAGAGGTGTTGCAGTTTCCTCAGGACAAGGGTCTGGAGAAGTGGCATCGGCCTACAGACAAGCTGTTTCTCGGTATCGACCACACGGCAATCGTGGTCTGGGACACAGACGCTAGCCTCAAGTTCTACCGTGACCTGCTAGGGATGCGCGTAGCTGGAGAAAGCGAAAACTACGGAACCGAGCAGGAACATCTGAACAACGTGTTTGGCGCCCATTTGCGCATTACCGCTTTGCGCGGCACAAGTGGACCGGGGATTGAACTGCTGGAGTACCTAGCTCCACGTGATGGACGGCCCTTTCCGTCGGACGAACACACTAATGACATCGTGCACCGGCAAACGGTTCTGTTAACCAGAAGTGCCGATCGCGCTGCTCGCAGTCTATCCGCCGCACAAGTCAACTTTGTTTCTTCTGGCGTCGTTGTGAATCATATTGAGCAGCTGGGTTTCACCAAAGCTGTGGTTGTTAGAGACCCAGATGGACATGCAGTTGAAGTTGAGGAGAAATAAGGAGGAGCGCATGTGCCGAGGCATTATCCAGGGTGCACTAGAGAACAACGAGACGTTTTCGCGGCTTGACGCTCGTGAACTCTCTCGACCCGACCGTGAAGTCTCGTCTGAACAACCTACGCTAGCTGATCTGGTGCTTCCGGGTACCGGTCACAGATTTTCGGATGGATTTGCGTGCCTGCTTAGAATACTTAGCGCAGGAGAATCCGCATGACGCAAGAAGAAGCCAGACTGTCGGAATCGGCGTCGCGCAAGAAGCATTGGAAGCGGTGGGGACCGTACCTCAGCGAACGCGCATGGGGCACCGTCCGCGAAGATTACAGCCCGCACGGAAACGCCTGGGAGTATCTCCCGCACGATCACGCCCGTTCCCGAGCTTACCGCTGGAACGAGGATGGACTGGCGGGCATCTCGGATCGTCACCAACTCATTTGCTTCGCGCTGGCGTTGTGGAATGAGCGTGATCCGATGCTCAAGGAGCGTCTGTTCGGATTGACGGGCAACGAAGGCAATCATGGCGAGGATGTGAAGGAATACTACTTCTACCTCGACAGCACACCCACACATTCGTACATGAAGTACCTATATAAGTATCCCCAGACGGAGTTCCCCTACTCGCAGCTAGTGGAAGAAAACCGCCGGCGTGGAAAGGACCAGCCCGAATTCGAACTGCTCGATACCGGCGTGTTCAAGGATGATCGCTATTTCGATGTTTTCGTCGAGTACGCGAAGGGAGATGTCGAAGACATCTTGATCAAGATCACTGCTACGAATCGCGGGCCGGAGGCTGCCCCGCTTAGACTCTTACCGACCATCTGGTTTCGCAATACGTGGTCGTGGGCGACTGATGAAGCTCGGCCGGATATGCGGCAGATGCCGGGGGGCATTGAACTCGCCCATCCCACTCTGGGGAAACGTTGGCTCTATTGCGAAGGTTCGCCGGAACTGTTTTTTACCGAAAACGAAACCAATCACAAGCGCTTGTTCGGGGTCGAGAACCGGTGCCCATGCGTGAAAGATGGAATCAATGATTACGTGGTGAATGGAAAGAAAGATGCTGTGGTCCCTGAACGCATCGGAACCAAGGCGTCGGCGCATTACACCTTGCAGATTCCTGCCGGTGGGACAGTGAAGTTCCGTCTGAGGTTGACCGATATCGAATTCCCTGGAGTGCCTGAAGCCGCATTTGAAGGCTTCGATGGGCTATTCGCGCTCCGGAAGAGCGAGGCGGACGAATTTTACCGCACGGTGATTCCCCAAGACCTCTCTGCTGACGCGCAGAATGTCATGCGCCAGGGCTTTGCCGGGATGCTTTGGTCCAAGCAGTTCTATCACTACGTCATCAAACAGTGGCTCGAAGGTGATCCGGGCAATCCGCCTCCTTCCGCTGAGCGGAAAAACGGCCGCAACAATCAGTGGCCGCACATGTATAACGCCGATGTCATCTCCATGCCCGATAAATGGGAGTATCCCTGGTACGCCGCTTGGGACTTGGCATTCCACTGCGTGCCGCTGGCGCTGGTGGATTGCGAATTTGCGAAAGAGCAGCTCGTGCTCTTGCTGCGCGAGTGGTACATGCATCCCAACGGTCAGCTCCCGGCTTACGAATGGGCGTTTGGCGATGTAAATCCGCCGGTCCACGCCTGGGCGGCGTGGCGCGTTTACAAGATCGACAAAAAGCGCTGTGGCAAAGGAGATCGCGCATTCCTGGAGCGCGTCTTCCACAAATTGCTGCTGAATTTCACCTGGTGGGTGAACCGCAAAGATGCCGATGGCATGAATATTTTCCAAGGCGGCTTCCTCGGGCTCGACAATATCGGCGTCTTCGATCGCAGCGCACCTCTGCCCACTGGCGGCTACATCGAGCAGTCGGACGGCACCAGCTGGATGGCTATGTACACGCTGAATCTGCTTGCCATCGCGCTGGAACTTGCCCGCGAAGATCCTGCGTATGAAGACGTCGCCAGCAAATTCTGGGAGCACTTCATCTACATTGCCCACGCGATGAATCATCGCGGCAACGACGGGATGGGCCTCTGGGATGAGATGGACGGCTTTTTCTACGACGTGTTGCGCTTCCCTGACGGACGCAAACATCCCATGCGGATCCGCTCCATGGTCGGACTGATCCCGCTGTTCGCGGTTGAGACACTCGAACCCGAATTGCTCGACCACTTGCCCGGATTCAAACGCCGACTTGAGTGGTTCATCGACAACCGGCGTGACCTGGTCGGCAACGTGGCCTGCATGCGGACTCGCGGCAAAGGGGAAAGACGATTGCTGTCCATTGTCGGCCGCGACCAGCTGCGCCGCGTGCTTCAGTTCATGCTCGATGAGAACGAGTTCCTGTCACCCTATGGAATCCGAGCGCTTTCCCGCTATCACAAGGACCATCCGTACACGCTGGCGGTGAACGGAATGGAGTATCGCGTCAACTATGAGCCGGCCGAGTCGAGCACCCGCCTCTTCGGAGGAAATTCCAACTGGCGCGGACCAATCTGGTTCCCGATGAACTATCTGCTGGTTGAGTCGCTCCAGAAATTCCATCACTACCTCGGCGACGGATTCAGAGTCGAATTTCCTTCGCACTCTGGAAAAATGCTCACGTTGTCGGAAGTAGCGGCCGAGCTATCGCGCCGGTTATCTAAGATCTTCCTCCGCGACGACAAAGGCGAACGTCCGGTGTATCGCGATGTCCCGAGATTTCAGACCGATCCCAACTGGAATGAGCTCATTCTGTTTCACGAGTACTTCCATGGCGACACGGGCAGGGGTGTCGGCGCAAGTCATCAGACCGGCTGGACCGGTCTCGTGACGAAAATGCTGCAGCAAAGCGGCGAGTCAAGCAAAAGCAGAAAGCGCGACCGAACGGCTGGGATCGCGTTCGCAGATTAACAGTATCAGTCTGAACGGAGACATGAAAATGAAAGCCATCAGTGTATTTCCTGGCAAAGCAAATAGCGTCCACCTGGCCGACCTGAACAAGCCCTCAATCGATGAGGTTCCCGATGGGCGGGGAGTGCTGGTCAAGGTTCTGCGTGTAGGCGTAGACGGCACCGATAAAGAGATCAACGCCGCCGAATACGGAGCCGCCCCTCCTGGCTTTAACTTTTTGGTGATTGGCCACGAAGGTTTTGGTCAGGTCGAAGCGGTTGGTCCGAACGTGACTGAGTTGCGCCCTGGCGACTATGTCGTGGCTACGGTTCGCCGCCCAGGGCGAAGCATTTACGACCTGATCGGCACCAACGACATGACCACCGATGATACATATTTCGAGCGCGGCATCAGCCTGCGCCATGGCTTCCTAACCGAGTATTACGTCGATGATGCTGAATTCATTGTGAAGATGCCGCAAGGCTTGAAACACGTAGGCGTGCTGCTCGAACCCTTCACGGTTGTTGAAAAGGGGATCCACCAGGCTTATGAGATCCAGCGCCGACTGAAGGTGTGGCGCCCTCGCCGCGCCGCAGTGATGGGTGCGGGTACCATCGGACTACTCGCAACCTTGGCCCTCCGCCTGCGTGGAATTGACGTCACCACATTCGCTCGAAACCACAAGCCGAATCTAAACGCCGAGCTCATCGAAGCTATCGGCGCCCGTTACCTCATCACCCAGGAAGTGCCCATCATCGAGGGCGGAAAACAATTCGGGCCATTCGATTTGATTTTCGAAGCTACCGGCAACTCTGGCGTAGTCTTCGACAGCATGCAGGCGCTGGGCAAGAACGGTGTTCTCGTTTTATCCAGCGTCACGGGCGGTGATCGCATGGTTCAGGTTCCGGCCGACCGCATCAACCTGGAATTCGTGCTCGGAAACAAGGTGATGGTGGGCACCGTAAACGCCAATCGCGAATATTTTGAGATGGGCGTGCGGGATATGTCGCAGGCCGAAGCCGAATATCCGGGCTGGCTGAGCCGGCTTCTCACCGATCGGGTCCGCGGGTTAGAGAACTACACCGAGCTATTCAATAAGCTCACGAACCCGAACGGCTCGATCAAGGTTTTTTGCGAAGTGGCTGAGCTGTAGGTTGCGCTGGAAAGGAATTCTGTGGCTGAGCAAAAGAAAACTCGAATCCTCATTCTCGGCGGCGGCTTTGCCGGGCTGCACGCCGCCATCCATCTGGATGTCACTTTGGCCCGCGATCCCGATGTCGAGATCACGCTGGTGAACCGGGACAATTTCTTTCTGTTTACTCCCATGTTGCACGAGGTTGCCGCCAGCGACCTCGATCTCACGAACATCGTGAATCCCGTACGAAAGCTCCTGAGGCGGATCAGCTTTTTCGCGGGAGAAGTTGAATCGATCAATCTGGAGCGGAAGCTCGTCACTGTGTCTCACGGATTTGACCATCACCATCATCAGCTTCCATACGATCACCTTGTCATCGGGCTCGGTTCCATCACAAACTTTTTCAATCTTCCCGGACTCGAACAGAGGGCGTTGACGATGAAGTCCCTGGGGGATGCGATCCACCTCCGAAATCGGCTGATAGCGCATCTCGAAGAGGCGGACACGGAATGCGCAGCTGCAGTGCGGCGCCCATTGCTCACGTTCGTCGTAGCCGGCGGGGGTTTTGCCGGCGTCGAGACCGTAGCCGGAATCAACGATTTCATTCACGAAGCGGTTCACTTTTACAACAATCTTCGTCGAGACATGCTGCGGGTTGTGCTCGTACATCCCGGCAATGTCATCCTGCCCGAGCTCGGGGAAAAGCTGGGCCGCTACACCGAAAAGAAACTTGCCGAACGAGGAGTCGAGATTCGTGTAAACACGCGGGTTACCGGCGTGACGGATAGCGGAGTTCAGTTGAGCACCGGTGAACACATCGAAAGTAAAGCTCTGATCTGGACCGCCGGGACGTCGCCGAATCCGGCGGTCGATTGCCTTCCCTGCGTTAAGGAACGCGGGCGTCTGAAGGTCGACGAAATGCTGCGCGTGCCAGATTGGCCCGGGGTCTGGGCGCTGGGCGATTGTGCGCTAGTGCCCGATAGCAGGACCGGCCAGTTTCACCCGCCGACCGCTCAGCATGCCCTGCGGGAGGGAAAAACACTTGCTAAGAACCTGATTGCGAGCGTGCGCGGTGGACGTCTGAAGCCATTCTCGTTTTCCACGATCGGACAACTGGCTGCCATCGGACGCCGAACTGGCGTGGCCAACATTTTCGGAATCAATTTTTCGGGATTCATCGCGTGGTGGATGTGGCGGACGATTTATCTGAGCAAACTTCCGCGATTCGAGAAAAAACTCCGTGTCGCACTGGACTGGACTCTTGATCTCCTGTTCACAAAAGATCTCGTGCAGTTCCAGACTTTTCGTGCTCCGACTATCTCACACGCAGATGAGAGTGAAAGCAGCTCGCCCTTGTCAACTTCTCGCGTAACAGCCGCGCGTGCGCTGGAGGGGGTGTCATGATCCGATTCGGAGAAGAGATTTGTACCAATCTTGATGCCGCGCTTCGGCGTGAATGGCTCGAAACCAATGGACTTGGCGGATTTGCCTCCGCAACGGTCAACGGATGTAACACACGCAGATACCACGGCCTTCTGGTCGCGGCGACGAAGCCGCCAGTGGGCAGATTTGTTCTCTTGTCAAAGCTGGAAGAGACTCTGATCATCGACGGGCGAAGATATGAGCTCGGCACGAACAGTTACCCGGGCGTCGTATATCCTCGGGGCTTTCAGTATCTCATGGAATTCCGGCTTGATCCGTTCCCAACTTTCACGTTCGGCGTGGAAACAACTGAGATCGAGAAAACGGTGTTCATGGTGCAAGGAGAAAACACCTCGGTCATTCAATATCGGGTTAGCGGCGAAGCAGCCGGAGTACAGCTCGAGATTCGACCCCTGATCGCCTTTCGTGACTATCACACCCTGACTCACGCAAACGAGGCGCTCAACGGCACAATCGACCAGCAACCATGGCAGATCAGCGTTTCTCCGTACGCCGGCCTCCCTGCGCTTTATCTCGCGAACAATGCCGACGAAATCGAGAGCACTGGGAATTGGTATCGCAATTTCGAATATGAAGCCGAGCGCGAACGGGGGCTCGATTTCACGGAAGACCTGTTCAATCCCTGTGTGCTGCTCTTTGATCTGAATTCAACCTCCAAGGCGACCATTATCGCATCTACCGAAACCCACGATGTGAATGCGGCCGAAGAATACCGAGAGGGTGAGATCTCGCGGCGGAGAGACAATGCGCTGCACTTGCGGGTCGGCGATGACTTCGTAAGGTCGTTAGCAACTGCAGCCGACCAGTACATTGTCTCCCGCGGTGAACAGAAGAGCGTAATAGCCGGATATCACTGGTTTAGCGATTGGGGCCGTGACACTATGATCGCGCTCCCGGGGCTGACTCTTCCCACCCGGCGCTGCGATGTGGCTCGCAGTAGTTTGCGCACGTTTGCACAACACGTTGATCGCGGCATGCTTCCAAATCGCTTTCCAGATGCTGGCGAGACACCTGAGTACAACACTGTCGATGCCACACTCTGGTTCTTTGAAGCCGTACGGGCGTATCTCGCATATACGGCCGATCTAGATTTCGTTCAGCAGGAGCTATACAGCGTTCTGAGTGACATCATTGCCTGGCATGTGCGCGGAACCAGGTTTGGTATCAAGCTCGACTCGGCGGGTCTGCTCAATTCGGGCGAGTCAGGCGTGCAACTGACCTGGATGGACGCGAAGGTCGGCGACTGGGTGGTTACACCGCGACGCGGTAAGCCGGTGGAGATTCAAGCGCTCTGGTACAACGCGGTTTGCATCATGGAGGATATTGCGGGACGCCTCGGTGATGAATCCGCGCGGAAGCGATACAACAGCATGGCTGCTGTCACGAAATGGAGCTTCAATCGCCTGCTGTGGAACGAGAAGGGCGGCTATCTGTATGACGTTGTCAATGGCGGGTCACCTGACGCGAGTATCCGCCCCAATCAAGTATTCGCGGTGAGCTTGCCGCACTCCATGCTCAGTTCCGAGAGGGCGAAACAAGTTGCAGGCATTGTGCAACAACATTTACTCACACCATACGGCTTACGCAGTCTTGCTCCGAGCGATCCGCAGTACCGAGGCCGTTACGCCGGAGATGGCGCCAGTCGCGATGGTGCATACCACCAAGGCACCGTATGGCCGTGGCTGCTCGGGCCTTTCATTACTGCATATATAAAGGTAAACGCCGGAAGCGAGTCGGCACGCCGCCAAGCTGAATCATGGCTAGCACCTTTGAAGGACCACCTGGCCGACGCTGGTCTTGGCCACATTTCAGAAATCTTCGAAGGAGATCCGCCGCACCGGCCAGTCGGCTGCATTGCGCAAGCCTGGAGCGTGGCAGAGATACTGCGGGTAACGGTGGAGGACATCTACGGAATTCGACCTCAGTACGCAGCATTCTCGCGCGGAACTACTCTGAATCAAGAAGTAAAAGAAGTGATCGGCCAAAGTGCCGCCACATAAGGGCAATCGATGGAGCCTCGTCCTCTTTACATCCCGGTAATTCTCGGAACCACACGCATGGGCCGAATGAGTGCTCACGTAGCGCGATTGCTGACGGAAGAAGTCTCGAAGCAGGCGGGGGTCGAAACCGATCTCATCGACATTGCCGGCCTTCCATTGCCCACGAACGACGCTGGAGAGGCTATCAAAGAGGGTGCCTTTTCTTCCAAGATGGATCGTGCCGACGGGCTGGTGATCGTCGCACCCGAGTACAACCACGGTTACAGTGGATTGCTGAAACATGTTCTGGATAGCTGTCTGAAGGAGTATGTACACAAAGCCGTCGGGATCGTTGGCGTTTCGGCGGGGCCATTTGGGGGAACTCGGGTTATCCAGAATCTTCTGCCTGTCATGCGAGAACTTGGATTGGTCACGATCTTTTGGGATGTTAACTTTTCTACCGTGCAGAACTCGTTCGACGGCAGCGGAAAGCTGCTCGATCCCTCTTATGTTCGGCGCATTGACAAGTTCCTGCAGGAACTGATTTGGATGTCACGAACGCTCCGATACGGGCGTGAGAATGTTCCGGTGTAGGCGATGACCGCCACTATGAGTATCAGCGAAAAAATGAAATGCCCACGTTGCGGTGCTGACATGAACCACCACGCAGACAGAGTTTTGCCATCAGAATCAACAGAAGCAGTTCTTGACCCTGTGTTTGGAGTCAACGTTGTCGAGCTACACAGTTGCCCCGCCTGCGGAGCGTCAGGGTCGCGACCTTGTTCGTAGATCGATTGCAAACGCGGCTATCGTGGTGAGCCGATGGTAGAGCGCCAGGGGAATCCGGCAATTCTCTACGGAAATCGGATTCAAAAAACTAAGCTTGCCCCACGAATGTAAACCCTTTTCTGTGAACCCTGCCCCTGCCCAAAAAACGGCGGCAACTCGACATTACATTCGTAAGTCGTTGAATGCAGGCACGACTGACGAGGAAACTGAACCCCTGGCGCGATTACCAGGTGTTCACATTTATCGGAGTTCACGCGATTGCAAGTGCTTGAAAAGAATGGTCGGCCCTAGAGGACGATTTTCGAACTTTTCTGCTATCTGAACCTTCTCGCCAGGGCCGGTTCGAGGCGATCGGCTGAAACGACAAGGTACACGGCACCCGCCTCGCCCTCGATCCCGTGCTTTATCGGACTCGGGTACCGCGTCTCGCAAAGAGGGGTTCGAAAGGCTTGAGCTGTGAGTTGGAAACTCTCCCGCACTGTTCTTAGAGGACGGGACAGGAGCAATCCTGTCCTGTCACTCGGTACTCTTGCATTGGATGTGACCTAATCGTCTGTCGGCTGGGGCCGATCCGTCAACAGTTGACTCATATATATAATAACACTAAACTGTATATACAATGAACAAAGGGGGGAAACCGATGGCAGTGGCCCTCACATCGATCAGGCTCGACAAGCAACTGGCAGACGAAGCAGCCGAAGTGCTAGGTGTTAAATCGCGAACCGAGGCCGTACACGCGGCATTGCGCGAAATTGTTGCCCTGAAGCGTTTCAAGAAGCTGATGTCGAAATACGGCGGGAAGCTCGAATTCTCGGGACACGATGAGTAATCTTGTTGTCTTCGACACTTCGATCTTCATCGACCATCTCCGTACCGGTCGCCACCAGCAGCGAATCGCAGAAACTACGGGTCTGGTGCGAAACTCAGCCGTGGTGCTCGCGGAACTCAGCCGGGGAGCCACCAAGTCTTCCGAGCAAGAGTTTGTCGAACGACTTGCTCGCAACCATCCAATCCTGACACCAACCGAAAACAATTGGCTCGAATCCGGACGCCTGCTTAGCAAAATCCGTGTTGATAAAGGCTTTCATGGGGAAAAGCTTCGCGATTTGCACGTTGACCTATTAATCGCACTGACCGCCAGATCTGCAGGGGCGCGTCTGGTGACTTCAGATCGAGCGGATTTTGAATTGATCGCGAGCTATCGCAGACTGCAGCTTGAGATCTGGTGAGCTACCCAACCTATGGCTCTAGCCAAGCTTCCGCGGATGAAGAAGTAGGTCCTTGGCCTGCAACGTCAGGCAACCGCCGGTCCAAGAGTTTCGAATTGACGCACCCCAGGTGCCGTTCAATCCATGGCCACCAAACAGTATGTCTTTGCTTTAAGTCCGGGGTCATACACCATGGCCTGGGCACTTCTGGCCAGCGGAGAAGCGCAATGGGCGCGCAGGAAACACCCGCCAAGAGTGCGCGCTGGATTCAACAGAAATACCGGGGCCATCGTCGAGGCTGGAACTGGTCTTTCGGTCTTTCGGTCTTTCTTTGGTGTCTGGCAGACGGCTGACGGCGAGGCATCGATAGTATGGCTGCAGCACGCCCGCCGGACACCAATCCGGCGGCATATCAAAATCAGGAGTGAGTCGAATCCTTACGATCCGGCTTGGAAGGAATACTTCGAGCAGCGAAGAGCCTTTTGCAGCGGTCGTGAGGTTTACTTTACTGACCTGGCGATGCCTTTACCCCGCGACCATTCCCAGCCGAGCTTCTGCGAGAGCCGCCGTAAGGCAACATTACTACGGATGCGAATTCCTACTTACCCTGCGTACGTTTAAGGAACGTCCCGTCTTGAAGTTCGGTGAATGCCTCCTGCAGCTGCTCCTGCGTATTCATCACGATGGGACCGTACCAGGCAACCGGCTCCTCAAGCGGCTTTCCCGAAACCAGCAGAAAGCGAATTCCATCATCCCCGGCTTGAACCGTCACTTCGTCGCCGCGGTCAAACAGTATGAGCGAGCGGTTGTCCGCTTCGACCGGAGGAGTCGTGTCCAACCACTTGATTCCCTCCGTTGGCACCGCGAGTGGGCGTGAGGCATTGCAGAACTTGCCGCTGCCGGCAAAGACATAGGCAAAGGCATGACGCATGGTCTCCACGGGAAGAGTTTTTCTCTTCCCTGGGGAAACCGATACATCCAAATAGATTGGGTCGGCTGCGACCCCATCCACCGGGCCGGTCTTCCACCAGAAACTCCCGCATACGACGCGCACGTGTGTGCCGTCATCATCGGTGATTTCAGGGATCTCGGTGGCCTTCATTTCCTGGTAACGGGGCGCGGTCATCTTGAGCGATGACGGAAGATTGCCCCATAACTGGAACCCATGCATCCGTCCCACGTGATCGCCTTTCGGCATCTCCTGGTGAATGATCCCGCTGCCCGCTGTCATCCACTGCACGTCCCCGGCACCGATAACGCCGCTGTTGCCGATGCTGTCGCCATGCTCCACCGTTCCCGCCAGCACATAGGTGATGGTCTCGATTCCACGGTGCGGATGCCAGGGAAACCCTGCCAGATAGTCCTCAGGAACATCGTTGCGGAAGTCGTCCAGCAGCAGGAAAGGGTCAAAGTCCTTGGTGTTCCCAAAGCCGAAAGCGCGGCGGAGGTGTACACCTGCGCCTTCAAGAGTCGGTTTCGATTTGATAAGCCGCTTAATAGGTCGGATGGACATATTCAACTCCAGCGCAAACCAGTTTCATTGTTGAATCTAAAATCCCGAGCTCGTCTGTGCCGCGATGCATCGTTTCTATCGCCTCGTGTGCAGCGTTGTATGGCGGAGCTCCGGATACCAATGACTTCTTAAAACTCGTCCAGTCGCTCCTGAAGACTTGCCTTTGCATTCCCCTTTCTGCGGCTCGACGACTGACAAGTGATCAAGCTGCCCAGTTAGATTTGGTAATTGTTGTTCAGATAGCGGTGCGCCCTCCATCTACGGCGAGTTTTGCGCCGTAAATGAAACTGGCACGGTCTGTGGCCAAGAAGACAATTGCCTCCGCTATCTCGTCGGCGGTAGCTGGACGGCCGGCCGGTCCTTGGGCAGCTAGCTGCTCAAGACTCTCGCCCATCGGGTCCGTACCTTCCGTGCGCGTGGGCCCAGGACTCACGGCATTCACACGGACACCGCTCGGCCCATATTCAGCAGCCCAAGTCTTAGTCAGCAGGTTGATGGCGGCCTTGCTCGAACCGTAAAGGCTCATCCCGGGCGCCCCGTAATCTGCAGCCATGGTCGACAGATTGACGATTGCACCTTTGCCTCTCTTCGCCATTAGGGGAGCCAATTCCGCTACCAGGAAATACGGCGCCTTCACATTTAGGGAAAAAACGCGGTCAAACTGTTCTTCCGTCATTTCATGTGTTGGTCCGAACGGGTAGATTCCTGCATTGTTGATCAGAATATCGATGTGGCCATTCCCGAGTTCGATCGCCCTTTTTGCCAAATCGTGGGCACTGGCTGCGTCCTGAAGATCGGAGGAAATAAAGTCGGCTTTGCCTCCTGCCGCACGAATTTCGTCGACTGTCTTCTTGCCGCGCTCCGCATTGCGTCCCACAACCAAAACATGGATGCCGATCTGCGCCAGTTTCTTGGCTGTCGCGCGACCGATTCCACTCGTTCCTCCGGTGATAAGTGCTGTCGAAGAGTTGCTTGTCATGTGCAATCCTCCAGCTGGGTTCACGGCTTATTAGAGTCACACACACGCACCCCGGTTTCACGAAACCAGTAGACTTGATTCGGCAGCTCGATCGAGCTGGAAACGCGCCGAATAAAGCACGTAGAACTCCGGCCATGATCGAGGCCAGATCGACCCTATTCTGATCCGCCTGGCGGCCGTCCGGCCGGTGCTCAAGCAATTCCGGCGGGAGGCCGGAGGCGAATTGCCAATGTCTCATTGACTTTTAGCACACTTGCTCTTTCGCCGCACATTCGCGCCGATTCTTTCTTTCTGTGCGTTGACACCCTTTCCTATGCTGTCCTACCATGCTCATCTAACAGGGGTGATGCCTCCCATTCGTTGCCGCTAGAGGCCATCGCGGAATGCGCATGGGAGATTCAATCAAAGAAGCGGAGCGATGCCGCGACACAGGACATCCGGAAGACCGCTTAATCTGCTCCCGCGAGAAGAAGATAGAGACGCTTGGACTACACGACCACACTTACTGGCAGTCCCTTCGCTGTACTGACGGCGATTGTGGCCCCCGCCATCCTCACCAACGCGTCATCGGTTCTGGCACTAGGCACCAGCAACCGACTTGCGCGCGTCGTGGATCGGACTCGTATAGTGGGCGGCGAGTTGGCCGGCTTTGAGCCCGGAAGTCCGGATTATCAAGGGTGGGCTACACAGCTTGAAGCTCTGCAGGTTCGCGTTCAACTGCTAGTAAAGGCTCTGCGGCTCTTCTATGCTGGGCTCGGATTATTCGCTGCCTCAGCTCTTGTATCGGTCGGCGGTGCTATCGGAGCTTATTATGGACAGCGGGTGCTGTTTGAAGCAGGCGCGGCCCTTGCAGTGCTCACGGGCGCATCGGCAGTCGCGGGATTAGTTTTTGGCTGCGTGTTGATGGTGCGCGAAACACAGCTCGCAGTACGAACCTTGGCGGAGGAAGGGAAAATTCGAACAAGCCAACAACGCATTGCCCGGTCCCTCCGCTAGCGAGCTTCAGACGCTTCGGAACGTGCCGTTTTCTACGTCAACCCTGCGGTGACAAAATTGTCGGCGATGTGTGTCGAATCCTGCAGGCGACGACCAGGCATTGCAATTCGGACCTTCTGACGCGGAAATCGATGTAGGGATGGAAGGTCCGGAACTCTCAGCCACTACCGTACTGCGACCGACTCCGGAACACCTGCGAGTCTCTCGTATTCTTTGTCAGTCAGCTGCACCGAGGCGGCCGCAACGTTCTCCTCGAGATGTTCGACCGAGCTGGTTCCCGGGATGGGCAGCATGATCGGGGAGCGCCGCAGGAGCCAGGCCAACGCAACCTGCTTCGGAGTTGCGTGGTGCGCTTGGGCAATTTCGTTCAGCACATCGCCGGCCACCCTGCCCGCTCCGAGAGGGAACCACGGAATGAACACGATTCCATGGCTTTCACAATAATCCACGACATAGTCCCATTCGCGATCGGCAAAGCTGTATCGGTTTTGAACGGAGACGATGGGAACAATTCTGCGCGCACGGTCGATATGCTCTTGCGTAACATTCGACAAAGCGACCAAGCGAAGCTTTCCCTCGTTTCGTAGCTCGGCCAGAGTTTCCACCGAGGCGTCAAAGGATACGACCGGATCCGGAGTATGCAGCTGATAAACGTCGATGCAATCCAATCTCAATCTCCTGAGGCTGCCTTCGACCGCCTTACGCAGGTGAGCAGGACTCGCGTCGTGAGTCCATTGATTTGGGCCTGGACGATCCCAACCGCCCTTGGTTGCAATGACCAGTCCTTTTGGATAAGGAAAAAGAGCTTCGGCAATCAATTCCTCGCTGACGTGGGGACCGTAGGAATCCGCAGTATCGATGAAGTTGACATCCAGCTCTATCGCCCGGCGCAGAACCGCGACCGCTTTGTTCCTATCCTGTGGAGGGCCCCAGATGCCTTCGCCGGTGAGGCGCATCGCTCCGAAGCCGAGGCGATGGACAGAAAGCTCGCCTCCGAGAGAAACGTTTCCAGCTAAGCTCGCAGAAACCTCTTTCTTATTCACGAAAAACCTCCAGAAATTCGTTCTAATGTTGCGCTCGTCTCAGAGCTGTTCTTAATGTCGACTCAAACTGGAGCCGGTGCGGTCTGCTCGATCAGACTCAGGCTCTGCAATTCGGCCCAGAACTCAACTGGAATCTTAGTCCGCATCGAGGTGTCGTCTTCCAGGATCTGATGTTCTCTGCTGACTAGCGGTGGCCTCCCATTGCGTGGCCGCGCCCATCACGCAGCTCGTTTCCGTGAAAGTGATTGAAGGGCCTGTCGCCACGCCCCGGAAATGGACCACGGTAGCCGCGATGTGGATCGAAGCGATTATCAACGTGGCCGTGGAAATCGTGTGGGCCGTGGAACCATGGGCCGGCTCCGATGAACACGCCGCCGTTGAACCACTCGGGACCGTAATAACCGTAGGGTGCGCAGTTGTACGGCGGTAGATCATAGTAGCCATAGGGGCAACCCGGTTCTGGTCCGATATTGATTGAGAGCTGTGCGGGTGCAGAGCTCGGAATGCCTAACAAAACGGCAGTGAGGCTAAGAACGGCGAGGAATTTCCAATCGCGCATGTGTTCCTCCAGTCCGGAGAAAGCAACCCAGATGCCAAAGGTCTAAATGACTGAAGGGGCATCTACAGAAAGAAAATGGAAGCCCAGAAAAAATCCGGGTAAGCCAGCAGGGAGAGTCTCGCACGGATAGAATCAATCCAGAGAGCGCGGCTGACAGATCGCTGCTTAATCCTGTCAACGCAACGCTATGAGGCTGCATATCGGTCAATACATGCGCGAGAACATAGCCAGTACGGCAGTTCGCAAAGTTACCCCAGGGGCGCCGGGGTGTCAGAAATTGGACACGAACGTCAAACCGTTAACAGGACGCTCTTGCCCCAAAAGCTTGACGAACCGACATAGACACATGACTTGAACCAACTAGGTTTAGCTCTAAGCGGTCTTCCGATGAGGTTTCCCGAGACCCAGGTGAGACAGCGCGGTCTTGATCGCATCGGCGCTGCGCTGCAATCCTTTCCGCTCCACGTCGGACATCTCAGGTTCGAGTATCCGGTCAACACCGTCCCGGCCAACAACGCTGGGCAGCGAGAGGGTGACGCCAAAGTCAGCGTTGTAGCAGCCGATGGGGATCACGGCTCGTTCATCACGGAGTACCATTTCGGTTAGGCGCGCTGAAACCATGCCAATGCCGTATTGGCTGGCGCCAATGCCTTCGATGATTGTGATGTTTGCGTAACGGACCTCGCGTTCGAGGTCCACGCGGGCGGATTCTGGCGCGGGGCTGGTTTCGGCAAACAAATCCAACACCTTTCTGCCACCCACTCGTGCCGTTGACCATAAGAAAACTGACGAGACACCATGTTCACCTAAGACAAGCGCTTCCACATCTGACGGATTGACCTTGAGGTGCTGCGCCAGGTGAAAGCGGAATCGTAGCGTGTCTAGGGATGTGCCGGTGCTCAGGACGCGTTCGTGCCCCAACATGCGTACTACATCGGCCAGCGCGTCCGGAGGATCGGTTACGACCAGAATTAGCGTATCGGGAGCAGCGTTATGGATTCTTGGGATGATTTCCTCAAAGATCGCCGTATTGGCCTCCAGCAAACGAAGCCGCCCGAGGGGATCGCTGCGGTCGGTCGCCCCGCCAGCCTTCTCGTTGACACCCGCCGTGATCATTACCACGGACGACCCCGCCAGATCCGAATAGTCGCCGTCGCGCACCGAAATCGGTGGCGAAAGAACAGCGCCGTATTGGACGTCTGTCACGACACCTTGGGCGCGCTTGCGATCTCTGTTCACGAGCACGACCTCACGCGCGCTTCCCCGCATCACCACTGACAAGAGACATGCTGAGCCGACAGCGCCCGCGCCAACAATCCCCACCTTCATGTTCCCTCCATTCTCGAGCTGCTTATACACGTGCAATCATCACGCCAAACCTCAAGCCGCTGTAAATGCAGTCCACACGATTCGCGCAATGTACGTTGGGGGGTTCTACTTGGTAGTTCGACAGTGATTGGCGCATCCCTTGAGGTCATCAGCGGTCTTGGTATCGCGGCTGCACCCGCATACGCGAGTGCATCATTGGCCTCGTTACGTGCTAAGAAATTGAGTAACCTAATGCAGACGGGTGGCGTGCTTCATCGCCGTTTCTGGGTCCACGGGAACAACTCCTGGAATCGCCCAGGCCTGTAGCGCCACGATCAGGATGACGACGGCTAACAGAGCAAGCGAATACTTGATCGTCCTGCGGAAAATGTCAGGTTCCCTGCCGACCAGGCCGGTTGCCGCGCAGGCGACGGTGATTGATTGCGGCGAGATCAGCTTGCCTGTGACGCCTCCGAAGAGGTTGGCCGAGGTCGTAAGAACGGGATTTAACCCCGTCTGGGTGGCGCTGACTTGTTGCAGCTTGCCGAACAAGGCTGCCGATGATGTAACCGAGCCAGTTAAGAATACCCCCAGCCATCCAATTGCCGGCGAGAAAACCGGAAACAATTTCCTTGCATAAGAAGCGCACGCGAGGCCGAGCGTGTACGACATGCCAGAATAATTGGCTAAATAGCCTATGCCAACGACCACCGCCAGCATAATCAATGCAAATACCAATTGCTTAAACGTCGCTTTGAAGACTTTCAGACCACGCGCTGGACCAATTCGGAAGATTGCCATTGCAACAATGGCACAAATCAGCATGGCAGTCCCCGGAGCTGTGAGGAAGTCCCAGCGATAGCTGGCACCATACACCGTAGGGGTGTCCACAATAGGAGCGGTCTGATACACGATCCCATCGAGGCTGGGCCAGTGTCGAATATTCAAGACCCAGTGCAGCCTGCTTTGTACGAACTGAATGAAGACTGGCGTTTCCCAAAAACTCATGATCGCCAGCAGGAACAAGTAGGGAGACCACGCTCTCAGGATCTGGCGGGTGCCGTACTTGGTTTTCGCTGGATTTGTGGCAGCGGCATCATAGGAAAATTGCCAAGTCTGCTTGGGCCTCCAGAATCTGAGGAACACAACGAGGCACACCACAGACACAAAAGACGAAATGATCGCTGGAAGCTCCACCCCCAGATAATGGGACACTACAAAGCACGTCACTGCGTAACTGAGGGCCGCCACTAACGCGGCCGGCCACACCTCGACCGCGCGCTTAAAGCCAGAGATCACGATTAACATGAAGAAGGGGATGACGACCGCCAGCATCGCCATGTCAGAGCCGATTGCTTTCGTCATCACAGCACTATCGATGTTTGTGACGGAAATCATCATGCTGGTCGGCACACCGACCGGCCCGAAAGGAACTGGAGGAGTGTTGGCAACTAAGCACACAACGGCAGCCGACACCGGCGTGAACCCTAGACCAATCAGCATAGACGCCGCCACAGCGACAGGAGCTCCTTCTCCGGATACGCCCTCGAGGAAGGCAGAAAAGCAGAACGCGATGAGTAGCGCTTGGAGCCGACGATCGCTAGTTAGTGACGAAAGAGAGCTCTGAATAACTTCAGATTGCCTGGCCTCCACCGTTAGGTTATAGAAGAAGACCGCAGTGAGAATGATCCATCCAATCGGCCAAAGACCGTTTGCCATTCCCAACAGGGCCGCAGACACCGCGCTGCGGGCCGGCATCCCATAAGCAGCAACAGCTACTAAGAGCATCAAAAGCAAAGCTAAGCTCGCGGCGATGTAGCCTTTCATGCGTTTGTACGCCAGCGCCCAGAAGAGAAAGGAAATTGGAAGAGTAGCAACCAAAGCAGTGAGACCCAGGCAATTCTCTAGAGCGGAATAGTTTTGAAGCCAGTGCATTCGCAAAGCCCGAAGCTTTCTGTTCGTTCGCACTCCCGGGGTACGGACGACAAGCGATTTGGACCAACACCTTACTTACGGCCGACCCAAATAGGGCTGAGTCTTCACTCTTTGCCCTTGAGAAGTCCATGAGCCATCCTCCGCGGAGCATTTCCTCTGCCAATCCGATGGGAATCTTCTCTCCTAAAATCACTTGGAATGACGAGGTTCAGCGTGTGGTGAAATGCTTTATCGGGCTCTTGACGCCGTCAGTCGCACCGTCGGGTTCCATCGAATCAACGGTGTAGTAGTAAGTGGTCCCAGGCTTGAGGTCGTCGATACGCACCCGGAAGACGGTATAGGAATGGCCCGGGTTCAACCTGATGTGAGATTTCGCTGTCGCGCTCAGGTTCTTAGGATCCATACCATAGTGCACGACACCATAATGCTCGGGGGAGCCCCCAGGGTTATTGCTTGTCCACGTGATAATGGCCATGTCGTACTTAGTCACTTCGAGCTCTGGCCCTTGCGTGATCCGGATGTGCGCAGCTTTTCTACTACCAGGAGTCAGTTGAGCGGCCAATGACGTTGAGTAGAGTACGATAGCGGCGGCAATCGTCATTGCCGATTTCAGGAGCAGTCTATTCATAAGTGTACCTTCCTCCCATCACAGAATTCGCTATACCCCGACCAAAACCAAGGAAAGAGCATGGAGGCCGGGTGCGGCCCCCATGCTCCGCTTGTTTGGCTTTCCACCCCTTGATCCGCCGTTACGGTGCCATCGCTACGGAATAGGCGGATTCGGTACGGGCTCGAGGCCGCAGACCTCCGGTGAGCAAGACGGGAGTGGTGGTGTCGGGATCAGGAAATCGTTGCCCTGAGTCTTAGCCGAACCGCCCGTCATACACTCCCCCGCATAGGCGTCGCTGTTGGGGTAAGGTGTCGTGAAACCATCTGTCAACGTTTGCATGAAGGTGACGATCAGATCCTCCTCATGATCGGTCAGCCCGAGCTTGCCAACGGTCATATCGACCGTGGGCCCCGGCACCTCGGGCATCGGCCAGCAGTCCACTCTCTCCGTGGTTCCCGGCGGGCAGTGCCCTGAAGTCACGGGAAAGGGGTACACGTCGCGCGTGTTGTAGAAGTGTACGAGTTGTTTCAGGCTCTTGATGTAACCATTGTGGAAGAACTCTTTCTGGAAGTACGGTCCCGGAGCATCGGTGCCGCCCGTGCACTTTGCCGGTACCATCGCCACGTTGCGAGCCGAAGATGTTTGCATTCGACCGTCTTGTTGTGGTGCGTATTGTCTCCAACTCTCGTTGGGGCTGGCCCAAGTACCGAAACCGCTTCGCAGGAATTCGCCCAGTCCCAAATCTCGATAGCCAAAGCCCAGGGGATTGGCGGTGAACCCGTAGGGATCCGGCTTGGTCTGATAGTAGAAGGCATTCCTGGGATTTAGAGGCAGACCCAGATTGGCCGAGCCGAAACAAGTGAACAGCGGCCGCGTGTCTGCTGCCGCGCCAGTGTCCTCGCCGTTTGGAGCCGTGCCGTTTGCAGGGGTGGGTGCAGTCGACCGTCCATCCAGATGGCAGGAATTGCAGTTTCCCTTGCCACGGAACAGGTCATAGCCAGCCTTCTCGTCTGCCGTCAACGTGTAGTTGCCGGCCAGGAAGGCATCGAATTTTGATGTGAAAGAGCTGACCTGCAGCGACTGTTCGTAGGCGTCGAGGGACTGTCCCCAGTGGTCATAAGCATTGTTTGACCGGGTGCGATCCTCCGGACTTAGCTTAACTGGCATGGTGTCGCTTCCGAACACTGCAGCGCCTCCAGGAGTCGCGCAGATTTTCTCGGTGTCGGGTGGAAACTTAATATTGAGCGAGTCTTTACCCCAGACCTCTTCGAACAGAGGTCTGTACTTGGCGTGAGCGAGCCGAAAGACTATGCAAGCCGTGTCCGGGAAGCCCATTTCCTGGGTGTCGACGGGAGGGCCCTGTGCCTGGTTGGCGTCGGGGTTCCTTAATAAATATCCAGTGGCGCGTGAATCCCAGAAGTTTCCACCAAAGAAAGCGCCCTGTGTCTGGTTGTACTGAAGCACAGGGAAAAACGGAGCATACGGGTATCTCTGCGCCGTTCGCTTACCAGCGCGGAAGTGTTCCGTTCCGGGATACGCGATCATGGTCAGATTGACCGATGGGATGGGGCCGCTAAAAGCGGCGTACGGCATGTGGCAAGACGCGCAGGCTTCATTTCTCTTCGGCGAAATATTTCTGTCGTAATTCATCAGCTCGCCAAGCGTTTCTATCGCCTCAGTTCCGGTGTTCGCAAGTACTGGCGGCTGATTCGTGAGAGTAGGCGGCATTAACGCTTTCCATCGGGCAATTGCTCTGGCTTCGATGAAATCGATCTCGCGCAGGACCCGTTTAATCTCTGAATTCAAATTCGGAGGGAGAATCCCAGGCGGGTACGGGTTGTAAATAGGAAGGCTGCGAGCCTCATCGTCCTCCGCTGAAACCACTCGCGGATTGAACATCCACAAAGCTAATGCAGACGCGATAGTAACAGTTGCGATTACAGTTGCGATTCCCAGTTTTCGGTACTTCATGAGTCAACTCCTTCTCCGTTCCGTGGATACCACAGTTACTTACAATTCATGGTCCAGCAGCAATCTCGCGCGACCGTAGTTAGCAGCAATGTTCTCTACCATCTGATAGAGAGAATGGTCTGTCAATCAACTGCGGTTAGCTTTTCCTGCTCTTTGTTAGCAGGAATTGCTAGATATGTTTTCTCTAACTCGCATTTTCTATACTCGCTGGGCGAGATACCGGCACACCGTTGAAAAGCTCGCACAAAACTGGAGCTGTGACGGTAGCCGAGCGTATAGGCAATTTGCTTTATGGACATATCCGTTACCGCAAGCATCTTCTTTGCTTCCGCAAAACGACAGTCTCTGCGGAACCTCCCCACTGTGAGTCCGGTCTGCGCTCTGAACAAGTGGCTGAGCCTTGAGATACTCAGAGCGCAACGGCTGGCAAGTTCGGCAAGCGTATGAGACGAGTCTTCGTTCAAAAGTCGAATGGCTTTCTCGATCTGAACGTTAAAACTCATAGCTTCTCGTGTGAAGCGATTTCCGCCGGACTTGGCGACCATCGGCGCTAAGCACCATCGCCGATGTGCGGATGACTAGACCCTTTTGCTGCTCAATGGCAGTGAGGGGATGCATCATCTGAACACCGCCAGCTCAGCCGGAAATTCGGACCGAGTGGCAGTGTCCAATCGCGAGATGTCACATGCACTTGTAATTCCAGACGTCCCGAATGCGCCGCTGGGGCACGATTTGCAATGCGTTCCCGAAGCAATATCCTCATCCCAGGAATTTCGTCTGGTGATCTGTCCCATGCATGACCACGCAATTGACACCCACATGTCGGGCGATTGACGCCTGCGTCATGTTGAAAATCCGGCGAGAGTGTTAAGTCGCTTCTCTAGCCCCACAAACTGGCCCGGCGCGACGACATGTTGTGCAATTTGTTCACCAGAAAGGCGGGGTGGGGTTCGGTAGTGATTTGCCCCCCGGTATGCACTCTGAGCTGTTACCGAAGGAGGATTAGAGTGAAATTCTGGGCATTACCGGTCGCTATTGGAGCAAAGCGTCTCCGAGCCGCTTTGCTGCTCACGTGTCTTTTCAGCATGATTGGGTGTACGGCTAAACGTGTGGTGCTGGTGCCCGCGCCAAATGCGACGTTAGCTGCTCAGCCCAACTCCGCCGAGGGGTCGAGTCAAGGGGTATCAGTCTTACTGCAAGCGGATGCTTGGGAGGGGTATCCCCGAACTCTGGACAAAGATCTCATTCCAATCAAGGTTACAATTCAAAACAACAGTGGGCATGACATAGCGATTCGCTATGACGACTTTGTTCTCATCGCAGCGAACGATCGCCGCTACAGCGATATCCCCCCAGACCAGATAAAAGGTCACAGTCGTCAGCCTCTTGAACCCTACTGGGCCTACTCTGAAGCCGAACAGCGTGTTGAAGTGCAATTACCGACCGACGCGATGCTCAAGCAAGCTATCTCTGAAGGCGTAGTCCCCCCTGGTGGAGAGACTAGCGGATTCCTCTACTTTCCTAGACCCTCTGAGATACCGCAAAATATCACCTTTAGTGCTACCTTGGTTGATGCGCACACCGAACAGAAATTCGGCGGCATTGTTGTACCGTTACTGGTGAAGTCGCTTCACCCTGTCGGTACCTACAGTCCTCCCCTTTAGCTAGTGGCCGAAACCGATCAAGTCCGGTCGTTCCCTTTCCACGGCGGACCGCAATCCCGTCAGTACGCTCCCAGATTCTGGTTGACTGGAAGTGCCGAGCGAGAACTCCCGCTGCGCGCTCCTCCCTAGCGGGCCCACATCCTCTGGCTAAGCGGCCTCACATGTGGTTAGTTCGGCAAGTAGGACGGACTGAAACGTTGGGCCCCGTCCGGGGTTGGGAGGGCCCACAAGCAGCCACCATGCGATTCGACGATCGACGATTTGATTGGCAACCCCATGCCGGTGCCCTGAGGCTTGGTAGTAAGAAATGCATCGAAGATTTGTTCCGCCTGTCCGGATGTAGTCCGATGGCCGTATCGCTGACCGAGATCAATAGTCGACCGTTGTACAGCTACGCAATGGTCGTCGTAACGCACTTCCAGTGCTGCCCTTATGATCGGAACATTTAGTTGGCAGGACTTCACTGGCCAGCCGAGCCACCAGCTTGCCGCAGCACTATCCGCGACGGGTCTTTGAGTTCAGTAACGATGATAGATCTGCGCGAGGGCTCCCCCGCAGTGCCGGCGCCAAGACTCTTTAGCGGTCCGATCGCTTGAACGATTCCTGCTCCATCGGGATTCGTCTTCAAAACCGCCAGCGGTTCGAGTTTTCCGAAAGGCGCATGGTCCGACCCTGCGAGGTACACCTGATATTGCGATTTAGGCGTCAGGCCCTCCGCAGCAATCTGAATGAGATCCAATAGACCGAGCGAGTTCACGGCCACCGATGCCTGCGCGTCCGGCAACATGGTTCCTCCCGCTTGCAGGTGCAAGCGCGCACTGTTGCTAGCTTCGCCGAGCGGCGCAAGGTTATCGGTGCCTGATCCGCTTGGAACTGCGTCCGGCACATATACCAAAGCCTGTGTCGTCTGTCCAATTGGGATGTTCGCGATCACCTTGCTTCTTAACGTATCGATCGCAGCGGCCTGCCCATCGTTCTCCAGCGCGACATAAACTCTGGAGCCATCACCGGATGGCCAAATACCATGGGGAAGGGTTCCCGTGGGGATGGTGGCAACCAATTCGGGCGTACCACCGCGATGAAACACTTTCACCTCGTTCAAACCGCCGATGGTCGCATAGGCGAACTTGCCATTTCGATTGTTTGCGAAATTCACGTGATTTGTAATCGGCCCTGCTTCCAATAGCGCCTTCTGTTCAAACGGCGGCTTGGCGTTGAACACCTGCACTTTGCCGGCATCCTTCAGGGTGATCCATACTTCGTCGTTTTCCGGGCTTACAGCAATGTCTGGACAAAACGGACTCGCTTGCGGCACGCGCTTCAACACTTCATGCGACGCCGCGTCAATCACAGTGAGTTCTGGAGTAAAACTGGAACAGACGAAAGCATACTGGGCGTCTGGTCCGAACATGGTCATGCCTGGTCCATTGGCCATCTCGATGCGGCGGATTTCCTTCATCTGTACGGGGTCGATAACGGAGACGTAGTTTTCGCCCCGCACCGTCACCCATAGTTCGCTTCCGTCCGGCATGAAGAAAGCCTCGTGTGGAGACCGCCCTACGTAAATCGTCCCCTTCACTTTGTTCGTCGCGGTGTCGATGAGCGTTACCGAATTCGAGCCGACGGACACGACCGCTAGTGTCTTTGAGTCGGGCGAGTATCCGAGACCATGGACCAGGAGCTGGCCTTTGTATAGCGGACTGAGGGAGCCGGGTGCCGGATCCCCAAGCCTGATCACCCCGAGCAGCTTGTTGCTGGAGGGGTCGATGACAGAAACGGTATTGGATGTCTGGTCAGCTGTATACACACGGTCACGGTTGGAGACTGGGATATCTGTTCTCCCCCAGGGGGCTTGTTGCGCAAACGAGGCGGATAATAGACAGAAGAATGCCAGTAGTTGACGTACTTTCATTTTGAAACGCTCCTTAGCTCGCTTGAAGGCGAGTGGTTATTGGTGTTTGTGCTGTTTTACCCAAAGGTTCATCAATTCAATTTCGGATTGCTGGTCCGTGATAATCTCTTGCGCCAGTCTGCGCATCACAGGATCGTTTCCATGCATCAGTTCGGTCTTGGCCATGTCGATTGCGGCCTGATGATGCGGAATCATCAATCTGACGAAATCTAGATCACTGTCGCCTGAGGGCTTTATTGATTCCATGTCGGCATGCATTTTGTCCATGCCCGACATCAATTCAGACCAATCGCCGTTCCCGCCCAGGCTATTGTCACGGTGCTCGTGATGATCTTGTTGCTGAGCCGGCAACCCGTTCGCAGCGAGCAGTGCTAGAAGGATCGGAATCCACCAAATCCAAGTTCTCATTTTGCACTTCACATCGACTCGCGATTTGACCAGAGATTTCAATGGTCGAGTCGTTCTGGACCGGCCGTTGCCATGACGAATGAATAGAATCTTCGTTGCGTCACTGCTTCCCGTCCCGGGGAATAGAGCAAGCCCTATGCCAATGCGCAAACCTGTAAGGATCCCTTGGCTAATGAACTTGCAGCTCGGCGATTGAAACGGCCACTGGAGGGCGTGACCCCTATCTGTCGTTATATCGACATGTGTCAGTGCTCGGAGCAATTCGATCGGGGTATAGCCGCTCAATAAGGCAGACCAAAACAACATAATTGCGGCGTCTGGGGTACGTTACGCGAAAGTGGCGGTCTCGTATCGCTAACGTTGACCCGGGTTCATTTGTGCGCCTTCTGACTGCTTTCGTTTGGGGCAGTCTCGCGTCGTTCTTCGTTGCGACAGGTCAGTAGGGTATCCAAGCGGAGTAAGGTATCCAAGCGGAGTAAGCTGTGAGGACTCAGAGGTACCACAACGAATCAACACCGTCCAAGGAAATAGTGGTTCGCATATCAGAAGTGAGTCATGCCTTGCCAAGTGCCAAGTGATGTCAACCAGAACGAGGAGCTTCTTCCCGGTGATATACCAACCGACTGAGATCCGAGATGGTGCTTCGAGCCAATCGTGGTTTTAAGCAATTAGGGCGGCAAGCCCAATTCGCGAAGTTCCTTTGGACGAGATTCCTGTAGTCAATATCCGGTTAAACGTGCAGAGACAATTCGCGATTCGGGTACTGCTAGTAAGTCGTAAGGAGTTTTCAGTGGTTGGTTTTAACAAGCGACATTGTGTCGAGCGAGTAGGGGAACTTCTTACCGCGCCTGACCGAGACCTCGTAGGTCTTTCCGGAAATCGTGAAGGGACGGCTCAGGCGGCGGTGCCAACACCCGAAGAGAAAGTTATACGTTTGCTGTAACGCTTCCAGCATGATTGCCGTTCGGATGCCCAGCCTTCGTGAGCTCCTAGTGGTTTGAAAGACTTGCAAGAGAACAACCAGATAAACCCCTGGATTCTTATTCAAAGAGAATCTTCGCCATCATGCCTTTGTCCTCATGATTCAAAAGATGACAATGGAACAGCGACATTCCTCGAATCACCGGGTCCGTGAAATCCATGACAAGATCGACCATCCCGCTATATGGAACGTTGACTGTGTCGAGCCATTCCGGAGTATCAGACCGAATGCCATTGACTGCATACGCCAGAAAATGAACCTGGTGGATGTGGAAGGGATGCAGCTCACGAGTTGCGTTGATCACGCGCCAGTGTTGCAGTGATCCGGTTCTTACGCGCAGCATCGGTCCAGAATCCATGGAGAACTTCTTTCCGTTAATGTAAAAGCTGTTCTTGTCCTCCGTGAAAATCACCGTAAAATCAGGTCCACGGGACTCAATGCCCTGCAGCTGTTTGACGGTAATTGCCTTGTAGATCGGCCGACCCGCCGTTGTTGGCACCAAGTGGTCAGAGGAAGTTGGACTCACCGCGCTTACAACGTCCGCGATTGCCATTGCCGGAGTATTGTCGCCGTCTGGTCCGGTATCGATACAGCGTGCGCTTAATGTGGCGCGCTTACCGGTAGGTGGTCCGGTGACAATGGCCTCCACGCGCCCCGCGGGTGCAACAAGAATGTGATCGACTGTGCGTGTATGGCGGCTCGAGTCGTGATAGGAAAGAGGCATGCCATCCAAAGCGACGATCTCAAGCTGATTTCCCCCAATCTGAAGGTCGGCATAGCGGTCTGGAGAAGCGTTGACGATCCGCCAGAACTGCCGCTCGCCAGGACTGATTGGTATCCTGGGCCGGACCTTGCCGTTTAACGTGAGGACGCGTTCAATGTTCTGCTCAGTGGCTGTCCCGCAGCGGCCAACAGGAATGCTGACGCGCTTTTCGATTTCCTTGCGATCTTGATCGCTTACGTCTCCAAGATCGATCTCACGAAGAATAAGTACACGCTCCTTCATACCTCGAAGCTCGGGGTAATACTTGTCGATGCCTTCGACTATGATTGCTCCAGACATGCCGTCCAGATCCTGGCGGGCACTTTCTCCATGCGGGTGGGTGTGATACCAATAGAGTCCCGGTGAAGCATACGAGGGCACATGCACTTCATAATTCAGTTCCTGTCCAGGCATTGACATCATCGTCAGCACGTCGTCTTGCGGACGCTGGGGTGACACGTGGAGACCATGGAAGTGCAGATTGCTCATGTCTCTGCAAGGTCCGGTGGCGCATTGTTCGCGCGAATGTGCCGGCAGATGGTTCACGTAGCGGAGCTTGATCGTGCTGCCGGGAACCACGCGAATCGTTGGCGGTACTATCTCTCCCCTATAGGAGAACACATTGTGTCCAGCCTCCGGGTCGTACTGCGCCGTTAGGGTGAACGGATAGCTCACCTCCGGAGCATCTGTAATCGTATTTTGCTGCGCGAGAGGGGACGAGATGAATGCAAGCACGCCGAAAACGATTAAGCAACCTCTCATACGTGACATGACGCCTGACCCTCATTTACTTGCCAAGTTCGTTTTAGCGAGCGGCAGTTCTCGGACGCGTTTTCCGGTAGCGGCAAAAATTGCGTTGCACAGGGCGGGGATGAACGGTGGGACGCCGGGCTCCCCTACTCCGGCCGGCGGTGCATCGCTCTCTACCAGGTACACGTTTGTCTGGTAAGGAGCCTCAATTATGCGAGCCACGGGATAGGTATCGAAATTCGATTGTTCAATCACGCCGTTCTTGGCAGTAATTTCGCCGCAACGGGCGACGCTGGTTCCAAACACCGCCGCGCCTTCGAACTGAGCACGCACTACTTCCGGGTTAACCACCAGCCCTGCGTCCACGACGGTGTCAACTCGCGGAATTTTTATCTCGCCTTGATCATTGACTTCGACTTCGACAACAGTGGCCACATACGTCAAGAAGCTGCGATGAGCTGCAATGCCGACTCCTGCACCTTTGCCCAGCTTGCGCTTTCCCCAGTCCGATTTCTCCGCCACCATTTCGAGCACGCGCCGAAGCCTTCCTGTCTCCCACGGGTAGGTTTTAAGATCCGCCCCGTAATTCGGATAATCGGTATTCGTGAAATCGATCGCGCGCGGCGGACCAATTAGTTCCAACAAATATTCAACCGGATCGCGGCCGGCGCGATGGGCCAGTTCATCCGTGAAAGTCTGGACCGCGAAGGCGTGATAGATATTAGCTACCGAGCGAAGCCATCCGATTCGTACATGAGCCGGGGCAGGGCCATTTTCAATTCGAAGATTCGGGATATCGTAGGGCATATCGGTCCAGCCCTGCTGAAGGTAACCGGGATCACCGTATACAGCTTTCACGTCAAAAATAGAGGTTATGGGGGGAAAGACCGATCGCTGCAGCCATGCAGTGGGCATTCCCTTGGCGTTCAGTGCCGCCTTCATGTACATGGCGGCGACGGCGTTGTAGTAGTCGAATTTAATGTCATCTTCGCGGCTCCAGACCACCTTTACCGGGCGACCGGTTTTCTTGGAGAGAACGGCCGCTTCTGCAACGTAGTCCGGTTTTGACTTTCTCCCGAAGGCTCCGCCGAGAAGTGTCACGTGGCAGATGACATCTTCTTTGGGAATGCCTAATTCCTGCGAGACGATTGCCTGCACCGCTTGAGGGTTCTGTGTAGGCGCCCAAGCGGTGACTTTGCCGGCCTTAAATTCCGCAGTGGCGACCAATGGCTCCATGGAAGCGTGCGCCAGCAGGGGAACGTAATACTGCGCTTCGAAAACCTGTCCGGGCCTCGCAAATGCGGCGTCCGTATCCCCGATGTTTCGGACAACTTTTCCCGCCTTTAGCGCAGTCGCGTAAAGCTCCTTCTTGTACTCTTCCGAGTCATAGCTTGCATTCGGTCCGTTGTCCCACTCGATTTTTAGCTTCTTGCGCCCTTGGAAGGCCGCCCAAGTGTTATCCGCTATGACAGCGATGCCGCCCAGCGGTTGGAAAGCCGGAGGCGGCTTGAAGGGATCGATAGCAACCGTCTGATGAACTCCCGCAACTTTGAGTGCCTCACTATCATCAACCGACTTCACCTTCCCGCCCAGAACAGGCGGGTGTTCGATGGAGGCATAAAGCATACCGTCGAGGAGAACATCCATCCCGTATACGGCCTTACCGGTACAGAGGTCGGCGAGGTCATAGCTGGTCATTCCTTTGCCGATGTAGCGCCATTCGTTCTTCGTCTTAAGCTGCACGTCTTGTTTGCTGGGAATTGGGAGTTTCGCTGCTGCTGAAGCGAGCTCTCCGTAGGAAAGGCGGCGGCCTGTTGCCGAATGAAGTACGGTGTGAAGCTCTGTGCGGCACTCAGAGGCAGGAACATCCCATTTTTGAGCGGCGGCCTGAATCAGCATCACTCGCGCGGTGGCGCCGGCTTGCCGCATCACATCGAAAAAGCTGCGGACGGAATGAGAGCCGTCCGTGTTCTGATCACCGTAGCGGGGATCACCGATCGCCTGATCCATCTTCACTCTCTTCCAGTCAGCATCGAGTTCGTCAGCTACTACCAAAGGGAGAGAAGTCCGGATGATGGTGCCCATCTCCGAGCGATGCGCCACGATGTAAACGGTCCCATCGGCATTAATTCCGACAAACGCATTTGGGTGCAGGGTGGCCCGGTCAGCGTCCGTCTCACCGGGGTGCGCCTGTCGTTCCCAGACCACCTTTGGAATGTAATGCACACCTAAAACCAGCGCTCCCGCCCCCAGCAACCCTTTCATGAAGCGGCGACGGCTCACATTTGTGATGAAGCTCATTGGTTCACCTCCGCCGCAGCTTTTATGGCGGCGCGGATCCGTTGATAGGTTCCGCAGCGGCAAATATTGGCAGCCATGCCGTCATCGATATCCTGGTCGGTAGGCTTGGGCTTCTGACTCAGCAACGCAATCGCCTGCATAATCTGTCCGGATTGGCAATATCCACATTGCGGGACATTGAACTGCATCCACATCCTCTGGACGGGATGCAACCCGTTTGCGGAGACGTCTTCGATGGTTCGGATTTCAGAGCCCGCCAGGGAACTCATTGGAGTGATGCAGGACCTCAGCGCCTCGCCGTTCTTATGGACGGTACAGGCTCCGCATAGCGCGATGCCGCAGCCGAACTTGGTTCCGGTCAACCCCAGCACGTCGCGCAAGTACCACAGCAGCGGCATCTCGGGATCACCGTCAAAGTTGCGAATAACCCCGTTGACCTTCAGTTGAATCATGCTGGGTCACCTCCCTGAATCAGGAAACATTCATGCGGCTGCAAAGAAAACGGTCCGCTCCGACTCGCCCTGGGAAGACGATACCGCCGGCCGTTATTCTGAGGCTCTTACGTGAGCGAGTTCCTCCATCCGGCGGACGACAGCCGAGAAATCGGCTTCGGGATCGTCGGTCCATTCCATGGAGTTGACGCCAAATGCCGCAATGGTTGCCGGCATGGGTACATCCAGATATTTCGCCTTTTCCAGGATCAAACGAAAATCTTTATTCATGAGACGCAGCGGAAACTGCGGGCTGTAGTCTTCATGGGCCACTCGTGCCAGCTTGCCAGAATGAGCAGGCGCGATCACAGCTGTCTGCGATAAGACCTCGAGCAGAAGGTTGCGCTCGATGCCGGCCTTCTCTCCCAGTGGTATGGCCTCAGCGATGGCTTGCATACCCACTCCCAGAAGTGTGTTCACGACCAACTTCATCGCGGTGCCCGCGCCGGCAGGACCCATGTGAAAGGAGCGTGCGGAGACTGCATTGAACAGGGGCTGCGCAGCCTGGAACAGTTCCGCATCGCCACCCACGAGCAAAATGAGAGATCCCTGCTCAGCCGCCGGTGTACTGCCCGAAATGGCAGTGTCCAGTACTTGTAACTGGTCCTGGGCGGCACCTTGCTGCAGATCGCGTGAAGTCCTCGGGAGGACCGTGCTCATCTCGAGCATCACTGCGCCCGGCCGAGCATTGGCGAGCACGCCTGCAGCGCCATAATAGACGTCCTGAACTGACCGATCGTTGGTCAGACAGGAGAGAATCACGTCGGCAGTCTGTGCGAGTTCAGCGATACTAGTTGAGACCTCTCCGCCATGCACGGCTAAGGCTTGTGCCTTTGCAGCACTCCGGTCATACGCGGTGAGATGGTAGCCAGCTTTGAGCAGCCGTTGTGCGATACGGCTTCCCATTTGGCCGATGCCAATGAATCCAAGTTTCACCTCATCTGGAGTGAGAAGGTTCATATCATCTCCGTGTACTCTGTTGAAGGGTCGAAACCTGCGCTGTGCGATGCTGGTACAAGATATGATCGACAGAGAAAGCGCCAGCGCCCTCGATAACGACCACTAATGCGAGTGCGAACGCCAGCAGGTGATACTCGATTCCGTGGCCTTCCTGGTTGCCGTACCAATTCATGAACAAGCCGTAACGCCAGTGAACGAGTGCCACCGCGCCTATCATCGTGAGCACGACGCCTAGTGCGGCGATTCTGCTTAGTAGACCAACGACCAATCCCAGGCCCCCGAATAACTCGGCTGACATCACGAGAACTGCAAGGGGAGCAGGAATCCTCAGCTGCTTGGTAAAAACTTGCAGAGTAGGGTTGAATCCCGATCCTCCGTACCATCCCAGCATTTTTTGAGCGCCATGCGCGAAAAAGACGATTCCAAGCACCAGGCGTGCTATGGTCAGGATCCAGTCCGAACTCGTACCCAGCAATAAGTCGATCATTCGTTAACTCCGGCAGACTATTCGTTTACCCTTTGTTTCCCCGAAGGGTCTCCTATGGAGGACGCCGCTGCATCAGGAGCAAGCAGCATTCCAAAGCCGGACAGGCGACAAATCTCAACCGAGATGTGAAAACAAGCGGTTATATCCCAATGGAGAGAAATTCATACGATCCGAGTGCGCATTTCGACAGGAGTGTCGACCTATTGACTCTCTCTATGATTGTTCCAAGTGCTGTTGGGAGCTGTGGCACGTAACGCAACGACACATTTGGCAGGTCACATGCAGCATGGCTACACGAGAGGTGCCGCTGTATGAAGACGAACCTTCGCTCCGCGTTCGAGCCAACCCGTTGCAGTAGAAACACCCTGATGCTCCACCTGCGCGACTCTGCGCCTCAGAACCTGCTTGCCATGGTCCTGTCGATGACGATGTTTATGGCTTCGACAGTGTCGGTGGGATCTGCTCAGGCGGTGAACAGTTCCGCGGCTGGCATTTACAAAACGAACTGCGTGTCATGCCATGCCGCCGACGGGCGTGGCAGCGCAGTGGGAAAGAGCTTGCACGCGGCGGATTTTCATTCTCCGCAGGTACAACAGCAATCGAACGCTCAGTTGGCTGACGTCATCACTCACGGACAAGGCAATATGCCGGCCTTCGGAAATAGTTTGAGCATAGTCCAAATCGATGCACTAGTGAAGTATCTCCGCAGTCTCAGAGCGGCGAAATAGCATTTCGCCAAGGCATTGCGCTCCAACGCCACTCCGAACACAGGGCCTGCTGGTGCTCGGGGGAGTTACCAATCGACCGGCGCGTTAGTTTACGAGATCCCCGCTCCACGGGCCGAGGTAATTCATGAATTGCTTAGGCTCAGTTTCTCATCGGCCTGCACAATGTGGCACTCAGCATGAACAACAACGGAAGATAAACTATCGATGCCGCGAGCAGGCGTCGTGCGGCTGCCCTCGACCGTTGAAGAACGAATTCCAAGCTAGAGTAGAGGAACCCTAGACCCAGCAGTACTCCTGTGCAGTAAAAAATGGCCGCATGCCGTGTCGGAGATTGAACGACGCTAATTTCGACTAAAGCAAACAGCGGCAATATGGTTTCCAGAATCACAAAAGGAACTCTCGCATTTCCCCGAGGCAAAACTAGGTAGCCCGCGCGGTCGTAGTCCTCGCGGTACATCCAAGCGATTGCCATGAAGTGAGGAAACTGCCACAGGAAGACAATCGCGTAGAGAATCCACGCCTCTACATTCAATTGCCCCGATGCTGCGGCCCAGCCGATTATTGGCGGCATGGCGCCGGGAAAAGCTCCGACGATAACGCACAGAGGGGTTCTTCGTTTAAGCGGGGTGTACAAGAACAAATAGGAAAGTAACGTGAGAAGTGCCAGCAGACTCGAAAGCACGCTGGCAGCTACTGCGAGATAAATGCTGCCCGCGGTTGCTAATGCAATCCCGAAGGCCAGGACTACGTGCGGTTGGAGACGGCCGGCCGCGGCCGGGCGCCGGGCGGTCCTGCGCATTTGCGCATCAAACTTTCGTTCGATGTACTGGTTTAGTGTCCCAGTCCCGCTGGCAACCAGCAACGTCCCTAGCAAACTATTGAACAATGCTAGAAACGAAAACTCTCGAGGCTCGCTGGCACAACCCAGATAGAAGCCGACAGAGGTCGTGATCAAAATCAGGAAATTGACTTCTGGCTTGGTTAGCGCCCAGTAGTCGGAGAGCCGCGTGGATCCCCCAAAACGGCGGCATCGCACGACGGGGGAATCGAGCACGGTAATCATTGGCTCACTGGACATTCAGAGAGCCTCCATACTGTGCCCCACCGTGTGCGGTACCGCATTGCCTTGCGAATCAGATTGCGGGATCCAGTACTCTCGTGCCCTCTGGGGGGAGAGTAACCGCGCCGTGAAAATTGCCCCAGCGATCAGGTATACGACTGTAACGCAGGTCCACATCAACGCACCAGCGCGTTGCTGGTCTGCTAGAGCGGATAGGCCGAGCGGCTGTGGTGAAGATAAATAAACTGGGTAAACCACGCGGTCGCAAAAGACGAGAAATCCGGAAAGGATATCGCACGGTAACGTGGCGAGGAAGAGATAGACAATGATCAACCACTCCGGCTTTTTGACACTCGGCAAGGGCGGGACCACCGGCCACCAGAAAAGGAGTCCGGTTGCGAGGAACGACGCTTGCTCAATTCCATGCCACAGTTCTGATTGCAACCCGAGCCTAAATGCAGGAGGAATGTGCCATCCGACCAACGTGGCAGCGGCGCCAACCCAGCAAACTGCAGGGTGCGCCAGAGCCCTCATCAGTCGCTGTACAGGTGCCGAGCGGAACAGTCGACTAATAAGCGCTTGCGCAAATTGCGGCGGTAGTCCGTGCAACAACGGCTTCGCGGGCGCGCCGAGCCAGAGCAGCGGAGGCGCAAGCGTCATCAGCAACAGATGTTGGATCATGTGCACTGTTAGCAATTCGTGATCGAGTGCCGCGAGGGGGGAAGCGGCCGCCACCCAAATGAAGAACAATCCAAAGAGAAGACTGCCGGCGCGCCAGAGCTCTATGGTGTCTAAGTGAAGCCTGCGGACACACAGCCATCCACGCAGGTACACCAGCCAAGCAAGAATCAAGGCCGCGGAAGCCCAAAGTGATTCGAACCCGACGTGATGAGCGTGTTGCATGGATCTGCACCCTATGGTTGGAAGGTAGCCGCTTTTTGTTTGCTGTCGCTAAGCACCATTTCCCGTGCGGCATCGCGTGCTGGCTTTTGCGCGGCAGGATGCAGGGTTTCAAGGAATGCCACCAACGCGGTGGTCTCTGCGGGACTCAAGTTGTTTCCATAGGCAGGCATGTTGCCGCCGCCTTGGATAACTTGCCGGATGAGCTGGTCGTGCGTGAGTCGCACCGCGACGCTGTCCAAAGCTGGCCCCCTCTGTCCGCCAGTGTTGCCAAGAGAGTGACAGTTGCGACACTGCTTCACCTGAAACACCAGGGCGCCCTGCCGCTCTAGCGCGGTTGTGCCTTGGACATATCGATCTGGCACTGGGTCGCCGCTCCAGGCGTTCATGTGCGGACTCCACGGGGCAAATTGGGCAAGACGGGTAAAGGTCCCGAGCGTGACCGCGATCATCAGCACAGTGACAACCGCAATCGGCCGGCGCTTCCAGCTCTTTTCTCCTTCGCCGGAAAGAAACGGCAGAAGGATCAGCGCAACGATTGTCAGCGCGGGACCGATAAGAAGGAAGGGGGTCTCGAGCGATGGCGGAAGCAGGGAAAGTAGGGCGTACAGCCACAGAAAAAAGTAATCGGGCCTGGGAGCGGTCTGGATGATCGTCGGGTCGGGCTGGCCGGTCGGTCCGAAGGGACCGAAATAGAGAGCGCACGCGGCGATCGCCAGAATGACAAACCCGGCGAAGAACATGTCCTTCCAAACTGCATAGGGAACGAACGGTACGCCTTCGCTCTTCGTCAGCGCATGATATTGAGCCTCATAGGCCGCTCGCTTGACGATGCGTCCCGGCATCGGCCATTCGTTGATTCCTAGCTTGAGCACCATCAAGAGATGCAGGCTTACGAACGCGATCAGCAGTCCTGGAATTACGAACACGTGCAGCGCAAAGAACCGGGAGAGAGTTGCGCCCGCGATGATCGGTCCGCCCAGCATCAGCTTTACCACTGCGGGACCGATGATCGGAACGCGGCTGGCGATTGATGCTCCGATTCCCAATCCCCAGAAGGCGTCCTGATCGAAGCGAAGCACCTGTCCGCTAAAGGCCATACCCAAAGTCATCAGTAAGAGGAAAACGCCGATGATCCAGGTGAGTTCCCGTGGGAACTTATGGGCCCCGAACAGAAACACCTGCGCCATGTGAATAAGAACAATTGCCACCATGAAGTTGGAGCCCCAACCATGCATGGCACGGATGAACCAGCCGAGCGCGACATTCTGATTCAGGGACTGCAGACTGCTCCATGCCTCGCTGGCTGAGGGCACGTAAATGAGCGCGAGCAGAATCCCGGTGACAACTTGGAGGATGAAAACGGTTAGTGCGGCGCTGCCAAATACATACCACCAGCTTAGGGTGTTGCGCGGCACGGGATGTTTCGCGGCTTCGCGTATCACCGCAGCTAGCCGCAAGCGATGGTCGAACCATTCGCCAATCTTTGTAATCAGGCGCATGACGGCTTCTCCGTGGCAAGTGCAGCAGTCGGTGCTCCCGGTGTGGGCAGCTCCCCCGCCTGGATAGTGAGAATGCCGTTCTCAACCTTGTAGGGATATTGGAAGAGCCCGCGCTCCGGCGGTCCTGACGCGCGCGAGCCGTCCCGGTAGTACGCGCCGCCGTGACAGGGACACATGAATAATCCGGATTGTGGGAACCAGCGGACCGGGCAACCCAGGTGTGCGCAGTTGATCGCAAAAACCTGGAACTGATCACCTTGAACACGTCGCACCCAGCAAGCTGTATCAGCAGTCTTACCATCGGTCGGCATCACGTAGGGATTGCGAAAAGCAGCTAGTCGCGTCTCACCCTCAGGAAAATCGCTTACTTCTCCGAGCGGCACCCAAGAGAGATATCCGTTCGCGTGCCCGCGCGTCACAGACGAAAGCAGAAACCGCGCGATCGGCATAGCCAGGACTATCCCGGCCACTCCGTTGAACAGGATCCCGAGCTTCATGAAAAACCCACGTCGGGAAAGCGTAGCTTCACTCGATGGGGCAACGACGGTTGGAGTTGACATATGTGAATCCTAGTGCCGGGCGTAATTCGAAGCGGAATAAGGCTGCCCCGGGGTTCTGCACGCGATGCGATGCGAGCCAAGCAACTACATCGGTAACTTCGTGATCTGACATCGGCCTTCCGGAAACATTGCTGCGCCAGTCTGGCGCGCCTAACTCCGGGCGGCCAGTGATGACGATCGTGCGCAGTCCCTGATCGCTGACGAGAGTCAAAAATGAATCGTTGATAATGCTGCTGGCCTTTGGTCCGCCTGTCCCAACTGGGCCGTGGCAGGACGCACAGTAGGTTCCGTACACGAGTTCGCCATGTGCGGCATTTCCCGCGATTTTTGCCGAGTACGAAGGTGGATTGGAGCCGTCGAGAATGCCCTCACGCCCCCAACTAGAAAACATTCCGCTCGCGATCACCGTAATCTGCTTATCAGTAAGCATTCCTCCGGCGCTCTGAGCGAACGCCGGCATCGCAGTTCCGCGTACGCCGTTTGCAATGACTTTGTGCATCGCGTTTTCGTCGACAATGGCGAGATACACAGAATTGGCAAGCGCGATGGCTGCTCCGCCTCGGCCCCCGGCGCCGTGGCAGCCCGCGCAGTTTTGTGCGTAGAGAGTGGAAAATTCCAAAACCTCGGTCGGCGCGGGAGTTCCCGAGCCCATCTTCGGCCGACCGCGCGGATCGCTGCAAGAGGAGAGCAGCATAAAGCTCATTGCTAGCGCGGTTGATGCGCCGAGATATCGCAGCCGCTTCACCGGCGTTTCTCCTGGTGCTCTCGAGACGGAATAATTCCGGGGGCCTCGATCCCGGCGCGCAGGGCGAAGGCAATGTTCTCGCGCGTCGGCATGCGCGACTGGCGCACAACAACAAAGCCTGCGACGATCCCAAACGCAACTTGCGAAGCAATGAACCAGAACCAGTCGATGTGGCTCGCGAGCAGCGGGTTCAGCAGGCCCAGGATGGTATAAAGCAAGCCCGACCACAGTGCCGGAGCGACAAGGCCCCCGAGTACGATAGGACGCCGTGGGAACATGGGAAGCATCGCCCCGTACAGCAACCCGACCAGCACCGAGACCAGAACATGTAAGCCGAAAGCAATCGCGAAACTGCCGGTATGAAACGCATACAAGTTTGTGTGCCCGAGCTCCAGCGATTCGGTGTAGAACACTGCCGCAAGAAGATTGATGGGATACCAGACGCTGTGAGCCTTCAGTGCCCCGTAGAGACACGCCAAGACGGCCATCGCTACACTCCCCGCTAATCCACCCTTCACACCCGCGGAGATGGGATACGTGTGGACCGGAAGCCATGCGCGCACCTGATAGGCCGGCACTGGAAGCCGTTCCACTGTCCGGCGCTCAGTGGTTAGGCGAATCTCTTCGGGAACAACTGGCACAGCTTCTTCGTGCTCGTGCGGAAAGACTTCGCGAGCCCAGCCGAAGCAGCCAGCCAGCGAGAGCACAGCGCCAAGCACGCTGACCGACACGTTTGTCACCAGGCCCGCGAACAGCACGGTTACTCCAAAAGCCAAAATAAAAGGCCACGCTGTGGGTGCTGGTACCTCGATCGTGCTGGGAGTCCGAGGACTTTCCTTCAATTGCTCCGTTGCCAATAGTGTTGCCATATCTACCTCAGCGGCCGAGAACGTAAACCACAGTGAAAACCACAACCCACACAGCGTCCACAAAATGCCAGTACATGGAGAGTACCTCCACGCGACGGGAATGCTTCACACTTAAGCGGCCAGCCAGGGCAAAGATTGCGACCAGCAAGAGCATGATGAGGCCCACGGTAACGTGAAAAGCGTGCAGGCCCACCAGCGAGTAATAAGTTGTCCCAAACAGGTTTGTGGAGATAGTCAGCCCATGTCCATAGATCAGGCGTAGCCATTCCCGAGCGGTGCCGTACAGAAAAGATCCTCCCAAAGCGCTTGTGAGGAGCCACAATCCGAGGAATAGCCCGCCCCTGTTGCGTTCCAGTGACTTAGCAGCCAAATGAATGGTCAGGCTGCTGGATAACAAGCAGATCGTGTAGAAGATGGGCAGCTCGAGCACGTCGCGCGGTGTCGGCCCCGTGAGGCTTTTCCCCAAATAGAAGAGATAGGCAACCACGAAGATCGTGAAGATCGCCGACTCGGCAATGATGAGACCGGCCATCGCAACTTTACCGCGATACGGAAGGATCCACGACGACGCTGAGTCCGGGAGCGGAATCGTAATTGCGCTCATTGCTTTCTTCCTTTATTCATACCGGCTATCCGGGTCTTCGGGATGCTTCTGATCCCACAGTGGCCGGCGGCTCGCCACCACCGGTATGAACGCGAAGTTATAAGCAGGTGGTGGCGAGCTTACGGACCATTCGAGAGTCCATGCATCCCAGGGATCATTCCCTGCTTGAGCCCCGTTAAAGTAAGAAACGACTAGGTTCGCTACGAACACCAGGATGGCGATGCCCTGAATGAACGCCCCGATCGTGATTATCAGGTTTAAAGTGTCCCACCCTCGGACGGGTTCGTAGGTGTAGATGCGACGGGGCATGCCGAGCAGTCCCGGGATGTGCATCACATCGAATGTGAGGTGGAAGCCGATCAGGAAAAGCCAGAAATGCCACTTGCCCAGCTTTTCGCTCAGCATCCTTCCGGTCATCTTTGGGTACCAGTAATAGAATGCAGCGAAGACGGCAAACACGATCCCTCCGACGATCACATAGTGGAAGTGCGCCACCACAAAATACGAGAGGCTAAGCTGCCAATCGAAGGGTGCGGTCGCCTGCATGACGCCGGTGAGGCCGCCAATCAGGAATTGGAACAGAAAGCCGATGCTGAACAGCATCGGCGTTTTGAACTGGATCCTTCCACCCCACATAGTGCCGAGCCAGTTGAAGATCTTGATTCCGGTGGGGACAGCAATCACCATGCTGGTGATCGTGAAGAAACTGTTCGCGTATGAGTTCATTCCGACCGTGAACATGTGGTGCGCCCACACACTCATGCTCACGAACGCGATGGCGATGGTAGCCGCGACCATGACCGGATACCCGAAAATTGGTTTTCGGGAAAACACCGGGACGATTTCCGACATAAAGGCAAAGGCAGGAATAATAAGGATATAGACTTCCGGGTGTCCGAATATCCAGAAGAAGTGCATCCAGAGCACGGCTGACCCGCCGGCCTGCGTATCGAAGAAATGACCTCCTAGATACCGATCCACCAGTAACATGATCTGTGCGGCCGACAATGGTGTGATGGCAATCAGAACCATCCCCGACATCACCAAGTTGAGCCATGCCATTAAGGGCATGCGTGTAAGCTTCATACCCGGGCATCGCAGGCAAACAACGGTGGCAATGATGTTGATTGCTGTTCCGATGCTTCCGAACCCGGAAACCAAGAGTGCGAGCGTCCAATAGTCTGAGCTGTGGCCTGTCGAAAACGCCCGTGCCGTCAGAGGCGCATAGGCCCACCATCCAACGTCGGGCGCATTGCCGGCACCATAGAGCCCGTTTCCGCCCAGGAAGCTGAAATAAAGTAGTAATCCGCCCAGCGCTGTCAGCCAGAAGCTGAACGCGTTGAGCCTCGGAAAAGCCATGTCTCGCGCCCCGATCATCAATGGGACAAGATAGTTCGCAAATCCAAAGAGAACTGGCATGATGACGAAGAAAATCATGGTCGTGCCGTGCATCGTGAACATGCGATTGAAGACTTGCGGCGAAACAAAGTTGTTGTGCGAATGCATCAGCTGGATACGGATGATGAGTGCTTCGATTCCAGCGACGATGAGCAAGAGCAGAGCATAGATAATGTAGAGAATGCCTAGCCGCTTGTGATCAACGGTAGTCAACCACTCGTGAAGAGTATCGACCCATGGCTTCTCTTCAAGCCGCACGCCAGAAATCGTGATCGCATTCATCGACATAACGGGGGCAAATTCGCTTTAGCGAAGCGTTTCCATGTAATTCACAATGGCGTCCAGGTCCGCATCGCTCAACTTCATGGCCGGCATCAGCGAGCCGGGTTTGATGGCATTTGGGTTCTGGATCCAGAGACGGAGGTTCTCTGATGTATTTTCGGTTGCACCGGAGGCGATGGTAGTACGGCTCATCAAATGCGTCAGGTCTGGGCCAAAGCGTCCATCAGCAGGTGTTCCCGCTACGGCGTGGCAGTTGATACACGCAGTGCTTTCGAAAGCACCCCTGCCGGCGCGCACGCTTGCGTCCTGAATCGCAGGTTGTTGCTGCGCGCGTACCCACGCGGCAAAATCCCTGGGACTATCCACAAAGACGCGCAAAAGCATCTTGGCATGCTGTGTCCCGCAGTACTGTGCGCACTGGCCGAGAAAGATTCCTATACGCTGCGGGTCCATCCACATCCTGTTCGGGTGGTTCGGAACAAGATCTGTCTTGCCTGCCAGCTCCGGGACCCAGAAACTGTGGTCGGTGTCGGCGGAAAGCAACTTCAAAAACGTGGGGGTCGGATTCGCAGGATCACTCACCGGAATGTGCAGTTCGTTTGCTGTCACGATGCCCAGCTTCGGGTATCGAAATTCCCACCAGTATTGGTGTCCGATGACGATAACGTCTATGGCTGTCGCAGATTCTGGAGCATCCTGAATCGCATGGATCACTCGCGCCGTTGCCAGATACAGAACAACCACAATCAGAATCGGGATGATCGTCCACGCCAGCTCAATCTGGGTACTCCCATACACCTGAGCCGGCTCGCTGCCCGCATCCGTGCCTCTACGACGGAACTTAATGATGGCGTAAATCAGCAACGTAAAGACGACGCCAAAAATGATGCCCGTGATGGCGAGCACAAACACGGACAGGTCAGCAATTGACTTCGCGGGCGTTGACGCAGGAGTAAAGATGTTCGTCGAGCTCTCGGACGAATCCCCAGGCGCGCTTGCGGTAACAGAAGCAGCGGACAAAAAGGCAAAGAGCAAGGTGTGCAGTGCCGTCCGTAACTTCGAGAATTTCATTTGCCGAATCAACTTGCCCGGGAATGCCATCAACTTGGAGCGTCAGCCTGTATATCTCGTCGGCGCGAACCCCATACATGCACCCGCGGGAATGAGCGTGCAAGACTTGTGCCAGTCAGTCCGCTTGACGATGTCGCTAAGTGATTCGGATTGAGTCCGGGAACACGGATACTTGACAGCTTGGCGATCAGTCAACGTCATCATTTCGACGCCCGTCACTCGATTGTCGCTAGACCAAGCAGCTACACACTTGGAGGTGCATGGGGGTGGCCTGATTGTCAACGAAGGCGAATCTGGATTTCTTTCGGGGATGGAGAAATCGAGACCGCACAGCGGGCTGGCATTGCCATGCCCGGCTATCAACGGCCTGGACAAACAAGGGATGGGTGTCAGCCCGATGACGCAACTTGAGGCCAGGGATTGTCGCGGGACCGGGATCCTAGCTATCGAACTTACTGCATTCATTAAAGTTCCGACTATCCGCCGGTGCACGTTTTGGTACGTGGAATGCTCTGATGCTAAGCGGTCACACGATCAGAGTCTCTGGCCTGAACCACAGAGCTAGGACCTTTGGAACGCACTGTGTCAATAGCTTGAGCGAGGGTCCTTTCATGTCGGCTCCGGAGGGCCTGTATGCGGGGTAGACCAGAAAAGGTGGTGGGCCATGGAACCTCTTTATTACACGGTTGAGCGTGTTTGCTCGCCGTGTGGGGTCCGAAAATCAATGCTGCTCCGGTTGACGTATCGGCGCGAATGGCGTCCCGAACTTGGACAGTGGTGCGACTTCTTGGTATCCCAGGTTGAACTGTCGCTGGTTGCCGTATAGGCTGCCGGGTTGTCAGGCTACCACACAAGTTCATCAGTGATTTCATTTCACATCACACGGACGTAAGCACAACGCCTGCCAGTGCACTGCTACAGGGATAGGCCACTCTTTCGCAAGCCGAGCACAGGCATGGGTCTGAGGTGAAAGGCATCTTTGAACGCCGGACGAAGTCTCGAGGCCTATCACATGGAACCTGCCGCCTTGCGAGGCCGGTAGCAGCAATAAGAACAATGAAATTTTCGAGAGCCAATTCATACCAACGACCCTGGCTGATGCTTTCGATCGTGACTGTCACGGTTGGTATTGCTTCAGGGCTTGGCGGGATGGGACTCGGCCTATTACTGCGGCTTGTCGAGCACATCACGTATGGCTACAGCTTGCATACGATTAGGAGCGGGGAGAGTTTCCTCCAGGGAGTCACAGCGGCTTCTGATTTGCGGCGCTTCCTGGCGCTGTCTGCTTGTGGTGCAGTGGCGGGAGTTGGCTGGTGGCTACTCTATCGATTTGGAAAATCTCTGGTTTCGATCAGCCAGGCAGTTCGAGAGGACGGTCCCCGTATGCCGTCTCTGGCGACCATCGTTCATGCTGTCCTCCAGATTGTGACGGTGGGACTCGGCTCGCCCCTTGGCCGCGAAGTCGCACCACGCGAATTCGGCGCGGTTCTGGCAACGCGGTTGTCTGAGCGCACCGATTTGAGTCCGGAATACACTCGAATCATGATTGCGTGCGGCGCCGGGGCTGGTTTGGCCGCCGTCTACAACGTCCCGCTGGGTGGAACACTTTTTACCCTTGAAGTATTGCTGGGAACGTTCAACTTTTCAGCTTTGATACCCGCACTGACGACCTCTGTCATCGCGACTGTGGTCGCGTGGCTTGGGCTAGGCAACGCACCTCAATACGTGATTCCGCCGCTCGCAAGCTCGACTTCTCTCATCGCTTGGTCAATTCCTATGGGACCGGTCTTTGGATTGGCAGCCTATTTATTTGTATGGGCGACTGGAGCAGCCCGCATGCATGCTCCGAAAGACTGGCGTCTGCCTGCCTGGTGTGCTGTGGTTTTTCCGATAATCGGCCTGCTAGCGATTCGATTTCCGCAACTGCTCGGCAACGGAAAGGGATTGGCGCAGGCTGGATTTGAAAACGATGTTGGTCTTGGGCTTGCGGCAATGCTCCTGTTGCTCAGGTTACTGGTCATAATAGGCGCCCTCCGCGCAGGTGCGACCGGTGGTTTGCTTACGCCAGGTCTGAGTATCGGCGGGCTGTTGGGAATCATTTCCGGTAGCCTTTGGAATCACGGATGGCCTTCAGGATCTTTGGGCGCCTTCGCCATCGTAGGGAGCGCCGCGTTTCTGGCGTCATCGATGAAAATGCCGCTTACAGCAATTGTCCTCACACTCGAGTTCACCCGCGCTGGACACGATTTCCTGGTTCCAATTTCGCTTGCCGTCGCAGGCTCTTTCTCCGTTTTCCATTTGTGTACGCAGCACGCTTTTGGGCGAAGACAGAAAGCTACGACCGCCGACCCTCCAGCAGTCAGTCCTCAAGCGGTTCCGGTTGAGGTTCTGGACTGAATACTACAGAAACGATGCACAATCCTCTTTCGTCGAGCACCGAACCCTCGGTCACGTTTAGTCGGAAATTGCGTCGCGTATTGGCGTCGTGCTTAAGACAGCTTGCGAGCAAGGAGCATCTTACGAGGCCCTGCTCTTCGAATCGATGGGGCGCCATCAATCATGACCGCAGGCAGAAGAATGAGTCTCTTTGTGTACGATAACGACTATCCTGAAGCGACGCGGCTCTTCTCTGCGACAACTTCCTGGTCACCTAGTTCAGATGCCCTGCAACGGACATACTCTCTAAGGCAAGTAGTACCGGAAAGAGCTCATCACAATGCTTTCGTTGCCTGTAGGTTGCTGGCCACCCAATCCAGCCCATGCGCTTCTTTGGGTATACGAATAGGACATGCCAATAGCGACGGTTCCCACGGGTCCTTTATAAAAGCGGTGCCAGAAACCAGCTTCGATCTGCCATAAACTGCGGTTCTGAGCCTGGCAGGGGTTAGTACCGGGAACCTCTAATTGGCATCCGGAATTTCTGTTCAGCACGGAACCGTAGCCAACCGGAAGACCGGCAGTGTTCAGATAGGCCGTGCGGCTGTAATACTCGTCTCCCCCGTACAGATAAAGATCCCAGCGCAATCCGGGATGCGCCTCGAGGCCAGCCATTGTCTGCAAAGTGCGAATCGGAACAATCGTGCCGTTGGGTCGCAACGTTACGTCTGCGCCTAGGCCGGACGCGTAGCGGCCAATACCGTCGCCTGCCAGACCCTCGGCGATTGCGTCCAGTTTCTTCGTGACCGGCAAGACAGCGGCAATTCCTAAGCCGCCGCCTTCCGTGTAGTTGTTGTGCCCGCTCACGCGATCACGGAAAAATCGTCCGAGCGCTTTGATTTCGTAGTGACCCCAACCGGGTTCGAAAGCTAGTTTTCCAATTAAGTCCGGAGCCAAGTCCGTGGAGACTCCATTCGCACCCGGCGTATTGAATAGCGTGAAGCCACTGCCGGGGGTGGTCGCATTGGTGCTGTCATTAAAGCCGAAGACATTTGGTGGAGGATTGGTAACGCTGAGAGCCGTTTCTGGGTTTTCAACGGAGAAGGCCGCGTACACTCTGTCGTTAAACTTCTTGGTGGCGCGAATCGACCATTGGCGCGCCCAGTTGTATCCGACGACGTACTGTAAGTCGATAGTATTGGGCGCCCACTCCTGGCGGAGAGCCAAACCGCTGCGATTCGTGGTTAGCAAGCTCCAGGTTTGTCCACCTGAAATGGAGAAGCCGTTGTTAAACTCCACTTGGCCCCACAATTGGCGTGAGCGTGGCTGAAAACTGTTGCTCTCGAGTTCGTTTGCGGTCGGGGCTGCTCCTTCAAAGTCGAATTCGGCGTAACCTGACGCTTTCCAATGGCTTACTTTGCCTTCCGCCAGAAAAGAGATACGAGTTTCGCGTCCGGTACCACGGAACTCACTAAGGCTGGCGTTTGCAGTCTCAGAAAAGGGTATGTTGCCGAAAGTACTGATCGCATCCGCATTTTCGTTGTGCGTGCGATATATTCCGGTCGCGTCCAAAAAGCCGCCTGGCGTGAGGGTAATTCCGCGGAAACGAATGGTGAGCGGTTGATCTGAATTCGCCCTCGGGTTGTCGCCGCCAGTAGCCGAACTGGCAACTTGCTTTGAAGGCGTACTGTCTCCAGACAATTGCGCTGTGCTGTCGATGGTTTGTCCACTACGATGCTGATCAACTTGCTGCTGCAGTTTCTGTACAGCATCGAGAAGCTGTTGCACGCGCTCGTGTTCTGCTTGTAACTGCGCCTTGAGTTCGTTTACTTGCTGCTGTTCCGTTGTCGCATTCTGTGCCTCAGCTGTCGCGACAATAAAAAGCATGAAAAAGAGCACAGTGACTCTGGTCATCGATGGGTTCTCCAAATCTTCGTAGTTACGCCTTGGAGTTTGAGAGCTAATCACTGTTTCATTTGCAAAATCTGTGCCAGTCGGGAAGCCGCAGTCCAGCGCATGCGCCCAGTGTGTTTTGAAGAGAGTAAAAGATCTTGTTCTACTGATTGGAATGAATCGGCTCGTTTGTGTCCGCCTCTCGACACGATATGTCGGCATCGTGACTTCCTCCGGACTAGCCAACGATGGACAAAGCAAAGATGGAGACAACACGCTCAATGTGGACCCGGCCCTCGAAACCAACGTCTTAGTGTGGATGGAGCAAAAGGAGGTTGCAGGCGCCCGTGTGGAAGGTCCTGCGATTGCTTGCTTCAGCCACTCACTTCATCGAAATGTTCACGAGTGTCGTCAAAGCACTAAGTGCGGTGTTGTGCCCTTGACGTTTTCGACCATGGGTCTTGGGTCTCTCGTCTCGCTTGCAAGGTTCAGGACCGATCGCTTGGGCCGAGTTTCTGAAGGACGCAAAGGGGTTACTCGATCCAGGTTAACGATTTTGGGCGGGTTAGCATCGGCCCGCCTGGTCTAGATCTGGATGGCGTGATCGTGACCGCAAATTGACTATCCGACGGCAAGACTCGTAGAGCGCCCCACCCGGCCTTATTAATGCCGATGGATTTATTGATCTGTCATCTGTTTGAGGTTTTCGATTGAGTGGAAGGAGATTTGCATGGGGTTAGTCGCAGAGTGGGAGGCAAAATGGAGACACAAGCATTCACCTTCGCGGCTTCACGGTTCGTGCCAGTGGCGGTCGGGTTCTTCGGCCTTGGCACCGGTTATTTCATTTGGGGCGGGCAAGCCCTGTTTGGTTTTCCGAAGGCAAGCCCGGAAGTAAACAGAACTATGGGTATGTGGGGTTTTTGGATGCCCGGTTTCATGCAGTTCATCACCGGTGTCTACCTTTTGATTGGACTAACATGGTTTAACGTCTTCGGAAATGTCGCTCCTTTATATATGGCCGGTCTCGCTTTCACTGCCTACGGCATCCATTGGTTTGCGATGGCCCATCGCCGCTACATCGATGCGAGCTCACAGCCGGATGGCTGGATGGCTATCGCGTTCCTCTTTATCAGCATTTTGGGGGTCGACGTTTTCCGGCGTGCGGGTGATATTCCCGTGATGATTATCTTCGTTGGTTTGACCCTGATCTACGCCGTGGAGATTCCCACACGCTTGCTCTCATGGAGTCCTGGTGGCCGCCTCGTGGGTCTGCTTCAGTTCGTCACCGGAATCTGGCTTATGTACTGCACTTACGCTATCACTGTGGACTTAGCACTCGGCGCCAGAGCGTGGGTGTAGGTTCAGGAGAGCGGCTCGTGCGCTACGGGATCGTCACTGCCATGACGATCTACAGCGGTCATTCAACCAGAAAGCCTCTCGCCGACTTAACCGATTAACAAGAAGGATTTCGCAACTGCTTAAGCGCTTGGAGAGGGGGCTCTGAGATCCGATTGCTACGTTTCACAAAAAGAGAGGATCAAGATGATGCTGGATTGGAATGGCTATCGTCAACAAGTAATCGAGACGGTTGGAAAGATTGCACGGCTGAGTCCGGATACCGTAAAGGGCTACAGCACTTTGAGCGCAGCAGGAGCAAAGACGAACCACCTCGACTCGAAAACCCGAGACTGATAACCCTGGCCGTTGCGATAACGCGGCGATGTGACGGTTGCATTACGGTGCATACGGATGCGGCAATAAAGCAGGGCGCGTCCAGAGAAGAGATCGCTGAGGCCCTCGGTGTGGCGGTCTCCGTTAATGCGGGCGCTGCGCTAGTCTACTCGGCGCGCGTGATCGACGCATATGAGGTGAATACCGGATCAGCCGTGGCGACGAAGTGATTTTGAGGTAACCGATGCAGCATCGTTGCTCAACCGTTGGTCGGTGTTGGGGGTTCAGTGAGCTGGGGACGTGAGAGCTCAGGAGGCGCAGCAAATAGCGTGTTCACTTAAGTCACGCTTTGTAATCCAGTGCTTACTCCATTAATAGCGACAACCCTGAGTCGTCATCATCGAAAATGGTAACCAGCTGCTCGCCGATTGACACATCTGTCCAATGGCTGACACCTGAATCCAGGGGGGTCCCGCGTCAGCCAACGATCTATCTGATGCAAGCGGGGGGTCCTGTGGCTTTGAAGCAAGAATAACAGGCCGAATGACAAACGATGAGCGGACGATCGGACTGGCAACACGAGTGCATCCCTACGGTCTGCGCCGTGCGCTGGCGGTCCAGAGCACGAACGTAGCGTGTACGGCAAAATGCACACACCCGCTACGTACCGCGCTGCTGCTTCTGGGAAAACTCAGCCGATTTGAGAGGAGATTACGTAATGGAGCGGAAAGAAACTAAGAAATGCGCACATATCCCCTGCCAATGCGACGTAGCAGATGGGCAGGAATATTGCGGAGAGAGTTGTCAGTTCGCCGGTAGCGAAGAAGTCGAAATCGCGTGCCAGTGCGATCATCCGCCATGTCCGCTCGTTGCGTGAGCCGAGCCTCTTTTGAATGGCTGCATGCAGCCAAGAGTGATTGCATTTTCTGCAACTGCACAGGATGGACTTATGAAGATCAAGGATTTAGTGACTCGTTGGCCTGTGGTGCAACAAATCTTGACGCGCGGCGACGGCATGCATGCAGATGCCCTGAGCGAGCGAACCCGCAATCTCACTCCCAAGCATCATGGGGCTGAAGTTGCACACTCGGTATGTCCTTATTGTGCCGTAGGCTGCGGCCAGCTTGTGTATCACAAAGACGGAAAGATGATTTCCATCGAAGGCGATCCGCAATCGCCAATTTCACGCGGACGCCTCTGCCCGAAGGGTTCAGACAGCTTCGAGCTGCTCACGCATGCCGGGCGGGAAACGCGAGTGAAATATCGCAGACCATACTCTACCAAGTGGGAAGAACTTGACCTGGAAAATGCCATGGACATGATCGCGGACCGGGTGTGGGAATCACGCGAGCGCACGTTTGTGGAAGAGGAAAATGGCGAAACCGTGATGCACACCACGGCCGTCGCCCATCTGGGCGGTGCGACTCTCGACAATGAAGAGAACTATCTGATCAAAAAACTGTTTGCCGCCGGGCTGGGCATGGTCTGCATCAGCAATCAGGCTCGTATATGACACAGCTCGACCGTGCCCGGTCTGGGCACGACCTTCGGACGGGGCGGCGCCACCACTGCATTGCCGGACCTGATGAATGCTGACGCCATCCTTATTATGGGCTCGAATATGGCGGAGAACCACCCCGTAGGTTTTCAGTGGGTGATGGAAGCGAAAGAACACGGTACGAAGATCCTTCATGTGGATCCGCGCTTCAGCCGCACTTCGGCCGTTGCTGATATCTGGGCTCCGTTGCGCGCCGGTTCCGACATTGTGTTTCTCGGTAGTCTGGTCAATTACGTTCTGCAGAATGGTAAAGAGTTCCGCGAGTACGTCGTGAACTACACGAATGCCCCGATCATCATTGGGGAAAATTTCCAGGACACTGAGGATCTGGATGGAGTGTTCTCCGGTTGGGATCCCGAACGACGGATGTATGACCCGCAAAGCTGGGCGTATGCGCACTGCGGGCCAAAACCAGATGGCGACGAACATTTTGCTCACGGTGGTCACGCAAAAGATTCGGGATGCATCACCGTTCCTGACCTTACTTCATGTGACCGTGATGACACGCTGCAACATCCGCGATGCGTGTATCAGATCCTGAGGCGGCACTTTGCCCGCTACACGCCAGAGATGGTGGAACGCACGTGCGGAACGCCGAAGGATCTGTTTCTGAAAATCGCTGAGACATTTTGTTCTGCTTCAGGCCCGGAGAAGACCGGGAGCATGTGCTACGCGGTGGGCTGGACGCAACACTCGAACGGCGTGCAGATCATCCGCACGGCGGCAATTCTGCAGCTCCTGCTGGGAAATATTGGACGCCCAGGAGGCGGCATTATGGCATTGCGCGGGCACGCTTCCATTCAGGGATCGACCGACATCCCGACTCTTTACGACATTTTGCCGGGATACCTGCCTATGCCGAAGTTGGGCGTGAATTCGCATGATTTGGCCACGTACTACAGCAAGCATCGTGACAAGACCGGCTGGTGGTGGAACATCGATAAGTACATCGTCAGCCTGCTCAAGGCCTATTACGGAGAGGCCGCAACAAAAGATAACGACTGGGGATTTAAGTGGCTGCCACGGACAACCGGCGATCACTCTCATCAGGGCTACTTTCTCGACATGATGGACGGTAAGGTCGAAGGTCTGTTTGTCATGGGACAAAATCCGGCCACCGCCGGTCCACATGCCAGGCTCGAGCGCAAGGCGCTCGCGAAATTGAAATGGCTCGTCGTGCGAGACCTGGTTGAACTGGAGACCGCATCCTTCTGGTATGACTCTCCCGAAATAGAACGCGGCGAGCTTCGTACCGAGGAAATCGGCACCGAGGTCTTCTTCCTGCCTGCCGCTGGCCATGCCGAAAAGGATGGCTGTTTCACCAACACGCAGCGTCTAGTGCAGTGGCATGAAAAAGCCGTCGATCCGCCAGGCGATGCGCGCGGCGAAGTCTGGTTTATGTATCACCTCGGCCGCCGCTTGAAAGAAAAGGGGAGGCTTGATCCAAGGCCCCGCAACGCCGGACTGAACGCGCTGACTTGGGATTACACACTTGAAGGCGAGATCCAGGAGCCCAGCGTCGCTGAAATTCTGCAGGAGATCAACGGCCGCACGGTTGCAGGCCGCACTCTGGTCAAAGGTTTCACCGAGCTTAAGGCGGACGGCTCAACCGACTGCGGCTGTTGGATCTATTCCGGAATCTTTCCTGCTCCCAACAACAACATCGCCAACAGCCGCAATTCACGTGACTTTTATGGACACGGCTGGGCGTTTTCCTGGCCTGCGGATCGTCGGATTCTTTATAACCGCGCATCCGCGCGACCCGATGGACGGCCATGGAGCGAGCGCAAAAAGCTAATTTGGTGGGACGAGGCCCAGAAGACGTGGATTGGTTTTGACGTTCCCGACTTCAATGTGACGAAACCACCTGACTACAAGCCGCCCGCAGGCGCTGAAGGCGACGCTGCGCTTGCCGGCGATTGCCCCTTCATCCTGCATCCCGACGGCTTGGGCTGGATCTGGGCGCCGGTTGGTTTGGCAGACGGTCCGTTGCCTGCTCATTACGAGCCGTGGGAATCGCCGGTGCGCAATCCACTTTATCCGCAACAGCAGCACAATCCGCCAGCCATGTCGAAACAGCGTCCTGACAACCAGTACGCCGATTCACCCGACGAACGTTTTCCATACGTCTTTACGACCTACAGGCTGACGGAGCACCACACCTCGGGAGCGATGTCGCGGATGCTTCCTCATTTGGCAGAACTCCAACCGGAATTTTTTGCTGAAATATCGCCCGAAGTCGCCGCGGAGCGAGGGATTGAGAACGGCGGTTGGATGACCATCATAGGTATGCGCGGCATCATTGAAGCGCGCGCTCTTGTGACCCCTCGCATGCAGCCATTGATTGTCGACGGCAAGAAGGTGCACCAAGTCGGTTTGCCCTATCACTGGGGATACCGAGGTTTGGTCAAAGGCGACTCAGCCAACGATCTCCTCTCTATCTCGGAAGAGCCGAACGTGCGCATTATGGAAAGCAAGGGACTACTCTGCAATGTTTTCGCCGGACGCCGCGCCCAAGGCAAACAGGCACTGGAACAGATGGAGGCACAGATCCGGAGGCAATCATGGCAGTGAGCGCGTTCCTCACCGATGCGACCCTATGCATCGGATGTAAGGCCTGCGAAGTTGCCTGCAAAGAATGGAACCAGGTTCCCGCCGACGGCTTCACGTTCACCGGCAATTCATACGACAACACCAATGCTCTCGGAGCCTCGACCTGGCGGCATGTCATGTTCCTGGAGCAACCCCTGACGCTGGGGCCGCAGATCACCGGAACAGAAGAGCCGTTTCGTTGGCAATTCTTATCCGATGTCTGCAAGCACTGCGAGAACGCTGGATGTTTGGAAGCATGTCCGACAGGTGCAATCATTCGGACCGAACTTGAAACCGTGTATGTCCAACCTGATGTGTGCAACGGTTGCGGCTATTGTGTGGTTTCGTGCCCTTTTGGAGTTGTCGACAAAAATCATGAAGTAGGAACAGCTTTCAAGTGCACGTTTTGTTATGACCGCCAACGAGAAGGGCTAATACCAGCTTGTGCCAAGGCCTGTCCAACCCAGTCAATTCGATTTGGCGGGATCGATGACTTGCGGCAGCAGGCACAGAGGCGCGTAGAACAACTGAAAGAGCGCGGCTACAGCGATGCGCGGATCTATGACCCCCAAGACACGAGCGTTGCGGGCACTCACGCGATCTTTGTAATTCTTGGCGAGCCGGAGACCTATAACTTTCCACCCGCTCCCGAGGTGCCGACCGTTCACATGAAATCAGCCTGGACCGCGGCGCTGCTTTCGGCGCTCGTCGTGGTGCTGGTAGTATGCCTGGCTTTCGCACTATAGCTGGATAAAGACTGCTTTCGCGTGAATCTAGAAAGGTTGTGGAGTATGGCTGCGAACCCGCACATCACTGAAGATCGACTAGACGCTCTAAGAGACGAAGCAGCGCGAACCGGGAAAGTGCAAGGCGGCGGCATCGTACCGATTGCGGGCCCTCTTCCAAAACCAGCTCTGGCGACTAGCTACAACGGCAATCCTGTGCTAAAGGCGCCAACGTGGACGTGGCAAGTCCCCTTGTATTTCTTTGTAGGCGGAGTTGCTGGTGTTTCCGCAGTGATCGCCCTTGTCGCTCATGTGATTGGCAATGCTGGATTGGTGCGCGCCGCATTATTGGTAGGGTTTGCTGGAGCGTTGATCTCGCCACCTTTGCTCATCGCAGATTTGGGCCGTCCTGCAAGGTTCCTGAACATGCTGCGTGTGTTCAAGCTCGGGTCGGCTATGTCAGTTGGAGCCTGGACCCTAGTGGGATTTTCATCCACAATAGGTTTGGCAGTTGTTTGCCACGAATTGATCCTTGCGGGATACGAAAACGGCTTCCTGCTTGTGGTCGAATGGTTGTCCGAAATTCTCGCGGCATTCGCTGGACTGATTTTAGCCAGTTACACTTCGGTCCTTTTAAGCGTTACCGCAATTCCGGTCTGGTCTGAGAACCGCAAGCTGGTGCCGGCTGTTTTCCTTACTGGAGCCTTGGGCTCGGCTGCCGCCATCCTGGAGCTCCTTGGTTTCGTTATCCCAGCTACTCAGTTCATCGGACTTGTCGCAAGCGCAGTGGAAATAGTAATCGCGATCATCATCGAATTTCGCGACCGATATGTTGATCGTCCACTGCGTGATGGAGCGGTTGGTTGGCTTGCTCGTGGCGGAGCTGTTCTGGCCGGGCCCACGTCGTTGTTATTCAGAGCTTTCTGGGGCCACGGCCCCGGACTTCGCTACACTGCAGCGTTGTGTTTCGTTACCGGCGCTCTGATCGCCCGTTATGCCTGGATCGCGGCCGGACGGGTTTCTTCACGCGATCCGCAGGCGCTTTTTCAAACTCAACGATGAGCTTAGCGCAACGCCAGCCATATAAAAGGCGGGACGTCTCAAACAAAAAAAGGAGACATACGTGTTACCTAAGTTGTGGATTGCATTCCTGGTGCTCGCGGCGGGCACGATGACGATGGCGGCTGCTCAAACCAGGAAACAGAACGACGCGCCAACATCTGGGTGGACCTATCCTGTAATTAAAGATTACGGGCGCGCATGGCCGCTGCCCCGTGCTACAGTCCAGCCGCAACAGGGGCACACGTACAAGGTGATCCTTGGCCTGTCGAAAGAATCTGCAGATCCGAATGAAGTACTTGACGGCCTCGCGCATACCGCGCGGCTGTTCAACGTCTTCGCGGCGGACAGAGTGCCACCAAAAAACTTGAAAGTGGTCGCCATATGCCACGATTCAGCCGGCTACGCCGCGATGAGCAATCGTTCTGGTTACTCATCAGAATGACGGTTACGCCTTGATGCCGTTTTAACAGGAGCCAGAGAAGAAATCGATGTCTGACACCCGCCTATACAGACAGCCCAAATTTCGTCACGTGACCGTCTCACAAACGTGCTAATCTCAGGGGCCGCAGCACATCCGCTGGTCGAATGATCGCCGGAACGTATAACACGGGCTTAGTTGTCCTTTCTGTCCTCATTGCGATCGTAGCATCGTATGCTGCTTTCAATTTAGGAGAACGAGTCTCGGCTTCCAGTGGCCAGCGGCGCTGGGCATGGCTCACCAGCGGAGCCATCGCCATGGGCTTCGCAATTTGGTCCATGCACTACGTGGGCATGCTGGCGTTTGTCCTTCCCGTGCCCGTGCTCTACCACGTACCGACCGTTATCTTATCCCTGCTTGCGGCCGTGCCCGGCGCGGCGGTAGCGCTCTACATCGTAAGCAAGAAAACGATGCACCGCGTTAATACTGCCATTGCCGGCTTGTGTCTCGGCGGCGCTATCGTCGCCATGCACTATATCGGAATGGCGGCGATGCGCTCAACCGCCATGAACCACTATAGGCTGAGTCTGGTCATCTTGTCCGTAGTAGTTGCCATCACCTTCTCATCAGTAGCCGCGTGGCTTGCGTTCAGATTCGGTAGATTCCACCCAGGGCTTACGTGGACCAAGATTAGTGGCGCATCGCTGATGGGCCTGGGTATTGCCAGCATGCATTACACGGCGATGGCCGCTGCATATTTTGTGCCTGGCCACACCCCTCCGATTCGGCATACGGTCGAAGTTTCGATGCTAGGCGCCTTCGGGATCGGAATGACTACGCTTCTATTGCTCGGCACGGTCCTAGTGACCTTGTGGTGGGACCGCCGGCTTGCAAATGAGCGCCTACTCCAAGAGGCTGCCCGGCGAAGCGAACAGGAGCTTCGCGACGTAATCAATACCGTTCCGGCACATGCCTGGAGCGCCCTACCCGACGGCAACATCGCGTTCGTCAATCAGCGCTGGCAACAGTTTATCGGTTTGCCTCCGGAGGACGCATTGGGATGGAATTGGGAAGTCGTTCTTCATCCCGATGACCGCGCCAAGTTCGTTGCCGATTGGCGTGCAGCGCTGAAGAGCGGGCAACCGATGGAGACCGAAGTGCGGGTTCGGCGTGCGGATGGAGAATATCGGTGCTTGCTCGTCCGCAACGTGCCGCTGCGGAATGAATTAGGATACATCATCAAATGGTATGGAACTGGTCTCGATATCGAGGACCGCAAACGCACTGAATCGCTACTCGCCGGGGAGAAGCGGGTCCTCGAGATGCTGGCGAAGGGCAATTCACTCGCTGAAATACTTGACGCCCTGTGCCGTCTCGTGGAGGAACAAGCCAGCGGCGTTCTGGCCTCCATCTTGTTGCTGGATGGCGATCGGTTGCGGCATGGTGGCGCGCCTAGCCTCCCAAAGGCCTACATGGATGCCATTGATGGGGCTGTGATTGGTCCGTCAGCGGGTTCTTGTGGGACAGCCGCGTACCGTGGCGAACAGGTGATTGTGGAGGACATAGCAACCGATCCCTTGTGGGTGGATTTTCGCGACTTGGCTTTGCCACATTCGTTCCGTGCCTGTTGGTCCAGCCCGGTCTTCTCGTCACAAGGCAAGGTGATCGCGACGTTCGCCATGTATTATCGCGAGCCGAAGCGCCCGAGCCCCCGTGACCAGGAGATCATAGAGCAAATCACGCACCTAGCAGGTGTTGCAATTGAACGTAAGCTCACGCAGGAAGCCCTGCGCCGCAGTGAAGCTTATCTGGCGGAAGCGCAGAAGCTGACTCGCACCGGCAGTTGGGTTTGGGACGTCAAGACAAGGCAGGCAACTTATCTCTCCGACGAATGGTATCGCATCTATGGCCTTGAACCTGGGAGCAATGCGCGTGCCTGGGAACAGCGGTTGCAGCGCATTCATCCGGAGGACAGAAGCAAGTGGCAAGAGGCGCTCAATCGGGCAATCAGTGAGAAATCAGATTACGAATTCGAATACCGCCTTCTCCTTCCGCACGGCCTGACCAAATACGCTCACGTTGTGGGGCATCCGGTTCTCAATGCTTCCGGAGAGGTCGTGCAATTTATGGGTACTGTGACAGACATCACGGAACGCAAGCAGGCTGAACAAGCCCTGCGTCGCAGTGAGGCTTATCTGGCGGAAGCACAGAGGCTGACGCACACAGGCAGTTGGGCCAGGGACTTCTCCACCTACAATGTGCGGTACTGGTCCGAGGAAACGTTCCGTATTCTTGGATTAGATCCTCAACAAGGCGTTCCTGAGGGTGACTATACGTTTCGACTAATGCATCCGGAAGATCGCGATAGGGTTGAGGAATTACGGAAAAAAGCGATGCACGAGAAAGTCGAGTTTGCGACGGATTACAGAATTGTGCTGCCCGATGGAACTCTAAAGCACCTCCACGTCATAGGACATCCGGTCTTCGATGAATCTGGAGAGGTCCACGAATACGTCGGCACGGTAGTGGATATCACGGAACGCAAGCGGGCTGAAGAAGAGCGCCAGAGATTGCAGCAGCTCGAAGCAGATCTCGCCCACATCGACCGCGTGAGCATGATGGGCGAGTTGGCCGCCTCACTGGCTCACGAGATCAAACAGCCTATCGCTGCCGCACTCATGAACGCCAAAACGTGCATGCGGTGGCTAATGCGTGATACACCGGATGTCGCAGAAGCATGCGAGGCTTCGTCGAGAATGGCCAACGACACAACGCGTGCCGCCGAGATCATTGACAGGGTTCGCTCGCTTTACAGGCGAGATACATCGAAACGGGAGCTGCTCGATCTGAACGAAATTATTCGAGAAATGATTATTCTGCTGCACGACAAAGTTAGTCGGACTTCTATTTCGATTCATAGCGACCTGGACCCAGGGCTTCCCCCCATCACAGCAGATCGTGTCCAACTGCAGCAGGTGCTGCTGAACCTCATGCTGAACGGTATCGAAGCCATGAAAGATGTGAGTGGTGAACTGACCATCGGGTCTCAGCGGACGCCGGATGGCCAACTGCAGATTTCCGTGACCGATTCGGGGATAGGAATCACTTCTGAGCAAGCTAACAAGATTTTCGAGGCGTTCTTCACCACGAAGCCCCAGGGCACTGGCATGGGACTATCGATCAGCCGGAAGATTATCGAGTCGCACGGTGGGCGTATATGGGCAAGCGCCCATTCCGGACGGGGTACGACATTTCAGTTCACACTTCCCGCCGATGTGACGGCCTCCTCATCATCCGCCGCCTAGTGTGGTGGAAACCAACGCAATCGCTCAGGGCCAATTGGAGTGCGTCGTGGCCGGGCTCTCTCGGAGGATTGTCTTGGTTAGGGATTTGCTTGGACAAGTTCCGACAGTGGCTAGCTACGTTGCTCCATTCTGTTTCGTTGCTGGTTGAATTGCCGGTGTTCTGACACGATCCGGAACCACTCACTTCAAATCCATCGAGTAAGTCAAAAACAGCGGTTCATGCTGCTTTATCGTGAATCCACGTAAGTGCTCGTCCAGCCGCTGGAAGGCCGATAGTCGTCATCGAAAGTAAGACTACGTGCTCCATCTCTTCTGCGGTCACTCCGGCCTCGGCCGCGTGCCGCACCTCCGAGTGTGTTCCGCCTTCAGTGCCCGCCCCGACAGCGATAGCCAACTTCACTAACCTGCGAGTCTTCTTGTCCAACGGGCCAGCATCGTGGCACGCCTGAGCCAGACTAGTAAATGCCTGCCAGATCTCTGGGTGCTTGGTTCGGATCTGTTCCGCCGCAGCAGATGGTTTGGGCACCTTCGTCCTCCTCATTTCCGGTTTCCAGCTTAAGTTGTGAATTATAAGCACCGTCCGGGGCGAAACACGCGAACTTATTGCTGCACTGCTCAGCCGCCACTATGGGCTGAGATCGTCTCGTGTCTGGGAAGTGAAACCGTGAAGCGATGAGCAGCAACACCGGCAGGAAAAACTTCCTCGTGGTTGTAAAGGAGCTTCGGTCAAACGTAAGCGTTAAGCCAGGCTTAACGCTTACGGTCAAACAGCAATCAGCTGCCGCGTTACACTTGCTCCGTTTTGTCGCTTCCTCGTTCTTCCTCAATCCGCATTTGCAGATTTGAAGCTCCGAATCCCTTCGCCGATCCCCTTCCCGAGTTGCGGAAGTTTTTTCGGCCCGAACACCAGCAGGGCAATTCCGAAGATCACTAGCAAATGCATGGGTTGAAACAGTCCTTCAAGCATGCGTTCTCCTAAAAGCGCAGCCGCTTTAATCGTTAAGAAATGCAGATGCTGTGACGAGACAGTCCGCAGCATCTATCGCGGTCCAGTCCGAAACTGGAGTTTACTTAACAACCTGCCACCTGCGATCTGGCTTCCATGTAGTCATTGCTTTTGCCAAGGTCCTGGTTTGTGCCCCCAAATCCTTTTCGTACACCACGCCAGTGGCGGCGACAACGAACGTCATCACTCCCGATGACCGGTATTCGGCAGGATAGGCCACGACGATGAAACTCTCAGTGCGGGCTTTACCGTTTTTTAATTTTCCGAAATAGTATCCATGCAGAGGTTCCGAGGATTGCTGCTGGTTGGCTGGGCGTCCGCCGGAACCTACCACATCAGCATCGATTAGAGTCCGAGCGTATTGAACGGCCGCATCGTCACTGTTTGCTTCACCGTCCGAACCTTTCTTTGCCATCGTGGCAAGTCTCTGGCAAACCTCAATCGTACTCGCTTCGTTCTCCCCTACTCGACGGAACAGAACTTCCTTGCTGCCGGCATCGGCATCGAAGTACCACTTCCCGCCCTTCGAAACTAACGGAACCGTGAACGGCCAGTTTTCAGCGCCGATGTAAAGAAGAGTGGTCCCGTCCGGCTCCTCCACGAGGCGATGCATCTGCCGGTACTTTTCTACGAACAACTCGCGATCGTGTTGGTCGTCGAGGCTATCGCCGGCGGAGACCAGGTCCTTCCCCCCTCCGAGAACCTGCATGATGGCTTCTTCATTGTTGCCTTGCACAGCTGCAAATAGGGCCGCCGTCGCTTTTTCAGCCGACGGAAACGTGTCCTGGTTCGATTCAGCGACAGACAACCCAGCCGCTGATAGCAGAAACGCCAACAAACCCAGTAACAACAGCAGCAACGCAACCGAGCCTGCTGTCGGGAATCGACGCCAAGGGCTTTTCTTGGAACTATTGTTGATAATTCGCATAACCTTTTCTCCTCATTAGCTGAAAGCTCACACTGGTGAGAACTCACCTAGCTCTGGCTTCTTGGCCACCTTGGCCTGATTACCTCCGACCACCGCCTCCGTGAAATCCACCACCACCATGGAATCCACCGAAACTGCCCCCGTGAAATCCACCGACACTTGAGCGTCCGCCGGAGGAGAAGCTTCTCGCCATGCCTCCGTGATTAAAGCCGCTGAAGGCACCAGAATGCGTTCCAGCTTGCGGGCGAGTTGCGAATCGATGTCCAGCAAAACCCGATCTCCCATGATTGAAGTTATTTCGATTAATAAAGGTTCTGCTGTGGGAGATGTAAGTCGTGTGGTTGTAGATGATGGTTCGATGTCCCCAGTCAAATCCCCAGTGATGCCATCCCCAACCAAAGCCTCCAAAAAATCCCGGACCGAAACCCACTCCGAAGGCAACCCCTGGACCAGGGACGTACAACCCGGGATACCAGAACCAACCCGGCCATACGACCACCGGCGCGCCATACACAATCCACGGATCGTATGTTGGCACATAAACCACGTCCGGGCTGATGGGCTCAATGATGATTGTCTTGCGTTTTTTCTCTACCTTCTGTTGCGAATTGCTCTTGAGGTTGCCCGCCGCGTCGGCCCGTTGACGCATGACTTGGACAGCATCCATGACATCCTGTTGCTGGTTTACATAGGCGTCACCGAGCGACGAGGTCCAGGAAAGGTTCTTGTCCATATTTGCCAACACTGACGGAAATTCTGTCAATGCTTTGACACTTGAATCCCAGGGCTGCTTATCCACTTCGTCGGCGAGTTCTTTCCCTTGGAGATCTTTGTGATCTTGCAACCACCGATCCGCCTCCACCACTTGATCGGGATAGGTAGCGGCGGCAAGAACCTCGGCCGCTAACTCGTCGGGATACAGCGCAATTGGGGCAACCAACTGCTGCACCTGCTCCGGAGTCTGCCTCACGACCGGAGTGGGTGACTGCTGCTCCGTCTGCGTCTGATCGGCAAATCCTGCGGGGGAGCTCGCTATGAGCAACGAGCCTGACAGAATAAGCGCTAATACCTGCTTTATGAACATCGCAATTTCCTCCGGCTCCAACATCGAGCCTGTTCCTATCATTTCGGTACGGCATCCACTCAGGTCCTCACCGCGTGTCAGCTAGCAACTTTTTGGCCACAGCGGTTGGGGCTCTGAGTGGAGGTACGCTTGCAATTTACGAAGCCGCTCTGGGTGGAAAATGCTTAAACATTTTCTGAACATCTTTGTCGAGCTTCTTCGTATTTTTATCCGGATTACCTGATAGATTGCTGCTCGACGTTCCTCTCCAAATCAACTGTTTGGAGTTGCCGTCGAACATGCTTACGATCAGCGTGCCAACCTTGTAGTTGTCAACCGAAGTAGTCGACTCTCCAATGCCGCCGCCCCAGCGCCAGCCACCGAAACCGTCGTAGAAGGTGTCGTACTGCTGATGAACGGAAGTCTTCTCAACCGCCATTAGGGCAACGTCTCCGCCGGATGGCACTCGAGTCCAACCTTTGGCTGTTAACTCCTTGTCGATCGCATCCTTCACCCGCTCGTCCCAAATGGAGTTGGCGGTGCGAATCTTTGACCAGGAGTACGTCTTTACTTGCTTGAAGTTCACGGCATGGTCGTAATCGACTGCCACACGATCAGCAAAGACCGCTGTGGTCAGTGCCATCGCAAATAGAGGAATTGCCAGCATCTTTCCGAATTTCATATCGATCTCCTTTCAGTTTGCTTCCCGCTCCGCTGGCTCACGCTGGCCGCATATCAACGGCCAGCATGAGTGAAGCCAGCGCGCGACCTTACTCACCAGCGGCTTCTGCGCTGGGCATTAATTGGCTACCCACGAAGGTTTGCTGTCGAGCCTGAGCGATTTCCTGCTCTTGTTGCTTGGAGTAAACGAACTCGTGTCCAGTTAGGCGGCCAGGATAAAACCACTTCACGAGAACATCTGGCTTCCCAGCCTCTGGTTCTGCCATAGTGATCGTGGTTTCCCCGGTTACGTCCATACGCTCTACCGGGACTGTCTGGAGCGTCGCGTACAAAACGGTACGGTCGCTGTTGAAGATCTGGATGAGGTTCAGATCACTATTGGGATCCGCCTGTTGGAATATGTAGGTTCCTGCGGGCAGTACCTGTCCTGGAATCTGAACCGTTTGGCTAAAGGTGATCCTGGTTTCCTCATTGGTCTCGTCGGCGTGCGCCACGAGCTCGAAGAACAAACCAAAAGCAATGATCAAGCCAACTACGATGTAAACCTTATGTATTTTCATTGTCGAAATCTCCTTTCAAAACAATTCTGCTTGTCATACCGGTCAGAACAAAAATCTGCCGACGTGTGCCACTGCTTTGGCAGTGTTCTTCGCTGTGACACTCACGGCCTTCGCGGAATTCTTGCCGGCGACCTTGACACTATGGCCTACAACATCGCCTGCGAATGAAGGAACCGCCATACAGAGTGAAAGAACAACTAGAACAAGAGTCTTCTTCATATTTCCTCCTTTTTCTCGGCGAAGAAGGCTTGACGTTTTCAGGTCACAATCGCATTCCGTAAACCTGTCATCGTCGCGATGCCTTACTTCGCATGCATTCCTATAAGGCAGATCCCGTTCCAAAACTCGCGCCATCGCAAGCCGGCTTGTACTCAAGCACTTACGACAAACGCGCGCTTCTCCGGGTCAAGACCTCGACGGTTTCGACAGTGTCGGTGTCAACTCCAAAGAGGGTCGACACCAGATCCTTGTAGCGGTTCAGGGGGGGCTGGATGGAAATGGGCGACCTGACATGCACGCGACGGGGAGGTGTATGAACTTTAAGTCGCGACTCCGCGCTTGGCCGGAAGTATTTCAACGCCCGAGTCAGCTTCGCGTGGAAACGTGAGTTGTTTGTCTATATTTCAAAAGGAGCGCTCGACTTCACATTACGCGGTCCTCGATGGTGCTGGTCCTGTCCTCAGACGCCGGCCTGAGATTGATCCCCAGTTTTTTCATTCGTGAAATCAAGGTGGTGCGTTTTAGCCCGAGACGGGCAGCCGCGCCATGCTCTCCGCCTATCCGCCCACCGGTGTCTTTCAGCGCCTGGATAATTTCATCGCGATTAACTTCTGCGAGTATGCTTCTGACGGGCGCCCGTTTCGTTGTTGGGGCTGGGTTCTGATTGATTGAGATGACTGTAGTATGAGGTTGTTGTAAGTCCGAAACTTGGACATTTAACGTTGTCCCCTGGGACAGGATCACGGCCCGCTCAATGACGTTCTGGAGTTCCCGGATATTTCCCGGCCAGGCATATTGACACATGGCGTTCATCGCTTCCGACGGGATCGTATGAATGATCTTGTTCATACGACGGGAAAACTCCTGGGCAAAATGCCGCACCAGCAGCGGGATATCGTCTGGGCGCTCACGAAGCGGAGGCATCTGAATAGGAAACACATTCAGGCGGAAGAACAGATCCGAGCGAAATTTCCCTTGTTCTACCAAGTCCTCCAGATCGCGATTGGTTGCTGCGATAAGACGCACATCGGCGCGTAGAGTTCGTGTGCTCCCCAGGCGCTCGAATTCTCGCTCCTGCAGTACCCGCAAGAGCTTCGGTTGCAGTTCGGGGGGCATTTCACCGATTTCATCCAGAAATAAAGACCCCTGGTTGGCAACCTCCAAACGTCCGATGCGTTGCGTCACCGCACCAGTGAAGGCACCTCGCTCATGGCCGAACAATTCGCTCTCCAGCAATCCCGTGGGGATGGCGGCACAGTTCATTTTTACGAAAGTCCTCGACCGGCGCGGGCTAAGATTATGGATAGCACGCGCAATCAACTCTTTTCCGGTACCCGTTTCACCATAAATCAGCACGGTGGAATCTGTCGGCGCCACAGTCTCAACCTGCCTCAGGACACGACGGAGTACGGCGCTCTTGCCGATGATCTCTTCAAAGTTAGCTTCGGTACGGATCTCGTCTTCGAGATAAAGCTTTTCTTGAGCGAGGCTGTCCTTGAGCTTAGTGATCTCGCTGTACGAGAGCGCGTTTTGCACGGCGATGGCCACCTGGTTTGCGACCTGCATCAGGAACTGAACATCATCCTGCGAAAAGGAAATCGCATCGAAGCGGGAAAGGGCCAACACCCCCAGCACTCTCTGCTGGCTGATCAGGGGTAAGGAGCACGAAGAGTTCAGGCCCTCCTCTTCGTACGGGCTCGCCTCAGGCCCTCGGTGGGAGAAAGCGGGGTCGCGCAGCAAGGTCGAAGGTTGCCCTGTCCGGAACACCTTCCCAGAGAGCGAATCTGCTGGGCGCAACAGCCCTTCTCGGAGAAATCCCCGCGCGCCAGGAAAGTCAAGCGCGTACACCTTCAGCTCCGCCGTTTCTGGATCCGGCAAATTAACACTTACGGAATCACAGTGCATCATCTGCCGCACACTGCCGCAAATCACGCGAAGCAGTTCTCGCAGCTCGAGGTTTGAGACGATGGTATTATTCAGGTCCAGCAGCAGTTTCAGCCGATCCTTCTCCGATCGCAACTCGGCCTCAGCCTTCTGCAACTGATTGTTGGATTCCTGGAGTTCAGTCGTTCTCTCCATGACCCGGAGTTCCAGAGTGTCCCGTGCTTCGGTACATGACCGCTCTGCGCGGCGACGTGAAGCACTGAACCAGCTCACCAGGGTCCCGAATATCGCATAAATGATCAGGTAGGATTCCGAAGAGCCGTTGCCCGGCAAGATTTGGGAAGGAACAAAAAAACCTCTCATCACCAGGAACGAGAGCAGCAAAGCAACCAGACCCGGACCTGCCCCACAGTACCAAAACGTGATAGCAATGGCCGCCATTGAAAAAGAAGTGAACGGATGCGGCAAATGGTAATGGCGCATGGTCGCGGCCAGCGTCCCCGCAATACCTACAGCAACAGCAGCCAATCCGTAGCGCAGCACGGGAGATAATTTGAGCCGCGCCTTCCATTTCGAGATCGGCAAATGAAACATACGCGTAATTCCTTTTGTGCGGTCCCCAGGAGGCTTTGCGACCGCTAGCGACATTGGACTTTACTCCCATTGGTAAAAATGCGATTTCCAGCCAAGGCGAGCGCTGCTGAAGTGCAAAAGGCGATGAATTCTCATAAGTCATTCGAGTGAATCAAGAGTTACTCCATTTCGAATGCCAAATACTGCAGCTTGCCGTTGCGATCGACCTGCAGTGCGACAGGATCACCCGGTTTGATGTTGTGCAGGATCGCGCGGAGTTGAGAAACCGACTCGAGCGGCGTACGATTCACTGCCCGGATAACGTCTCCGACCGACAGCCCGCTCGTGGCCGCATTTGGCCCCGCCGTCTCCCCGATCACTACAACACCGGATTCGCTGCGCTCAACGTGTAGCAGTGGAGACACGCTTTCGCCCAGATCAGTTACAAGAACGCCCAAGCGAGAAATCAGGGTCTGCTGCTCTATAGGAACATCGGTCAACTTGCTCACCTTGTCGTGCTGCACAAACACGGGCACGCTGAACGAAATCCGCGTCACCCCACGAAGGACCTCGATGCTTAAAACTTCCGACGGCGAATGCAGGTAAAAGGCTGCAACGAAATCAGGAAGGCCGCGAATTGGCCGATCATCCACGGTAAGCACAATATCTTCCGACTTCAGACCTGCTGCTCCGGCCGGTCCATCAGGGGCAACGTCGGAAAGGATCGCTCCCCAGCTGGTTGCCAATCCCAGGCCTGCTGCCAGCGTTGGGGTGATGTCCTGTGCACTGACGCCGATCGTCACGTGCTCCACCCGGCCGTATTTGCGAAGGCGCTGGTAGTCGAAATCGACAATGGCGGCAGGAATGGCGAAGCCGAGTCCCTCACTGCCGCCAGCAGTGCTGAGCATCATCGTGTTCATACCAACAATATTGCCGTCAACATCTATCAGAGGGCCGCCGCTGTTGCCCGGATTCACAGCTGCGTCACTTTGGATGTAAACCATGGGATCGTTTGGATCAACCTGGCGTGTCACGGCGCTGACTACGCCCATCGTGACGGAATCCTGCAGCCCCTCGGGGCTACCGATGGCGAACACCAGTTCACCTTGATGGACAGGCACGTTGGCCCGTAGCGGTAGACTGGGCAAATTTTTGGCCTCTACTTTGAGGAGGGCTATATCGGAGTCTTTGTGTTGACCGATTAATTTGGCTTCGAGAATTTGCCCTGCGCCAATGGGCTGCAATTCAAGCGGAGAATCTACCGGTTGCGGCGGCAGAATGACGCGGATACGCTGCGCTCCTTCGATTACATGAGCGTTGGTCAAGATGTAGCCGTCGGGGTCAACGATAATGCCGGAGCCAATGGCGTGCTGCCGGACAATTCGCGTTCTGCTACTGTGTCCATGCTCCTCCTCAGGTCCATAACCAGCGACTGTGACCTGGACCACCGCTGCCGACGTTTTCGCCACAACCGCCTGAATAGAGGAGTTCAGTTCTCTCAGAAGGTTTGATGACAGATGTCCCTCTTGGACCCGGGCTGCACCGGCATGGGGGCGGACGCCCGATTGTGCCAGCGCAACCGTAGCCGCAAGCAAACAGGCCCCTCGAATGAATTCACGTCGAAACCGGTGAAAAAGGTCGTTTGCTGAATGGCTTTGGAACTCACCGTTAAAGAACCGTTGCCGAATTCGCCCACGTGAAGCCACAAATCCTCATGTCGCTGAAGCAATGCGTGACTAATCATCCTGCCTTCGTTCCTTCGCCACAGGATCAAAGACCTCAGTCAGAACCGTAACCCCGCTCGCCCAGCGCACACAGCCTTCCGCCGGTGTTCCTGAAACGTTTCGCCGTACAAGGGCAGCTCGTGTCCAGCGGCTCCTCATGCATGTTCACTTTGTTGGCTGAGTCGCTGTCGATCCTGCGGCTGCTCTGGACGGCAGCTCTGTTAACATCAGATCGAGTACGATCGTTGCCTGCTTACGGTCCGGTGTCACAGCCGGCTTGAATCCCGAATAGTCCTCTCCGCCAGCGGTTCCCGCTATTAGCACACGATTTGTGACGGTTGCGATCACATCGCCGGTACATGTCTCCCCGGAGTAGTCCTCACCTATGGTGGACGGCTGTTGGCATTTCTCGTCGTCCACCAACATTGTCGGCCACTCGCCAGCTCTGCCTGCTTCAACAAACTGCGGAAAAGTTTCGCGACTCACCGAGATGATGCCTGACAATTCCATGCCGTCGTGTGCTTTCTGGTGGCGAGAATCATGCAACACTAGAGTGACTTCACGAGTGTCGGTGTGGGCCACCGGCTCACCATACTGTGGTCCTGCGTAGGCCTCGTTGGGTTCCATGATCACGCTTCGCTCGACGCGTGTGACGGAAAGCGCCCCGGTCGCAAGTACCTTTCCATCCGCAGTCATAGCGGATCGCTCAGAAGTAAAACTCATCTGAGCATACTCCGATCGCGGTCCGCCGTCGGGCGTTATGTTCAAGCTGACAGACGGGTCGGCCGGATCAGTTGAATCGAAAACGACTTGACCACTGACGCGAGCCAAGCCACTTTCCAACCTATTCGGCCCCGATCCCAAGAACACTCGTGCTACCGAATGCTGCGGATCGATTTGAAACGTATCCTGAGCATGCGCAGGCATCGGGCCGATTATGCTAGCCGCGGCTAGAGAAAGCAGCACCAACGGTTCATGTGTTAGAAAGCGAACGGCACTTACTAAACGCGATTTCATATTACTTCTCCAAAAGCTCCACATCTTGCTCAGCAAGCAAGTTGCCAAATCGGCGATTCGCATTTGCCTGTAACAGAGCTATCGTCTAGCAAACGGTGAGTCGACCTGCTTGACTGACGAATTGGTACCCTTGTCGTTTTCGTCGGATGGTTAGGCAAGTGTCATCGACAGAGAAGGTCTCGATGTCGACATGACACATCGATGACATCGACACTTATGACAGTTGTAAGTCGCAGAATATTCATGCGTTATATTTGAGCTCTTAAAGGGATGGCGAAATAATGAGAGCGTGAGAGATCGGCAGCGGTTGTGTTGTTGACGACGGATGGTGCGACCGGGGGAATTCGTCTCGGTGTCGCGCGAATATCACAGTTGCCTTATGCCGGCCAGTGAAGAAGAGCTACCTTGGCAGCGTTCGGCGCAGACTGTGCAGCCACGGGGCGCATACCGGCTGCCCATTGAAAGCGATCGAGCAGGCTCAAATCCGTTGTGCCCTCTTCCTCTTTCACAAAAGTCATGCAGCCGTTCGAATCGAGATCGATCCGTACCAGATCTCCGAGCCTTACCTGTCCGGTCGCTACCAGGTTTGCGAGCGGGAACACAACGTGTTTCTCAATGGCGCGTTTCAAATGCCTGGCTCCGTATTTCGCATCCGTACCGTCTTCCAGAAGAAAGTCTTTCACGCTTTGCATGCAATGAAAAGCGAACTTCCCGATCCCGGGCGCCGTCAGGATGCGCTGCTGCACCATGCCTAGTTCGATTTCGAGAATCTTCTGGAGATGTTCTGGCCGCAGGGTTTTGAAGACAACGACCTTGTCTATACGGTTCATGAACTCAGGCGTAAACTTGCGTCGCGCTGCTTCCACGGCGGTGCGATTGATCTTCTCGTCAAAGCCGACCTCCAGAGTATTTGGCTTTCCAGCGAAACCCATCGTGCCTTCGACCAGGCTGGACATCTCACAGGCCCCCAGGTTCGAGGTCATAATAATGACGCACTGTGAGAAGTCCACCCGGCGATTGTCGCCCAGAGTAAGCACTGCCTTGTCGAGAATTCCGAGCAAAAGCTGCCACAACGCGTCCGACGCCTTCTCAATTTCGTCAAAAAGCAAAATCGATAACTTGAGCTTCTCGGTATGCCACTTGTTCAGCGTTTCCTGCGTCAACAGCGGATGCGTCTCGCGATGTCCAAGGTATCCCGGAGGCGAACCGATGAGCTTCGCAATCTCGTGCGAGTGCTGGAACTCAGCACAATCGATCTTGACACAGGCATGCGGGTCGCCGAACATCGCTTCTGCCATAGCTTCCACCACCCGGGTTTTACCCGTCCCAGTGGGTCCGAGGAAAAGCAGATTCCCGACCGGATGTCCGGGCGGATGTAATCCGGCCACGAACATCTGATAGATCTCAGCCACTTTTTCGATAGCCTGCTCCTGCCCGACAATCTTCCGGCGTAGTGCGTTTTCAAATTGCGCCGCATCGTTGCTGCGCCGCGTCGGATCTAGCGTGGTGGCAAAGTTGTTTGTCCGCATGCTTGCCTCTCGCCCCGTCAGGTGCATTTGCGGTGCCAAAGTTCTGTTGAAATTTGCTTTAACCGGAAGATGAGTCGTCAATTTGTCAGTGTCGAATCCCCGTCACCTGTTGTCGCTATCAAGAAAGATCGTTAGTGGCCCCTGAGACGTACGAACATCCAGGAGGGACACGTCGATCGCGGACGATGGAACAAACGTCGGTATCTTGGGACCGTGATGGCCTGGCCAGCATGACCCTGTTTAAACATGGTTGGCACTCGGATTGCTTTACCGGAATACTCAGAGGAACCGAGTGGGTGGCCAATAGCTAATGTTAGAAATATGGCCGATGTTGGTTTGACGTGGAGGACAGCATGAGCGGCAACTACGTTTTTCTTTGTGGGGTAATGTGGTGCAGGTTCGGACAGCCGGATGCAGGTAAGGAACTCTTGCGGGCCGCAGAATCGAAAGATCCCGATCTTAGAGCACTGGCTTGGGCCATGTTGGCCGGAGGAGTACGTCGCTTGAAGGAACTGGAAAGGCGGGCGATGGCCTGTTCATTCCCGTTTCTTGAGACCTAGCTTTAATTGTGCAGTTCTTAAGTTTCCTCGGAAATTAGATAGCAGTTCTTGTTCCATGCGGCGCATTAGCTGACTGGATCGACAAACCTGCTCTTTGATCCCTCAAACGTTTTCCCATCGATTGGATCGCTGGCGACGCCGACTCCTGAATAACGTATTTGAGCTCGCCAGTCCGACTCAGAACATACTCCTCCGGCGGAGCAGGGCGTTACGGACGATTTCGGCTCCTCACATGACTATCGGCTCGATCTTTCGGCATTGACGAGACTGGTAAAGACCATTTCTGTAAAGACGTCTCCTGTCACGTAGCCCTTGCCCCATATCGCGTTGAGGTCCTTCGTCGGCGATGCCGCCACGACTTGGTCAATTGTTTTTCCTGCCGCGATAAAGGCCTGAATTCGTTGCCGAACCCGGATAAGCATGTCGCGATAATCTTGGAGATCCGCACGTGTGGCCACCGGCCCATGTCCCGGAATGATTTCCGTTGTATCGTCCGTCCGGGCAAGAATGAGATCGACGGCATGGATCATTCCATCAATCGATCCTCCAGAAGAGAGATCGATGATGGGGTAGAAGTGATTCGAGAAAATGTCGCCAACCACCGCGACATTAGTCGGAGCGATATAGATTACGGTGTCCCCGTCGGTGTGCGCAGGTCCGTAATTGACCAACGTGAGCTGCTGAGAACCTTGCTGCAGAGTCAAGCTGTCCGAGTACGTTACTGCCGGTAGCGCCTGCACAGGATAATCACCGTCACTCAGCCCGATGAAGGGGACTTTCTGCATGGACGAGAGCCGCTTCTTCACATTCTCGTGCGCGATGATGGTTACGCCTGCTGCGCCGAAAAAGGTATTTCCGCCGGTGTGATCAAAGTGCCAGTGTGTACTTACCAAGCGTGTAACCGGACGCGACGTCGCTTGGAACACTGCAGCGCTGAGCTCAGTCGCTCGCGAATCGAGCCCGCTGTCGATCAGCAGGGTGCTCCCATCGTCAACCATAGCTACCACATCCCCTCCGTCCCCAGAAAACAGCAAAAAACCTTTGTATAGGGAGATGGTCTGCAGCGGACTGCTCTCAAATTGCTCTGTGGCCTTCTCGATGACGGTTTCGCTTTTCTCCACCTGTCCTGCCCCGCGGACGGTTGCGCTTGTGACTAGCAGGGCCAAAACAAGCGCCTGCACGGGAGCCAGCATTAGCCTCGTTTTATGAATGACGTGTTCCACTCTTTTGCTCCCTCCAAGTAGAGTTGAATCGGGTGAAATGAATGGCCAGCAAAAATATGCATGCCCGCAAGCGCCAGGACCAGGCCGCCCAGAAAGGCGCGGACTACGACAGAAACCGAGTTTCTGGAAGAGAGCAGGAGAATGGCATTGGTGGTAGTAAAGTTGTAGAACGCTATCAGAAATCGCCCGAGTCCCTGGAGCACGTCTAGGATCAGTTTTCCATCGCTGTTCTGCTCGACGATGTTCATCTTGTAGCCTCTCTGCTTTCGACGACTGCCGTTGCGTTCGGCATTTAGCTTCTATGCGGCAGCAGCCGCGACAAGGGCTTCGCTCTCACTATTGCCTCTTCGCGAGAGGCGAAGCCAGTGGCGATAATGCAGGGCGCCGCTATGACATTGTGCAAAGATTCCTCGTTGCGATACGCAATCACGAAGCGTTCAGACGCAGCTTCGTTCTGAAGTGCTTCTATTACCGCGTATTGCAATGCTGATAAGTCAGCCGACTGGCTCATGAATGCTTCCTGGCTCATCGCGTCGGACTAGCCACGCTACAAAGTACCAAGCAAGCAGATTTCCAAATCTGGCATTTGGGAGCGAGCAGCAGATTGGCTTTGTTGAGGAGTGCTTATGAAGAGAGGGCGCGTTTCTTGGAAGCACACTTGGAATCCAGCGATATCAAGAACCGGCATCAAGAATAGGCGGGAGAAGCGGGCGTGCGAAGAGGGTATGAAACCTGGAATAATTCATATCCGCTCTCGTCACGCTCGCTTCTGAGGGCATGATGCTTGGTTATCAGCACATTGCGTTCCAACTCCACGGCCGGCTTTTCCGTTCTGGACATTTCGGCGCCACAGAGAGTTAGTGGAGCATTACAGGTGTTAAGCATTTCGGCATAGGCATGACTTCGAGTCGACGAAGCAGTCAGGTGTCGAGATGTTGACTCATGACTGGCCTGGCGCCAATTTCGCCTGTCATCGTCGTTGAACGCATTCCTGTTCGCATTTGTTTGTAAGGCCCAAGCTTATCATTACCATGCTGATCGGTGACGGCCACAATGGCTAGTATCTAAAGGAAAACGCACGAACACACGCGGTTGTCAAATCCTTGAGCTTTCCACTCCTTCTAATTACCTGGCGGCTCTAATTGATCCCTAGCGAAGGCCATGGTGACCGAGGTGCCGACTCGTGAGTGGCAGGTGGCGTGCCCAGGCGTGAGACCGGAGGGAACCGAGAAGCTATGCCGGGAGTCAAAACAACGAGAGAAGCAGATCGACAGGTTAACGACCGAGCGCCAGGCGCAAATCCCGAAGAACTCGACTCTGTTGTCTCGCGCTACCTCCCTGCGTTCTACCGGAGGGCCTTTAGGCATCTGGGAAATGTGCAAGACGCAGAGGACGCAGTCCAAGATGCTCTTCTTTCGGCGCACATACACCTGTCCCAATTCAGAGGTCAGGCGCAGCTCTCGACCTGGGTGACTACCATTGTCATCAATGCTGCTCGAATGCAACTACGCAGACGCCGGCAAAGCCCCTCTCATGTCCCGCTGGATCAGCAGTGCGGAGAGGAAGAGTGCGTTACTCGCTCGGAAATGTTTCCTGATCTCAGGCCAGGTCCTGAGGAGATCTGCCGGGCATTCGAATTGCACGACCGATTGGCTCAGTTTTCGAAGCAGCTTCCTCCACCACAGCGGAAGGCCTTTCAACTGCGAGTTATAGATGGCCTCACGATGGCTGAGGCTGCGCGTACCTTGGGCGTGGCGGAGGGTACCGTCAAGGCTCAGATTTTCCGAGCCCGTGCGAAATTAGCCCGACGTGTACTGAAAACTCCTCAAGGCTCTCGCCTCCATGCCGCTAGCCACCGAAAACCGGATAGGGTTCTGCCTGCAAACAAGAAGCTGAAGATTTCAGGCTGAGGGGCATTCCGAGGCTACCCATAAACTGACCTTCGGCCGACAGAGGATCCTGTCGCCTACCGCGCGCTTGCGGTCTCTTCTGGACCCGATCGCACGGACGCGACAGACATGTTGTGTCGAAATAGTGACGCTAAAGTCAGGAAACACATCATCGGCCGTTGAAATGGCCACGAATAAGCCGTTTTTTTAAAGTTCGTGCGCGAGTTCGGGTTTGGCAAATCAAGTGCCTCTCTTCATGGCGTACGAATTCGGGCAACCTCATCAACCATACACCCGTCGGCGGCGGTTAAGGGCAGCGCAAGAACAGCTATGTGGATCGTCAAACTCGCATTACGTAGGCCGTATACGTTCGTGGTCATGGCCATCCTCATCCTGGTCATGGGGGTGCTTGCGATCTTTCGTACCCCAACCGATATTTTTCCGAATATCAACATTCCAGTGGTCAGCATTATCTGGAATTACAACGGCCTCGTCCCGAAGGACATGAATGACCGGATCATTTATGTCACGGAGCGAGCACTGACCACCACCGTGGATAACATCGAGCATATTGAATCCAATTCTTTGTATGGGGTGGCGGTGGTTAAGGTCTTTTTCCAGCCCACCGCGAGCGTGGAACGAGGCATCGCGCAGATTACGGCGGTCTCTCAAACGCAGTTGCGGCAATTGCCGGCGGGGACTACGCCGCCCCTAATTCTGGCCTACAGTGCATCGAGTGTCCCCGTTTTGCAATTAGCGCTTTCGGGACAGGGGCTTTCTGAACAGCAACTCAACGACTATGGTCTGAACTTCATTCGCACTCGGCTCATTACGGTTCCCGGAGCATCCGTACCTTACCCGTACGGTGGTAAACAGCGTCAAGTTCAGGTGGATCTGAATCCTAGTGCTTTACAGTCGAAAGGCTTGTCGGCATTAGACGTGGTAAATGCGATTTCTCTTCAGAATCTCATCCTGCCGACCGGTACGGCCAAGATTGGTAGCAAGGAATACGACGTTGACGTTCCCAATGCGGCGCCGCAGACGATGGCTGAGTTGAACCGCATTCCGATTAAGACAATCGGAGACACGACTATTTATCTTAAAGACGTCGCTTGGGTAAGAGATGGTTTTCCTCCACAAACCAACATTGTACGGGTCAATGGCCAACGCTCTGTGCTCTTGACTATTCAAAAGGCGGGGGATGCCTCCACTCTTAGCGTGATTTCAGGTATCAAGGCACTCCTTCCCCAGATCACGGCCACTGTTCCGCCACAGCTGAGAATAGAACCCCTTGCAGATCAATCGATCTTTGTAAAAGGCGCAATTAGCGGCGTTGTCCGGGAAGCGCTTATTGCTGCATGTCTGACGGCTCTGATGATCCTCATCTTTCTAGGGAATTGGCGGAGTACGCTGATTATCGCAACCTCTATTCCCTTGGCCATCCTTACATCGATTATTGTGCTGAGTGCCACCGGTCAGACCATCAATATCATGACGCTCGGCGGATTGGCTCTGGCCGTTGGCATCCTGGTAGATGACGCCACCGTCGAGGTCGAAAACATCAATCGCAATCGGGAAGCGGAGCCGGACAAAAGTATGGACGAGGTGGTGCTAGACAGCGCCATGCAAATTGCTACCCCCGCTTTCGTATCTACGCTCTCCATCTGCATCGTGTTCGCCCCCATGTTTCTGTTGTCGGGCGTGGCGCGCTATCTGTTCCTGCCCCTGGCGGAAGCTGTCGTATTTGCCATGTTGGCTTCGTACATCCTTTCGCGGACTATCGTTCCAACCATGGCGAAGTACTTACTGCGGCACCAAGAGATTCGTGAAGCTGAAGGCAGGAGTAAGAACCCGCTTATCCGAATGCAACAGCGTTTCGAAGTGGGTTTCGAACGGTTCCGGGAGAGCTATCACAAGTTGTTGGCAAGTTGTCTCCACCACCGGCGTGCCTTCCTGGCTGTGTTCTTTGCTGCCTGCCTGGGATCGGTGGCGATTTTAATCCCCTGGTTAGGTCAGGATTTCTTTCCCAATGTTGATTCCGGTAGCTTCAAACTCCATCTCCGCGGTCCGACGGGCATGCGCATTGAAGACACCGCTTTTCTTTGCGACCTGGTCGAGAATTCGATTCGGCGTGAGATTCCCTCAGGCGAAGTGTCAAGCATCATCGACAACATTGGCCTGCCTTACAGCGGCATCAATCTTTCCTACAGCAATTCGGCCCCGATTGGCACCTCAGACGCCGATATTCTCGTGAGTCTCTCCCCAAACCATCACCCTACTGAGAACTACGTCAATCAGCTTCGGATTCGCTTAGCCAAGGAGTTTCCGGGAGTGATGTTTGCATTTCTTCCCTCGGACATGGTGACGCAGATTTTGAACTTCGGACTCCCTGCTCCTATCGACATTCAGGTGACGGGAAACAATCTGGAAGGGAATCGCGCCTGGGCGAGCCAACTGCTCGAGCAGATCCGGTACGTTCCCGGAACAGCCGACCTGCGGATTCAACAACCCTTTGATCAACCTTACTTGCACCTCAGGATCGAGCGTACAAAAGCTCAGGAGCTGGGCTTCACAGCGCACGACATTGCGCAGAATCTACTCGTTTCGCTGAGCGGCAGCTTCCAGACCTCGCCGACTTTCTGGGTTGACCCTAGGACGGACGTCAGCTACCAGGTCGCGACGCAAACGCCACAATACCGCGCAGACAGGTTACAGGATCTGGTAAATATTCCAGTTACAGGAACCAACGCGTCTGCCGCTCCGTCACTCATGGCCAGCCTGGTCTCTCTCAAGCGAGATACCGGGATGGCGGAGGTCTCCCATTACGATATTGCTCCCGTAATCGATATTTATGGCTCGGTAGCGGGACGTGACTTGGGCGGCGTCTCTCGAGATATAAACAAACTCATTGATGGCGCCCGCAGTCGGCTGCCACGTGGTTCGCGAGTCGTCGTCCGCGGCCAGGTGCAGACGATGCGGTCCTCGTACGTAGGTCTTCTGAGCGGATTGCTTTTTGCGATTTTGCTGGATTACTTGCTCATCGTGGTGAATTTCCAATCCTGGCTGGACCCTTTCATCATGATTTCCGCCCTGCCAGCAGCACTGGCGGGCATCGCCTGGTTTCTGTTCATAACTCATACAACGTTGAGCGTACCTGCTTTGATGGGGACCATCATGTGTATGGGTGTAGCCACCGCCAATAGCATTCTGGTGGTGAGTTTTGCCACCGAGCAAATGACCGAGGGGAAAGATCCGATTACAGCTGCGTTGCAGGCGGGCTTCACCCGTTTTCGTCCGGTATTGATGACTGCTCTGGCCATGATTATCGGCATGGTTCCAATGGCGTTCGGGCTGGGCGATGGCGGTGAGCAGAATGCGCCTCTCGGACGAGCCGTAATTGGCGGTCTATTTTTTGCAACCGTTTCCACGCTATTCTTCGTTCCCGCGTTTTTCAGTTTGTTGCACGGCCGAAAACCCAATAGCAGCACGGATGAGACACAGTTCAATGAATCGTGACTAATTATGGCAAACACTGAAACGAAAGCGACGATCGAAAAGGCCAACCTACTTGACTTGACCGGCGGGAACCAGCGCCAAGGATCGCCTGCGCGCTGGCTACTACCGTTGATGATCGCGCTTGTTGTGTTGGCGGTTCTGATCTACGGAATACGATCGCGTGTAAAGGCAGCGGCTAATTTGCGGACCGTGACTGCCGAGGTGGCGGTCCCCACGGTTTCTGTCGTGCCGCCTAAGCCAACTGCGCCAGCTCAGGAAATCATCCTGCCCGGCAACATCCAGCCATTCATCTCCTCGCCTATCTATGCCCGGACCGATGGATATCTGAAGAAGTGGTATTTCGACATCGGGGCACACGTCAAGGCCGGCCAGTTGCTTGCAGTAATTCAAACTCCCGAGCTCGATCAGCAGTTAGAGCAGGCTCGCAGTAATCTGGTTACGGCGCAAGCGAATTTGGAGCTGGCTCGAATCACGAGAGACCGTTACCAAGGATTGTTGACAAAACATGCTGTCTCTCAACAAGACGTGGACAACGCTGTTGGTACGTACAGCGCCAATAAGGCAATTGTAGACGCAGACTCCGCTAACATGCGCCACTACGAAGCACTGGTTTCTTTTGAAAAGGTATACGCTCCTTTCGACGGTGTGATCACCGCGCGCAACACCGATATTGGTGATCTCATCAATGCCGGCAGCAATGCAGCCCCTAGGACCGATCTTTTCCATATCGCTCAAACTGGCATGCTGCGCGTATACGTGAACGTTCCCGAGGAATATTCGCGCGGCATAAAGCCCGGCGAGACTACTGCCGATATCATGCTGGCTGAGTTTCCGGGTGACAAATTTCCGGGAAGAGTGGTTCGCACCGCCGAGGCCATCAATATGACTACTCGCACCTTGCTAGTGGAGATTGACCTGCCTAATCCTAAAGCCACCCTGCTCACCGGATCTTATGCCGAGGTGCACCTCAAGATCCCCGGCCAGGGCTCAACCTACCTGGTTCCCGTCAATACCCTGATCTTTCGCTCAGAAAAGTTACAGGTGGGCGTCGTTCGAGATGGGAAAGTTGTGATTAGCGATGTAACTCCGGGACATGATTTGGGCGCTGAGATCGAGATTGTTGCCGGCCTAAAGGCAGAAGACCAAGTAGTTCTGAATCCACCCGACTCTCTAGTGTCGGGACAATCGGTGCAGATAGTCCAAGCCACTCTGCCAGGAGATCTTAAGTGAGCCGGCCCCGGAACTCACTTTACAGTACGGTCTTGCGGCATGCCAGTTGGAGAGCGGTTGTTCTGCTTGCGGGAATGCTTCCGTTCATTGGATGCGCAGTGGGGCCCAAATATCGAACGCCCACAATGCCGACACCTCCTGAATATAAGGAAATCGGCAACTGGAAGACGGCACAGCCCAGCGATCACAAATTGGGCGGCAACTGGTGGGAACTTTTCCAGGATCCGCAACTCAACACGTTGGAAGAACAAATCAATATTTCCAACCAGAACCTGAAGGCTGCAGTCGCTCAGTATCAACAATCCAGGGCCGTCTTGCGCTATTATCGCGCCGATTACTATCCCACCATTACAACTGCTCCTTCCGCCAGCCGTGACCGGTACTCCAGTAACCGCCCGCCCCACACCTCATTATTTAACGGCATTACGTTTAATGACTTCACGCTGCCGATTGACCTGTCTTATCAGGTTAATGCATGGGGGAGGGTAAGCCATAACGTGGAGTCTTATCGCGAGCAGGCGCAAGCCAGCGCGGCTGATCTAGCGGCAGTAAATCTGAGTATGCACGCAAATCTGGCTGTCGATTACTTTGCGGCGCGTACTCTGGATGCCGAAGAAAAATTGTTGAAGGATACGGTCGCGCAGTACGAGCAAGCACTGCAACTGAATGAAGATCGCTACCAGGGAGGCCTTGCTTCCGAGGTAGAAGTGGAGCAGGCCCGAACGATACTGGAAACAACCAGAGCCCAGCTGATCGATGTCGGGGTTGCGCGTGCCCAGTATGAGCACGCAGTCGCCGTATTGATTGGCAAGCCGCCGGCAGACTTCACGCTACCACCCTTGCCGCTCGCTACGCCGCCACCGCCGATTCCCGTCGGGATACCTTCGGAATTACTGGAAAGGCGCCCCGATATTGCAGCCGCCGAGCGCCGCGTGGCCTCGGCCAACGCCCGAATCGGGTTAGCCACGGCGGCTTACTATCCTCTGGTCAACATTACCGCGGAAGGAGGATTCAACAGCAGCACAATTACCACCCTGCTTCAGGGACCGAGCTTTATATGGTCCGCTGGACCCTCCGCTTTACTGACCATTTTCGATCGAGGCCGGAGGCGCGCTTTCTCCGACGAAACCAAGGCGGGTTACGACTTTTCGGTCACATTCTACCGTGAGACCGTGCTCACCGCGTTTCAACAGGTAGAAGACAATCTCGCGGCCTTGCGTATCCTTGAGCAAGAGGCTGGAGTCCAGGCCACTGCAGTGCAGGCTGCGCAGCGATCGCTCGATCTTTCCGTTACCCGATACGAGGGAGGTGTTACCAGTTATCTGGAAGTGATCACCGCTCAAAATGCTGCGCTGTCAGATGAACTCACCGCGGTGAATATTCTTGGACGACGAATGGCCAGTGCGGTCTTGCTGATCCAGGCTCTTGGTGGAGGGTGGGATAGGGCAAGCTTGCCCGAAAGACCAGAATGCTGCGGGAAACTAATCAGCAGTTCTGATTGATCGCGCAGCAGCTCCATTTTTGGCCAAGCTATGGACCTGCAATCCACCGCCAGAACAGCTCTGGTGACAGGCGGGCCCGACGTACAGGGGGTGCGGTTAGATTCTTGCAAGAACTAGCCAGGCCCACGCAGCGACACCATCTCCGTCCTCAGCTATGTGGAGGAATGCTGTATTCGTGGAGTATTCGGTGTGGCGTCGCTTTGACGAGTGACATGGTATCGAGCGAATAAGGAAACTTTTTGCCGCAGGTGAGACAAACCTCGTAGGTTTTTCCGGATATCGTGAATGGCCGACTCAATCGAAGGTGCCAGCAGCCCAAAACTAAATCAAAAATTTGCTGTAGAGCTTGGAGCATGGCTTCAGCGTTCGGTTTTGGCTACTTACTTACTAGACAGCACCACAAGCATGAGCAAGACGATAGCCAAAGCCTGACTGGAAACGGGCCTTCCACAGGATTTCAGGATCAGTGAACCCAATGATCAGGGCCACCCTCCCGTTAAAGGAACGTTGATGTCGTTTTATTCGCCACTGCTGCAGCGGTCCGACGCCCGCTGCACACCATCGGAGCGGAGCGCTTTGCCCCCTGATTCTCGCTGCTGACAGATGCCCTGAAACCAAAACTGCCGACCCTCTGAGACACCCGTCTACGCCCACAGCTGAGCTATGATGGTTCTCGAGAACCGGTGTGGGGCCAAGGTTCACGGGAGCAAGCCGGTTGTGGCGCATCGGAATCATGGATCGCCAGGCGGAGCCCGGTGCCGACTTGCGTTCTGTCCAGTCCTGCCGGCCAGCCGCGAGCACGTCAAATCAAGGCGCGTGAATGACGTTGGCAAAGTCCCCGACGGTGTTCGTCATCGACGATGATGCCAACGTGCGCGCATCAATTGAGGGTTTGTTGAAGGCTGCAGGCCTGCGGTCAGAGTCGTTTGAGACGGCGGAAGGGTTTCTAGGCGCTACGCGGTTGGATGCTCCCAGTTGCCTGATTCTGGATGTAGACCTTCCCGGAATCAATGGCCTGGACTTTCAGCAGCAACTGAACAACGCGGGTCTCCGCATTCCAATCGTTTTCATCACCGGGCATGGCGACATTCCAATGACGGTGAAGGCGATGAAGTCGGGAGCAGTGGAGTTTCTCACCAAGCCATTCGATGACCAGCAACTGCTCAGCGCCATTCAACAGGCTCTCACTCGCGATCGCGCGATTCGCGAAGAGCAGGCGGAGCTTGCCACTTTGCAGAAACGGTACCATATGCTGACCCCCCGGGAACACGAAGTCATGGGCCTGGTGGTTTCGGGTATGCTCAACAAGCAGATTGCAGCGGAACTCGGGACCAGCGAAGTCACCATCAAGGTGCATCGTGGACAAGTCATGCACAAGATGCAGGCTGGATCTCTAGCCGAACTAGTGAGAATGGCGGAGAAACTCCAGCTTTTCAAGCCGAGGTAGCTTGGGCTCAGGCGCCTTCCCACCTATACCAAAGCATAATTGCGCACTTGCTTGCCAAGGATTATCTTCCGGATCATGGCTACTCAGGATAAGCCGAACTTGGTTGCAATTGTTGACGACGATGACTCGGTTCGGAGCGCTTTGCAGGGTTTGATGAAAGAGGCAGGTCTCCCCGCGCTAGCGTTTGCCTCGGGCGAGGAGTTCCTGCGGTCCGGCAAACACCGGCAAACTGCATGTCTGATCGCCGATATCCGCATGCCGGGAATGTCAGGCCTGGAGCTCCAGGCGAGACTGAATGAGGACCGTCAGCGGATTCCCATCATCTTCATTACCGCGCACGGCGATGAGGATATGCGCCTCCGGGCGTTGAGAGGAGGCGCAGTGGAGTTCCTGGCGAAGCCTTTTGACGAGGAAATTCTGCTCGACAGTGTACGAGCTGCACTGGACAGCTGAGCTTCAAACAACGGGCGCGAAGCTCTCGGGGGGATTTGTGGAAGTTTTGCAGAGAGTTCCGTCGAGCGATCCGGATCGTTCAGAACGCAGATTCGAGCAGATCATAGGCAACAGCTCCGCTCTCGAGTCTGTGCTGCAACAGGTCCAAAGAGTGGCGCCGACTGATTCCACCGTTCTGATCCTTGGAGAGACGGGTACGGGGAAAGAGCTGATCGCCCGCGCCATTCATAACATCAGTTCCCGTTGCGGGCGGCCCTTTATAAAACTGAACTGCGCTGCGATACCTTTTGATCTCCTGGAAAGCGAACTCTTTGGACATGAGAAGGGTGCTTTCACCGGAGCTATTGCGCAAAAAATAGGCCGTTTCGAAATGGCGGATGCCGGAACACTCTTCCTGGACGAAATAGGTGATATTCCGCTGGCATTACAGCCTAAACTGCTGCGGGTTTTGCAAGAGCAGGAATTCGAGCGCTTGGGCAGCGGTCGAACCCATCGGGTCAACGTTCGCCTCCTGGCTGCGACGCACCGGGATGTGAAGCAGATGGTGAGGCGCAACGAATTTCGCAGCGACCTCTATTATCGTCTCAACGTGTTTCCCGTTGTCGTGCCGCCATTACGCGAACGACGGGACGATATTGTGGCACTCGTTTGGCATTTCGTGGAGTTGTTCGCCCGGCGCATGGGCAAGAGGATTGATCACATCCCTCAGGAAACGCTCACCGCCTTCAAATTGCACGATTGGCCCGGTAATATAAGAGAACTTCAGAACCTGATTGAACGCGCAGTGATTCTGTCTAACGAGGGAGCGCTTCCGAATCCTCTTGCGTCATCAGTCGGTGAGCCGATCACCGTGAGTCCCGCACAACGCACATTGAAGGACTCCGAACGATCTCTGATCTTACAAACATTGGAGGGCTCAAGCTGGGTCATAGGCGGAGCGAATGGCGCGGCAGCCAAATTGGGAGTGAAGCGCACTACTCTAATTGCCAAAATGAAGAAGCTTGGGATCTCACGACCGGGGCGACAAAGCGACCTAGATCAGATCCATGAAACCCACGGAAAACCGGGTTCGCCACCAGCCGCTCAATGATCAAGCAGGTCTACCAGTCATAGAGTCATAGTACCTTCCGAAATACTCGAGAAAATCTACATACGGGTTCAGATGGCATGCCGAAAGCTTGGCGTACGGTAAGTGTCAGTGCAAACACACGGTTGACAGATTGATCCGCAGCCAGCGTGACTTCACCACTTGATCCACTTGATCCACTTGATCAGCAAATTCTCAGGCGGTCAGTCTTCGTCCCCTCCGTTCACGGCGAACTACTGCCGGTTTGCCTTGGCCGCATCGTAGCCCCAGTATCAGCGCTACGCGACCTTCTGAGCACAGGGTAGGTTGAAATAGAAGCTGGCGCCGCGCGGAGAGTTGTTGGCCGCCCACAACACCGACCGTAGAACCTATTCTCCAGCGGGTGCATCCAGAAGACGCAGCGCTCGTGCAACAGACAATCGAATGCGCGACGCAGGATGAGAAGGATTTTGACCATGAGTATCGCTTGATGATGCCGGACGGTTCCCTCAAGCATCTCCACGTTGTGGCTCGTGCCTTAAACGATGAATCGGGTACCGCAGAGTCGTTGGAGCAGTGATGGACGTCACCGAGCGCAAACGCGCCGCGGAGGCTTTCAGGCGGACCAGCGAGTCTGGCGCAGGTCCGTCCAGGTATCGCCATCCTCGTAGCGCTCGGGATAGAGCACCTTCGAACGAGGATCTTCCGCGGTATCGAGTTGCAGGACCATCCACTTGGGATACGGAACGCCGGGGTCCGATGCCGCGTCTAAGCGCCGGACCTCGTCGCCGGAGAGTTGAAGGTCTACTGCACGGATGTTATCGTCCAGTTGCTCGGGCTTCCGGGCGGCGATGATCACACTACTGACGGCAGCTCGTCCCAATAGCCACGCGAGTGCAACACGGGCCGGGGCCGCGTCATGTCGATTGGCTACTTCCTTTAATGCATCTATGACCCTGTAGCCCATCTCCCTGTCGAAAGGCACGAAATTGCCTGCTTCGGCGAAGCGGGTGCCGGCCGGAGCAGGGTTAGCGCGAGTGTACTTGCCGGTAAGAAATCCGCCCGCAAGCGGGCTCCAGACGAGGATACCGATATTGTGATACTCGGCGAACGACTGGAATTCGTATTCCAGACCCCGGCCGACGAGGCTGTAGTACATCTGCGCCGTTACGTATTTCTCCAACCCCAGCTGATCCTGCAGCATGACCGCGGTGGCTGCCTGCCATGACAAGAAGTTGGACAGCCCGATGTAGCGGACCTTACCCTGGCGCACAAGATCGTCGAGCGTTCGAAGAGTTTCCTCGAGCGGCGTATTGCTGTCCCATCCATGGATCTGGTAGAGGTCGATATAGTCGGTCTGCAGCTGTCGGAGGCTGGCCTCCACCTCGCGCATGATGTTCACGCGAGTCGCGCCGCTCCGGTTGAAATTCCCGCTCATAGGCAGTCGGACTTTTGTGGCAAGGACAATCTCGTTCCTCACGCCCTTCAAGGCATCTCCCAGGAGAGTCTCGCTCTCCCCAAGGCTATAAACGTCCGCTGTATCGATGAAGTTGATTTCCCCGTCCAGGGCTAGCTTCACCATGCGCGTTGTGTCCTCCTGGCCCAGGTTGCCCATATTCATCTTGCCACCGAACTGCATCGTGCCAAGTGCCACGCTGCTGACGATGAGGCCGGTATTCCCAAGTTTCCTGTACCTCATCTCCCGCACTCCTTCACCTGAAGACTAAGATTACGATAGCGATGTTCGCGCACTTCACAAGTGGCAACTGAGTCCCGGTCTTTGAATTCGCGGCGGCGCAACCTCGGATTAGCCGTTCAAATCGATTGCCCGTTCGGATGAGCATTTTGATCGCCACCTGCGTCAGTTACGAGTATTCACTTCGTTGGAAGGCTATTGCTCCAGGCGGAGTCCATATTTTGACAGCGAGTCCCCATCTCGACACATCAACCTCTGCAGTAGATCGGCGTATGCCGTTAAATCGAATGAGAACAGGCCTCGTCGACGAATTCGCAGGCGATTTGACCGTTGACGTCCTTTGGAAGAGGACATGCAATGGAATTAAATGGAGATTCAATATGTCCGCAACAATAAAAGACCTGGCAGCAGCGATTCCGTAAAGCGCCATGTGCCCGTCGGGTTAGCGAGCTGATTTGATGTCAGTTTGTGGCAGACAAGGAAGCTGGGGCAAGTTGGGCTGGTAGGAATCGTTTGAAACGGGAGTGCGCGATTGATTTTTCGGGGTGGAAGCAATAGGGCGACAGGACGTCAGGGCGGACGCCGGGAAAGAGGACCAGTCAGGTCGAAGGAGCCACGCGCGGGATC